>Ga0208465_1000034_pt1 | contig 49845 bp, 38 predicted proteins | sample LakMenEpi31Aug10_FD_150749 | JGI IMG/M metagenome (GOLD analysis project Ga0208465, IMG submission 150749) | Freshwater microbial communities from Lake Mendota, WI - 31AUG2010 deep hole epilimnion (SPAdes) | ecosystem: Environmental > Aquatic > Freshwater > Lake > Epilimnion/Euphotic zone ...
CCTCACCCTAAATCCCTCTCCCAGAGCGGGAGAGGGACTTTGAACCCGGTTCCCCTTCTCCCTTTTTGGGAGAAGGGGTTAGGGGATGAGGGCAAACTTACAAAAGTGGGATGCTCTCGATTGTCATCCTGGGCAGGCCCCTATCCCATCGGGGTGTTTTGCCCCCTGACATTCGTCAACAGCTGGCCTATTTGCCCCAGCACTTTCCCTTCGATCGCCGTCTTCCCATGACGGTGGAGGAACTGGTGGGGCTGGATGCCCGGGGGGAGTCGGAGTTTTACCACCTGCTGTACCGTCTCAAGCAGGAACAGGGGTGGACGATTTTACAAATTTCCCATGACCTGGACATGGTGCGGCGCCACTGCGATCGCGTCCTTTGCCTCAACCGTAGACTCCTCTGCCAGGGTAGCCCAGCGATCGCCCTTTCCCCCGATAACCTCTCCGCCGCCTTCAACCTACCCTCCGGTCCCAGCATTGTGGCCACCCAGTTAACCTTCTTTGTGATGGCCATGGCGCTACCGGCCCTGATCAGGAGGCTACAGTAGCGGCCCAGGGTTTGGCTGCCCCCCATGGCTGCTGCCCCTCTCTTGAAGGGTCGCCTAATTTATGCCGTCCTAAGTACTAGCGACTAGCGACTTTTGACCGGATAGGGATGCTTAGAAGACGGCAGGCTTAGGGCTAGAGTATCGGACGGACGGGCGGTAACATGCCAAACGCGGCTGCCAGAGAGATGGTTATAGAGCGCCACCATGCCAACCATCACCTTCAGCCAAAAATAGACCGGTGACAGCAGGCAGTAAAGCCAGCCATGGCGGCGGGAGTAGTTACATGGCTGGGGTCGCAGCCTAATGGCCAGGTTTACCTGTAGTACGGTACTAAGGCTTAACAGCCCCATCACGGCCAGGTTTAGGTGTTCAAAGGCTAGGTCCCGTTCAGAACCACTCCAGTGAATGCTAATCATCATGGGGACGACTTGCCAGACTAAGGGATAAAAACACTGGCTGAAGATCAACATTAGTATCCAGTAGGCTTTTTGAACTGGGTCTAAATGGGCCGATCGTCTCATCCGGTCCGTATATAGCCAGGATACCTCTAGCCAACCCTGACTCCAGCGCTGGCGCTGTAGCCACAGACCCTGTAGGGTGGTGGGCGCCAGCTCCGTGGTGATAATTGCCGGGTCATGCACCAGCCGATAGCCCCGCAGCAGGCCCCGTACCGTGGCATCAATATCCTCCGTTAGGCGGTTAGCATAGAAGCGGAGAGAACGCAGGGCGCTAGTTCGCCAGTAGCCATTAGACCCGCCAAAGATAGCGGTATCCGCCAGGAGAGAACGGCCGTAGTGACTGACCCCGTAGGTACACTCAAACTCCACGGAAATCAGTTGAGTTAGGGCATTATCCTTAGCATTACGGATAATATTGCGCCCCTGTACCCCGTCATAATCTCCCTGAGCCAGCCAGCGCCAGGCCAGGTTAAAACAGTCGGCGGGGGGATGGTGGTCAGCATCAAAAATACAGGTCATCTCTCCCCTAACCTGACGCAGGGCAGCATTCAGATTTTCAGCCTTAGACCGGCTATGGGATACGGGCAAGAGGATAAGGGCTGGATAGTGATCCGCCAGTTGACGTAGCCGCCCCTCCACCGGTAAGGCTACGGGGGTGTTATAGGCTAGGATCAGTTCCCACCCGGCGACGGGGGTCTCCACCTGGGTGAGCCAGTGAATTAGGGTTTCCTCAATAATGTTCTGTTCATTGGGCAGATAGGCTACCACCACCACGGATACAAAGGGTAGGGGCAAGGGCAGCGCGGTGGGTGGCTTCAAGCGATCGTGCCCCGTCCTTAGCCAACGCTGAAGTAGGCCCCTAGGGCAATGGTGAAGATAGTAATGGTAGAAGACCACCGCCGTTTCGGCGTTGATCATGGTGAGGCCAACTATCGATATGAGAAACAATGTCCCCTGAATCAGGGCCAGGTTATGGCCCTGATTCAGCCAGAAAATGTAGACTACGGTAGGTAACCAGACCAACCAGAGACTTAACCAAAATAACCGTCTGGCTATGGCCAGAACAGGCTCAGCAAAGAGGGCCAAGCGCAGATTCATAGGCAGGGACTCACTTCTTAAATCTATATTAAGGCTTGGAGGAAAGGTCTGGAGTTAAGTTCCTCCCCATACCTTGGTGCTGCCCTCCGGCAGGCAAGCCTGAAACCGTCTCCCCAAGGTCGACAGACCTGGTTTGCATAAGCTCTAGCATTGTCCCGGGCTGTACTTCAAAATGGCAGGTCAACGAGTTAGGTAACCTCCATGACCCTGTTCTATGGTCGTCCCTATCCCACCCCTTAGGCAAGCATGCCCCTTTCAGTCCCCTAGATTGCTAGCCTATTGACATCCTTTCCCCTGGGCAGCTTACCTATGGTCTTTCCCCTACTTGGTAAAATTCGCCGTCCCCGCCTGTGGTGGGCAGGCGTAGTTGCGGTTTTGGGGTTTCTGCTCATTGCCCTGGCGGTTTATTGGGGGCGTAGCCGCTTCCAGCCCTACGACTTGGAGCAATTTACCACTGTGGCCAGGGTGGAGCCCCTAACGGTGCGGATGAGCGCCAGCGGTCGGGTAAAACCCTCGCAAACGGTTAATCTCAGCCCTAAAAATGCCGGTATTGTGGAGGAGCTTTACGTGGAGCAAGGTGATCGGGTCAGCCAGGGCCAACTGATTGCCCGCATGCGCAGCCAGGATATTATCGCCCAAATCGACCAAGGCCAAGCAGCGGTAGCGGAGGCGGAGGCGAATTTGACCCTGACGCGGCAGGGGCCCCGCCCACAGGAAATCGCCCAAGCCGCTGCGACGGTGGAGGCCGCCCAGGCTCAGGTGCTAGATGCCCAGGCCCGCCTGGAGTTAGCCAGGGGTGAACTGGGCCGCAACCAGGCCTTATTTGAGCGCGGGGCGATCTCTCGCACCACCCTGGACAGCGTCGAACGGGAACAGCGTAGCGCCCGGGCGGGCCTAGAACAGTCCCAGGCCCGCCAGAGGGAGGCCCAAAGCCGTTTGCAGGATCTACAACATCTACCCGAACCGGCGGCGGTAGCCCAGGCCCAGGCTCGCCTGGAACAGGCCCAGGCCCAGCTACGGGCTAGCCAGATACGGTTAGCGGAAAACCAGATCCGGGCCCCCTTCGCTGGCACGATTACCCAGAAATTTGCCACCGCCGGAGCCTTTGTCACCCCCACCACCTCCGCTTCGGAGCTCTCTTCGGCCACCTCCACGGCGATCGTGGCCCTGGCCCAGGATCTGGAGGTGTTGGCGGAGGTGCCGGAGGCCAATATCAACCTGGTGAAATTGGGCCAAGCGGTGGAGGTGGTGGCGGACGCCTTTCCGGAGGAAACCTTTGCGGGGCGGGTAACCCTGATTGCCCCTGAGGCGATCGAACGGCAAAATGTTACCCTCTTTCAAGTCCGCATTGCCCTGGATTCAGGTAAGGCCCAATTACGGTCCAACATGACCGTGACGGCTGCCTTTATTGGTGATCAGCTGGCGCAGGCCCTGGTGGTACCCACGGTGGCGGTGGTCACCCAGGGGGGGGAAACCGGGGTGTTGGTGCCGGAGGCGGGCGGGAACCTGGCCTTTCAGCCGGTCACCCTGGGGCCTCAGGTGGGGGACAAAATTCAGATCCTCAATGGTCTGCAAGCTGGCGATCGCGTCTTTATCGACCTACCCCCCGGTAAATCCCTCGATCGCTTGACCGTGCGTCAGGACCGCTAACTTGAACCGTTCCCCAGTACTCCTCGGCAGGGAAGATAGGCCCACCGCTGTCGAGGGTCCGGGGCCTCACCCCAGGTGGTGAAATCCTGGATGTACGGCCTGCAGGTTTGGTTAGCAAGTTTTGTTAGACTGTCATCATAGGTCTTTCCAGCACCCTTTTCAGGCAATCTCCTAAGGTCATGGCCAGGGTGCTCCCACTCCATGGGCAAGCAGATAGTAAAAATTTTTATAATTTATCCATTTGAAAAACCCCTGTCCTGGGACATACTTGCCAGAAACCCCTGGTAAAGATCTGCTTAAATACCCGAATTAGTTCGCCTTCCCTTTGGCATTCCCACCCTGCTTCAGTAGTTGCCATCCAACTTACCAACGTTCCCCTAGGGTTCTGGGGCTATCCTCTTAAATCCCTTGGGTTGTGTTCGGTAGCCCCCGTAGAAGCACCTCAGAACCATGACTGCCCTTCGGTTCGAGGATGGTATGGATCGATCCAGCGTCCCAGTTTACCCCCTTCCCGCCGTTACTATCCCTGAGGATTAATCCGTGTCTCTCCAAACCCAGTCCCCTAACCCCCTTGACCAGGATGTGCTGCCGGAAATTAATCGCCAAATGTTGGTCATCCTCGATTTCGGCTCCCAGTATTCAGAACTGATTGCCCGGCGTATTCGAGAAACGGAGGTCTACTCCGAGGTGCTCTCCTACCGGACCAGTGTGGAACAGCTTAAACAGCTCAACCCCAAGGGCATTATTCTCTCCGGTGGGCCGAGTTCCGTTTACGATGCCAGAGCTCCCCACTGTGATCCTGGCATATGGTCCCTGGGTATCCCCATCCTGGGGGTGTGCTACGGCATGCAGTTGATGGTGCAGCAGCTGGGGGGCCAGGTGGATCGGGCCGATCGGGGCGAATACGGTAAGGCGGCCCTCTTGATTGATGACCCCACCGATCTGCTCACCAATGTGGAACCGGGCAGCACCATGTGGATGAGCCACGGTGACTCGGTTACCCAACTGCCCCCCGGCTTTGAGGTGCTAGCCCATACGGACAACACCCCCTGCGCCGCCATTGCCAACCACGGTCGCCACCTCTATGGGGTGCAGTTTCACCCGGAGGTGGTCCATTCCCGGGGGGGGATTGCCCTGATTCGCAACTTTGTTTACCACATCTGTGACTGTCAGCCCACCTGGACCACCGCCGCCTTCGTGGAGGATTCGATTCGGGAGGTGCGGGCCCGGGTGGGGGATCGGCGGGTGCTGCTGGCCCTATCCGGTGGGGTGGATTCCTCCACCCTGGCCTTTTTGCTCCACGAAGCGATCGGTGATCAACTCACCTGTATGTTCATCGACCAGGGCTTTATGCGCAAGGAGGAGCCGGAGCGCCTGGTGCAGCTGTTTCAGAAACAGTTCCATATCCCCGTACACCACATCCGGGCCCGGGAACGTTTTTTAGAGAAGATCCAGGGGATTACGGATCCGGAAGAGAAACGTAAGCGCATCGGCCACGAATTTATTCGGGTGTTTGAGGAGGAGTCTAAACGGCTGGGGCCCTTTGACTATCTGGCCCAGGGTACCCTCTACCCAGACGTGATCGAGTCAGCGGACACCAACGTAGATCCTAAAACCGGGGAACGGGTGGCGGTGAAAATTAAGAGCCACCACAACGTCGGTGGCCTGCCTAAGGATCTGCAGTTTAAGCTGGTGGAGCCCCTGCGCAAACTGTTTAAAGACGAGGTTCGCAAGGTGGGGCTGGCCATTGGTCTGCCGGAGGAGATTGTCCGTCGCCATCCCTTTCCAGGGCCCGGCCTGGCCATTCGCATTCTGGGGGAGGTGACGGAGGAGCGCCTGGAAATTGTCCGCAACGCTGACTACATTGTCCGGGAGGAAATTAGTAAGCAGGGGCTCTACCACGAATTTTGGCAGGCCTTTGCGGTGCTGTTGCCGGTGCGCAGCGTGGGGGTGATGGGGGATCAACGCACCTACGCCTACCCAATTGTGTTGCGCCTGGTCAGTAGCGAAGATGGCATGACGGCGGACTGGTCGCGGGTGCCCTACGAATTGCTGGAAACCCTCTCTAACCGGATTGTCAACGAGGTGGCGGGGGTGAATCGGGTGGTGTACGACATTACCTCCAAGCCCCCCGGAACCATCGAATGGGAATAGCGGTGAGTCAGGGCGCTTTCCGGCCTGGCCGCCGCCTATCCCTAGGGGGGCCAGCAATGGCCACCACCGCATCCTCCGCCACCAGGTAGGCCACCTCCCCGGTGGCCAGATCAATGGGGTGGCCACCGGTAAATTCGCCAAAGGCGGGCAAGGTCAGACGGTTTTCCTGCGGTTGCCAGTGGAAGCAGGGCAGGCGCAGCCGATCGCCCCGCCCCCCTAACCGCAAGCAGGGATGGGTATGGCCGCAGAGGGTGGGCTGATTGCAGGCATCTGGGGGGGTGTGGCTGAAGCAAAGGTTTTCCACCACCACCGATTGGGGGTGGCAGGTGCCGGGTAACTGGCTGAGGCGCCGGGCCAGGGGGCGATCGTGGTTGCCCAGCACCACCTCAGCCCTGACCCCCGCCCCCTCTAGAAAGGTTTGCCACTCCTCCAGGAGGCCATCGCCATGGGCGGCGGCACTGTGGAACAAATCCCCCAGCACCCAGAGGCACTGGGGGCGGTAGGTGTCACAGAGGGCCTGGAGGCGGTCGAGGGTGGTCTGGTTAACCTGGCGAGGGATGGGCAACCCCTGGCGCTGAAAGGTCTCCGCCTTACCCAGGTGCAGGTCAGACACCAGCAGCGCCCTGAGGCTGTCAATATAAACCGCCCGTTGGGGCAGCAGCAGGAGGGCGTGACCGGCCAGGATCAGTTCTTGGGTCACCGTCGGCAGGGCCTCAGCGGTTAAAACTCAATTCCTGGCTGGGCCTTGACCCCCTGCTCCCGAAAGGGATGTTTCACCAGGGTCATCTCCGTCACCAGGTCCGCCGCCGCCACCAGGTCCGCCGGGGCACCGCGGCCGGTTAGCACCACGTGGGTCTGGGGTGGTTTCTCCGCCAGCCCCTGCAGCACCTGATCGAGGCTGAGGAAACCGTGCTTGAGGGCGACGTTGACCTCATCCAATAACACCAGCTGGTAGTTGGGATCCCGCAGATAGGTGAGGGCGGTGGCCCAGGCCTGCTGGGCGGTTTGGGTGTCGCGATCGCGGTCCTGGGTATCCCAGGTAAAGCCTTCCCCCAGGGCATGGAAGCTAAGCTGATCAGACCACTGTTCCAGCACGGCTTTTTCCGCCGGTTCCCAGGCCCCCTTAAGGAACTGGACGATGGCAACCCGAAAACCGTGGCCCAGCGATCGCAGCACCATCCCCAGGGCGGCGGTGGTTTTACCCTTACCATTGCCGGTATGGACAATAATCAAACCCTTTTCCTGGGTGCGCTGACTTAACCGTTCCCGCTGCACCTCCTGGCGTCGCTGCATCTTCTGCCGATACTGCTCCGCGGAGAGGCCAGCCTCTACCGCCGCCTGGTTGAGGCTAGCGGCCGCCAGATCTAAAGATTCGGGGGGTGAGGGGTGGGTCATTGCCGCTAGGAGGCCAGGGCCACAGAGACGATTTCCTGCAACTTACCGTTTTGGTACAGCTCGATCAGGATGTCCGAGCCCCCTAAAAACTCCCCCTTAACGTAGACCTGGGGAATGGTGGGCCAGTTGGAGTAGTCCTTAATGCCCTGCCGAATCTCTGGATCCGCCAATACGTCGAAGGTCTCAAAGGGAACCCCCAGAATGTTGAGGATCTGGACCACATTATTAGAAAAACCACACTGGGGCATCAGCTTGGTGCCCTTCATAAAGACCATGATCGGATTGGCCTTGATCAGCTGATCAATTCTTACGTTGACAGAGACTTCTTCTTGTTCGATGGACCCATCCATAGGTTTGCCTCGCGGGGTAATTCAGTAAGTCCATAGTATAGCTCTGGCCAGAACACTAGGGACAGAGTTTAGGGATAGAAACCAGGTCAGGATAGGCGCTCTGACCCGCCGACCCTAGGTTTCAGGATGGCTGGGCCGTGGCCCACTGTTCTGGCGTATAGGTTTTTAGGGCCAGGGCATGGATCGCCTGGGAGGACATGGCCTCCCGCACCGCAGCGTATACCAGTTGATGCTGCTGCACCAGGGTACGACCAGCAAAAGCAGGGGAGACTACCAGCACCTGGTAGTGGTCACCACCGCCGGTCAGATCCTGCACCTGCACCTCCGCCTCCGGCAGGCTGTCTCTGATCAGGGTAGCAACTTGGTCGGGGGTAATCATGGTGAAGGCTCTAATGAGATAGCGCTAACGTAAACAGTCCAATAGCAAGGCTGCCACCTGGTTGGAACCCCTCGTCGGTGGAGGGCGGTTAAACCTGACTAACAAAAAGAGTTAGCCCTGGGGCGTCCTGCTCCTCTTGGCAGGGACTCTGCCCCGGCACACGGGGCAGAGGTGAGGGCGAAAGCATAGAACAGAGCCGTTTGGGAAAAGCCTTACTAAGCGCTAGCCGCCTAGGCTAGCAAGGCTTGAGCTCGGGCCACCACATTTTCAACGGTGTAGCCAAACTTCTCCATTACCAGATCGCCGGGGGCGGAGGCACCAAACCGCTCAATGCTGATCACATCCCCGGCGCCCCCCACGTAGCGACACCAACCCATGCCGATGCCCGCTTCCACCGCCAGGCGCTTGGTCACCGCCTTGGGCAGTACCGACTCCTGGTAGGTGGAGTCTTGGGCCTCAAACAGTTCCCAGGAGGGCATGGAGACCACCCGCACCTGGGTGCCGGCGGCCCGCAATTGCTGAGCCGCCTGAACGCAAAGGCTCACCTCACTGCCGGTACCAATCAGGATCAGATCGGGGGTGCCGCTGCAGTCATCCACCACGTAGGCCCCCTTGGCAACGCCCTCAATGGAGGCCCCGGGCAGGTTGGGTAGGTTTTGCCGACTGAGGGCAATCAGGGTGGGGGTTTGACGATGTTCCACCGCCACCTTGTAGGCCGCTGAGGTTTCGGTGCCATCCGCTGGCCGCAGCACAATCAGGTTGGGAATCGCCCGCAGGGAGGCGATGGTCTCCACCGGCTGGTGGGTGGGGCCGTCTTCCCCCAGACCAATGGAGTCGTGGGTCATCACGTAGATCACCCCGGCCTGGGCGAGGGCGGAGAGGCGAATCGCCGCCCGCATGTAGTCGGCAAACACCAGGAAGGTGGCGCAGTAGGGAATCAGGCCGGAGTTGTGCAGGGCAATGCCGTTGCAGATCGCCCCCATGCCATGCTCCCGCACCCCAAAGCGCAGGTTGCGGTTGCCGTACTGCCCCTTTTGGAAGCTACCGGAAATCTTCAGTTCCGTCAGGTTGGAGTGGGTCAGGTCAGCGGAGCCGCCAATCAGTTCCGGCAGCACCGGTGCCAGGGCATTGAGGGTAATTTCTGAGTTTTTCCGGGTGGCCAGGGCCTTGTCAGCGGGGGTATAGGTGGGCAGGGCATCGGCCCAGCCCGCTGGCAATTGGCCGGCTAGCATGCGCTCAAACTCACGGGCTTCCTGGCTGTAGCGAGCCCGGTAGGTGGCCAGGCTAGATTCCCAGTCTGCCTGCAGTTGGGCGCCGCGATCAACCGCCTGGCCCATGTGGCTAAGCACATCGGCGGGTACCTCAAATTCGCCGTAGCTCCAGCCCAGGTTGGCGCGGGTAGCCTGGATTTCCTCCGCCCCTAGGGCAGCGCCGTGGATGCCAGCGGTGTTTTGCCGGTTGGGGGAGCCGTAGCCAATGGTGGTGGTGACCTTGATCAGGGAGGGGCGATCGGTCACGGCCTTGGCGGCGGCGATCGCCGCCCCAATCCCCGCCAGGTCGGTATTACCATTCTCGACATGCTGTACATGCCAACCGTAGGCTTCAAACCGTTTGGCCACGTCTTCCGTGAAGGAAATGTCGGTGGAGCCGTCGATGGAGATGTGGTTGTCGTCGTAGAGGGCGATCAACTTACCTAACCCCAGGTGACCGGCCAGGGAGCAGGCCTCACCGGAGACCCCCTCCATGTTGCAACCATCCCCCAGAATCACGTAGGTGTAGTGATCCACCAGGGTGCAGTCGGGCTTGTTAAAGCGGGCCGCCAGGTGGGCCTCCGCCATGGCCAGCCCCACCGCGTTGGCGATGCCCTGACCCAGGGGGCCGGTGGTCACTTCAACCCCAGGGGTTTCGAAGTTCTCCGGGTGGCCAGGGGTGCGGGCGCCCCATTGGCGAAACTGTTTAATGTCCTCGAGGGTGACGCTGTCGTACCCGGTCAGATAGAGTAGGGCGTACTGCAACATGCAGCCATGGCCGGCGGACAAAACAAAGCGATCGCGGTTAAACCATTGCGGATTTTTGGGATTAAACCGCATGAACTGATCCCACAGCACAAAGGCCATCGGCGCCGCCCCCATGGGCAGACCCGGGTGACCCGACTTGGCCTTTTCAACAGCATCGATCGCTAGAAAGCGAATGCTGTTAATACAGAGTTCTTCCAGGGTTTGGGTTGCGACAGCCATAATTTCAACGGGGTAAGGACAGGTTGACAAACAGTGACAGACAGCGACAAAAAAGGGAATCGGTCAAATTTTAGCTGGAAAGCAACGACTCCCAGGGCTAACCGTAATACTTACGAAAGGCTAGGGTGACATTGTGACCACCGAAGCCAAAGGAATTGGAAAGGGCCACCTGAATCGGCATGGGGCGACTGTGGTGGGGCACATAGTCTAGATCGCAATCCGGGTCAGGGTCCGTCAAGTTAATGGTGGGGGGAGCCACATCATTGGCAATGGCCAGGCAGGTGGCCACCGCCTCAATCCCCCCCGAACCCCCCAGGAGATGGCCAGTCATGGACTTGGTAGAACTCACCGCCACCTGATAGGCGGCTTCGCCCAGGGCGGTTTTAATGGCTTGGGTTTCCGTCGGGTCGTTCGCCCCAGTGCTGGTGCCGTGGGCGTTAATGTAACTTACCTGCTCGGGTGTCAGGCCAGCATCCTTAAGGGCCAGGCGAATGCAGCGGGCCGCCCCCTCGCCACCGGGCACTGGGGCCGTCATATGGTAAGCATCGCAGGTCATGCCATAGCCGACCATCTCGGCATAAATGGTAGCCCCCCGACTGAGGGCATGCTCCAGCTCCTCCAGGATGAGGATGCCACACCCTTCACCGATCACAAAGCCATCCCGACCGCGGTCAAAGGGACGGCTGGCCTGGGTCGGCTCATGGTTACGGGTAGATAGGGCCCTGGCGGAGGCAAACCCCGCCACCGCCAGGGGGGTGACCGCCGCCTCCGTTCCGCCGCAGATCATGGCCTGGGCGTAGCCGGCCTGAATTAGGCGAAAGGCATCCCCCACGGCGTTGGAACCCGCTGCACAGGCGGTCACCGGGCAGGTGCTAGGCCCCTTGGCGCCGGTGTGGATGGCGGTCAACCCCGCCGCCATATTGGCAATCATCATCGGCACCATAAAGGGACTACAGCGGCTAGGCCCTCGGCTTAGATAAATTTCCTGTTGGTCCTCCAGCACCTTGATGCCCCCTACCCCCGTGCCAATGCAGGTGCCCACCTGCTCGGCATTCAGGTCCGTAATCACCAGGCCCGCATGGTTTAGGGCGCGCTGACCCGCAACCACGGCAAACTGGGTAAAGCGATCCATTCGCTTGGCCTCTTTCTTATCGAGGAAGTCATGGGGATCAAACCCCCTTACTTCCCCCGCGATCTGAGAGGTATGATGGCTGGCGTCAAAGGCCGTAATTGGCGCAATGCCGCTTTTCCCAGCCACCAACCCGGCCCAATAGTCATTTAGACTATTGCCGATCGGGGTGATGGCATCCATCCCGGTGACAACAACGCGCTTAGAGTCAGGGTTAGCCATAGCTAATAGGGGGTGAACAGAGACTGCTTCATCGGTTGCTGACAGGTCTTAAGGAATCTGGGGCAACTGGGGGTGGGAGAACGTCAGCCGATAGGGCGAGAAGGAACCAGGATTTTATATCTTAAATAATCACTAAACCAATCGGGCGTGGGCCCTAGCTCTTAAGTAGCATTGCGGATAAAATCAACCGCCTTCCCCACTGTGGTGATTTCCTCTGCAGCATCGTCGGGAATGTCAATGCCAAACTCTTCCTCAAAAGCCATGACCAGCTCAACGGTATCCAGGGAATCAGCCCCCAGATCCTCGCCAAAAGTAGCGGATGAGGTAATTTTTTCCTTATCTACGCTCAGTTGCTCGCTGATGATCTGTTGAACTCTTGCAAAAACCTCTTCACTCATAGGATGTCTATACCTCGTAAATTCCTGGCAACGTTTCCAGCACAAAACCTTCGTCCTTGGTCCGATGCCATGGACCCACAGCCCTGGCGTTAAAGCGAGGTGGTTTTGAGCATTTCTCCATACTATCGGAAAGCGTCCCCATGACGTTTAGCAATTGTAAATTCCTTAGCAGAACCCCTCCTCCAGCATAGAAGTGACTCTAGGATGTTAGGAATGGTTTTTCTTCATCTCACCCACACCCATCTAGATCTGTTGGAACGGTGTCCCCGCCGGTTGCAGTACACCTACCTGGACCAATTAACCGCCCCTGTTGATCCCACGGTTTTAGAACGGCAGGACTGGGGGAAGCGGTTCCACCTGGTGTTGCAGCAGTACCAGCTGGGCTTACCCCTCCAGACTCTATTAGACCAACAGCCCGATCTCAAGGCGGCGGTAGAGGGGTTGCTGACGGCGGCGCCCCATCTTTTTCCATCGCCGGGGAGTGATCCGGTGGGGGTCTTGAGCGAGCATCAACGCACCTGGTTTGAGCAGGGCTATGGCTTTACGGTGGTCTACGATTTACTGCGGGTCACCTCCACCCAGGCGGAGATCATCGATTGGAAAACCTACCAGCACCCCCCCGGTCTGGGCCAGTTGCGTCGCCACTGGCAAACCCGACTTTACTGCTATGGTCTGGTGGCTACCAGTGACTGGCTACCCGAGCAGATCACGATGACCTACTGGTTTGTTCCCCCTGACTCCGCAACGGGGGATGCCCAGCCCCGTTGCCTGGCCATTCCCTACGGCCGAGCCGAGCACCAGCGCACCCAAAGGGATCTGCACCGTCTCTGCCACCGCCTTGCTACCCTCCAGACCCAGGCAGGTAATTTTCCCCAGGTGGCGCCGGCCACTGGGGAATGCCAGCGTTGTCCCTTTACCCTGCGCTGCCAGCGGCAGGTCCAGGAGGAGGCCTGGTCCTTACCGGCGATCGCCGATATTCCAGAGATGCCCCTGGCCACCGATCCGGCATAGGTCAGGGGCTAACGCTAGGATGAAAAGCGTTACCCTCCAACCCCAGCCCGGCCATGTCCTCCCCTTCCCCTGCCTGGCATACCCTCACCCCTGATCAAGCCCTAACCCGGCTAGACAGTCACCTTGAAACGGGGTTGACGGCGGCGGCGGTGCTGGCCCGACGGCAGGTTTATGGCCCAAATCAACTAGAGTCCCTGGGGGGGCGTAGGCCCTGGCGCATCCTGTTGGACCAGTTTAGTAACATCATGCTGCTGATGCTGATGGCGGTGGCTCTGGTATCGGGCCTGTTGGCCCTGCGCCACCGGGAGTTTCCTAAGGATGCCATCGCCATTTTCGCCATTGTTATTCTCAACGGGGTGTTGGGCTACCTGCAGGAAAGTCGGGCGGAAAAGGCCCTGGCCGCCCTGAAGGGGATGGCCGCCCCCACCGTGCGGGTTAGGCGAGATGGCCGACTGCAGGCGGTGCCCGCCCAGGATCTGGTACCGGGGGATATTGTGCAGTTGGAGGCGGGGGACCAGGTGCCCGCCGATGGTCGGCTGTTGATGGCGGTCAATCTGCAGCTACGGGAGTCGGCCCTCACCGGCGAGGCCCAGGGGGTCACTAAGCAGGCGAACCTGCGGTTGCCCGAGCATACTCCCCTGGCGGATCGGCAGAATTTGCTCTTCCAGGGGACGGTGGTGTTGCAGGGACGGGGCCAGATGGTGGTGACCCACACCGGTATGGATACGGAACTGGGACGCATCGCCACCCTGCTCCAGGAGATTGAAACCGACTCTACCCCTCTGCAACGGCGCATGGACCAGCTGGGCAACACCCTGGTGGTGGGTTCCCTGATTCTGGTGGCGATCGTGGTGGGGGGTGGGGTGATGGTGGGGGGCTGGGGCGTCTTTGAGGACCTGCTGGAGATTACCCTCAGCATGGCGGTGGCGGTGGTGCCGGAGGGGCTGCCGGCGGTGATCACCGTTACCCTGGCCCTCGGGACCCAGCGCATGGTGCGTCGCCACGCCCTGATTCGTCGTTTACCAGTCGTGGAAACCCTGGGGTCGGTAACCACCATCTGTTCTGACAAAACCGGTACCCTCACCCAGAATAAGATGGTGGTGCAGCAACTGCAGACCCCGTCGCAGCATCTGCACCTGACCGGCCAGGGGTATGCTCCCGAAGGGCATTTTTTTTACCACAACCCAATGATCGACAACCAGCCAGTGGATCCCCGCCGGCTACCGGAGGTCTGTTTACTGTTACTAAATGGTCTGCTCTGTAACGATGCCAGCCTCCAGAGGGAGGCGGGGGAATGGACCATTTTTGGGGATCCCACCGAGGGGGCGCTGATCGTGATGGCCCATAAGGGTGGTCTGGACCCTCATCAGCTGGCCTATGGTCTGCCCCGGGTGGCTGAGGTTCCCTTTTCCTCAGAACGCAAACGCATGACCGTGGTACTACAGGGGTTTAGCCAGGCCCGGGCGATCGCCCCCCCCCTGGTCTTGCCACCCCAGCTAGACCAAGCTCCCTACCTGGTGTTCAGTAAGGGATCGCCAGAGTTGTTGCTGCAGGACTGTAGTGCCTATCTGACGGGCATGGCGGTCAATGCCTTGAATGATGCTCTGCGATCGCGGATCCTCACCCACAACCAAACCATGGCTGCCCAGGGGTTACGGGTGCTGGGTTTTGCCTACCGACCCCTGGACAGCCTTCCCCAACCGATGGTGGCCGATCAGGTGGAACGGGAGCTAATCTGGCTGGGGTTAGTGGGTATGATTGATGCCCTCCGGCCCGAGGTTAAACAGGCGGTGGAGCGTTGCCGAGCCGCCGGCATTCGGCCGTTGATGATTACCGGCGATCACCAGCTCACCGCCGTCACCATTGCCGAGCAGTTGGGTCTGGCGGTGGGGCCCCGTCGGGTGCTCAGCGGTCAGGATCTGGAGGGCATGGCCCAGGCTGACCTGGAGGCCGCCGTCAAGGCCGTGGATGTCTATGCCCGAGTCTCCCCAGAGCATAAATTGCGGATTGTCCAGGCCCTACAGAAGGATCACCAGGTGGTGGCGATGACCGGGGATGGGGTGAACGATGCCCCGGCCCTGAAACAGGCGGAAATTGGCATTGCCATGGGCATCACCGGCACCGATGTCAGTAAGGAAGCCAGTGACATGGTGCTCCTGGACGATAACTTTGCCACCATCGTGGCCGCCGCCGAGGAGGGGCGGGTGGTTTACACCAATATTCGACGGTTTGTGAAGTATATCCTCGGATCTAATATTGGCGAGTTGTTGACTATTGCCCTGGCCCCCTTAGTGCTGCCGGTGCTGGATGTGCCCCTGGTGCCCCTGCAGATTCTCTGGATGAATTTAGTCACCGATGGCTTTCCCGCCCTGGCCCTGGCGGTGGAGCCGGCGGAACCGGATGTGATGGATCAACCACCCCACGACCCCCAGGAGGGTATCTTTGCCCGGGGGCTGGGGGCCTACATGGTGCGCATTGGCCTGGTGTTCACGGTGATCTCTGTATCGATGATGGCCTGGGCCTACTATCAATCTCAACAGGGAGGCGATCCGGAACGCTGGAAAACCATGGTATTCACTACCCTCTGTTTGGCCCAAATGGGGCATGCTATGGCGGTGCGCTCCGACCGTCGCCTTACCCTGGAAACCGTACCCTGGTCTAACCCCTTTGTGCTGGCGGCAGTACTGGTCACCACCCTATTACAGTTGCTACTGATCTACCTGCCCCCCCTACGCAACTTTTTCGGTACCCACCGGCTCAGCCCCCAGGAGTTGATTATTTGCCTGGGCTTCAGTAGCCTTCTGTTTGTTTGGGTAGAAATGGAAAAGCTCTACCGGCGTTGGCGACAGGCCAATACCTCAGAGATTCCCTAGGTTGGGTGGGGGTGACACCATCACCCTGACCGTCACAGTCCCATCCTAACCGCAGCGGCCTGGGCAACTGGGTAGAAAGGGCCAGACCAGGCATTAAAGACACCATATAGATTCCTATGGTTGGGTTTTCCCGTTACTATTCCCTGATGTCTGGCCTGGTGCTCACCGCCGGTGTTAGCTTGACCATCGGTTTGGCGGGGCTGGTCAGGGAGTGGGAAACATCCCAACGACAGACGAGTTTCAACCGCCAAATCGATAACCTTACCCTGGCCATCCAGCGTAGTCTCAATCGCTATAGCGATATTCTTTCCTTTCTGAATGACTATCATCGAGTCAGCCCGCCCCATCGCCAGGATTTTACGGTCCTAACGGCCCGGGTCCTGAAGACCTATCCGGGCATCCAGGCCATGGAGTGGGCCCCTTTGGTGACAGCGGACGATCGCCCCAAGTTTGAAGCCCAGGTGCGGGCCGAGGGCTACCCATCCTTTCGCATTACCGAACTGAACCCCCAGGGCCAGCTGGTGCGGGCTGGGGCGCGGCCCTACCATACCCCGGTTACCTACCTGGAACCCTGGGGCGGTAACGAAGTCGCCTTTGGCTACGATCTTAATTCCAACCTCACCCGGGCCACCGCCATGAACCAGGCCCGGGACACGGGGCAGATCACCGCCACCGGTCGCATCCGGCTGGTGCAGGAGCGGCGCGATCAATTTGGCTTTCTGATGTTTTCACCGGTCTATAGCCCCTTACCTGGGGATTCCTCCTCCCCCATTCCCACCACCCGATCAGAACGACGCTACCAACTGCAGGGTTTCTTCCTGGGGGTATTTCGCCTCTCCGACCTGGTGGAGGGGTCCCTGCGCGGATTACAGCACGAAATTGATTTCGCCCTCTACGATCGTAGCGCCCCCCCCTCTGACCAATTCCTGGGGCAGTACCGGGCCAACTGGCAACGATTTTCCCTCCAGGCGATCCCCTCTCCGGCCGGGGCCCCAACCGGACCCCAGGATCGCCTGTTCTGCCCCAGTCTTGAGGCCTGTACCCGCCGCATTACCGTGGGCCAGCGCCAATGGGCCGTGGTCTTTACCCCATCGGTCAACTATGGTCTGGAACCCCGCTACGGCCTCATCGGCGTTCTCCTGGTCGGGGTTGTTCTAACCGGCAGCCTGCTGTTGCTGCTCCACACCCTGCAGAGCCAGTTGCAGCGCACCCAGACCCTGAGCGACATGAAAACCCGGTTCTTCTCCATGGCCTCCCACGAGCTGCGCACCCCCCTGGGGACGATTCTGCTCTCGGCGGAGTCCCTGCAACTCAGTGATCACCCCCTGTCGCCCCACCAACGGCAGATTGTCCAACGCATCCAGACCACCGCCAAGCGCCTCGGGCAACAGCTCAACGATCTGCTGATGTTGACCCGGGCGGAGGCCGGTCGCCTGGACCTGCACCGGGAGTTATTTGACCTGGAGCCCTTCTGTCGAGATCTGGTGGAGGACGTGGCCCTCGCCTACCGCCGTCCCCTGGAGTTTAAGGGGGACGGCTCTTGCTGCCGGGCCTTTCTAGATCGGGGACTGCTGCGATCGCTGCTCACCAACCTGTTAATCAATGCCATCAAATACTCCCCCGATTCGAGCCCCATCCAGCTGCGGTTGAGCTGTGCCCAGGGCCAGGCCACCTGGCAGGTACAGGATCAGGGACAGGGGATTCCGGCCGAAGACCAGCCCCGGATTATGGAGCCCTTTTACCGGGCCAGTAACGTCGGTGATCGGGAGGGCACCGGGCTGGGGCTGGCGGTGGTGAATACCTGTGTGACCCTGCACGGGGGGGACTGGCAGATTTTCAGCGAGGCGGGCCAGGGTACCCTGGTCACCGTTCGTCTCCCCCTGGAATAGGATCGTCAAGTTTTGCCGCTTATCCAGCTAATGCTTCGCCCGTGGTGGGGGTTTACCGTTCGCAGACACTGGACTAGATGCCTCGCCGGCGGGAGGGATCAAAAGTTAATTAATAACCCCCGATGCCGAGGGCATCGAGGGCGGTTTAGTTATAAATATTTAGCTATAGAAACGAAACCTTTAACAATCTTAACTATTCCCTATTTGCCCCGGTAAGGATAGGAGCTAGCTCCCATTCTTGAGTGATCCCCGTCACCGCTGCCCGTGGGTAGGCCTGGGGCCCCTCTGGGGAGCAATTTCCCTGATGCGCTATCCAGCTCAGCCGCTATCCTGGATAATGACAGGGTTTGCCCCCTTATCCCCTCCCTCCGCCTATGCGTACCCATTACTGCGGCGCCCTCCGGGCCAGTCACCTCGGCCACACCGTTACCCTATTTGGTTGGGTGGATCGGCGGCGTGACCATGGTGGGGTGATTTTTATTGATTTGCGCGATCGCAGCGGCGTGGTGCAAATCGTCAGCGATCCGGAGCGCACCCCGGTCTCCTATCCCCAGGCCGACCCCCTGCGCAACGAGTACGTGGTTAAGGTGGTGGGTCGGGTCAGCCAGCGCCCCCCGGAGTCCCTCAACCCCCGGCTGCCCACCGGCGAGGTGGAGGTCTACGCCGACACCATTGAACTGCTCAACGCAGTGCGCAAACCCCTGCCCTTCCAGGTGTCCACCGCCGACACCGAGGCGGTGCGGGAGGATCTGCGACTGCGCTACCGCTACCTGGATCTGCGCCGCCAGACCATGGCCCAAAATCTGCAAACCCGCCATGCGGTGGTGCAGGCCATGCGCCGCTTCCTGGAGGACCAGGAGGGGTTTATCGAGGTGGAAACCCCGATCCTGACCCGTTCCACCCCGGAGGGGGCGCGGGATTACCTGGTACCCTCCCGGGTCAACCCCGGGGAATGGTATGCCCTGCCCCAGTCCCCCCAGCTGTTTAAACAACTATTGATGGTGGCCGGAGTCGATCGCTACTACCAGATCGCCCGTTGCTTCCGGGACGAAGACCTGCGGGCCGATCGCCAGCCCGAGTTTACCCAGCTGGACATGGAAATGAGCTTCATGGATCAGGATGAGGTGCTGGCCCTAAACGAAGCCCTGGTGGCCCACGTGTTTAAGGCGGTGCAAAACCTGGAGGTGAGCCGCCCCTTCCCCCGCCTTACCTACGCCGAGGCCCTGGACCGCTACGGCACCGATAAGCCCGACACCCGCTACGGCCTGGAGCTGGTGAATGTTTCGGACCTGGTGCAGGGCTGCGGCTTTAAGGTGTTTGCCGGGGCCATCGCCGAGGGGGGCCTGGTCAAGGTGCTACCCATCCCCGGCGGCAACGATCGCCTCTCCAATGTGCGGATCAAACCCGGCGGCGATCTGTTCAAAATTGCGGCGGAGGCTGGGGCCCGGGGCCTGGCCTACATCCGGGTGCGGGAGGGGGGGGGCATTGACACCATCGGGGCGATCAAAGATAACCTCAGCCCCGACCAACTGCAGCAACTGCTGGATCGCTGCGGCGCCCAGCCCGGCCACCTGCTGCTGTTTGGCGCCGGCCCCACCGCCACCGTCAACGCCACCCTGGATCGGCTGCGCCAGGCCATCGCCCGGGAACTGGAGCTGATTCCCCCCGATCGCCTCAACCTGCTCTGGGTCACCGACTTCCCCATGTTTGAGTGGAACGCCGAGGAACAGCGCCTGGAGGCCCTGCACCACCCCTTCACCGCCCCCCGCCCGGAGGACCTGGGGGACCTGAAAACCGCCCGGGCGATCGCCTACGACCTGGTACTGAACGGCTACGAAATCGGCGGCGGTAGCCTGCGCATCTATCAACCGGAGGTGCAGCGGCGGGTGTTTGACACCATTGGCCTCTCCCCCGAGGCGGCCCGGGACAAGTTTGGTTTCCTGTTAGAGGCCTTTGAGTACGGCACCCCGCCCCACGGCGGTATCGCCTACGGTCTAGACCGGATCGTCATGCTGATCACCGGCGAGACCTCCATTCGCGACGCCATTGCCTTCCCCAAGACCCAGCAAGCCCGCTGCCTACTCACCCAGGCCCCGGCCAGCGTCGAACCCGACCAGCTGGCGGAGCTGCAGGTGGCCTCCACCTACCAACCAGACAGCCCCGATTCCTAACCGCCCCGGCCATGTTCCAGGCTACCCGCCAGCGCCTTGCCCTCTGGTACACCGCCGTCACCGCCGTGCTATTGCTGCTGTTCGCCAGCGGCTTTTATCTCTACGTGCGCAGCACCCTGGTGGAGCGGGTGGACGACACCCTCAACCACGTGGTGGAGGTGATGGAGCGATCGCTGGTGATGGAGCCCCAGCCGGGGGAGGGGCGGGTGTTTGCCGCCACCACCCCGGCGATCGACCCGGGCCCGGCCCTCCAGGTGAATGTGGAGGCTAGCTTCGGTAACAGTGCCCGGGCGGTGGAGGACGATCACATTGACCTGGAGTGGTTTAGCCCCCAGGGCACCCTGCAGTGGTCCACCCTGAGCGAAGCCCTGCCCCTGCCCCTGCACGTCAACCCGGCGGGGGAAACGGTGCAGGGCAAGGGGGATACCCTGCTGCGGCAGGTGACGGAACGGGTGCAACGCCAGGGCCAGGTGGTGGGCTACCTGCGGGTCAGCCATCCCTGGTTTGAGGTGACCAAACCCAGTCGCCGCCTGATGGTGGACCTGGCCCTGGGCACCAGCCTGATGGTGGGGGCGGTGGGGGCGATCGGCTGGCTGCTGTCGGGCATCGCCATGGCCCCGGTGCGGGATTCCTACCAGCAGCTCAAGCAGTTCACCGCCGATGCCTCCCACGAGCTGCGCAACCCCATCGCCGTGATCCAAACCAATGCCCAGGTGGCCCTGCTCGATCCTGAACCGGAGGTGGCGGTGCTACAGCAGCAGTTCCAGGTGGTTGAGCGCCTCACCCGGCGGCTGGGGCAGTTGGTGGATGACCTGCTGTTTTTGACCCGTCAGGACAGCGGCCTGCTGGCCCTCACCCCCCGCTGCATCGATTTAGATCCCTTGTTATCAGAGGTGGTGGAGGAACAACAGGTGCTGGCCAGGGAGGGCCAGATCCACCTCCAGCTCCAATCCCCCACCCCCCGGGCCGTCACCCCGGGCTACGCCGGGGAGTGGGGCTCCTCCCCCGGGCTGGTGTGGGGGGATCGGGACCAGCTCACCCGCCTGTTTACCAATTTGATTGGAAACGCCCTGCAGTACACCTCCGCTGGCGGCCAGGTCAGCCTGCATTGGCAGCCCATCCGGCACCAGGGCCAGCCCTGGCTGCAGGTGGTGGTGCAGGATAACGGCATGGGCATTGCCCCCGAGGCCCTGGCCCATATCTTCGATCGCTTCTACCGGGCTGACCCCGCCCGCCGTCGCCGGGGAGACCAGGGCAGTGGGCTGGGGCTGGCGATCGCCCGGGCGATCGTCGAAAACCACGGTGGCACCATCCAGGTGCAAAGTCAGCTCCAGCAGGGCACCACCGTCACCGTGCTACTGCCCCAGACAGAAGAGCGAGGCAGTTAGCAGCGCCATCGCAACACTAACGGCGGGGGTTCAAAGCCGGTCTGGGCAGGACGGGGCCGGATGCTGACGCAGACGATCCTTTTGGCGCGATCTCAAGGTGAAAGTCTGGGGAACACCGGCACCTACACTTAATAGATGTCCTTATTGAGAAAATCTTCTGCAGCAAGGCTTTCGGGCAAAACTCGGATTATTCGTGCAACAAAGCCGCCCGGGCTTATTCTTTTGTGACAGTTTTATACCGGTTCGGTCGCGACCCTGACGCCGGTTTTACAATGGGGAGGTTCTCGCACCCCCGCCGTCACCATGACCGTCGCCCCCACCCTCCATGCCACCGAGATCCCCCTGGATAGCTACGTTATTTTAGGTCTGGCCACCTGTTACCTGAGGCAGGAAGGGGAGACCCAGGCGGTTTACGTGCTTGAGCCGATTCCCTCCGCCTACCTGAATTCCCTCCTGCAGGGGGTAGCCACCTCCTACCGACGGATTTGGGCCACCACCCTGGGGGAGGCCCTGGCGGCAGACCCGGCTAGCTTTGCCGTGGCGGACCATAGCCCCGTCCAACGCTGCACCGATTTTGAAGAGCGTCTGCAGGCCACCGCCCGCACCTACCAAAGTCGCCCCGAGGCCACCGCTGCCCTGGCCCTCGGCACCAGTCGCGACATTCCCAATTACTCCACCGAGAAAAAACGCATCCTCAATGCGAAAAACAAGGTGTCGCGGACGGATAACGTGAAGCAGCACAAATACACCCATGAGGTGCTTTAGGGGGCAGGGCCAGAGGTTAGGGGCACCAGAGTTTGGCCTCAAGCTCTCCCCCTGCCGATCTCAGGTAAAACGTAGTCAGCACTACTTTTTTTAGCCGTTGCTTAAGACGGTCTGTAGGATTAGCCCCTTTCTGCGATCCACTGCCAAGATAGGAATAGTTAGAGGTTGGGTGACCATGGTTGGGATAGGGGCGATCGATTAACTATCCGATCGAGGTGGGCAGTTTGCTTCGCCTGAGTCCCGTCCTCCCGGCTATGGCTGTGCCCGTGCTTGCCCTTTACCCTGAAAGCCTATGGTAGCCCTACTTGAAAATCCTCTACGGATGGGTCTGCAGCAAGACCGGATTCCTGAACCTCAGATTTTAGTTATCTTTGGTGCCTCGGGTGACCTTACCCAGCGTAAGATTGTACCGGCGATTTACCAGATGCGACGGGAACGGCGCCTGCCCCCGGAGCTTACCATCGTGGGGGTGGCCCGGCGGGAATGGAGCCATGACTTTTTCCGCGAACATCTCCGGGAGGGGATCGAGGAGTTTGGCAATGGCATCGGCCATGAGTCGGTCTGGCAAGACTTTTCCCGGGGGCTGTTCTACTGCCCCGGCGACATTGATGACCCGGCCTTTTACCAATCCCTGAAAACCTTTCTGGCGGAACTGGATGAGCAACGAGGCACCCACGGCAACCGGGTGTTTTACCTGTCGGTGGCGCCCCGCTTCTTTGGGGAGGCGACCCAGCAATTGGGCGCTGCCGGTATGCTGGCGGACCCCAGCAAGCAGCGCCTGGTGATTGAGAAGCCCTTTGGCAAGGACCTGGCCTCGGCCCAGGTACTCAACCGGGTGGTGCAGGAGGTTTGTAAAGAGCAGCAAATCTACCGCATCGACCACTACCTGGGCAAGGAAACGGTGCAAAACCTGATGGTGTTTCGCTTTGCCAACGCCATTTTTGAGCCCCTATGGAATCGTCAGTTTGTTGACCATGTGCAAATCACCGTGGCGGAAACCGTCGGATTAGAGGGCCGGGCGGGTTATTACGAGACCGCCGGGGCCCTGCGGGACATGGTGCAAAACCACCTGATGCAGCTGTTTTGCCTGACCGCTATGGAGCCCCCTAACTCCCTGGATGCCGATAGCATTCGCAACGAAAAGACTAAGGTGTTGCAGGCCACCCACCTGGCGGATATCGATGACCTCAGCCAATCCGCGGTGCGGGGGCAATACTCCTCCGGTTGGATGAAGGGGAAGGCGGTGCCCGGCTACCGTCAGGAGGAGGGGGGCAATCCCGACTCCACCATGCAAACCTTCTGTGCCCTCAAGCTGGCGATCGACAACTGGCGCTGGAAGGGGGTGCCCTTTTACATGCGCACCGGCAAGCGCATGCCCAAAAAGGTGAGTGAGATTTCTATTCATTTTAAAGAAGTGCCCCACCTGATGTTTCAGTCCGCCGCCCAGCAGATGAACCACAATGTGCTGGCCCTGAGGATTCAACCGGATGAGGGCATCTCCATGCGGTTTGAAGTGAAAACCCCCGGTAACTCCCTGCGCACCCGATCGGTGGATATGGACTTTCGCTATGAAGCCGCCTTTGGGCAGGCCAACACCGATGCCTATGCCCGGCTGATTGTCGACTGCATGCTGGCGGACCAAACCCTGTTCACCCGTGGCGATGAGGTGGAGTTCTCCTGGCGACTGCTTACCCCCGTACTGCAAGCCTGGGATCCCCCCGCTGACCCCCGCACCATCCCCCTCTACGAGGCAGGTACCTGGGGGCCGGTGGAGGCGGAGTTTCTGTTGAATAAAGATGGTCGGCGCTGGCGTCGGCTCTAGCTGGCGATCGCCGCCCCCTCACCCTGTCCCCGTTCCCTTACCTCCCTTGGCCCTATGACGACTACCCCCATTGTTGCCCTACAAAGACCCAAGGATATTTCCCTCGGCGAGATTGAGTCGGAGCTGCAACGGATCTGGCAGCAACAGGGTGGCGCCTCCGTCACCCGCAGTAGCACCTTCACCATGGTGATCTATGAACCGGAGGAGGTGCAACAAATCCTGGCGGCCCTGGGGTTTTACCAGGGAACCATAGACGGCATCCACGGCCCCCTCACCCGGGCCGCCATCAACCAGGCTCAGGTGGATTACGACCTGCGGGTCACCGGTCGGATGGATCCCCCCACCCTGGCTCGGGTACGCCAGGAATACGCCCAGCTTACCCCCAGCCAGCAGCAGTATAAGAACTCTGACCAGCGGGGCTTTAACCTGAGCGAATCCATCTCCGCCCACAACCCCTGTCGGGTGATCAGCCTCTGCCCTACCTTTGGGGAAGACCAGGGGGTCACCGCCCAGGTGTCGGCCTACTGCCCGGTGCAGAAAAAGCACGGCGGCACTTTGATTTGTTGCGAGTATATTACCCTGCGGGGCACCAAGGCCGCCCTGGAACGGGTGGGGGATCTGGTTTCCTCCCTAATCGTCGAGGACTTACCTCGCTTTGTCTGGTGGAAGGCGACCCCCAGCCCAGAACAACCGATTTTCCAAAATTTGGCCCGCTCCAGCAATTGCATCATCGTGGATTCCAGCTATTTCAGTGATGCCGAGGCGGAGCTCCGGATTATGGAGGATCTGATCCAGACTGGGCTGAAGATTGCCGACCTGAACTGGCACCGACTCGCCCCCTGGTTAGAGTTGTCCGCCGCCGCCTACGATCCACCGGAACGCCGCCAGGCCATTGAACAAATCGATCGGGTGGGGATTGACTACGAACAGGGTAATGCGGCCCAAGCCTTGATGTATCTGGGTTGGTTCGCCAGTCGATTGGGCTGGAAGCCGGCGGACTACATCGAGGAGGGTGGCATTTACAACATTAAAAAGATCCACTTTCGCAGTCCCCAGGACCGGTTGATTGAGGCGGAGTTGGCCGGTATTCCGGTGGCTGACTCCGGTGAGGTGATCGGCGACCTGACCGGACTGCGGTTAATGTCCACCGATCCCCAGGCCAACTGCTGCACCATCCTCTGTTCTGAAACCAGCGGCTGCATGCGCATGGAGGCAGGGGGCGGCGCCCAAAACTGTCAGGTGGAGCAGGTCACCGCCCTTTCCGACCAGAAGGCGGACTTCATGCTGGGCCAGCAGTTGCAGCGCTGGGGAGAGGATGTGCTCTACGAAGAAAGCCTGGCCATGGTAGCTAGCATCATGGAGTTGCTGGGGAAGGCTTAGGGCCTGTCCCTGGTTGCCCCCATGGCCTACTGGTTTGATGGCCAGCTCCACTCCGGTGATCGGATCTGCCTGGCGGTGGATGACCCGGCCCTGATCTACGGGGCCACGGTGTTCACCACCCTGCGGGTCTATGGGCAGAATTTAGATCACCCCCTCACTGCCTGGGCCCCCCACCAGCGTCGCTTGAGCCTGGCGCTGGACAGCTTTGGTTGGCCAGCGCCAGACTGGTCGCGGCTACGCCAGGGGGTAGAACGGCTGCAGCTAGACTTCCCGATTTTGCGGGTTACCTGTTGGCCCGATGGTCGGGAGTTGATTACTGGCCGGGCACTTCCCCCTGACCTGGAGCAACGCCAAAGCCAGGGGGTGGCCGCCTGGGTGGCCAGGGGGGAGCCGTACCAGCGATCGCACCCGGCCTATAAAACCGGTAACTACCTGGGGAGTTGGCTGGCCCAACGGTCTGCCCAGGCCCGGGGTGCCCAGGAAGCCATCCTGGTCAATTCCCAGGGGGAGTGGCTGGAAAGCAGCACCGGCAATCTCTGGGGATGGCGGCAGGGGCAGTGGTATAGCCCCTGCCCCACCGATCAGCTATTGTCGGGAGTGAGTCGGCAACAGCTGATCGATCACCTGGCCCAGCAGGGGCTGACGGTATCGACAGAGCCCTGGCAGCAGGGTCTGGTGAGTCAGTTCACCGTCCTTGCCTACGGTAACTGCGGAGTGCAGGTGGTGCCCATCCACACAGTCTGGGCGGATGGGGGTAAACTAGAATTCAACCCTGGCCACAGGAGTTTGCAGCAGCTCCGCAGTGCCTTTGCTGAGGATAGTGCCCTAATTACTTAGATAGGTCCGCCAAAGCTAGCCCATTGCCGTCAATCGCGTTAACATTAATTCATACATTTTTTAATTTTGTTCCTCTGGTGCCTGAACAGCCCGTGCCATTCAAAGTTTTAGTGGAGGTCTTAACCCGGTGAATAAACGCTGGAGAAATGCAGGACTGTATGCCCTGCTGGTGGTGGTGGTGATTGCCCTGGCAACGGCAATTTTTGATAACTCTGGGCAAGACGTTCAGAGTTGGCGCTATAGCAAGTTTCTAGATGCGATACAAACCAACCAGATTGAACGGGTTAGTATCAGCGCCGATCGCAGTCGGGCCCGTTTTACCGACCCCGACGGTACCGGCCAGATCGTCGTTAATCTGCCTAACGATCCTGACCTGATCAACACCCTGGAAAGTAATAACGTGGACATTGTGGTGCTCCCCCAGGGTGACGAAAATGTCTGGATACGCGCCCTGAGTACCCTGCTAATTCCGGTCCTGCTGTTGGTGGTGCTGTTCTTCGTGCTGCGTCGCGCCCAGAATGGCCCCGGTAGTCAGGCTATGAACTTTGGCAAGTCTAAGGCTCGGGTGCAAATGGAACCCCAAACCCAGGTGACCTTCGGAGATGTGGCGGGCATTGAACAGGCCAAGCTGGAACTGACTGAGGTGGTGGACTTCCTCAAGAATGCCGATCGCTTCACCGCTGTGGGTGCCAAGATCCCCAAGGGGGTCTTGCTGGTGGGCCCTCCGGGTACCGGTAAGACCCTGCTGGCCAAGGCGGTGGCCGGGGAGGCGGGGGTGCCCTTCTTCTCCATTTCCGGTTCTGAGTTTGTGGAAATGTTTGTGGGGGTAGGGGCCTCCCGGGTGCGCGATCTGTTTGAGCAGGCTAAGGCCAATGCTCCCTGTATCGTATTTATCGACGAAATTGATGCGGTCGGTCGGCAGCGGGGTGCCGGTCTGGGGGGCGGCAACGACGAGCGTGAGCAAACCCTCAACCAGCTGTTGACCGAAATGGATGGGTTTGAGGGTAACACCGGTATTATCATCATTGCCGCCACTAACCGGCCCGATGTGTTAGATGCGGCTTTACTGCGTCCCGGTCGATTTGACCGCCAGGTGGTGGTGGACCGCCCTGACTACGCTGGTCGACTGGAGGTGTTGAACGTCCACGCTCGCGGTAAAACCTTTGCCAAGGATGTGGATTTGCAGAAAATTGCTCGTCGCACACCGGGCTTTACCGGGGCCGATCTATCCAACCTGCTGAATGAGGCGGCGATCCTGGCGGCCCGTCGCAACCTGACGGAAATCTCTATGGATGAGGTCAACGACGCCATTGACCGGGTGCTGGCCGGCCCTGAGAAGAAAGATCGGGTAATGAGCGAGCGCCGTAAGGAGTTGGTGGCCTACCACGAAGCCGGCCATGCCCTGGTGGGTGCCCTGATGCCCGACTATGATCCCGTGCAGAAGATCAGCATCATTCCCCGGGGTCGGGCCGGTGGCTTGACCTGGTTTACCCCTAGCGAAGATCGGTTGGAGTCTGGCCTCTACTCCCGTTCCTACCTGCAAAACCAGATGGCGGTGGCCCTGGGGGGTAGAATCGCTGAGGAGATCGTTTTTGGGGAAGAGGAGGTCACCACCGGGGCCTCCAATGACCTGCAGCAGGTGGCCCGGGTGGCTCGTCAGATGGTGACTCGCTTTGGCATGAGCGATAAGCTGGGGCCTGTAGCCCTGGGGCGGCAACAGGGCAACATGTTCCTGGGCCGAGATATTGCCGCCGAGCGGGATTTTTCCGAGGCCACGGCTGCCACCATTGATGATGAGGTCCGATCCCTGGTGGATGAGGCCTATCACCGGGCCAAACAGGTGCTGACCATCAACCGGGCCATCCTTGACCAGCTAGCCCATATGCTGGTAGATAAGGAAACCGTAGATGCGGAGGAGCTGCAGCAACTCCTGGCCACTAGCGATGTGAAAATGGCCAGCATTGCCTAGGTTGACCGATTTCTAACACTGTAAAAGGACGCCATTACGGCGTCCTTTTACAGTGTTAGGGTCCATAGTGAGGGTCCAGTTTTGTCCACCCCAGCCTGCCAACCTGCCTCCCCCTTTGTGTCCCTGTTGCACACCCACAAAGCCATCGCCGTGCTGCGGGTGGCTAACGTCCAACTAGCCCTATCCCTGGCCACCGCAGTGGCGGCGGGGGGTATCCGGTTGATCGAGGTCACCTGGAATAGTCAGGCACCGGCGGAAATCCTCACCCTGCTACGGCAGCGGTTGCCGGACTGCCATATCGGCGCCGGCACTCTGCTTTCCGTAGCGGATCTGGAGCAGGCCGTCACAGTGGGGGCCCAGTTTGGTTTTTCTCCCCACAGCGATCGCACCATGATTACCTGGGCTCAGCAACAGCAGTGGCCCTTTGTGCCCGGCGCCCTCACCCCCAGTGAAATAGTGGCGGCCTGGCAGGCGGGGGCTAGTGCGGTCAAGCTGTTTCCGATTACGGCGGTGGGGGGAGCGGAGTACCTGCGTAGCCTGCAGGGCCCCCTGGCGGCCATTCCCCTGGTGCCCACTGGCGGAGTTACCCTGGGAAATGCCCCTGGCCTGCTTCAGGCCGGCGCCCTAGCGGTGGGGTTGTCCACCGCTCTGTTTCCCCGCTCGGCGATCGCCCAGGGGGATTGGGCCGCTATTACTAACCGGGCCCAGGATTTGGTCCATAGCCTGACGGGCCAGGTTTGAGTCGAGGGTATCTGGGGTGATCGGCTAGGTTGATACCCCTAAAATCGACAGTGTTGCTGGCTGGCCTGGGCTAAAGGGCTACAACGATATAAATCGAAAATCTGCGACCAAACTGGGGAAATGCTCTTAAAATGTGGCATCGTCACCCATCAGTCGACCAGGGCTGCAGTATTGTCTATGGCATCGTCCCCGGCTTCCTCCAGAGTGGTTGCTTCCTCCGCCAGTCAACCTCCCCTACCGGCGGTACCTGTGCTTAACCTTTGGCGTTGGTTTTGGCCTACCCTTTGGGTGCTGCTGCTAGTCGGAGCCGGTAGCTTCAGTGGTTGGGCCCTGATCTGGCTCACCCGCATTCCCCCTACCCCCGACTGCGACAGGATTACCCCCTTCCATTCCGCCCGCGATATGCTCTACTGCGCAGCGGCCCAGGCCCGGGCTGGCGAGGCTAACACTCTGCAGCAAGCGGTGACCTTGACGGTAAACTGGCCCCGCACCGATGCCAACTACGAAGCAGCCCAGGAGGTGCTGAAGGATGCCTCCGAGCAGATCCTGGTGCTAGCCAATCGCTGGGCCCAGGCCGGCCGGCTGGAGGACGCGGTTAATTTGGCGGGCCAGATTCCATCCCAGACTCCCCTGCGCCGGTCGGCCCAAGCCCTGATCTACAACTGGCAATCGGAGTGGAGTCAGGGGCGGGCGATCGAGGCCGATCTTAAGGCGGCGCTGGTCAAGCAGGACTGGGCCAGGGCCAGGCTGCACTGGCAAAGCTTCAAAACCCTCAAGACTGACTACTGGTTAAGCACCCGCTCCGCCTTTTGGCAGCGGCAAATTCAGATAGAACAACAGGGCTGGGAACAGTTGAGCACCGCTCGCCAACTGGCCGCCTCCAGTGACCTGGCTAAGCTCCAGCAAGCTGTCAACCTGGCCCGCCAGATTAACCTGGGGAGTCAGGTGTGGCAACAGGCGGAAGCGGAGGTGGATGGCTGGAGTCAAACTCTGCTCAAAGCGGGCCTAGACCGCTGGCAGGCCGGGGATCGGCAGGCGGCCCTGGCCCTAGTCAGGGGGGTGCCCCCCAGCCCGCATCTGTATCCAGAGGCGGCGGACCTGCTGCGCCTCAGTCACGCCCAGCAATTGGCCAGTACGGTTAGCCTTGATGGACCGGCTCTGAAGCCCCGCTATGGCACCATGCTCAACCTGATGGCGGCGATCGCCGCGACACAGCAAATTTCTGACGGTAGCCTCTTTGCCGAGGAGGGGCAGCGCTTTCTCCCCGATTGGCAGGCCCAGTTAGAGGACCTGCGTTGCCTCAAGTTCGCTGACCTACTGGCTAGCCTGGGGCGGCGCCCTACCTATGAACTGGCCATTGAGCAGGCCCAGCAGGTAGAATTGGGTCGCCCCCGGCGGCTGCAGGGCCAAACCCTGATCGCCGATTGGCGCCTGAGTCTGGAGCGCCTGGAGGACCGCCCCCTGCTACTAGGGGCTAAGGCCCTGGCCCGTCCCGGCACTATCCCCGCCCTGCAAGCCGCCATTGACCAGGCAGCCCAGGTGCAAATGGGTCGGCCCCTACGGGTTGAGGCCCAAACCCTGATTGCCGATTGGCGGCAGGAGATTCAGGTGATTCAGGACCGGCCCCGGTTGGAGGCGGCGGTGGCCCTGGCTAAGCAGGGTAAACTCACCGAGGCAATCACGGCGGCCCAGCAGATTGGCCCCGATCGGGCCCTCCATCGGCGGGCCCAAAGCCTGATTCAGGATTGGACCGCCACCCTGCAAATCGCTGAGGACCGACCGATTCTCGACAAGGCTAAGGATCTGGCCTATGGTGGTAAGTTAACGGCCGCCATCAACCTGGCCTCCCAAATTGGGGCCGGTCGGGCCCTATCTGGAGAAGCGAAGGCGGCGATCGCCCTGTGGAAGTCAGAGCGAGACTACATCTGGTCGATTTGGGAAGCGGAGGGCCGACCTAGCCCTGCCAACCCCGCCCCCGCCCCCGCCCCCAGTTCATCCCCGTCAGAGTGACCCCATCCTGCCTACGACTCATGCTGGTGGACGAAGACCCGGTTTTTCGCATGGGTCTGCGCATCTGGCTGGAGCAAACCGCTGGCCATCGGGTGGTGGCCGAAGCCAGCCAGGTCGAGGAGGCCCTGACTAATTTGGGCCTGGGGTCCGGCGCAGATCTGGACCTGGTGATTTTGGACCTGGGACTGGGGGCCGGGCAGCCCCAGCCGTTGCCCGGCTTGCAGCTTTGTGCCGAAATTAAACGCCGGTGGCCCACCCTGCCGGTGTTGGTGCTCAGCGCCCAGGTGGAGCCGGTGTTGCAGGCCGCCGCTGCCCAGGTGGGGGCCGATGCCATTGGGGCTCGGGGGATGGCGGTGGCCGAGCTAGACCGGCTGATTCGCCAGCTAACCCAGCCGCCCCCGACGGAGGTCAACCCGATCCTGTCGCCGTCCCCCACCCCACCGCCCGGACCGTGGCTAGCGCTACGGCGGCAACTGCGAATCTCCGCTATCCAGCAAATCGAGACGGTGATGACCGCCATTCAGGTGGAACAACGGCGAGGCAGGGGGAATCTCTGGTCCGAGGCGGTGCTGGCGGGCCGCTACCGGGAACTACGGGCCGCCCGTTGGTTGATGGGGCAACTGCTGGCCACCCCGGCCTGGCCTGAGGGCGATCGCCCCTCCCCCAGCGCCCCGAACATGCCTCCCCCCCCCCGGCCTGGGGATGGGTCCCCCGCCCCAACTGGACTGGAACTCCGCCCCCAGAGAGATACCCTGGTTCCGGCCAGGGAGATCACCAGTCTGGTCCTGGAGCGGATATTCAGCAATCTCCAGGGGAATCTGGATAATACCAGTGACATTCCCCTGGAAACCGATATTCTCAGAACTGAGAAAAAGCGAGAACTGCTGTACCTGATCCTGCGGCAGTGGGAGGACGCCTTGGAGGAGTTGCAGCGCTCCCAGGTGCAGCCGGGTCAACTGGCGGAGCGGAGCCCCCTGGTGTTGCAGACGATTTGGCGCAATAGCCTGACCAGCTTCTTTGGCCCCTACTACACCCTGCCGGTGGAAAACCTGGAACAACCGGTGGTGGATACCTTGATGGGGGAGGCGGAGGAGGTGCGGCGATCGCGGCTGGAAACTATCCCCCTGGTGCCCATGCTGCTGGGGCACCTGTTGTTTCAAGAGCCCATGATCGTCGATGGCGCTTCTTTTCCGGCCTCCGCGCCGGAGGCCCTGTATCACAGCCAACTGCTGCTGGAACATCTGCTGATCCAGCTGGCCAACGCCGTCATGCAGCCCCTACTGAATTGTTTCGCCGATGTGGAGGTGATTAAGAAAAGTCTCTACCACCGGCGCCTGATCAGCAGCCGGGATATCGCCCGCTTCCGCAACGACCTGTCCTGGCGCTATCGCTGGGAGACCCTGGTCCATGAGCCCCAGGCTATCTTTGAGAGCCGCTATCGCCTGTTCAGGTTTACTGAACGGGGCATCCAACCCCAGCCCATCTATCACCCCCGCCAGCAGGAGCTGGAGCAACTGTCTGGCCTGCAGTGGGCCGTCACTGTGGCCATTGAGACCCGGGACGCCGTTGCCCCCCGGTTTCGCCAAGCGATTAGCCTGGTGGGCAGTGGCATTGTTTACCTGCTTACGGATGTCCTGGGTCGAGGCATTGGCCTGGTGGGGCGTGGGGTGCTCAGGGGCCTGGGCAATCGTATCTATCGTGAATAATCCCGCTGTTCCCGTCTTCCCTATCCCTATCTATCCATCATCCCCATGACCGATCCCTCCACCCTGCCTAGCCCCCGTCCCGGTAGCACCACTGAGCACACCCTCAAGACTAGCCAGGGTACCCTCAGCTACACCGCCTCCGCCCAATGGCAATTAATCTATGAAAACGAGAAACCGGTGGCGGAACTGTTCCACGTCGCCTACCAGCTCAGCGATCGCCCCAGTTCTGACCGTCCCCTCACCTTTGTCTTCAACGGTGGACCCGGGGCGGCCTCCGCCTACCTCCACATGGGTGCCCTGGGTCCCCAACGGGTTTACTTCCACGGCGATGGCAGTTTACCCAAACCGCCGGTGCGGGTGGTTGATAACCCGGAAACCTGGCTCAGCTTCACCGATCTGGTGTTTATTGATCCAGTGGGCACTGGCTTCAGCCGACGCCTGCCTCATCCGGAGGAGAGGCCCCAGGAGAATACCACCGATCCCAGCCCTGAGAAAGGAACGGAGAGCAAATCGGAGAAAAAGTTCTGGGAAGTCGAACAGGACCTGAATACCCTAGGGCAGTTCATTCAGAACTATCTTTCCAGCCACCACCGTTGGCTATCCCCCCTGTTTATCGCTGGGGAAAGTTATGGGGGCTTCCGCGTTGCCAAACTCACCCGTAAGCTCCAGGAAGACTTTGGCATTGGCCTCTGCGGGGCCATTCTGATTTCCCCCGTGATGGAGTTTGAGCTCCTGTTTGGTACCGACTACACCCTTACCGGTTGGGCTACGGCGGTCCCCTCTATGGCGGCTAGCGCCCTTCACCACGGTCGGGTAGCGGCTACGGATATGGCCACCCACATTGCCAGGGCAGAAACCTTTGCCCGTCAGACTCTGATTCCTTTCCTGGCGATGGGGGCAACGGCCCCGGAGGCCACTTGCCAAGCCGTCTATCAGCAGCTGACGGAGTTGACGGGGCTACCCCTATCGGTGGTCCAGCGCCACCGAGGACGGCTGGATATTAGCATCTTTGCCCGGGAATTGTTACGGGACCAGGAAACCATTTTGGGGCTCTATGATGCCTCGGTCACCGCCCTTGACCCCTTCCCTGACCGCCTACTCCACGAGGGTAGCGATCCCACCCTGGAGGGCATCGATCGCCTGTTTACCGGTGCCATCAATAGTCATCTACGCCATACCCTGGGGGTAGACACCCCCCTGACCTACCACCTGCTCAACTTTGAAGTCTTTAAAGCCTGGGGGTTTACCGCCGGCCACGAACTAAAACAGGGTTTCGCCGGTTCGGTGGATGACCTGCGGGTGGGTATGACCCTTAACCCCCACCTGCAGGTGGCCATTAGCCATGGCCTGTTTGACCTGGTTACCCCCTACTTCTGCTCTAGCTGGTTGACCGACCTGATGGCCCTCCATGCCACCCTGCGCCCTAATCTTAGCCTCTCCTGTTTTCCCGGTGGCCATATGTTCTATACCTGGGATGAGTCACGCCAGCGGTGGTACGCGGAAATGCAAAGTTTGTATCAGAAAGTGGTGAGTTAAGCCTATTTTCAAACAAATGAAAAGCTCAATATCGCCAACAGGAGACAGGACTTTGATTGGTCTAATGGGGGATCTAACCAGATCTAGTGAGCTTTTACCCCCTGAGGAGCACCTGAGCAATGGTACTTTTACCCTTCTTTGCTATTGATCCCCAACCTGTTTACTCCATTTAACAGCTAGTGAGACCGTCCATCCTAAACAGTGTGTGCATAGTTAACAGGAACCTGAAGAAAACCTGAAGTCAAAAAACTATCTTGACTCCCTAATCCCCTTGCAAATCCAGGCTTTGGCCACGGTGACGGGACTGATCCCCGAAAATATTAAGGGGCAAAATATAACAGGGTTTACTCAGTTAGGGATCAGCCATGGACACTAGGCCGTGTCAACCACTACGCTGTAGTCGATGCCGCTGCTACACGCCAGAGGGGCGACGCGGTGGATATTGCAGTCTCTTAGGTGCGCCAGTTCAGGGTGGATGGGATGCTTGCAGTTTGGCGGTTCCAGTCTTCATGGCGTCAATTCCAGAACTGGATCCCCTCGAGCTACTGCCCCAGCCTATTGAAATTCACTTTCCCGAGCCACCCCTGGCTCCCGAGCCTTTGCCATCCCATCCCTTGCCGGTGCCTGGTCCAGCCTTTGTAGGTCGCCGCTAAGGACGCTACCTATGCCCAGGGTCACTTTGACTAGAAGGCTTAGGCCAGAGTGGCCCGACAAGGCCAAGCTAGGAGGGGTTTAGCCCTACTGGCTTTGACTAGGCTTGCAATAACGGGCTCAATTGTGTTGCGCTTACGGCCTTGACTGAGCAGAGGCTGAGGTCCGTAGTTGACTTTGCTACAGACCGGTAAGCAACAGAATGTTGAGTATGGCTGGGGCATGGGACCTTAGTCATGGTATAAAGAAATAATTAAATTTTTCCTCAGGCTGTCCTTAGACAGCGGTGAGTTGGATGTCCTGCTTTAGGTCAGGGCTACTTGATGAATGGTCATTGTCTTACCAAGTTACTTGCTCTCCAGGCCATAGGACGGTCAGGGGCGGTTTGCTGAAGTCATGTTAAGTTGTCCTACTGACCGTATCAGAATATGACGCTACTGTAGGGGTTGGTAGTCGTGTTTACAGCGCCTTGGCGGCAGTAGGTGTTACGGTTTGGATAGAATAGTTTGGAGCCAATCAAGTCTCGTGTTCCAGGCTGTCGACTTGATCCATCCCTATATAATCCTCACTTAAATGGCACAGATTCTTGATCCCCTCCCCTCTGGTAATGCTGACCCTATTCTTTGTTGCTATATGAATGCCACCAGCAAAATGCAGGTGGCCCGTATTACTAATATTACGGACTGGTATTTTGAACGAGTTGTCTTTCCAGGGCAACGGTTAATTTTTGAGGCCGTGCCTAAGGCCCTATTGGAGATTCATAGCGGCATGATGGCGAGCGCCATTATTTCTGACACGATCCCCTGTGAACGCCTGGCCATTAGTGAAGGTGATGCGGAGTTTCCGGTGGGCTTGATGGCAGGGAGTGGGGCGGATCGCAGCCAAGACCGGTCTGCGGTGATGACCGCCTATTGAGTTCAAGTTTGTCCCTTCTTCTCTATGATGACACCGCGGTAGGGTATAGTCTTGGCGATGGCCCTTGGCATTGACTGAGTCATGGGCATTGAGGTTGCTGAAGCTTCTGGCTTGCCCATATCCCACTGGATGGGGTTACCACTGTAACCTCTTCCTGAAGGCTTGATGGTGGAGTTCGCGGTTGAAACGGAGATGAGGGGGTAAAGGGATTTGGACCTACCGTCCTTTCTATGGTTGTGGCGGATTGCCGCCTGGTCAATGGGGTTCACGGTAACCGGTTATCTGCTCCTGGCTGTAACGGGCTTGGGGCATGTCTACCGGCGCAAGCACCTGGGTTACTCTGGAGGATGGCTGCGATCGCTCCATTTCTGTCTGGGCCTAGCCCTGGTGCTCTTGGTGCTACTCCTGTTGGGGATTGGCATCGTGGGTACCCTGGGGGAATACGGTCGCCTTGGCCACTCCATCCACCTGCCCCTGGGGTTGGCGGTGGTTGCCCTGGTGTTGACCTCCGCCTGGAGTGCCAGCCAGATTAGTGTGGAGCGACCCTGGGCCCGATCACTGCATCTTGCCCTCAATGGCGCCCTGGGGCTAATGTTGGCGGGGGTAGGCTGGTCTGGCTGGCAGGTGGTGCAAAAATACCTACCTTAGTTTTGGTGGGGGGCAGGGGTCAGGAGGGGGTGAGACTAAGGACGAGGGAAATGGAAAAACTGATTATTCAGGCTGGCGATCTCCAGGTGTTTCGTATCTCACCATTGATTCGGGGCAGTCTGTTGCTGCTGTACACGGCTCTGATGGTACCCCTACCGGTGATGGCCGGAGTGATCAAGGCCCGGGGTACCGATCTAGCCCTATCCCCCATCCTGCTGGCGGTGGCCATAGGCCTGGGGGGAGTACTGCTGTACGGAGCCTTGGCCCAGCGGGTGGAGGTGGATGGGGAGGGCATTAGCGTTGGCTATCCCCCCTGGATTAGCGGGCTATTCCGATCCCGCTGGCACCTGTCCTGGTCAGAGGTACAGGCCCTCAAGCCCCGATCAACCGGCCAGGGGGGCATTGTCTATTACTTTATAGGCCCAAATCAGCAAGCCTACCTGCTGCCGATGCGGGTGGCCGGGTTTAGTCGGCTGTTGCAGTGGGTAGAAACCCATACCGAGCTCGACACCCAGGACATCAAACCCCTGGCCCAGCCCTGGATGTACGGCGTACTGCTGCTGCTCACCCTGCTATTGTTGCTGGTGGATATCTGGACCGTGGCCACGGCCCTCCACCCCGGCGCCGGCTTACCCACCGCTGCTGGCTTCTGAGTTCTGACTGCTGATCCCTCTCCTTGCTAGAACCGCTCCACCTCTGCCCAGGTCTGACCGGAGTTAGCCGCTTCACCGCAGCTCCGGGGGCTGGGTAACAGCTTGGTGGGGTTAGCTAGCCCCTGGGGGTCAAAGGCCTGGCGTACCCAGGCCATGGTCTCCAGGTCGGCGGCGCTGAACATGGCGGGCATGTAGCAGCGTTTATCAGCACCGATGCCATGCTCACCAGAGATGCTGCCCCCCACCTGCACACAAAGCTTGAGGATGTCGCCCCCCAGGGCTTCCACCGCTTCCAGTTGGCCGGGAATAGCCTTGTTATAGAGAATCAGGGGATGGAGGTTGCCGTCCCCGGCGTGGAAGACATTGGCCACCCGGTAGCCGTAGCGTTCCCCCAGGGTGGCAATTTCCTGTAGCACGTAGGGTAGCTGGGTGCGGGGAATCACCCCGTCCTGGACGTAGTAGTCGGGGCTGAGTTTACCCATGGCGGCAAAGGCAGCCTTGCGGCCCTTCCAGAGGCGCAGGCGATCGTCGGCATCGGTAGCGACGGTGATGCTGCGGGCTCCATGCTGGCTGCAAAGCTGTTGGATCTGCTCACCGGTGGCCGCCACCTCTTCGGGTAAACCATCAATTTCAATCAGTAAAATGGCGGTGGCATCGCGGGGGTAGCAGGCGGTGGCCACCACGTCCTCCACCGCGTTGATGCTAAAGTTATCCATCATCTCCAGCCCCGCTGGGATAATGCCGGCACCGGTGATGGCCGCCACCGCCGCCCCCGCCGCCTCCACCGAGGTAAAGTCCGCCAGTAGCACCTGCACCGCCGCCGGGGTTTTCAGCAGCCGTAGGGTAATTTCCGTAGCGATCCCCAGGGTGCCTTCCGATCCCACAAATAGGCCGCAGAGGTCGTAGCCCGGCATCTCCGGCACCGCGCCCCCCAGTTCCACGATCTCTCCCTGGGGGGTGACCAGGGTGAGGCCCAGGACGTGATTGGTGGTGACACCATATTTCAGGCAGTGGACGCCGCCGGAGTTTTCCGCCACGTTGCCCCCCACCGAGCACACCGACTGGCTGGAGGGGTCGGGGGCGTAGTAGAAGCCCGCCCCACTGACCGCCTGGGTGACCCAGTTATTAATCACCCCGGGCTGCACCACCACCTGCTGGTTGTCCAGGTCGATGGCCAAAATCTGTCGCATGGTGGCGGTGACGATCAGCACCGAGTTTTCTAGGGGCAGGGCTCCCCCCGATAGGCCGGTACCCGCTCCCCGGGCCACAAAGGGGACGCCGAAGCGATCGCAGATCCGCACCGCCGCTGCCACTTGCTCGGTGGAGTTGGGTAACACCACCACCGCTGGCCGCTGCCGATAGCTGGTCAGGCCATCGCACTCGTAGACTAGCAACTCCTCCTTACGGCGAATCACCCGATCGGCACCGAGGGCGGTGACAAAGGCATCAATAATCGTGGACCAGGGATAGGACATGGGGAGGAGGCAAGGAGATACTATTAGAATTTTAGACCCCTAGCCTACGGCTATACTTTAACTTTGAGATCCGCTTCAGTGGCTGCTAAGTGAGAAGGTTGGGGCCCTGGACCCTAACCTCCACCCTGAAAAATTACTCCCCTTTCTCCTGTCCGCTACCCCCAACCTCAATTGTGCCTGTTCTTCCCTCCCAGTACAGCTTTCTACCGCGGTTCTTTCGCCTATCTCTGGCTAGCGTACTATCCAATATGATGGTGCCCCTAGCGGGTTTAGTTGACACCGCTTTTCTTGGCCATCTGGCGGATATTCGCCATCTGGCTGGGGTGATTTTAGCGTCTATTTTGTTTGACTACCTATACCGGGTCCTGAAGTTTCTCCGCACCAGCACCAACGCCCTCACCGCCCAGGCCAACGGTGAAGAGGATGCTCAAGCTGTCTTGCTAGCCGGATTACGCAGTGGGTTGATTGCCCTGGCCATCGGCCTGGCCATCATTCTGCTGCAATACCCCATCCAACAGCTCGGCTTTGCTGTCCTCAGTGGCAGCCAGGAGGTGGAATCCTCAGGGTTGGAGTATTTTTATGGACGAATATGGGGGGCTCCGGCTGTCCTGATTAATTTCGTCTTAATCGGCTGGTTCCTCGGCAGGGAAATGAACCAGGTGGTATTGCTGCTGGCGCTGATTGGCAATGGTGCCAATGTGCTGCTTGACTATCTAATGATTGTTCAATGGGGCTGGGCCAGTGCTGGGGCTGGGTTGGCCACGGCCCTCAGCCAGTACCTGGCCATGGTCACAGGCTTACTGATCGCGGCCCTGACCATTTCCTGGCCAGACCTCTGGTTAGCCCTACCCCAGTTGAGGGACAGGGCGGCCCTTCGGGAGGCGGTGGCCCTCAAGGGCAATTTACTGGTGAGGTTTTTGGTCCTGATCTCCACCTATGCCATTTTTACTAACCTGAGCTCCAGCCTGGGCACCATCACCCTGGCCCAGAATGGGTTACTTTTGCAGATTGCTCTGCTGAGTCAGTTCACTATTCAAGGGGTGGGCCTGACCACCCAAACCCTGACCGGCAACTTCAAGGCCAAAGGGGAAGTGGGGTTAATGTTGCCCCTCCTATCTGTTTCCCTGGCCACCACCCTACCCATTGCCCTGGGCTTTGCCGGGGTAACGGTGCTGTTTCCCCAGACGGTCTTTGGTCTGCTCACCAGCCATGGCGAGGTGAGCGCCCAAATTACGGACTATAGTTTTTGGCTAGTTCCCCTCCTGCAACTAACGGCGGTGGCATTTATGCTAGAAGGCTACTTTATCGGCATGAAGGAGGGTACCATCCTTCGTAACATGGTGTTGATAGCCTTTGCCCTGGGTTTTCTCCCCCTGGCTGTGGCCGCCACCTATCTGCACAGCAACCATTTATTGTGGCTTTCTCTATTGGGCTATATGGTTACCCTGGCAATTGGTTTGGGTACCCAGGTCCCAGGCTGCTTAGAGAACCTGAAACCAGTTCCCCTGGCGGAGGCGGGTGAGTAATTTACGGCAATCGCCCGGGCATTTTGGGATGACCGGGCTACTGGAGGTTTGCCCTGCCCACCTATGGCCTAGCCAAGGATCCATACCACCAAGAATAGGGTAACAATGAAGAGCAGGAAGTCCCCCATGGTGGGAGGTCCTCCCCGGGAGACATTGCGCTCCCAGCGGCAATTCAGGCAAATATAATGGTGCTGCGTTCGGGTTACCACAGTCCGAAGGCCGCAGTGGGGGCACTCTAGACGATGGGGATCATCCTGGGGATATAGAATTTGCATGGTGGTCTCCTTGATGGTTCTTGGTTAGTGAGTCGAGAACCAGGCCATGGCGTTGCTTAATACTTCTGAGAATAGGCTGTGAAGGAGTGATTCCCCTACCCATCAACTGCGGAATTTTGCAGTATTCTCATAGGTGTCATTAGAACGACGTGTCTGGTGATCAGCGACCAGGGAACTCTGCTTGCCGGCTGACTCCCTGGTACGCCTAAACTCATTGTTAGGGATTAATGGTAATCTAAGGAATTTTCCTGTGGTACGGGTCGAGGTAGGGCCCCCAGAAATTCTGGCAAGAAAAAGCCAGTTTTTGGGTGCCTTTGAACCCTGAAAACTACGGAAACCAGAGGCATGCCAGATTTTTGTAGTCACCTATACAGGTAATCCCTGCGGTTTCTGGGATGGTTGACCCAGGGCAATGGGGGGTTAATCCTCAGTTTCGCCCAAAAAAGAAAAAGTCTGTGGGTTATGTCATGGCCAGGGCTAGGGAAACTGGGGATATGGACAGCCGGCGCAGTCAGCATCTCTACCGCTATCTGTGTACTCAGTTTGCCCTCGCCTATAAAGGGAATGGGGCGGTTAACGATAAACAAACGGCCGACAACTTAGGTGATGAAAACCTTCGTAAAGTCGTTGGGGCGCTTTTTCCGCCGCCGAAAACCCCAGACAGAGAGGCGCATTTGCCGAGGCGAATCACCACGGGTGAACTGGTCGAGATACTCACCCACCTACGGTGGAACCCAAGCTCAGTCTCAAATGATGCGAAGGCCCCCCTGCGGCTTCTGTCTAGGGAGGATGTGCTCACCGCCCTGTACAAACTGGTGGAGTTAACCCCAGAGGAGCGCCGCGCTCTGGGTCTACCGGCGGGGGATGGTATTACCCTGCTGCAGCGATCTCTGTTGATATTACAAACCACCGGTGGGCTAGAAAACCATGGGATGCTGCTGAAGATTTACAAGGCGGCGATCGGTCTGGACTTTGGCCGGGCTGAAGACTCCCTACAAAACCTGCAAGCGGTGAACGACCTGATTGCAGAGGTGGTGCGGGACGCCCTGCCCGAGCTAGATACTTCTAACCTGAAACCTAGATTTAGACCTGGAGTGTACAGGTATAATGATAAGGAAACCCTGTCAAAACGCACCAAGGAACTGACCCATAAGGCTCAGCGTGAAATTCGCCGGTTAATAGCCCGCAGCGGCAATCAGCAACTGGCGGGCAGCGGCGACGGCCAGGCCATGGTTAATGCCTACATTAGACGTTACCTGCACCCCACCTTTGTCCGAAAGCTGACCCAAACCCTGGTTACCAACGAGGAGCTGACCGACCAATTTCCCCTCTACCTGAAGCGAATTACCCTACTGCCGGCGGGTCCCTTACCCTTTGCCGATAAACAGTTTCTCGATCAACCCGTTGATCGAGAATTGGATAAGCATAGGCTGGATGAAGGTCCCTACCCGTCCCTGCTGAATTTGGACCTGCACCACCTCCCCCCAAGAGCCGCTAGTCAGAAACCATCGGGCTCCCAGGAAGAGCCCGGACCGATGGACTACGAATTAGCCTCCCAGGAAGCCACCCGGGTGATCCTGGAGTTTTATGTCAAGGTCCCGGAGGACTATAAATCCACCATTGATGTCTACTATCTGACTAGCGAAGACCGGAGACGGATTGATTTTACCGTCAGCAGCACTGGCATCGGTGGAACCCTGTCCCACGTGATTAAGGTGATCAATCGGGCCCTGCTCCATGATATTCCCTGCCTGGCGGAGTACTTTCCCATTGCCCACGATGTCACCTCCACCCAGACCATTGTTCAGGATAACGCCGCCTCCCCCGTCTGGGCCCATAGCCTGGTGAAGCTCTGCCGTCGGGATACCCTGGGGGAAACCCTGCAGGCTTTTCAGCCGGAGAGCTTTAAGGAATACGAAGAGTACTCCTTTGCCGACCCCCTTGGCCAGGGGGATTACTGTGGCTTTGACTTTCTCCTGTGCCAGGCCCAGGCGGCCCTACAATCGCGGTTAGACGCTATTCGTAGGGCTGGGGTCAGACCGGAGCAGTATATTACCGAGGTCTGCCAGCAGCAGGAGCGGTCCCTGGTCATGGAGGAGGCCCGCAACTGTTTGCTGGGTTATCCCTTTTCATCCCTGGCGATGATTGGCCTGGTGCACGGTAAACTGCTACCCCACCACCATCCCACCCAGCTAGCCACTGCCGACCCAGACATTTACTTTGAAGCCTATCTCACCATCATCGAAGCCCTGTTGGATGAGGGGGCCTATCGACGAGCCCTGGACTATCTGCGTTGCCTAACCACACTGGATGATCTAGTTGAGCAAGGTCTAGAGGAAGTGCCTTCCCAGCATGAACCCCTGGCGGTGTTTTCCGGCACCCTGGTGATCCGTTATCTGATCTGCCTGGCCCATTATTATTACCTCTGTGATCCGGAGGACAGAGCCTATTTATACGGGTGTCCCCAGGATGCTAACCGTCAAACCCTGGTGCAGGAAGCCTGGCAGATTTTAGAGAAGGCCCAACGCCACATTGATCTACGACTGCGTAAATACGTCGCCCTGAATGAGGTCTCCCAGGGAACCTTCCATCCCCACTACCTGCTGCTCAGCCGGGTCTCCTTTCTCAGGACCCAGTTACTCCTATTCTTCCCCGATCAGGTGCCCTTTGATAAGGGAGGCAGTTACCTACCCACCGACGAGTCCAGGTCTAAGTCAGCCCAACAGCGCACGGAGGAGTCTATTCACCGGGGGCGGCTTTATTTAGCGGAAAAAGCCAGGCTCTACGCCGCCGCCAGTGGTGATAGCCAAACCTATGCCAGCTATGCCGCCATGCAGGCCTGGATTTACCTGATTGCTGGGTTCACCCTCAATCACGAGGCCCCGTCAGGGGGAGGCAGGAATTCTACCCACTTCAGGCGGATTTCCCCTGACAGCTACTTACAATGGGCTCGCCGATTGCGAGATCATGCCCTGATCACCTACGCAGATGCTGGTCGTAGCGCCTACTACCAGATCAAGGAAAAAAGCGGTTTGCCCGACGATACCGTAGATACCTTTGGATTTTATGAAATTAGTAAAATCCCAGCTATTTTTGAGAAAACCAGAGGCAGTGAGGCTCCTCCCCCTGGGGGAGAGCAGAACTTCCTGGTGCTGGATATGGCATTGCTGTCGGTGGACCCGGCGGACCTACCCAAATTATCCCCCCACCACCCCACCCGTAAAATTTATTTGTTTGGCACCCGGGCTTGCTATCTGTTTTTTATTCGGGGGCTGTGGATGTTGTGTAGTAATGTCAACCAGGAATTTGATCTAGATAATTCCTCCCCAGAGACCATCGACTGGTGCGCCAAGTTTAGCCATGCCTCCCGCTTACTCCACGTGGCCTGGACCATGGCGGAGGAGGGCGGTATGGTGCATAGTAGCAAGGACTCTCAAGACGGGTCCCGCCACTTTCACATTTCCCGCCCCTTTTCCGATACCCCTGGCTTACCGGTAGGGTTCTCCAACCGGGAAACCGATGCTATCCGCGATCTATACCCCCAGCGGATCGGAGAAATTGCCGATCTGGCCAAGGTTTTTGCCGTAGCGGGTATGGTTCTCCAGTTGTTCCTACCGCAGGCAAAGGTTGATCGTTCATCCCGGGCAATCGATATCGATCTGCTGCTCAATAGCCTGCACAGTTCCCATAACCTCACCCATTCCCCTCCCGAAAATCGCCGCACCCAACGGGCGCTGCTGAAGCAACAAAACCGCTATAATCTTCACCTGGAGAGCTACCTGGGGGAGGTTGCTCGCCGTCTGCGGCAATACAAAAGGGAAGCACTGACCCATAACTCAGTCATGGATACCCCCAGGGATATTCAACAACGGCGCGATCAGTTAGTGAAGCAACTGTTTTCCGCCTTGATGATCAAGTCGGGTAACAATGGGCCTGCATAGCCATCTCTCGCCTAGGGGCTGTCATGTTAGATTATGGGCTATAACGGTTTCATTGCTCAGGCTTCCTTTGTCCTTGGTCTACCAGTTGGTTTCTCTTTTTTAGAGCTGTCCCCATGGCCACCACCGCCACCTCCGAGACCCCCAGGGCCAAGCCCCCCCAGTCAGACCCGCGTCACAAACGGCTGGACATGGCCATGAAACGCCATCAGTATCGTCCCGATGCCCTGATCGAAGTCCTCCATGTGGCTCAGGAGGTGTTTGGCTATCTGGAGGAGGAGGTGCTTACCCACGTTGCCCATGGACTTAAACTGCCCCTCAGCAAGGTCTACGGCGTCGCCACCTTTTACCATTTGTTTTCCCTGAAACCCAGTGGCGCCCATAGTTGCGTGGTGTGCATGGGCACCGCTTGCTACGTCAAGGGCAGTGGTCAGATCCTGGATGGTTTGCGGACGGAGCTGGGCATTGAGGCGGGGGAAACCACCGCCGATGGCCAGGTATCCCTGACGGTGGCCCGCTGTCTAGGGGCCTGCGGCATTGCCCCCGCCATCGTTTTAGATGGGGCGGTGTTGGGCAAGTTAGAGCCGGCGGCGGCGATCGCCCAGGTGCAGGCCCTGGGACACAACCCTGGTTTCTCCTGATTTTCTCCTTTCCCTTCCCGGCCATGGAACTCCAGACTCTCCACCAGATCGCCAGCACCGAACGGGCCCGACAAAGGCCTACCCGGATCCACTGCTGCACCTCCACCGGCTGTCGGACAGCGGGGGCCCTGGAGATCATTGACCACCTGCAGGGGGCGATCGCCGCACACCACCTGCAGGACCGGGTGGAGGTGGTGGGGGTGGGTTGTATGGGCTTCTGTGGTCGGGGGCCTCTGGTGGAGGTGGCTCCCCAGGGGGTGCTCTACGAGGAGGTGCGGCCCCAGCAAGCGGCCAGCATTGTGGAGGCCCTGGTGGGCGGTACGGCCCAACCCCTCCAGGGGGATACCCACCATCCCTTTTTTGCCCGCCAGTTGCCGGTGGTGCGGGAGTACAGTGGCAAGATCGATCCGGAGCGGATCGAGGAATATATCGCCGTCGGGGGATACGAAGCCCTCCATCGGGCCCTCTACGACATGACCCCGGCCCAGGTGGTGGAGGAAATCTCCCGCAGTGGCCTGCGGGGGCGTGGCGGCGGCGGCTACCCCACCGGCTTGAAGTGGGCCACGGTGGCCAAGATGCCCGGCGATCAAAAGTATATTATCTGCAACGGCGATGAGGGCGACCCCGGCGCCTTTATGGATCGCAGTATTTTAGAGAGTGACCCCCACCAGGTGCTGGAGGGGATGGCGATCGCCGGTTATGCGGTGGGGGCCAACCACGGCTATATCTACGTGCGGGCGGAGTACCCCCTGGCCATTGATCGCCTACAGAAAGGGATTCAACAGGCTAAGAAGTACGGTCTGCTGGGCAGTCAAATCTTCGACTCCCCCTTCGACTTCAAGATCGACATTCGGATTGGGGCGGGGGCCTTTGTCTGCGGCGAAGAGACTGCCCTGATCCAGTCCATTGAGGGAGGCCGGGGTAACCCGGTGCCGCGCCCCCCCTACCCGGCGGAACGGGGGTTGTACCGATGCCCCACCCTGATCAACAACGTCGAAACCCTGGCCAATATCACCGCCATTCTGCGTCGGGGGGCCGACTGGTATGCCAGCATCGGCACCGCCACCAGTAAGGGCACCAAAATCTTTGCCCTCACCGGCAAGGTGCGCAACAATGGCCTGATCGAAGTTCCCATGGGGATCACCCTGCGGGAAATCGTGGAGGAGATGGGGGGCGGGGTGCCCAACGGCGAGGTGAAGGCCATCCAAACCGGGGGCCCCTCCGGCGGCTGTATTCCCAAGCATCTACTGGATACCCCGGTGGACTACGACTCCCTGCGGGCGGTGGGCTCGATCATGGGGTCCGGTGGTATGGTGGTGATGGATCAAACCACCAGCATGGTGGAAATTGCCCAGTTTTACATGGACTTTTGTCGGGAGGAAACCTGCGGCAAGTGCGTTCCCTGTCGTACCGGTACCGTGCAGCTCTACCTTTTGTTGACCAAACTTCTGGAGGGCCAGGCCAGTGCCGCCGATCTGGCCCAGCTGGAGGCCCTCTGCGCCCTGGTGCGGGACACCAGCCTCTGCGGTCTGGGCCAAACCGCCCCCAACCCCGTGCTCAGCACCCTCCAATATTTCCGGGAGGAGTATGAGGCCCTGCTGGTGCCGCCGGTGTACCTTAGGGATCCAGGTCTTCCCCAGGAGGTGCAGCGATGATGTCCCGACCTCCCAGCCGGTTGGCCGTTCAACCAGGGGGCTGGAGTCCACCGACCAAGGAGCTCAACCATGGCCGTTAGAACCCTTAAGATTGATCAGCAAGACATCGCCGTGGAATCCGGCACCAGCATTATCCAGGCGGCCCAGCAGGCCGGGGTGCGGATTCCCCAGCTTTGCCACCTGGAGGGGTTAACCCCCGTGGGGGCCTGCCGTCTCTGCCTGGTGGAGGTGGAGGGTATGAATAAGCTGCTGCCCGCCTGTGTGACCGAGGTCTGGGAGGGCATGGTGATCCATACCCAAACCGCCAGGCTGCAGGAGTATCGCCGCATGACGGTGGAGTTGATCTTTGCCGAGGGTAACCATGTCTGCGCTGTCTGCGTCGCCAATGGCAACTGCGAATTGCAGGATGTGGCTGTTGAGGTGGGTATGGATCACAGCCGTTTCCCCTATCGCTTCCCCGATCGCCCCGTGGATTTGTCCCATCCCCTGTTTGGCATTGACCACAACCGATGCATCCTCTGTACCCGCTGTGTGAGGGTCTGTGATGAAATCGAGGGGGCCCATGTTTGGGATGTGGCCCAGCGGGGTCCTGACTGTTACATTGTCTCAGGGCTCAACCAGCCCTGGGGGGAGGTGGAGTCCTGCACCTCCTGCGGTAAATGTGTTGACGCCTGCCCCACCGGCGCCATCTTCAAGCAGGGCAGCACCATCGGCGAAAAGGCCGCCGATACCGCCAAGCTAGCCTTCCTATCCACTGCCCGGGAGAAACACCAATGGACAAGATAAGATTTGCCACGGTTTGGTTGGCTGGCTGCTCCGGCTGCCACATGTCCTTCCTAGACCTGGATGAGTTTTTGATTGACCTGGCCGATTTGGTGGAGGTGGTCTATAGCCCGGTGGCCTGCGATCTGAAGCATTACCCCGAACAGGTGGATGTGTGCCTGGTGGAGGGGGCGATCGCCAACGACGATAACCTGGAACTGATTTACCAGGTGCGGCGCCACACCAAGTTGCTGATTTCCTTTGGCGACTGTGCCGTCACCGCCAATGTGCCGGCCATGCGTAATATGCTGGGTAACAGCGCCGAGGGCGTTCTAGAGCGGGGCTATCTGGAGTTAGCCGACGAACATCCCCAACTCCCCCATGCCCCCGGCATTGTGCCCGACCTATTGGAGCGGGTGACCCCGGTGCATGAAGTGGTACCGGTGGATATTTTCATGCCCGGCTGCCCCCCCTCTGCTGATCGCATCCGGGCCACCCTGGAACCCCTGCTGCAGGGGCAAACCCCCACCATGGCGGGGCGATCCATGATTAAGTTTGGTTAATGAGCAGGGGTTCACGTAGACTAGGTTACTGGTTAACTTACCTGAGGAGGAACTTACCTATGAGTGTAGACAGCACAAGGTTTAACGAGGAACTGCAAGCGGCGATCGACTACGCCCACCAGGTCACCGCCGAAAAGGGGGAAACCTCCCCCGAAGCCGCCGCCGCCTGGGATGTGGTGGAGGAAATGCGGGCGGAAGTCTCCCACCAACACCAGGGACCGAAGAAAACGGACTTTGATCGGTACCTGGAAAACAACCCCGAGGCGATCGAAGGCCTGATGTACGACACCTAACTTGGAGACGGGGTGACGGGGTGACCCAAGATCTCACAGATCTCCTAGTCCCCCACGCCCCCCTCCCTGGAGCGCAACCATGGCTAAAACCGTAGTGATCGACCCGGTGACCCGCATCGAGGGGCACGCCAAAATTTCCCTGTTTCTCGACGATGCCGGGGAGGTGAGAGATGCTCGCTTCCACGTGGTGGAGTACCGGGGGTTTGAAAAGTTCTGTGAGGGCCGGCCCTACACCGAGATGGCGGGCATCACCGCTCGCATCTGCGGCATTTGCCCGGTCAGTCACCTGATCTGCTCCGCCAAGACTGGCGATAAAATTCTGGCGGTTAACATCCCCGCCGCCGCCGCCAAGCTACGGCGGCTGATGAACCTGGGCCAGTTAACCCAGTCCCACGCCCTCTCCTTCTTCCACCTGAGTAGCCCCGACTTTCTCCTGGGTTGGGATAGTGACCCGGCTAAGCGCAATGTCTTTGGCCTGATTGCCGCTGATCCAGACCTGGCCCGGGCCGGTATTCGCCTGCGCCAGTTTGGTCAGCGGGTGATCGAGATCCTCGGCGGTCGCAAGATCCATGCCGCCTGGACCGTACCCGGCGGCGTCCGGGAGCCCCTCAGTGAGACGGGGCGAGCCTGGATGGTGGAGCGCCTGCCGGAGTGCTTTGGCACCATCCGCCGGGCCCTGGATATTTTCAAGGGGCTGATCGGGGGCCCGATGCGGGAGGAGGTGGGGATCTTTGGCGAGTTCCCCTCCCTGTTCATGGGGCTGGTCAGCCCTGATGGTCTGTGGGAGCACTACGATGGTCACCTGCGCTTCTCCGACAGCCAGGGCAACATCGTTGCCGATCGCCTCCGGGAGGATGATTACCAAAGCTTTCTCGGTGAGGCGGTGGAACCCTGGTCCTACCTGAAGTTTCCCTACTACAAACCCCTGGGCTACCCCGCCGGTATTTACCGGGTGGGGCCCCTGGCCCGGCTGAACGTCTGCGATCGCATCGGCACCCCAGCGGCGGATGCCGAGCTCCAGGCCCTGCGGGACTATGCCGGTGGGGTGCCCACCTCCTCCTTCCTCTACCACTACGCCCGCCTGGTGGAAATCCTCGCCTGCCTGGAGCACATCCAATTACTTCTGGAGGATCCGGAAATCCTGTCCCCCCGGGTCAGGGCCCAGGCGGGGGTGAACGCCCTGGAGGCGGTGGGGGTGAGCGAAGCCCCCCGGGGTACCCTGTTCCACCACTACCGGGTGGATGATAACGGCCTGGTACAGAGGGTGAATTTGATTATTGCCACCGGCCAAAACAACCTGGCCATGAACAAGACCATCACCCAGATTGCCAAACACTACATCCACGGGGAGGAGATTCCCGAAGGCTTCCTTAACCGGGTAGAGGCGGGGATTCGCTGTTACGACCCCTGTCTCTCCTGCTCCACCCACGCCGCCGGCCAAATGCCCCTGCAGGTGCAACTGGTGACGGCCCAGGGGGAGGTGATCGCCGAGGTTTACCGAGGATAGGAAAATTTAGATGTTCTGGCATTGACTGATAATAAGTGCTTGGATGAATTACCTGATGGCGAACTCAAGGAGCCTCAAAACCCTGGGCTTTCTTGACTATGGTAGGTTTCATTTGATAGCGGTGTGCAGGTTGTTTAAGCACAGTAGCAGGCATGAGTGAACCAGTGACGCACATCCTGCAAGGTGATCAGAGAGAGACCCTGAGCAATCGCCTCGTGCCACGCTTCCGA
>Ga0208465_1000037_pt1 | contig 48121 bp, 42 predicted proteins | sample LakMenEpi31Aug10_FD_150749 | JGI IMG/M metagenome (GOLD analysis project Ga0208465, IMG submission 150749) | Freshwater microbial communities from Lake Mendota, WI - 31AUG2010 deep hole epilimnion (SPAdes) | ecosystem: Environmental > Aquatic > Freshwater > Lake > Epilimnion/Euphotic zone ...
ATTCTCGATTTGCAAGGGAGGAACCTACTGCTAGAAGGACTTCCCTTTAGCCTAGAACACCCCACATCTTTTATTCCCTGTCAACCTGCGGAATGTAGGTTTTAAGCCGGTTCCCCTTGTCCCTTTACGGGAGAAGGAGTTAGGGGATGAGGGCAAACTTACAAAAGTGGAATGCTCTCCATCAAAACTTCTAGGATCAACAAAGATTCTATTTAACAAATGAGGCCAGACAAAAACCATCCCTTCAGGCAAGATTCAATTAAATAACTCTAATGTTGTTCGGCTAATTATTTAACTGCAGAATAATGAATACCATTATTGTCACTCCCTCGCCTAGATAGTCTCCGTGAAGAAGTGATGAGCGATTCCACTTCTTCCATGAATTAATAAACAAGAAGGTGGGTAGCCATCTATATAGCGGTTATCGCCCTGATGAGGGATAGGCGTGGTGCTCAGAACTATGAACTGATAGATTCTTTCTTGGTCGGGGTTTATCTCATGCGTTCAGGAACCGTTATAGCAACTGCATGAGGGTTTCTATATAGATCTGGGAGAATTTTGCCCATTACCCCCCTAGGATCGGGGCCATAGATAGACCAGGCCTGAGGCCAGGGTAAGGGCCACCGCCCCCCAAAAGAGTCCCTGGACCGGGCCCTCCCAGGCCGGGGGATGGGGAGCGATCAGCAGGGCGATCGCAGCGATTTGCACCACGGTTTTAGCCTTGCCCCAGAGGTTAGCACCGGGCACCGTATCTCGCTGCAGGGCCGGGTTAACCCGCCAACCGGCGATCACCAGCTCCCGGGCAATAATCAAAAAGACTCCCCAGGCCGGCACCTGACCCAACTGCACCAGCATCAGCAGGGGGGCGACCACCAGCAGCTTATCCACCAGGGGGTCTAAAAACTTACCCAGCTCCGTCACCTGGTTGAGGCGGCGGGCCAGGTAGCCATCTAACCAGTCGGTGCCGGCGGCCAACAAAAACACTGCCAGGGCTAGCCAACGCTGAGGCGGCTGGGGGGCGTTGAGCAAAATCAACAATATCGGCACCCCCAGCAGACGGGAAACCGTGATCCAGGTGGGTAGGTTCATGGCCTTCAGTAGATTAGCGGCGACGATCGCGGTTTTAGGGTTATAGGGGAGCCGGTCCGGGCTAAACCTTAAAAAAGGTTGAGTAAACCCCTGACCCAGGAGATCGCTTTGCCATGCTAGCAGGGAGAGTCCCACCTTGACCTCACCCCATTCAGGGAAACCTGCCTCCGCCATGGATCGCGTCTCTCCATCCCCATCCCCAGAGGACTGCGTTACCCTGGCCCACGGCGGTGGCGGCACGGCCATGGCAGATTTAATCCGGACGGTGTTTGCCGCCAGGTTTAACCACCCGGCCCTGGCGGTGCTGGGGGACCAGGCGGTGGTGGCCCTGCCCCCCGGGCTGGCGGTGGGCGATCGCCTGGCCCTCACCACCGACTCCTACGTAGTGGATCCCCTTTTCTTTCCCGGCGGTGACATTGGCACCCTGGCGGTGAATGGCACCGTTAACGACCTGGCGGTGGGGGGCGCCCTTCCCCTCTACCTGACCTGCAGCTTCATCCTGGAGGAGGGCTTCCCCCTGGCCACCTTGAAACGGGTGGTGGACAGTATGGCCGCCGCTGCTACCGCTGCGGGGGTGGCGATCGTGGCGGGGGACACCAAGGTGGTGCCCCGGGGTAGCGCCGACCAATTATTTATCAATACTGCCGGGGTAGGGTTGGTGCCCGCCGGTCTTCACCTCTCCCCCCAGAGCCTGGTGCCGGGGGATGTGATTCTGGTGAATGGCCCCCTGGGGGACCACGGTGCGGCCATCACCGTGGCCCGGGCGGACCTGGCCCTGGAGAGTTCCATTCAGAGTGACTGCCAGCCTCTGCATGGCCTGACCCAGGCCATGCTGGCCGCCTGTCCCCAGGTGCGGACGATGCGGGATGCCACCCGGGGTGGCCTGGCCACGGTGCTGAATGAATGGGTGCTAGCTGCTCCGGTGGGTATCCGCCTGCAGCAGGGGGATCTACCGGTGCGACCCGCCGTCCAGGGGCTGTGCGAGATTCTGGGTTTTGACCCCCTTTACCTGGCCAATGAGGGTAGGTTGGTGGCGGTGGTGCCCGCCGCCGCCGCTGAGGCGGTGTTGGCGGCCATGCGATCGCAGCCCGCCGGCATCGATAGCCAGCGGATTGGCGAGGTGATTGCCGATCCCCCCGGTCGGGTATTGATCAACACTGGCTTTGGCGGCGATCGCATCCTCGATCGCCTGGTGGGTGATCAACTGCCCCGCATTTGCTAGATCCCCAGGTCCTACCCATGCACGAACTCAGCCTCACCGAAGCCCTGATCGACACCGTTCTGACCCTGGCCGCCGGCCAGCCGGTACAGCGGGTGGTGCTGGAAATCGGCGAGCTGGCGGCAATTTTGCCCGACTCCATGGCCTTTTGCTTTGCCGCCTGTAAAGCCCACACCCCCCTGGCGGAGACGGTGTTGGACATTGTCATCCAGCCGGGCCGGGGCCGCTGCCGGGCCTGTGGCCATGAACAGGCCATGGAGTTTCCCTACGGCCTTTGCCAGCGCTGCGATAGCCCCGCCCTGGCGATCATTGCCGGTCAAGATCTGGTAGTTCAAACCATCGTCCTACAATCCCTGGAGACCGAACCATGTGTACCACCTGTGGCTGTTCCGATGGTGCCCAACCCACCCTCACCGATTTGACCACCGGGGAAACCCTCAGCCTTGCTCCCCCTGACCACGAGCATAGTCACCGGCTGGTGGATGGTCGGGTGATCACCCACCGCCATGGTTCCCCATCGGAGGTCGGCCATGATTTCTCCCACGGAGCCCGGTCCGAGATCGTCGGCCACCACAGCCTGGGGCTCAGTCTACTGGCGGAAAACGATCGCATCGCTGCCCAGAATCGGGGCTGGTGCGAGGGTCGCCAGGTCCTGGCCCTAAACCTGGTCAGCTCCCCCGGGGCTGGCAAGACCACCCTGCTGGTCCGCACCCTGGTAGACCTGCAGGACCGGCTCCGCTTCACTGTGATCGAAGGGGACCAGGCCACCGCCCAGGATGGTGATCGGGTGCGGGCTACTGGCTGCCCGGTGGTGCAGGTAAATACGGGCACCGGTTGCCACCTGGAAGCGGCCATGGTGCGCCGGGGTCTGCAGGCCCTCAATCCCCCCGCCCGCTCTGTATTAATGATTGAGAACGTCGGCAACCTGGTCTGTCCCGCTCTCTTTGACCTGGGGGAACGGGCCAAGGTCACCATTCTCTCGGTGACAGAGGGGGAGGACAAACCCCTAAAATATCCCCACATATTCCGGGCCAGCACCCTACTCCTGATTAACAAGCTTGACCTGCTGCCCTACGTCAACTTCGATGTGGACCGCTGCCTCACCTATGCCCGCCAGATCAATCCCGATCTGCAGATCTGCCTCCTATCCGCCACCACCGGGGAGGGCCTGGAGGGGTGGTATGACTGGCTGCTGGAGACCGCCGGTGAGTCTGGCTGAGGGGTTGCTTGAAAAGCCAAAGAGGGTCTGAAGCTATATCTATGGAGTAAGATATTTTCCACAAAATTCAGTATTTTGGCGGTCGCTTGGCGGCGAACTATACCTGGGACAGCCCTTTTCAAACAACCTCTAAGGGCAAACCCCATGGCCAACTACAAAGAACTGTTACACTTCCTCAACAATTGGTATTAATGGCCCTACCCGCGATGATAGGATGCCCAACAAACGGTTGAGAGATAGGAATTCATGACTGAAACCTTGACAGGTCAAACACCGATTTTCGGAGGCAGCACCGGCGGCCTTCTCACCAAAGCCCAGGTTGAAGAAAAGTACGCCATTACCTGGACCAGTTCCAAAAAACAGGTTTTTGAAATGCCCACTGGCGGGGCAGCCATCATGAATGAGGGGGAGAACCTGCTGTACCTGGCCCGTAAGGAACAGTGCCTGGCCCTGGGCAGCCAACTGCGTACCAAGTTCAAGCCCAAAATTGAAGATTACAAAATCTACCGCATTTACCCCAGTGGTGAAATCCAGTACCTGCATCCGGCGGATGGGGTCTTCCCCGCCAAGGTGAATGCCGGTCGGGAAGCGGTGGGCAGTGTTCCCCGTAACATTGGCGCCAACCCTAACCCCGCCACGGTGAAGTTTAGCGGTAAGGCCACCTACGAGGTCTAGGGCTGGATCTAGCCAGGCTAGGCTGGCGATCGTGTTCATTGGTTATTGTTCTCTTTTTCCCAAGCATCTACGCTAATCTGTTAGGGGCATAGCCAGGCTATGCCCTTTTTGCTGACCGATCGCCCCCTGGCCCCGCGGAGTTCCGCCATGATTTGCCCCACCTTCGATGAGTTTCAAGCCTACGCCAGCCAGGGTAACTTTGTGCCGGTCTACCAGGAGTGGCTAGCGGATCTCGATACCCCCGTCTCCGCTTGGTATAAGGTCTGTGCCGGCCAACCCTACAGCTTTTTGCTGGAGTCGGTGGAGGGGGGAGAAACCCTGGGGCGCTACAGCTTTTTGGGCTGTGACCCCCTCTGGGTGGTGGAGAGCCGCGGTGAGACCTCCACCCAAACCCATCGGGATGGCCGGGTGGAGCGGTTTAGGGGTAACCCCTTTACTATTCTGGCGGACTGTTTAAGGCCCTACCATCCGGTCAAACTGCCGACCCTGCCGGCGGGGATTGGGGGGCTATTTGGCTTTTGGGGGTACGAGCTGATCCATTGGATTGAGCCGACGGTGCCCACCTATCCCCCCACCTCGGGGGATCTGCCCGATGGTCTCTGGATGCAGGTGGATAGTTTGCTAATTTTTGATCAGGTGCAGCGTAAGGTCTGGGCGATCGCCTACGCTGACCTGCGGGACCCCCAGGTGGATCGACGGGCGGCCTACGAGAAAGCCTGTGATCGGGTGCGGCAGCTGGTTCATAAACTCACCCTACCCCTGTCCGCTGAGTTACAACGCTTACCCTGGATACCCCCTGACCGTCAGGGCAGTGAGCCCCTGGTGTACACTAGCAACCGCAGCCAGGCGGAGTTTTGTGCCAGCGTTGAGCGGGCTAAGGCCCACATTCAAGCCGGTGACATTTTCCAGGTGGTGATTTCCCAATGCCTGACCACCGAGTACGGCGGCGCACCCTTTGATCTCTACCGCTCCCTCCGGCAGATTAACCCCTCCCCCTACATGGCCTATTTTCACTTCTACGACTGGCAAATCATTGGATCCAGTCCAGAGGTGATGGTTAAGGCGACCCTCAGTGATGGACCCGACTCCCCGCGCCTGGCGACGGTCAGACCGATCGCCGGCACCCGACCCCGGGGCAAAACCCCCCAGCAGGATCAGGCCCTGGAGGTCGATCTACTGTCGGACCCCAAGGAGATTGCCGAACACGTCATGCTGGTGGACTTAGGCCGCAATGACCTGGGCCGGGTTTGTCTCAGTGGCACGGTACAGGTAGACCAACTGATGGTGGTGGAGCGTTACTCCCATGTCATGCATATTGTCAGTAACGTGGTGGGCCAGCTGCAGCCTGACAAAACCGCCTGGGACCTGCTGAAGGCTTGCTTTCCCGCTGGTACCGTCAGTGGTGCCCCTAAGATCCGCGCCATGCAAATTATCCACGACCTGGAGCCCTGTCGTCGGGGGCCCTACTCCGGGGTCTATGGCTACTATGACTTTGAGGGGCAGCTCAACACCGCCATCACCATTCGCACCATGGTGGTACGGCCCCAGCCCCAGGGGGGGCACCGGGTGAGCGTACAGGCGGGGGCTGGGCTGGTGGCGGACTCGGTCCCCGAGCGGGAGTATCAGGAGACCCTCAACAAGGCCCGGGGGATGCTGGAGGCAATCCACTGTTTACAATCTACCTAACCGTCCCCCTGCGGCTGGACGGGGGAGAGGGCTAGGCTAGCGATAGGTGGAGAGATCGGAGACCCGCTGCCGCTGCTGCAGGGATTCCTTGGTGAGGATGCCGAGGGCGTGGATTAAACTGGCGATGCAGCCAGTCCAGCCGGTTTGGTGGCTGGCGCCGATGCCCGCTCCGTTATCCCCATGGAAGTACTCGTAGAATAGGATTAAATCCCGCCAGTGGGGGTCCGTTTGAAAGGTTTCCGCCTGGCCATAGACTGGGCGGCGGCCCGACCCATCCCGTAGAAACAGACGACTGAGGCGGGTGGCAATATCCTGGGCCACATCAAACAGGGTTAGGAATTGTCCAGAACCGGTGGGGTACTCGATGGTGAAGTCATCCCCGTAGTAGCCGTACAGCATCAACAGCGCCCGTACCAACAGGAAGTTGACCGGCATCCAGATCGGCCCTCGCCAGTTGGAGTTACCGCCAAACATGCCGGTATTGGAGTCCCCCGGCAGGTACTGCACCGTGTATTCCTGGCCGGCATGGTGGAACGAGTAGGGGTGCTCCAGGTGATGGCGAGACAGGGCCCGAATGCCGTAGTCGCTGAGAAATTCATTTTCATCCAGCATCCGACTCAGAATCCGGCGTAGTTTGGTTTCGTTGACGGTGGCCAGCATCAACCGCCCATTAAACCCTGGCTGGCTGGGCAGGTGGATGCCCTGGGTGAGTTCTGGATGGCGTTTGAGGAACAGGTGAGCCCGTTCGGTAAACCTCGGCAGTTTTTCAAACACATCTCCGGGGAACACCGTTACCGCCATCAGGGGAAGGAGGCCGACCATGGACCGCACCTTCAAGCGTACCGCTGTGCCATCGGGCAGCCGTAGCACATCGTAGTAAAAGCCATCCTCCTCGTCCCACAGCTCATCCTGGTTATCACCGATGCGGTCCATGGCGCCGGCGATCCAGAGGGTGTGCTCCAGGAATTTAATGGCCAGGTCTTCGTAGAGGGGGTCATGGATGGCCAGCTCCACCGCAATCTGCAGCATGCGTTGGCTAAAAAACACCATCCAGGCGGTGCCGTCGGCCTGCTCCAACAACCCGCCGGTGGGGAGGGGGGAGCTGCGGTCAAACACACCGATGTTGTCTAAGCCCAAAAAGCCGCCCTCAAAGACGTTGTTGCCCCCCTCATCTTTGCGATTAACCCACCAGGTAAAGTTGATCAGCAGTTTTGAGAAGGCATACTTGAGGAAGTTTAAGTCCCCCTTACCCTCGTTGCGATCGCGATCGAGGATGTAGATTTCCCAGGTGGCCCAGGCGTGGACCGGTGGGTTAACATCGCCAAAGTTCCACTCGTAGGCGGGAATCTGGCCATTGGGGTGGAGATAGTCCTCCCGTAGCATCAACATCAGTTGGTCCTTGGCGAAGTCCTGATCAACCAGGCTGAGGGGCAGCATATGGAAGGCCAGGTCCCAGGCGGCAAACCAGGGGTACTCCCACTTGTCGGGCATGGAAATCACATCATCGGTGGACATGTGGAACCAGTCACTGTTACGCACGTGTTTCCTTTGCCCGGCCCCCATCCAGGGGTTGACGCCGTGCTCCTCCAACCATTGCTCCAGGTCGTAGTAAAAGTATTGTTTTGACCACAGCATGCCGGCCAGGGCCTGCCGCATCACATTGGTTTGATCGGCATTGGCCTGGATGCGGGCGGGAATGATAGCGGCGTAGAATTGGTCCGCTTCCCGGCGGCGATCGCCCAACACCGCCTCAAAGTCCCCAAAGGGGTTGGCTAGGGGCTCCACCCCAGCGGCACAGAGTCGCAGGCGAACCACCTGGGTTGCCCCCGCCGCCACGGTCAATTGATAATGGGGAGCCACTTTTGTACCCCGCTGCTCAGGGTTTACGGCTCCGGTTTCCCCCCGCACCACATAGTTATGCATCCCATCCTTAAGGTAGGGGCTGGAGTTGGGGGAACCAAACAGACGTTCCTGATTGGTTTCATTCTCTGTAAATAGCAGCGGGACCTCTCCCTCGCAGTAGAAATAGTAGGGCTCCAGCTTAGGGCTCAGGGCCGGATTAGTTTGGTAGGCGTAGACCAGCCCGGCCTGCCGCTTTTCTAGCACGGGCTTTGAGCCGCTATCCGGCCAGGACCAGGTATTGCGAAACCAGAGGGTGGGCAGCAGGTGCAGGGGAGCGGCCTCCGGCCCCCGATTGGCCACACTGATCTGGATCAGCAGATCGGTGGGGGAGGCCTTAGCGTACTCCACAAACACATCAAAGTAGCGGTTATCGGCAAAAATCCCCGTATCCAGGAGCTCGTACTCCAGTTCCTCCTTACTGCGGCTTTGGTTGGTTTTAACCAGGTCCTCGTAGGGAAAGGCCGCCTGGGGATACTTGTAGAGATACTTCATATAGGAGTGGGTGGGGGTACTATCCAGATAGAAGTAGTACTCCTTCACGTCTTCCCCGTGGTTGCCCTCACTGTTGGTGAGGCCAAACAGTCGCTCCTTGAGAATACTATCCTGGCCATTCCAGAGGGCCAGGGCGAAGCAGAGCAAATTGTTGCTGTCGCTAACCCCGGCCAGACCGTCTTCTCCCCAGCGGTAGGCTCGAGAGCGGGCTTGATCGTGGGAAAAGTAGGCCCAGGCATTGCCATCACTAGAATAATCTTCCCGCACCGTGCCCCACTGGCGTTCGCTCAGGTAGGGTCCCCACTGCTTCCAGGGGGCCTGACCAGACCGGCTTTCCTCTAAGCGGGTATGTTCGGGGGTAGGGGCTGGGTGGTGCATGGGTATCCCCAAGGGTTAAGGGTGAACAGTTCGAGTAAACCATGAGGGGGACGGTCGTCCCTACCTTCACCGTTTTTCTTTAGGTTCCCTGGGTTGGGGAGGAAAAAACGAGGGTATCCCACTTTTGTCAGTTTGCCCCCATCCCCTAACCCCTTCTCTCAAAAAGGGCTACTAAGTACACACATCTCGCTCAAAATGCCCCATTGCCCCCCCGGCTCCTACCTCGCGTAGCGGCCCGGAGGGCATATTCTGGGGGGAGTTAGAGGCGTCGAGAATCTATTACGGCCCAAAGTCCCCCAATTTTGGGGGATTTAGGGGGCCTTTGAGAGCAAGTCTACCAGCCAAACACTTGTGTGTATCTAGTAGCCCAGCCCAGAGCGGGAGAGGGACTTAGGGTGAGGGCTGCAAAACTCGGATGCACCTATAAAAAGTATCCCAGGTGGAGCCAACCACCTGGGATACGGGATGACGTTAAAGAAATTAACGGATTCAGGTATTTTCCTAGGAAGGGCTACCTACTGCCACTTGGCGGCCACCAACTCAGCCAGGTCAACCACCCGCTGACTGTAGCCCCACTCGTTGTCGTACCAAGCCACCACCTTCACCATGTCGCCCCCCATCACCATGGTCAGGCTGGAGTCAACAATGGAGGATTCGTCGGTCTTACGATAATCGATGGAAACCAGGGGTAGATCGCTGTAGGCTAGAATGCCCTTCATGGGGCCCTCCGCCGCGGCCTTGAGGGCTGCGTTGACCTGCTCGGCGATCGCCGGCTTTTCCACCTGGGCCACCAGGTCCACCACGGAGACGTTGGGGGTGGGCACCCGCAGGGCAATGCCATTGAGCTTGCCAGCCATCTCTGGAATCACCAGGGCCACAGCCTGGGCTGCCCCAGTGGTGGTGGGCACAATGTTCAACGCCGCGGCCCGGGCTCGACGCAGGTCACGGTGGCTGGCATCCAGGAGGCGCTGATCACCGGTGTAGCTGTGGGTGGTGGTCATCGTACCCTTGATAATGCCAAAGTTTTCGTGCAGCACCTTCACCACCGGGGCCAGACAGTTAGTGGTGCAGCTGGCGTTACTCACCACGTCGTATTGATCGTGGCTATAATCGCCGTCGTTAACGCCGATCACGTAGGTGCCAATGTTGCTGCCCTTACCGGGGGCCGTAATCAGAACTTTCTTAGCGCCAGCTTCGATGTGACGGGAAGCCCCTTCAGCACTAACAAAAACACCGGTAGACTCAATAATTAAATCAATATCCCAGGCGGCCCAGGGCAGGTTGTTGGGATTGCGATCGGAGTAGCACTTGATGGTTTTGCCGTTGACCACCAGGGTGTCGTCGGTATAACTAATATCTGCGTCCAGCCGACCCAGCATAGAGTCGTACTTGAGCAAATGGGAGTTGGTTTTAGGATCGGAGGTGTCATTGATGGCCACCACCTCCAGTTGACTATTGCTACGGGTTAACCAACACCGTAGGAAATTCCGCCCAATCCGACCAAAACCATTAATGGCTACTCTAATCACTGCGTTTAACCCTCTGCTTTCAGTCTAGGTATGTATTCTTAGACATTCACCATCATATCCCAAAGGATGATCAACTTTAATAGCCACCCATAGCCGCCTTGTGCGGAAAGACATCTATGCTACGGCCTGATTCCCTGGGTTTAGTCTATGGTAAGCATGAAGAGGATGGGCGGGACTCTCGCCCCCATTCCCCGGACTAGCCATAAGTATTTATGCTGATTTCCCCTGGGTCCTATAGAATCTTGTCATAAATGGAGGTGCCCAGGTTGGGATGAATGACGGCGATTACAGGGGTAGTGCTGGTTTTTGGGTGGTTGTAGCCGGCGATCGCCGGTTCCACGCTGATGGTTGCGGTCTTGGCCATGATAATTTTGAAAGTTCAAAATTCATCCTTAGGAGATTGGTCTAGCCTATGGGTGAAGCCTCTGCCCGGTTTGCCTGGTTTTCCTTTAGATGAATTGCTAGCAGATCAATTACCTATAGCTAGGCTAGGCAAGAATTCAGGAATTCTGGTCAGGGATCCGAGAGATAGTCTTTGGGGGCTGGCGGTGCTGGCCCGCTCCGCCTTAGGCTAAATTGGCAATTCTTGCTATGATTAGCCCTGTTATCCGGAGCGATCGGGTGGTGTGGTGTTTTAAGGAGTAGATTAATGGCAAATTTAGTGGATTTCGATGGTAGGCCATTTCATTTCATTGGAATTGGCGGCATTGGTATGTCAGCCTTAGCCTATATCCTAACCAAGAAGAAGCTGCCGGTATCCGGCTCTGACCTGCGGCTCAGCCACATTACCCAGCGGTTACAGGAGGCTGGAGCCCATATTTTTTGGCAACAGGAGGCGGCCAACCTCAGCTACTTTTCCCATCAAGCTAACCGGGTGACCCCCCCTGCCCTGGGAGCCAACGGTGCCACTCCCCAGGTAATCTGCTCCACGGCGATCGCCGACGGCAACCTCGAATACCAGGCTGCCCTGGCCACGGGGTGTCCTATTTTCCATCGATCTGACCTACTGGCCGCCCTAATCACCCGTTACCAGAGTATTGCGGTGGCCGGTACCCACGGCAAAACCACCACCAGTAGCATGATTGGCCATCTGCTGCTGCAGGCTGGTCTTGACCCCACCATTGTGGTAGGGGGCGAGGTCACCAGTTGGGATGGCAATGCTCGCCTGGGTCAGGGGCCCTACCTGGTGGCGGAGGCGGATGAGTCCGACGGTACCCTGGCTAAATTGTCAGCGGCGATCGGCATTGTTACCAACATTGAGCTAGACCACACCGATCATTACCAGGATCTCGAGGATGTGGTCAAAATTTTCCAAACCTTCCAGGGCCAGTGCCAGACCCTGGTGGCCAGTCTTGACTGTGAGGTGATCCGCACCAACCTCAAGCCCACCATCACCTACAGCCTCGATCCCCAGTCCGGCGCTACCTACTATCCGACGGACATTGGCTTTAGCCCCAGCGGCACCAGCGCCATGGTGTGGGAGCGGGGAGAGTGCCTGGGGCAACTCAACCTGCGTCTGTTGGGTCACCATAATCTTAGTAATGCCCTGGCGGCGGTGGCGGTGGGGCGCCACCTGGGTCTTGACTTCGCCACTATCGCCGCCGGCTTGAGCCAGTTTATTGGGGCCCGGCGGCGGTTTGAGTGTCGTGGTAACTACGCCGGCATTCAGTTTGTCGATGACTATGCCCACCACCCCAGTGAGATCCGGGCCACCCTAGCGGCGGCCCAGCTCCGCCAGGGCCAAGCCGATGACCTTAGACATAATGGGGTGGAGCAGGGGCGATCCGGGGGTCAGGGCCGGGTGGTAGCGGTGTTTCAACCCCACCGCTTTAGCCGTACCGCCGCCTTCCTGGAGGACTTTGGTGCTGCCTTTGGGGATGCAGACCAGGTGATTTTGGCGGATATCTACAGTGCCGGGGAAGCCAACACCTACGGAATTTCCGGCGAGCAGGTGGCGGCGGCGGTGGCGGGCCACCACGGCCGGGTGCTCTACCGCCCCAGCCTGGAGGACGTGCAGTCTACCCTTACCAGCCATCTGCGGCCGGGGGATCTGGTGTTATTCATGGGGGCGGGTAATCTCAACCAGATCATTCCCCAGGTGATGGAGCATTACGCCCAGGCGGAGGTCTCCTCCCTGCAGGAAGCCTGCTAAGGCGAAGGCCGTCCTCCTGTAGAGTGGTGTTATGCCCCTAACCTCCGTAGCGTCCGCTTTGATGCCCTGCCTGAGCTCCCAAGTCCCTCTCCAAAAGCTCACCACCTGGCGAGTTGGGGGGGCTGCCGATTGGCTCGCCACACCGCGGCGACGGGAGGATTTTGACCGGGTGCTGGCCTGGGCCAGGGCTGAGGGGCTGGATATTACTATTTTGGGGGCGGGGTCGAATGTGCTGATTAGCGATCGCGGCATCCCCGGCCTGGTAATCTGTACCCGCCACTGGCGGCAAAGCCAGTTTGACCTGGCGGCGGGGCGGGTGCGGGTAGCGGCAGGGGAACCCCTACCCACCCTGGCCTGGAAAGTCGCTAAGCGAGGTTGGCGAGGGCTGGAATGGGCGGTCGGGATTCCCGGCACCGTGGGCGGAGCGGTGGTGATGAATGCAGGAGCCCACGGCGGTTGCACCGCTGATCGCCTGGTTTCCACCACCGTCCTTGATCATCACCAGCAGGTGAGGGAACTTGGCCCCACCGACCTGGCCTTTGCCTACCGCACCTCCTGTCTCCAGGGCAGCGGTAAGCTCGTCCTGGAGGCCACCTTTCAACTTGAGCCTGGCCACGACCCAGCGGTGGTGATGGCGGATACCCTGGCGGGACTTAACCAACGACGCGCCACCCAGCCCTACGACTACCCCAGTTGTGGCAGTGTATTTCGTAACCCCCTGCCCCACAGTGCCGGTTGGCTGATTGAGCAAGCTGGCCTGAAGGGTTATCGGCTCGGCAATGCCCAGGTGGCGGAGCGCCACGCCAACTTTATTCTTAATCTGGGGGGGGCCACAGCGACGGATATTCATCGCCTGATTCACCAAGTCCAGGCCGAGGTACAGCAGCGGTGGTCCCTACACCTCCAGCCCGAGGTGCAATTTGTGGGGGACTTTCCCCAGCTAGAGTTAGGACAGGAGGGCGATCGGTTGGGGCCGACTTCCACTACCATTGATCTAAGCTGATTAGCGTAGGGTATTCCCCGGGAGGGTACGACATTGGCTCCATCCTCAGGGCAACCCCGGGTATTGGTGGTTCTGAATGGCAAAGGCGGGGTGGGTAAAACCACAACCGCCGTCAATCTGGCAGCTGTCTTTGGTGAAACCCAATCCGTCCTACTGGTGGACGCCGATCCCCAGGGTTCCGCCCTGTGGTGGACGGGTCGTAGTGCTGAGAATTTAAAGTTTGTTGTGACCCGGGCGAATAACCCCGCCGATCTCGGCCGACTACATCAGCTCCATCAATATAGCCTGGTAATTGTCGACACCCCCCCCGCCCTCGATTCCCAGGCCCTGGCCATGGTGGTGCCAGTGGCGGACTATGTCCTCCTGCCCACCCCCCCCGCTCCCATGGACTTGGCCGCCCTGATTACCACGGTCCATACCGCCGTATCGCCCCAGGGGGTACGCCATCGGGTATTGTTAACCAAGGTGGACTCGCGCAGCCTGGGGGAAGCCATGGAAGCCCAAAAAACCCTGCTGGAGTTAAATATTCCAGCCTGTAGTGCCTTTATTCGCACCTACAAGGCCCATGAACGAGCGGCCCTAGAGGGGGTTCCGGTCTTGCAGTGGCGTGGTCAAAATGCCCAGGAAGCTTGTTCTGATTACTACCGAGTTGCTGAAGAAATACAGCAAGACTGGAGAAACCTATGACCAAGAAACGCCTCTCCGACCTGCTGAAGGAAGAAGTCAGTAAGACCGATCCCTCCCAGCCCCCTGCCTCTCCGCCCGATCCCAGCCCTGAGCCGGTCCCGGTCAGTCGTCGTTCTGTATCTCGTCGTCGCGGTTCCGCCGCCGCCCTCCAGAGTGCTACGGAGGAAACGCCGCCGGTTGAGGCCGCTCCATCGCCGAAAGCGGCGACCACCGCCGCCGTTGTCCAGCCTTCAGCGGAGCCCCCCGTGGTCAAGGCCCCCGATCCGCGCATCCTAGAATTAGAAACCGCCTTAGCGGCCTCTGAGGCGGCTAAGGCGACCCTCGAGAAAACCGTTAAAGGCCTGCAATCCGATCTGGAGGTCCAGCAAGCCCGTCTGTTTGAACTGAAGGACAGCCTGGACAAGACCCAGGTGGAGCTGCGGGAGGCGAAGCAAACCATTCTGAACCTGAGTCAGGGGAATGCGCCCGCTGCTGCCCCCACCGCCCCATCCCGGGCCATCCGTTCAGGGGTGGATATTGTGCCCCGCCAGCCGGCCACCCCGCCCCGCCAGCCGGGCTACGTGCGGGGGGTGCCGACCCAGGTACCCCTGGGCGGCCAGTCCAATGCCATGCTCTCCGATGCCGATATTGGCTGGGTTGACTAAGGCTGTTAGGGTCGTTGTCAAGACGGCTTGAGGGCAAAGCCTAGTTGACCAGGCCATGTTCTAGGGCGAAGCGCACCAGCTCAGTGCGGCTATTGGTGCCGGTTTTACTGAACAGGCGACTGACATACTTCTCTACGTTGCGGACACTGGTGTCCAGCCGGCTGGCAATTTCCTTATTCATCAGCCCCTCCGCCACCAGATCGAGCACACTTTGCTCCCGGGGAGTCAGATCGATGCGCAGGTCGGAGGCCATCTTGGTAATGCCTCCCTTTTGGCTGAGCATGGCCTTAATTTCCTCAATTTGGCGGGCCATCACCGCAATGTCGGGCACCTCACCAGCCTCTGGAACCTGGGCCGCCCGCCGCTCAATTAAGTTGCCCACCACCGCCACGAGCTCCTCCGGGTCAAAGGGTTTGGGCAGGTAGGCATCGCAACCGGACTGATAGCCTTGAATTCGGTCCTTGGTCATACCCCGGGCGGTTAGGAACACCACCGGTAGGCCCTTAAAGCGGACATCCTCGCGCACCTGGGCCAGGAAGGCGTGGCCGTCTACCTGCGGCATCATAATGTCAGAGATCAGCACATCAGGGGTTTCCTGCTGCAGTAGGGTCCAACCCTCCTGGGCATTACTGGCGGTTCTGACGATAAAACCGCTATCCTCCAGATAGGCCTGCACCGCTTCCCGTAGGCCGGGTTCATCGTCAACCAGTAAAATGTGCCCCGTGTGTTCAGCCATGGCATTGAGTGGAATTGAGGTGGACCATTGATTGCTGTTGCCAGCTATTGCCCACTGTAACTCGGAAACCTCGGCAACGGTCCGATGGCGAGGTAGGAATATCTCGCCATGGCGGGGGGGATAGTGCTCTAACCCGAGCCCCGATTCCTCTAAGGTTCTTGTTAAAGTGAAGGCCTGGGGTCTAGCCTGGGTCGTTAAAATATCGTTACAATCCTCAGCATGGATCAGGTTGATTGTCGAAGGGCTTGATCCCCTGAGGGCAGGGTGAGGGGCCTGAACCTGGCCCCCAAGGTGAATAGTCGTTGCTTATCGTAGAGATTGCTAACTTATGAAGGTGCTGCAGAAACAATTGGGATGGCTAGTGGCAGCTCTACTGGTGGGCGGCGGCGGCGGTTGGTGGGCCCATCAGTACTGGCATCGCTCCCGATTGTTGGAGGAGCGACAGCCGCTAGGGGTAGAGGCCGCAGCCCAGGTGCTGGAGCTCCCCCCCACCATTGCACCGACACCAGCGACCCCCAGCCTGAATTTCATTGCGGTGGCGGTACAACAGGTCGGGCCATCGGTGGTCCGGATTGATGCGGAGCGATCGGTGTCCCGGATCAGTCCCGATGCCTTCAGTAACCCTTTTTTCCGGCGCTTCTTTGGGGATCAAATTCCGCCTGATTTGGGTCCAGATCGGGTTCAGCAGGGTACCGGCTCCGGCTTTATTCTCAATGCCGACGGTCAAATTCTCACCAATGCCCACGTGGTGGAGGGGGTTAGGACGGTTCAGGTAACCCTGCGGGATGGTCGGAGCTTCCCTGGCAAGGTGGTGGGGGTGGATTCTGTCACAGACGTGGCGGTGGTGAAGATTGAGGCGGCCAATCTACCGATGGTGCGGTTGGGCAGTACGGATAACCTGGCTCCGGGGCAGTGGGCGATCGCCATCGGCAATCCCCTCGGTCTCGATAACACCGTCACCGCTGGCATCATCAGTGCCCTGGGGCGGACCAGCAACGAAGTGGGGATTCCGGATAAGCGGGTGCAGTTTATCCAAACCGACGCGGCCATCAATCCGGGAAATTCCGGCGGTCCCCTGCTTAACGATCGGGGGGAGGTGATCGGCATGAATACCGCCATCCGGGCCAATGCCCAGGGTTTGGGCTTTGCCATCCCCATTGAAACCGCCAAGCGAATTGCGGACCAACTGTTTGCCACCGGTCAGGTGCAGCATCCCTACCTGGGGATTCAAATGTTGGAGTTAACCCCAGACACCCTGGCCGAGCTCAACCAGACCCAGGGACTGAACCTGCCCAAGGACACTAGCGGTGTCCTGATTGTCCAGGTGTTGCCGGGCAGCCCGGCGGAATCGGCGGGGTTAAAGGTGGGTGATGTGATGCAGGCGATTCGGGGTGAGCCCGTCACCACCCCTACCCAGGTGCAGACCCTGATGGAATCAACCCGGATCGGCATGGCTTTGGATATTCAGATACAGCGGCAGGGCCAGGTGAAAACCATCACGGTGCGGCCTAGCCCCCTACCGGCAGAACTCCGTTAGGGGCTTTGTCTGGGGTGGAGCTTGACCTACATCACCACCACCCCGCCATCCACTGGCTGGGTATGGCTAGCTACAAAGGCCTGGGGCTTGGTGTCTGACTCGAGGCGACCATCCACCAGGTTAATTAAACGATGGGCCACATCCAGAATCCGGTTGTCGTGGGTAACCATCAAGATGGTGCAGTGTTCCTGCTGGGCTAGCTGCTGCATCAGGGTGACCACATCTCGCCCTGAAACCTTATCCAGGGCGGCGGTGGGCTCATCCGCCAGGATGAGGCGGGGGTGATTGACCAGGGCCCGGGCAATGGCCACCCGCTGTTTCTGCCCCCCGGAGAGGGCCGCCGGTCTATAGTCAGCCCGATCGCCTAACCCCACCTGGGCCAGCATGGCCGTCGCTCGCTGTCGTTTAGCCTTGAGGTTACCGCTGAGCTCCACCGCCATTTCCACATTTTGAACCGCCGTGAGGGATTCAAACAGGTTGTGGGCTTGAAAAATAAACCCAATTTGCCGTCGCACCTGCACCAGCTGTCGCGGGGTTAAGCCGGTAAGCTCCTGCCCCAGCACCTGGAGACTGCCCTGGTGTACCGATCGCAGCGCCCCAATCAAGGTGAGCAGGGTGGTTTTGCCGGAGCCCGAGGGGCCCGTCATGATCGCAATTTCCCCCTGGTGCAGGTCCAGGTTGATGTCGTAGAGCACCTGCTTGCGCAGATCCCCCTGGCCGAAAAAGTGATTCAGATGGCGGATCTGCACCGAACAGCCTGGCAGGGGCTCGGGGGGCGGGGAACCAGCAGGGGAAGGGAGAGCCATAGGACGGGGAAGCAATGCGGGATGACTGGAACCGAGGACTAATGTAAAAGCTCACCTTTGAGGACGGTGACCGCTTGACCGCTCAGGCGAATCCGATCGCCCTCATCCTCCAGCTTGATCACCCCACCCCGGGGGGAGGCCTGATAGGCCAGGAAGGTGGTCTTGTCAAGGCGATCGCGCCAATAGGGACTGAGGCAACAATGGGAGGAGCCGGTGGCCGGGTCTTCGTTAATCCCCAGGTTGGGGGCAAAAAAGCGGGAAATAAAGTCGTAGGGTTGGTTGGCCTGGCTGGTGACGGTCACTCCGGCCACGGGCAAGGCCTTGAGGGCCCTAAAGTTGGGGCTCAGCTGCTGCACCAGATCGGCGGACTCCAACTCCACCAGGTAACCCAGGGAATTTTCCATCACCGCGATCGGCGTCACCCCCAAGGCCTCCTCCAGCCCCGTTGGCATGGCAATGGGGTGGGAGGGGTTGGTGGGAAAGTTCAGCTCTATCCAATGCTCTTGTCGGCGGGCGGTTAGCACCCCACTGTGGGTATAGAAGCGAGCCTGGAGGTGTTCCGCCAGGTAGCCCTCACTCCAGAGCACGTGGGCCGTGGCCAGGGTGGCATGGCCGCAGAGATCGACCTCGGTGGTGGGGGTAAACCAGCGCAGCCGATAGCCATCGGCTTCGGGATAGAAGAAGGCGGTTTCCGAGAGATTCATTTCCCTGGCCACCCGCTGCATCCAATCCGCGGCACAGGGGCCAGGCAGGGGGCAGACCGCCGCTGGGTTGCCGCCGTAGGCCTGGTCAGTAAAGGCATCGACTTGAATCAGGGGAACCGCCATAGTTGATTTGATCTCCGTAACCACAACCACCACATCTTGCTAGCCTAGCTTTCCCCCACCTGGGGTAGGGGGCGGATACTACGGTAGCAGTCCTGACGAATCCATTCCAGTGCAGATTGAACTTCCAGGGTTTTTTCCCCCAGGGTATGGAGCAGGTGGGATCCCAGCTCCAGGGCGGCCTCAAACTCCGGTTGCACCACCTCCCTAGCCCCCAACTGGGTCAGCACATCAATTTCCTCATTACTCTGGGATCGGGCGATAATATCCAGGTGGGGCGCCTTGCCCAGGGCCCGCTGCAGCAACAGGCGGGTACTGGTGGGATCGGGCAGGGTAATGGCCAGGGCCTTAGCGTTTTCCAGGTGGGTCTTTTCCAGCACTAACTCGCTGTCCGCATCACCGTAGATAAATGGAATCTGCACCAGGGGCGCGTGGCGATTGCGCAGGCGCTGCACCGCCGTTTCACTATTTTCCACCACCAGCACCGGGTAGCCCCGGCTGAGCAAAATATTCACCAGCACCTCTCCCACCCGCCCGTAGCCTGCCACGATGACGTGATCGGTAATGTTTTCCGGTACCGACAGCAGCTGGGGTTCCTGAGTTGACTTAATATAGTTCTTCAACAGGGGCAGGTGGTGTAGCCCATCTAGCACCCGGGGGGCCAGGTTGATCCAGAGGGGGGTTAGCATCAGGGAAATGGCGATGGTGCCCAGCAGCAGGGAATAGCGCTGGGGGGTAATCAAGTCCATTTCCAACCCCACCAGGGCCAGGACAAAGGAAAACTCACCGATTTGGTTGAGACCAAAGCTGGTCTTGAGGGCAGTCTTGAGGGAATAGCCGAAACCCAGGACGATGGGCAAAATCACCAGGGCCTTGCCCACCATGATCAGGGTGACCAATTCCAGAATGTGGTCCAGGTTGCTCCACAGCAGACTGGGATCAATCAACATGCCAATGGAGGCAAAGAAGAGACAGGCAAAGGTATCCCGCAGGGGCAGGATCTTACCCAGGGCCTGGTCAGCATAGTCAATATCGGAGATCATCAGCCCCGCCACAAAGGCCCCCATGGCGATGGAGAGGCCCAACTGGGAGGTAACCCAGGCCACCCCCAGACAAAAAGCCACCACCGTCAGCAAAAACAGTTCGTTACTTTCGGTGGCGGCAATTTGCTGCATTAAGCGGGGCACCACCCAGCGCCCCAGCACTAGGGCCCCGCCCAGAAACAGTAGGATTTTCAGAGTGGCCAGAGCCAGGGCCGGCCCCAGGGCATCGGGCTGGTTGAGCACCGGCAAAATGGCCATCATCAGACCCAGGGCCAGGTCTTGGGCGATCAGCAGGGCTAGCATTACCTGACCATGGATGGTGCTGGTTTCCCCCCGATCTGTGAGGGTTTTGAGCACCACCGCCGTGGAGGATAGGGAGAGCACCAGCCCTAGAAAAACCCCCTGGAGTAGGGAGGTGGCGGATCCGGAAAGCAGGGACACACCACACACCAGCAGGGTGGTGAGGCCGATTTGCAGAAAACTACCCAGCAGGGCGATCGCCCGCACCCGCTGCAACTCCCCCAGGGAAAACTCCACCCCCAGGGTAAACAGCAGAAAGGCGATACCCACCTCCGCCAGGGCCTGAATCTGCTCCACATCGGTTTGCAGACCAAGCCCGTAGGGACCGATCACCAGCCCGGTCACCAGGTAGCCCAGCAGGGCCGGTTGTTTTAGGCGATGGGCAACATATCCGCCCAGGGCGGACGCCCCCAGGGCCAGGGTCAAGTCAAGAACGAAATTGGGTTCAGCGGTCATAGGGGGCCATATCTGGAGAGGGTGGGCTGGCAAAACCCCCGAAGTCAGCCTTGTTTAAGGGGTTAACTAGCGCTAGGGAAGTCCTATAGTAGTCTCCCCTAGCGCTGGCAATACTAAGTTTTATTATCACCCCCTTTTCCCCAGGATAGGGAAAATCCCATGGGGGCAATTGAAAGATCGCCTGGTTAAATGCCTAGGGCTAGGAACTAGCTAGGGCCCTTTGCCCATCCTCAGTAGATCGCAAAGTCCTCTGGCCCTCATCCCCCAGCCCGTTCTCCCAGTTTTGGGAGAACGGAAGTCGGATCGGATCAAAGCCCCTCTGACAAGCCTGGGGAGAGGGCAAAGTCAGGGCTCACAGTAGGGTTTGTGGTCCACTGATCCTGGGCAGTGGATAGGGAAAGAGTCCGTGATCAAAAGCTGGCCAGGCCAGTCGCTCCTGAGTTCTGACTCCTGGCTCCCGTAAACTAGTGGCTCTGCCGTAAGGTAAAGAATGTTGTCCTGATCAGGACAAGACCGATGGGTTTCGGCCACAATGACGCCAATATAGTTTTGGTTTTTCTTTGGTCTGGCCAGTTCAGGGTGTTTCGGCAAACTCACGCTGACCACTGCCACCAAGGAGACTAACGGTATGAAACTGGCCTATTGGATGTATGCGGGCCCTGCCCACATTGGCACCCTGCGCATCGCCAGTTCCTTTAAAAACGTGCATGCCATCATGCACGCTCCCCTGGGAGATGATTACTTTAATGTGATGCGATCGATGCTGGAGCGCGAGCGGGACTTTACCCCTGTCACCGCCAGTATTGTCGATCGCACCGTACTGGCCCGGGGCTCCCAGGAAAAGGTGGTGGACAATATTGTTCGCAAAGATCAGGAGGAGCACCCGGACCTAATCGTGCTCACCCCCACCTGCACCTCCAGCATTCTCCAGGAGGACCTGCAAAACTTTGTCCAGCGAGCCAGCCTCAGTGCCAGCGGGGATGTGCTGCTGGCGGACGTCAACCACTATCGGGTCAACGAACTGCAGGCCGCCGATCGCACCCTGCAGCAAATCGTCCAGTTCTACACCGAAAAGGCCCGCAAACAGGGTACCCTACCCCAGGGGAAAACCCCCCAGCCCTCGGTGAATATCCTGGGCCTCACCACCCTGGGCTTCCACAACAACCACGATGCCCGGGAACTGCGGACCCTAATGGCCCAGTTGGGCATTACCGTTAACCTGGTCATGCCGGAGGGGGCCAGGGTGGGTCAGATTCAGGAGATGGGGCGGGCCTGGTTTAACCTGGTCCCCTACCGGGAGGTGGGGTTAATGACCGCCCAGTACTTGGAGGCGGAGCTGGGCATGCCCTACGTAGACATTACCCCCATGGGGATTGTGGAAACCGCCCGCTGTATCCGCGCCATCCAGGCCCTGTTGCAGCAGCAGGGGGCAACGGTGGACTACGAACCCCTGATCGATGAGCAAACCCGGTTTGTCTCCCAGGCGGCCTGGTTTTCCCGATCGATTGACTGCCAAAATTTAACCGGTAAACGGGCGGTGGTGTTCGGCGACAATACCCATGCCGTCGCCATGACTAAAATTCTGGCCCGGGAGATGGGGATCCGGGTGGTGCTGGCGGGCACCTACTGTAAATACGATGCCGACTGGTTCAGGGCCCAGGTGGAGGGGTACTGCGACGAGGTGTTGATCAGCGATGACAACGGGGCGATCGCCGATCGCATTGCCCAACTAGAACCCGCCGCCATCTTTGGCACCCAGATGGAGCGGCACGTAGGTAAGCGCTTGAACATCCCCTGCGGCGTGATTGCCGCCCCCATCCATATTCAAAACTTTCCCGTGGGTTACCGCCCCTTCATGGGCTACGAAGGGGCCAACCAGATCGTTGACCTGGTGTATAACTCCTTTACCCTGGGCATGGAGGACCACCTGCTGGAAATCTTTGGCGGCCACGACACCAAGGAGGCCATTACCGCAACCCTCAGCGCCACCGCGGACCTGGGCTGGAGTTCCGACGGCCTGGCGGAGTTACAAAAAATCCCGGGCTTCGTGCGGGGTAAGGTGAAGCGTAACACCGAAAAGTTTGCCCGAGACCAGGGCATTGGTCAGATTACCGCCGAGGTGCTCTACGCCGCCAAGGAGGCGGTGGGAGCTTAGGAGCCCAGGGTTAGAGAGTGCCGGGAAAGTGATCGATCTGGGCGTAGCCGCTAAACACCAGTTGTTTACCCTGGGTTTCCAGGCGATTCACCCGCAGTAGCACCCCATCCAGGTTAAACCGCTCCAGGTCTACCATGCGGTTTAGGACGGCGGCGAAGGCCTCGGTCATCACCGCCGCCAGCCCCTGCACCGACTCGGGAATCCCATCGGCTAGGAATTCAGGGTTAGCAAAAATGATGCGGCGGCGTTTTTCCACGGTGACCTGGGCAGTGAGCTGCACCGGTAGATCCTGGCGGTTGGGCAGGTCGGTCTTGGCGGCAATGGTGACCCGCTGATCGGCGTGCAGGGTCAGTTGGATGTCTCGGAAGCTGACTGGCTCGCCGCCGGAGAGGTTAGTCAGGACCTCATCGGTGAGGTTCTCCAGGTGTTGACGCACCAGGTCGGCCTGAAAGGCCTGGTTGATGGCGGGCTCGGTCAATATCACCTGGGCGATCGCCTGGGTGGGTTGGCGCAGGCGCACCTTACCGCCAAGCAGGGCGCCGATGTCAATCGCCACCGCATCGGTTTCAAACATCATCTCGGCGGCCTCAAACTGCTTGCGGATGACCAGGCCGCGACCCTCCATCCGAAAGCTGTCAATCACCCCCTGCAGCAGCTTACTAGGGGGGGAGCACCGCACCGCCACATCGATAAACTCACTGCGGGTAAACAGATGGCGCAGGGACTGGGTGACCACCGAGTTAATGGTCCGCCCCCCAAAGTCACTTGCCGTGTTGGCCTGGAATCCAGTCAAGCTACCTAACATAGAACCCTGCCCCAATCCAACGTTTATCAGCGTCAAAATAATCTATAACTGTTGTAACAAAATATAAAGCATTGTAACAGGGCTTGTGTAACAGTTTTCTCCGTTGGGGAGGATAAAAAGCTCCAATGGTTAAATCTTCCCGGCTGTTTTCCAGGAATTTCAGGTGAGGGGGTTAGACTCGTCAACTGTGGCCCGGTTAGATGGCAATACCGTCATCACCCCATCCGGACTTGCTAGTATAGCCCCAGCCACCGGCAGGGGGGGTGGAGGCCGGCTGAAGCGCCCTTGCACTATTAGCTGTGACCGATGAGCCGGGTCCTAAGCGTTTTGGCCACGCTATAGGAGGGTTTCCTGATGGGGCGGGTGGAGATGGCAAAGGGCTGGCCTTAGTTGGTTAGCTGAGCTACCCCCAGGGCTAGCGCTGATGTAGTTGGATCCCTAGATGCCTTTCCCTATGATGTTTGACCCTGGCGATCGCTCCCCCTTTGCCCTCACCACCCCACTGTACTACGTCAACGACTTACCCCACATTGGCAGCGCCTACACCACCATTGCCGCCGATGTGGTGGCCCGCTTCCACCGCCTCACCGGTCGACCGGTGCTGCTGATCACCGGCACCGACGAGCATGGCCAGAAAATCCTACGCACCGCCCAGGAGCGGGGAGTGGATCCGCAAACCCACTGCGACCAGATCGCCGCCGGCTTTATGGCGCTTTGGCAAACGTTAAACATCGCCTACGATCGCTTTAGCCGCACCACCGACCCCCGCCACGAAGTCATTGTGCAGGAATTTTTCCAGCGGGTTTGGGAACGGGGGGATATTTATAAGGGTCAACAGCAGGGGTGGTACTGCGTTGCCTGCGAAGAATTTAAAGAGGAGCGGGATTTGCTGCCACAGCATCGTTGTCCCATCCACACCAATAAGGCGGTGGAATGGCGCGATGAAGAGAACTATTTTTTCCGCCTATCCAACTACCAGGATCGGCTGGAGCAGTTCTACGCTGATCAGCCCCAGTTCATTCAACCGGAAACCCGCCGCAATGAGGTGCTCAACTTTGTCAAGCAGGGCCTGCAGGACTTCTCCATCTCCCGGGTCAACCTGGAGTGGGGCTTCCCCGTGCCCAACGACCCCGATCACACCCTCTATGTCTGGTTTGATGCCCTGCTGGGCTACGTCACCGCCCTGCAGGATCCAACGGAGCCCCCCAGCCTGGCGGGGGCGATCGCCCAATGGTGGCCGATTAACCTTCACCTGATTGGCAAAGACATCCTCCGCTTCCACGCCGTTTACTGGCCCGCCATGCTAATGTCCGCCGGTCTGCCCCTGCCCGGTCAGGTGTTTGGCCATGGCTTTTTGACCAAGGACGGTCACAAAATGGGCAAAAGCCAGGGCAACACCCTCGACCCCGTCGCCCTGGTGGATCGCTACGGAGCCGACGCCGTGCGCTACTACTTTCTCAAGGAAATCGAGTTTGGTAAGGATGGGGACTTTAACGAAACCCGTTTTATCCATGTCCTCAATGCTGACCTGGCCAACGACCTGGGTAACCTGCTCAATCGCACCCTGAACATGGCGGGGCGCTACTGCGGCGGCAAGGTGCCGACCATCGACCAGGCCGCCATCCCCGCGGATCACCCCCTAAAGACCATGGGCCAGCAACTGGGCTCGATCGTGGAGACCGCCTACGGCCAGCTAGCCTTTAGCCGAGCCTGTACCGCCATCCTGGCCCTGGCCCAGGCCAGCAATAAGTTTCTAGACGAGGCCGCCCCCTGGACCCTCTACAAACAGGGCCGGCAGGCGGAAACGGAAACAGTGCTCTACACCGTGCTCGAGTCGGTGCGACTGGCCGCCTACCTGCTCTCACCGGTTATTCCCCAGATCAGTACGGCCATTTACCAACAGTTGGGGTTTAACGTAGATCTCAACCAGAAAACCATTGGGGATCTCCTCCCCTACAAAGACCATGCCGCCTGGGGTGGTCTCCCCCCTGGTCAAGCCCTCGGCAAAGCTCAGCCGGTATTTCAACGGTTAGAGCTGGGGCCTGAAGCAATTTAGGCCAGGCAGGGCCGGCCCCCTCTAGGCCAGCCTAGGTTTCTCAGTTACTCATTACATAACAACCCAACTTTAAATACGTCTACTACCCAACTACGACCCCATGATAGATTCCCACTCCCTGCTTAGCGAAGATACGATTTTCACCCCCGAACAGGTGCTCGACAACCGCGGTCGGGTAGCCATTTTTATTGATGGATCCAACCTCTTCTATGCGGCCCTCCAACTGGGTATCGAAATTGACTACACCAAGTTGCTCTGTAAACTCACCTCCGGTTCTCGCCTGTTTCGATCCTTTTTCTACACCGGTGTCGATCGCAGCAATGAAAAGCAACAGGGCTTTTTGCTATGGATGCGCCGCAATGGCTACCGGGTGATCGCCAAGGACCTGGTGCAATTGCCAGATGGCTCTAAAAAGGCCAACCTGGATGTGGAAATTGCCGTTGATCTGGTGGCCCTGGTGGATTACTACGACACCGCCGTGGTGGTCAGCGGGGATGGTGATCTGGCCTACGCCGCCGATGCCGCCAGCTACCGGGGCGCCCGGATTGAGGTGGTGAGCCTGCGGTCCATGACCAGTGATAGCCTGATCAACGTGGCTGATCGCTACATCGACCTGGAAATGGTCAAGGATGACATCCGTAAAATTCCCCGGCCCTCCCAACCCGGCTATGGTTACCGGTCCGTTACCGAGCTCAGTCCCACCGCCTCCCTGTCCACCGAGGGCTAGGGTCAGACTAGATGGCTAAGGCCTGGCGACTAGGGGCAGTGATAGCAATTGGTCTGGCGATCGGCCTGGGGGTATACCGCGGGTTGACGCCCCCCCCCGTCCAACCGGGGGCCAATCAGGAGGAAACGGTGGAGGCGGGCCTCACCCTGCGGGATGTTACCCTGCAGCAGCCGGACGAAAATGGCGTGTTGTTATGGCGGCTCCAGGCTGAGACCGTCACCTACAGCCCCGATCGGAAGGTGGCGATGGTGACGCGCCCGGTCAGTCAGCTTTTCCAGGATGGGGAGGTGATCTACAACGTCACCGCCGATCAGGGGGAAATCCTGGCCAACGGCGATCGGGTATTTCTGCGCGGCAACATTGTAGCCACCGGGGTGAAGAACGGCTCGGTACTGCGGGGGCAAGAGTTAGAGTGGCTCCCCCAGGAGGATGTGCTGATTATGCGCCGGCAAATTACCGGCACCCACCCCCAGATGCGGGCCACGGCGGCAGAAGCCCGGGTCTACAATCGCCAGAGGCGCATGGAACTGAAGGGCCAGGTGGTGGCCAGCACCGTCGTCAAAGACCCCAAGACCGAGCCCTGGCTAAAACTCCAGGCCGATCAACTGGTCTGGCTGTGGGAACAGCAGCAAATCCAGAGTGACTCGCCCCTGCGGGTGGAGCAGCTCAAGGACAAAACCATCACCGCTGTGGTGACGGGGCGGCGGGGCCGGGTCGATCTGGCTAAGTCGGTGGTTACCCTGCAGGAGGCGGTCACCATGGATATGCTGGAGCTACCCCTGCAACTGATCAGCACCGCCATGGAGTGGCGGGTAGGGGAGCAGCGGGTTGTGGTCAACCAACCCCTGACCGTGGTCCACCCCAAGGAAAAGGTACGGGTCACCGCTCGCCAGGGTCAGATGGATTTAAAAACCCAGGTCGTCATCCTGCAGAGGCAGGTGGTAGCCCTGGGGGAACGCAACCAGTCTCGCCTGACCACCGATCACCTCACCTGGAGGGTTAAGGAGCAAAGCCTCACGGCCCTGGGGCAGGTGCGTTACCAACAGGCTAACCCCAGGCTCAACCTCACCGGTCAGCGAGGGACGGGTCAGTTACAGGATCAAACCTTTAGGGTAGATGGTGGGCCGGTGGTGACGGAAATCCAACCCAACTAAGTATTTGATTACGGCTTAGGACAACCTTCCCCTTGCCGTGGCACCTGGACCAGGCCTACCCCTCTCCCCACAGCCGACCGCCATGGCCCTGAGGGAGTCAGTTGCTGAACTGGTCCCTAACTACGGAAATCCTTCCCTGAAGGGTGAAGTTTTCCCCATAACCATCCTACAGATTGGTTTTTGCCCCCAACCTCTGTATCTGTTATGCGGAGAGCCCCCATGACTGCTGACCCTGTATCTACCCTGATTCCCCCCCTCTGCTAGTGTTCAAGACCGCCAGATTAGCCCCCAATTCTTTTTCCTGAGGGCGGTGTTGGAAGGCTTCCCGGCTGGCATTCGGATTACCTGCTCGTTCTATGCGACGACTTTCAAACCGCCAATGGTGATCATTTACGGATTCGGGGGAAATGGCTGGACCTACTCAACCAGGATCAGCCCTGCTTTTTGGTAGTGATTGAGGATAGGCACCGTCAGGGAAGTGGCCGCAGTGATAGCGTGTGTGATCTACCTAAGCGGACTTGCCCCAGCCCCGTTACCCGGGGCTGGGGCAATAAAACCAGATCAGAGTGATTAACCGACAAAGGCGAGACGGGGCTCGGAGACGCCAGCGGACTCCGTACCCTTCAGGTAGGCCAGCATGGTGTCGGCATCGGAGACCTCAAAGGGGTCGGTGGGGCAGTTGTCAGCGAAGTCAGGCTCCACGAAGATCTTTTCAATCTTGCCGTCATTCACCAGCATGGAATAGCGCCAGGAACGCAGACCGAAGCCCAGGTTAGACTTGTCCACTAGCATGCCCATTTTACGGGTGAACTCACCGTTGCCGTCCGGCAGCAGGAAGACGTTTTTAGCGCCAATTTTCTGGCCCCATTGGAACATGACAAAGGCGTCGTTAACGGAGATACAGATAATCTGATCGACACCTTGGGCTTTGAACTCTTCGTAGAGTTCTTCGTAACGGGGCAGGTGATTGGAAGAGCAGGTGGGGGTGAAGGCGCCGGGCAGGGAAAACACCACTACCTTTTTGCCCCCAAAGATGTCGTGGGTGGTCAGGTCTTGCCAACGATAGGGGTTAGACCCTCCTACGGACTCATCCCGTACACGGGTCTTAAAAACAACGTCAGGAACGCGTTCGATAGCAGCCATATTTACCTCTTCAAATCACAATTGTTGAAACTGCGCGTCTAGCCATCATGGCCTATCTCAGAATAGTTCTAAGGTAGGATGGAATCAATAAGTAAAATCACTTACTGTTGCTAATTTATCTTAAGTCATTTTCTGCCCTTGAATAAAAGTGCTAGCGTATAGAAAAGTTCCGGGTGGTTAGCGTGGTTCTAGCCCTCGGCTAAAATACTGCGATTTCGGGTTAATCTGCCCCGTTAACAGCCATGGATCAAGAGAGTGAGCAAATTGTTCAAGCCCTGAGGGCTAAAGGGTTACGGGTGACACCCCAGCGCTTTGCTGTCTATGCGAACCTGCTGAATCGATTTGATCACCCGACAGCGGAGGATATTCTTAAGGACCTCAACCAGGCGGCCCCCACCTCTTCCCAGGCCACGGTCTATAGTTCTCTCCAGGCCTTGCGGCAGGTAAATCTGGTGCGGGAGGTGTTGCTAGAGGAGGGGGTGCGCCGCTACGACGCCAATGTTGCCCCCCATCACCATTTCCAGTGTCAACACTGCGGTCAGATTGCCGACATTGCCTGGGATGCCCTGGCTCACCTAGACCTCGGTAGCTTGAGCTCCGGTTGGCAGATTAAGGGCTACGAGGTGACGGTTCACGGTGTTTGCGATCGCTGTCAGGCCCAGTACTCAAATAGTTCAGCTTAATCGAGGGTGGCGCCTGTGATCTCAGTGGAGGGATGAAGGATCCGGTGTACCAAACTTTGCCACGTCCGACCCAAAGCCCAGGTTAGGGGCGGTAATGTCTGGTATTTGGGTATTCAGAATCTAATTGATATAGCGGTTCTCGGTTCAGTGAGATACAAATTTTCCCAGCTTCAGCCCGCCCCGCTTTCCGTCTTCTAAGCTGCGCCCCTTACCTCCCAAATTTGCAGGGGATAAGGGGTTCTCGCTATGTACTTGATTCAAGGGAGATCCGCTATAACAGCCTTTAAGAGAGGGCAGCTAAGTTTTTGCCCGTTTCCCCCTCCCCTGGGGTAGGCTCAAGTAGGGTAGCATTGCTTCGGTTACCATTCCCTTGCCGCTAGCATCCCTGCTGCCCATTATTCCATGGCTAAGTACCAGGCCAATCCCTATGGCGCGATCGCAACTCCAAAAACTGACCACCTACCTTCGTCCCCACTGGCCCCAGGTGGCCCTGGGGGTGGGTGCCCTGCTGCTGGTCAACCTACTGGGGGTGTGGATTCCCCTACTGATTCGGGATGGTATTGACGAGTTGCAGGTTACCTTTCGCTACTCCCGAGTGCTCTACTACGCCCTGATGGTGTTGGTCTTGGCCACGGCCATGTGGGTGATTCGCATGGTGTCGCGAATTAGCCTATTTGGGGTGGGCCGCCAGGTGGAATTTGACCTGAAGCAGCGTATCTTTGAGCATCTACTGGAGATGGAGCCCGCCTATTTTAGCCGTAACACCGCCGGGGAGCTAATTAGTCGGGCCACCAGCGATGTGGACAATATTCGCCGGTTGTTGGGCTTTGCCATCCTGAGCCTGGCCAACACGGTGTTTGCCTACGGCTTCACCGTACCGGTGATGGTGGGTATTAGTCTGCGGCTCACCCTAATCGCCCTGGCGGTCTATCCCCTGATGCTGGTGTTGGTGCAGGCCTTTAGCGATCGCCTGCGGCGGGAACAACTCCAGGTACAGGAGCGCCTCTCCGATCTCAGCGACTTGGTCCAGGAAGACATGGGGGGCATTGCCCTGATTAAGATCTATGCTCAGGAGGGCAACGAGCAACGGGCCTTTGACCGGCTTAACCAGGCCCTATTGGGGGCCAATCTGGCCCTGGTCCGCAGTCGTAATACCCTCTTTCCCCTGCTGGGGGGGCTGGCCAGCATTAGTTTACTGGTGGTGCTAGCCAGTGGCGCCGGGGCGATCGCCACCGGTTACCTCTCCGTCGGCGACTTTGTCGCCCTGCTGCTCTACGTGGAGCGCCTGGTCTTCCCCACCGCCCTGCTGGGTTTCACCATCACCGCCTACCAACGGGGGGAGGTGAGTATCGACCGTGTGGAGGCGATTCTGGCGGCCGAGCCTAAAATTCAGGATGCTCCCACGGCCCTGCCCCTGCCCCTGGACCAGGTGAGGGGGCAGCTGATGGCCCAGGGGTTGAGCTACACCTACCCCGGCGCCACCACCCCAGCCCTGGACCGGGTCAGTTTCACCATCGCCCCAGGGGAACGGGTGGCCATTGTGGGGCCGATCGGTTCGGGCAAGTCTACCCTGGCTAATGCCCTACCTCGGCTGCTGGAGCTGGAGCCCGGGCAGATCTGGATTGATGGCCAGGACCTTACCCAGGTGGCCCTGGGGGATTTGCGGCGGGCGATCGCCTATGTGCCCCAGGACAGTTTCCTCTTCAGCACCACGGTTAACAACAATATTCGCTACGGTGCACCCCTGATGGAGTCCTCCGAGGTGCACTATGCCGCTAAGTTGGCCCAGATCGACGAGGAAATTCAAAACTTTCCCCAGCGCTATGAGACCCTGGTGGGGGAACGGGGTATTACCCTGTCAGGGGGGCAGCGGCAGCGCACCGCCCTGGCCCGGGCCCTACTGGTGGATGCCCCCGTTTTAGTCCTAGATGATGCCCTCTCCAGCGTCGATAACCGCACCGCCACCGCTATCCTGGAGGCCCTTTCCACCGGCACCCAACAAAAAACCGTGCTGTTTATTTCCCACCAGATGGCCGCCGCCGCCACCGCCGATCGAATTTTGGTGATGGATCAGGGGCGAATCGTACAGAACGGGCCCCACCACCAGTTGCTGCAGCAGGAAGGTCTGTATCGCCAGCTCTGGCAGCAACACCAGTTAGAATCGGTTCTACAACCGTAAGGCAGGGTTGACCATGGTAACCACCGTCAGTTTAGTGCGTACCCATAGCTACCGGGTGGAGGAGCTAGGCCTGCGGCTAGAGGCCCTGCTCGCCCCCTGGGGGGGAATGGCGGCCTGGGTCAAGCCGGGGGACCGCATCCTCCTCAAGCCCAACCTGCTCACCGGGGCTCGCCCCACCCAGGCCTGCACCACCCAACCGGAGTTGGTCTACTGTGTAGCCCAGATGGTCCAGGCGGTGGGGGGTAAGCCCTTCCTGGGGGATAGCCCCGCCTTTGGTAGCGCCTACGGAGTGGCTAGGGCCAACGGGCTCCTCCCCCTGGCTGAGGAACTGGGGTTACCGATCGTGGAATTGCACGGAGATCGCTACCCCACCCTAGGATCGGACTTTACCCACCTGCGCCTCTCCAGGGAGGCCATGGAGGCGGACGGCATTATTAATCTGCCTAAGTTAAAGTCCCACGTGCAACTCACCCTCAGCCTGGGGGTGAAGAACCTGTTTGGCTGCGTACCGGGCAAGATGAAGGCCTGGTGGCACATGGAGGCCGGTAAGGACAGCCAACGGTTTGGCACCATGCTGGTGGAAACCGCCCGCACTCTGGCCCCCAGCCTCACCATTCTAGACGGGATTGTCGGCCACGAGGGCAATGGCCCCAGCCAGGGCACCCCTCGCTCCCTGGGCCTCTTGGCTGCCGCCACCGATGTCTTCGCCCTGGATCGGGTGGTCACGGATATCCTCGGAGTCGATCCCACCAGGGTACCCACCGTAGCCCAATCAATCCACCTGGGTTATTGCCCCGATTGGTCGGAGATTCAGTTTCCCTTGCTGTCACCCCAGGACCTCTACCAGCCTGACTGGCAATTGCCTGACCAACTGATGCCAATTGACTTTGGTCTACCCAGGGTGCTGCGCTCCAGCCTCAAACATTTCTACATTCGATTTATCAAGGAAACCATGCCAACGGCTAAGTTGGCAAAGCTAGAAACCCGACCTTGAGAGGGCTTTCAGAAGGCAGGGGTCAGAAGAAGGGGCTACCAGCTTACTGAGATACAGAAAATAGAAGGGGTTTCAGAATTATCTCTGAAACCCCTTCTATTTTCTAAATGGTGGCGGGGTATGGATTTGAACCATAGACCTTCGGGTTATGAGCCCGACGAGCTACCAGACTGCTCTACCCCGCGTCGCCTTATTTAGTATAGCGATAAACTCTGGGAATGGGTAAGGATTTTCAGCGACTTTGGTAAAGTCTTGCTTAAAGCCAGCACCCTGATCACTTCTACACCAACTCTCCCCGTACCCCTAGTTAGAGTTAGAGGTATGGGGAGGATACGGGTGATCAACGGATGAATTAAAGCAAGCCCGTATTAGTACCCTGACGACCGGTAGCCAGCTCCACCTTGACGATTTTGCCCCCCATTTTCTGAATACGTTGCTGCTCTTTAAACCAGTTTTCGTAGGGCACCAACTTGGTAAAGAAGGTATTCTGAAGTTCCCGTTGGGTACGAATCCGACTCTGGCTGGGAACACAGGCCGTAATCTTAAACATGCGCATAGTTAAGGCATCTCCTACCGTCTTGCTCAGGTTATTGGGTGAAATTAGGTGAAATTTAAGGGGGCAGCTGGTCAGATCCAACTCAGGATAGGTCCAGGGTCGGCCCTGATCGATGGTGAGTAATGGTGATTACTGAAATGCCAGAGCCGAAAGCCAATGCTGGGGACATCGGGTAGACAGACACTATAGCCAGCCCATTGTCCTTAACACTCGCTCCTGACTCTGGCACGGGGTGCCCTAACCTGGAAGGCAGGGCAATGGAAGAGGGTTAGCTCAAGCCAGAGCTAATGTAATCAAAGTACACGCCCATTTCCTTACCGGCATCGGGGCCAACCAGGCTAGCGGTGACTTCCTTCATGGCCTGAATAGCGCTGACGGTGGCACCGATGGGAACCCCCAGGGAATTGTAGGTTTCCTTGAGACCGTTCAGTACCCGCTCATCCAGGATGGAGGGGTCGCCGGCCAACATCGCATAGGTGGCATAGCGCAGGTAGTAGTCCAGATCACGGATACAGGCGGCATAGCGACGGGTGGTGTACATGTTGCCGCCGGGACGGGTGATGTCGGAGTACAGCAGGGACTTAGCCACCGCTTCCTTGACAATTTCAGCGGCATTGGCGCTGATGGTGGTGGCGGCCCGTACCCGCAGTTCCCCGGTTTGGAAGTAAGCCTTCAGCTTACCCAGGGCGGAACTGTCCAGGTATTTGCCCTGGACGTCGGAGGAGTTAATAACCGAAGTAATGGCATCTTGCATGGTGAAGCTTCCTTAGAACTGACGTAATCTCAACAACGAATTGGCGAAATAGGGGAGCCCCAGCTATTGCATGGCGCCAACTACATAGTCAAAGTAAGAGGCTGCTTCCGCCGCATCTTCGCTGGATAACAGGGAAGTCGCGACACCCTTCATGGAGCGCACAGCTTCGGCAACGGCGGGAATGGGAGTGCCCAGGGAGTTGTACATTTCCCGTACCCCCACCAGACCGATTTCCTCAATGGGGGTGACATCGCCGGAAACCACACCGTAGGTGATCAGGCGCAGGTAGTAGTCCATGTCCCGCAGGCAGGTGGCGGTCATTTCTTCACCGTAGGCGTTACCACCGGGGGAAACAATGTCAGGCCGCTTTTGGAAGAGCTGATTGCCGGCTTCTTTGACGATGCGTTCGCGGGACTCGGTCAGAACCTGGGCAATGCGCAGCCGGCGTTCGCCCGAGGTAACAAAGCCCTTGATCCGATCTAGTTCGCCGGGGCTAAGATAACGAGCCTCAGCATCTGCATTCACGATTGACTTCGTGACAATACTCATTGATGGATTCCTCCGAAAAAGATATAACCAGACATCTATGAAACTGGCATTGATGGATCGATGGCGAGGAGTCTAGTGATGCTGACCTGGTGGCTACGGCAGGAAATCTCCATAGCTCAACCTAGCTTCGCCTAAACCCATAGACTCAGCCTCCTTCCCGACCCATTGTCCAGTATTGCGATCGCCTTCTTAAGAGCGTTGAAATATTTTGTAATAGTTCTGCTCATCGGCCGCAAAGGCTTGCTAGTCAAGGATCTATAGCGTCAGCCAGAAGGCCTCAGCCCCTGACCCAGAGGTAGGGGTAGGAATACCCCAGGCCAAATGGCCTGGGGTGCTTAACGGGGAGCGACGGGGCTTAGCCGCGGTGATAGGGGACCCCCTGGTCACCAAAGTAACGCTGGTACTCCTGGGACGCCTGCATAGCCTGGGCCATAGCCATCACTCCCTGGGTTTCAGCAATAGCCAAATAGGCCTGGTGATCCGTCCCGGGGGTCAAATCCCGGCCCAGCAGTTGCCGTCCCATGATGGTGACCAGCTTGCCTAGGGGATAGGCCTGCACAAATCGCTCCTGGTAGGCTGGTGAGGCGATTAATTCGCCAATCAACCCCTGGACCGTCAGGTCTCCTTGGGCTAGCCGTTGCTCAGCCTCCGGCAGTCGCCAGGCGCTAGGGATATCCCCCTGGTAGCCCACCATAATTTGTCGGTAGACGGCGGTCACCACCTCCTGGCCGGTCACCCCTGGAGCACCGGGCTGCCAGCGGTAGAGGCGGCTAGAGGGCTGGGCCACGGCCCAACTCAGATCCTCCTCCTGGGAAGAGCGACCCAGACTCCCCACCAGCTCCGCCGTGGTCGCGGCCGCCGTGGTCGCAGCCTCCGCCATCAGGGGTAGGGTGGCCACATCCATTGTGGATTTGGCCGGGACGAAGCTGGGCACCACCAGATCTCGGGTTTGCTTGGTGAGACGGTTATAGAGTTTCTCCGTATTGGGGAAATTGGCCGCCGGCAAGGTGGGGAAGCGGCGGTAGGGTACCGTGTCTTCACCGAAGTTGTCAGCGTACTCGGGGGTGGCTAACAGGGCTCGAATAAACCCGCGGATGCCCTCCCTGGCCAGGATCTGGTTGTACTTGCGAATTTCTCCCTGATCTAGGGGTGCTCGGCCTAAAAAGTGCTTGGTGCCGAACTCAATCACCTGGGTGTTGGGGTAGGGGGCGTAGAACTCTTTAATGTAAAGACTCGAACACCCTAACCCCTCAATAAACTCCTTCAGGGTAATTTCGCCGTTGCCCAGTTTGCTTTCCAGGGCGGTGAACTCGCTTTTAACGATATAGGGAGCGATATCCCGCTCAAAGATCTGGCGGTAGGCCGCCGCCGTCACCCGCTGTAGGTTGGGTTTATCCGCCAGGGAGGTGAGCTTAAAGGGCTTAGTTTGCTGACGTTGCAGGCTAACCCCCTGGGCCATGCGCTGCTGCACTTCGGGAATGGACCGATCGGCCCCGACGCTACCCAGCTGCACAAAGCGGGGCGGAGTAGTGTCGGTAATCGGTACCAACCCCTTCTGGGCCAGGGTACCGGCTCTCAGGGTGCGTAGGGCCAGGCCCTGGGGAGTGAGGTAACGCTCGTAGGGGACGGTATCTTCCCCAAAGGCCTCATTGTATTCGGGGCTATCGATAAACGCATCGATCAGGGCATAGAAGCCTTTCTTAGCGCAGATATCAAAGTAGCGGTTAGTTTCATTGCGGCCGTAGGTGGGCCGCCCCAGCAGCCGACGGTGGATATATTCCACCGCCTTCATCACATAGAGGGAGGACCAGTAGGTTTGGCGGAAGGCGGTGGATTTGGCGATCGCCCGAATGAACTCCTTCACGGTAATCTCGCCGTTTTCCAGCTTGATTTCCGCCACCCGCGATCGCTGCCCCGAGTACACCTCCCGGCCAAACACCTGCCGATAGGCGGCACTGATCACCGCCTGGGTAGAGCTTTCGGAGTAGCGCACACTGGCCCGGGTGTTACCGGTGGCGGGCACCTGATCCAGCTTAAACACCTTGGCACCGAGGGACCCAGGAGTTTCTCCCCGGGCTGCCGGGTTGCTCAACTGGTTGTTAATGCCGGGGCCGCGGTGAATCAAAATCCGCCGGGTGTCCTTACTGAAGAAGGCAGGGGTAGCGCTGGGGTTGCGGGTTTCCTTCGGGAAAATCGCCCCAAACTGGATTTCCAGGGGGTCATTACCCGCGCCGTAGGGATGCTGATCCGGTAGGGGCTGCTCGTAGGCCGCAAACAGGGTAATGAACTGGGGGATTTTGCGGAAGGGGGCGCTGAAGTTAAACAGGTCAAACTGGGGTCCCCAGTTACGACATTCCTGGGCTTCCTGCCCCAGACCCCGCAGGTAGGGCACCGTTTCTTCGCCGAAATAGTCGGCGTACTCCTTGGAATCCACCAGGGCATCCACCAGGGCGGCCAACCCCCCGCTGGAGACAATGGCAAAATAATTGCGCACCTCTTCCCGGGAGCTGGGGGCGCGGCCAAGAATGTGGCGGAAGGCCAGCTCTAGGGCGCGGCTGTTGATGTAGCGATCGAAGAAGTTTTTACGATAGAGGGGAGACTTACAGAGGCGACGGATAAACTCCTTCATGGAGATTTCCCCGTTCTTCACCTTCGACTCCAGATCGGACACCGACAGGGAATAGGCCCGGGTGATATCCCGCTCAAATACCTGCCGATAGGCGGCTTTGACCACATCGTTTTTCTCGACCGCCGATAGCCCCGGCTTCATGGCGTACTTGGGCCGCCGTTCCGCCGCATTGTAGTAAATCTGAGGTAGGGCCAGCCCCTGGAGGTCGCTGGAAGGGCGTTGCCGAACTTTATTGGAGGGGGTGGGGGCCTTAAATTCACTCAACAGCACGTCAAAGTACTGGGCCACGATCTCCCGGGCCTCAGGGTCGCCGCTAACGTAGCGCAGGGAGGCCTGCTGCATGGTTTGAATGGCCACAATGGTGGCGGCGGAGGAGCAGGCCTTCTCAATGATTTCCCGCAGACCCCGGACGTTGACCGCAATAATATTAGGGTCTCCCGCCACGATGGCGTAGGTAACGTAACGCAGAAACCAGCTCAAATCCCGCAGGGATTTTTTCATGTTGCTGGCCCCGTAGCGGGAGATGTTAATGGGGCGGAAGCCCGGGGGAATGGGGCCAGAGGGGGTGGAGCTAAATAAATTACTGAAGAAACCGCCGCCGCCACTGCTCTCGATAAAGGTGGCGGTGCCCAGCTTGGCCGCCTCCTGATCATCCAGGACGGTACCCGCCCTGGTTTTTTCCATGGGCTGTTCCGCTCGGGGGCGCTCCAGGTAGGCCAGGGGGGAGCCACCGGTAAAGATCCGGTTAGCCGCCTGGGACACGATCAACTCTGAATAACGGGTCAGAGTTTCAGCAATTTGTACCCGTTTCAGGCCGGAATTAAAAAAGCTAGATAACTCCTCCAGTTCCCCCCGGGCCATGTACCGGTCTTGCTGCTCGGCCTGGGAAATGGTTGCGGCCGGCAGGGTTTGATAGAGTTGGGGCCGGGCCAGAGCACTCCCACCACTTGCTTTAACACTCATGCGTATTCAAAGGCTCCCTATGCGGACTATCAATGCATTAATAAATTCAACAAACCTGAACCCAGATTAAACCGTTTCAGAACCGCAATCCAATTTGTTAAAAACTGTGTCGCATTCTTTTGCGGGAATGTCTTCGGCCATCATAGATTGATGTCCTGGCCTGGACCTAGGCTGCGATAAGTTTTGTAACCTTTATGAATCAGGGGGGATTGGCCTATGGATAATTTGCGCTCTGCGGCGGCAAGGGAACCGGTGACGGCGGCGGTGGCCCGCCTTTACGACACCTATCCCTTTCCCCCCGAACCCCTTCTGGATGAACCGCCGCCGGGTTATAACTGGCGCTGGTACTGGCCGACAGTACATAGTTTTTGTACCGGCGCCAAACCGGCCCATAGCCAGGTGCGGGTATTAGATGCAGGCTGTGGCACCGGTGTCAGTACCGAGTATCTGGCCCACCTGAACCCGGCCGCTACGGTGTTGGGCATTGACCTGAGTGGGCAGGCCCTGGCGACGGCGGCAGAACGCTGTCGGCGATCGCAGGCCAGCAATGTTAGCTTCCGCCAACTCAGTCTTTACGATGTTGACCAGCTGCCAGGTCAGTTTGATTGGATTAACTGCGTTGGGGTGCTCCATCACCTACCGGACCCCCTGGGCGGCCTCCAGGCCCTGGCCAGCAAGTTGGCCCCCGGTGGGTTGATCCATCTGTTTGTCTATGCCGCCATTGGTCGCTGGGAAATCTCCCTGATGCAGCGGGCGATCTCGCTGGTGCAGGGCGACCGCCGCGGTGACTACCGCGATGGGGTGGCGGTGGGTCGCCAACTCTTCGCCAGTCTGCCCCCAGAAAATCGTCTGAGAAAGCGCGAGGAGCAGCGCTGGTCCCTGGAAAACCAGCGGGATGAATGCTTTGCCGATATGTACGTCCACCCCCAGGAGGTGGACTACACCATGGACATGCTGTTTGAGTTGATTGAGGGGTCAGGGCTGGAGTTTGTAGGCTTCTCCAACCCAGCGGTGTGGCGGTTAGAGCGCCTGCTGGGGTCCGATCCAGCCCTACTGCAGCGGGCCGAGGCCCTGCCAACGTGGGACCGCTACCGTTTGGTCAGCATCCTGGACCCGGAAATCACCCACTTTGAGTGGTTCCTGGCCAAGCCCCCCCGCCCTCGCTGGGACTGGAAGCAAGATGGTTCGCTGTTGACCGCCCGGGTGGAGCGTAACCCCTGCATGGAGGGCTGGCCCAGCCAGAGGATTTTTAACCATAACTACGAAATGGTGACCCTATCGGCGGTGGAATTTGAGGTACTCCAGGCCTGCGATCGGGCCAATTCTTCCCTGGATAGAGGGACTGGCGAAGCCCCTGGCGTGACGGGAGCAGAAATTCTAGCCACCACCCAAGCCAGCCTGGCGGACCTAGGCCGGATGCAGGAAGATCAGTTAATCCTGGTTACCCCTGAGCCCGGTGCTTAGACAGGTCTAAAAATCCTTGACTTCCTGAGTGAAGGAACAGATTAAGTATTATTGCCGTGATATGATCATCTACGGCCTGGTAAACCGGGTCAACTGGTGACGGCTTAAGGGTTAGTTCTGTTGTGACCCCAACTTCTTCCGACCCCATCGATGGGACAGCTCAGGAAACAACGGCGGCAGCCGAGACAAGCATCCTTCCTCCTCCTGTGGATTCTGCCATGGGGGAATATCACAGGCTGCAGCAGAATCTCCTGATTTGCACGCTGATTTTTAGTGGCGTGATTTTCTTGTCGGTTTGGTTGGTCTACTCCCTGCCCATTGCTCTGAATTATTTACTTGGAGCGTGCGGCGGTGTGGTTTACTTGAGAATGTTGGCAAAAAATGTTGCTAATCTGGGGCGGGGAGAACAAAAAGTTGGTAGCGGTCGTCTAGCGATCGTTGTCGGCCTGATTTTGGTCGCCACTCAATGGCAACAGTTGCAGGTAGTGCCGGTTTTTCTTGGGTTTTTAACCTACAAGGCGGCTTTGATTGCTTACACTCTATGGACTGCGGTATTACCCAATCAGTCCTAGGGATGGCATTGAAAAGCAGCTTAAAAATAGGTTATTAGCCTAGCACAACTTTTCGGTTGGGCCTAGGTGTTGTGTCAATTTGTTAAAAATGGCGCTGAGTATGTCTATGTTTTATCCTTTGCCCCTGGCGGAGTTAGAGGTTGGCCAGCACCTTTACTGGCAAATTGGTGGCCTGAAGCTCCATGGCCAGGTCTTCCTGACCTCCTGGTTTGTGATTGGGCTGCTGGTGCTGGTCTCCTTTTTGGCCAGTCGGAACATTCAGCGGATTCCCTCCGGCCTCCAGAATGTAATGGAGTATGCTCTGGACTTTATTCGAGACCTGGCTAAGAACCAGATTGGTGAAAAGGAATACCGGGCCTGGGTGCCCTTCGTCGGCACCTTGTTTCTGTTTATCTTTGTTTCCAATTGGTCCGGTGCCCTGGTGCCCTGGAAGTTAATTCACCTCCCGGCGGGAGAGTTGGCCGCCCCGACTAACGACATTAACACCACCGTCGCCCTGGCCCTATTGACCTCTCTGGCCTATTTTTACGCGGGCTTTAGCAAGCGGGGTCTCAATTACTTTGCCAAGTACATCGAACCCACCCCGATTCTGCTGCCCATCAATATTTTAGAAGATTTCACCAAGCCCCTCTCCCTGAGCTTCCGTCTGTTTGGAAATATCTTGGCGGACGAATTGGTGGTGGCGGTATTGGTGTTACTGGTTCCCCTATTCGTCCCCCTGCCGGTGATGATTCTAGGGTTGTTTACCAGTGCCATCCAGGCCCTGATCTTTGCCACCCTGGCCGCCGCCTACATTGGCGAAGCCATCGAGGGGCATGGGCATGGTGGAGAAGAGCATGGGTGACCCTAACTTCAGTTTGAGCTTAGGGCACTCAGTTTACCTTGGCTGACGGGTCAGGTTCTGTCAGCCACTGCTGCGGCTCCGAGGGTCGCGATTTCAGAAACGCCGACTGGGCGTTGTCTATCACCTGATTCCCCTGTTGTTGATTGTCTAACTAAAATCGAGGTTAAAGACATGGATCCTATTATTGCAGGCGCTTCCGTATTGGCCGCCGCTCTTGCTGTTGGTTTGGCAGCCATTGGCCCCGGGATTGGTCAAGGTAACGCCGCTGGTCAAGCTGTGGAAGGGATTGCCCGTCAGCCTGAAGCAGAAGGTAAAATCCGTGGCACCTTGCTGCTGAGCTTGGCTTTCATGGAAGCGTTGACGATTTATGGTCTGGTGGTAGCTCTGGTACTACTTTTCGCTAACCCCTTTAGCTAAATGGGTGGGTCCGGGAAGAGGGTAGCCTCCCTTTTCCCGGCATTCCTTTTAACCGTCGGGTCTGGTCAAGACTGGGGTCGGCGATGAGCCCGAGGTTAGTCCTGGGTCAATGCATTAGAGGCGTGAGTTAGAGACACAAAAACCGATGATGAATTCGATCTTGTGGTTAGCGGTAGAGGCGGCGGAGGAAGCCAGTGGTGGTCTGTTTGACCTGGATGCCACGCTACCTCTGATGGCCCTTCAATTTATCCTTTTAGCCGTAGTGTTGAACGCCTTGCTTTATAAGCCCCTGGGTAAGGCGATTGACGAGCGAGACGACTACGTCAGACAAAACAAAGTTGACGCGGCGGAACGGTTAGCCAAGGCTGACCAGACCGCTAAGGATTACCAGCGGCAATTAGCCGATAGTCGCCGTCAGGCCCAGTCGGTAATTGCTGAGGCTCAGGCGGCGGCTCAAAAGCTGGCGGCTGAAACTATCGCCCAGGCTCAGCAAGAAGCTCAGGCCCAGCGGGAGCAGGCCCAGCGGGAGCTAGATGACCAAAAACAAGCTGCCCTGGCCACCCTGGAGCAGCAGGTAGAAGGGCTGAGTCGACAGATTTTGGACAAGTTGTTAACCTCAGCGGCCTCCTAAGGCTGTAGTAGGGGGGCCTGTATTAGCGGACAGAGGGTTTTGTCGGCATCCTAGACGGAAAGAGAGACATAGTTATGGGTTGGTTTCTAGCAACGGAAGAGGGAGGGTTTGGTCTTAATTTCGACATCCTTGAGACCAACCTGATCAATCTGATTATTATTATTGGTGTCCTAGTTTATTTCGGTGGCAAGTTTTTGGGCAAAACCCTATCTACCCGTAGAGATACCATCGCTGCTGCTATCACTGAAGCTGAGCAGCGCAAGCAAGAGGCGGTTAAGGCCCTGGCGGAACAGCAGCAGAAGTTGGCCCAGGCCCAGGCGGAGGCTAAACAGATCCTAGTGGAGGCCGAAACCATGGCCCAGCGGTCTAGGCAGGAGATTTTAGCCCAGGCCCAGGCGGATGTGGAGCGGCTGCGGGCCACGGCAGCCCAGGATCTGAGCACCCAGGAGACCCGGGTGATGCGAGAACTCCAGCAGCGGGTCGCGGCCCTGGCGATCGCCCGTACCGAGTCAGAATTGCCCCAGCGCCTCAATGACGAAGTTCAGCGCCGTTTAGTGGATGCCAGTATTACCATGCTTTCAGGAGGTCAATCATGAAGGATAGCAAAATGACCTCGGAGGTGGCCCTGCCCTATGCCAAGGCGCTGATGGACGTCGCTCAGGCTCATCAGGTGACCGATCAGATCGGCTCCGAGGTAGGGGATCTGTTGGTCGTGCTGGAAAACTCCGATGAATTGAAGACCTTCCTGGCTAACCCAGTGCTTGATACTGAGGCCAAAAAAGCCGTCCTTCGCCAAATTAGCGAAGGCCAGGTGAGTCCCTTCCTGCTGAATTTCCTAATGATCCTGGTGGATCGTAATCGGGTGATGTTTTTGGAGGATGTCCTATCCCAGTATCAGGTTTTGCTAAGGGCCCTGAATCGCACCGTATTGGCTGACGTGACTGCCGCAGTTGAGCTTTCTGAGGCGCAACACTCGCAGATCCAGGAGCGAGTCAAGCAGCTGACCGGTGCCAGTAGCGTCGATCTTGCCGTTACCATCGACCCATCCTTACTGGGAGGGGTGATCGTCAAGGTGGGTTCTCAGGTGATTGATGCCAGTTTGCGCACCCAACTCCGGCGTATTGGTATGCAGCTGACCGCCACCGTCTAGTTCGTCTTGACAGCTCCGGAGCTGGTTCAAGAGTCTACCGTTTTGATTTTTCCGTTCTAAAGAATGTAGGTTTACCAGAGCAGATCCTATGGTTAGCATCAGACCCGACGAAATTAGCAGCATTATTCGGCAGCAAATTGAGCAGTACGACTCGGGCGTTAAGGTTTCTAACGTCGGTACTGTACTCCAGGTAGGTGATGGCATTGCCCGTATCTATGGCCTGGAAAATGTCATGGCCAGCGAACTGCTGGAATTTGAGGATGGCACCGTGGGCATCGCCCTCAACCTGGAGGAAGACAACGTCGGGGCGGTGTTGATGGGTGACGGCATCAATATCCGGGAAGGTAGCCCGGTGTCCACCACCGGTAAGATTGCCTCCGTACCGGTGGGCGATGCCATGCTGGGCCGGGTAGTGGATGCCCTGGCTCGCCCCATTGACGGGAAGGGGGACATTGCCGCCAGTGAATCCCGGCTAATCGAGTCCCCGGCGCCGGGCATTATTGCCCGCAAATCGGTGTATGAGCCGATGCAAACCGGAATTACCGCCATTGATGCCATGATTCCCATCGGCCGCGGTCAACGGGAACTAATTATTGGCGACCGTCAAACCGGTAAAACTGCCATTGCCATTGATACTATTCTCAACCAAAAGTCCGAAGACGTGGTTTGTGTCTACGTGGCGATCGGCCAGAAGGCCGCCTCCGTGGCCCAGGTGGTGGATGTGCTGAGGGAGCGTGGCGCTTTGGATTACACCATTGTGGTGGCGGCCAACGCCAACGACCCCGCCCCCCTGCAGTACCTGGCCCCCTATACCGGAGCGGCCCTGGCGGAATACTTCATGTATAAGGGTAAGGCGACCCTGGTGGTCTACGATGACCTCACCAAACAGGCCCAGGCCTACCGGCAGATGTCCCTACTGCTGCGCCGTCCCCCCGGTCGGGAAGCCTACCCTGGAGATGTGTTTTACCTCCACTCCCGCTTGTTGGAGCGAGCCGCTAAGCTCAGCCCAGAACTGGGCGAGGGTAGCATGACCGCCCTACCGATCATTGAAACCCAGGCGGGGGACGTTTCGGCCTACATTCCCACCAACGTGATTTCCATTACCGACGGTCAGATCTTCCTGTCTTCTGACCTGTTCAACTCTGGCTTACGGCCCGCCATCAACGCCGGTATCTCCGTGTCCCGGGTGGGGTCGGCGGCCCAGATTAAGGCCATGAAGCAGGTGGCCGGTAAGGTGAAGCTGGAATTGGCCCAGTTTGACGAATTGCAGGCCTTCTCCCAATTTGCCTCCGATCTAGATGCCTCCACCCAAAAGCAACTGGCCCGGGGCCAACGACTACGGGAACTGCTGAAGCAGCCCCAGTACTCTCCCCTACCGGTGGAGGAACAGGTGGCCATCATCTACGCCGGTATTAATGGCTATATGGATGATGTGCCCGCGGATCAGGTGGTGGCTTTTGCCCGTGCCCTGCGGGATTACCTGCGTAACAGTAAGCCTAAGTATGCCGAACTGGTGCGGGGTGATAAGAAGCTGACCGATGACAGTGAAGCCCTTCTCAAGGAAGGCATTAATGAGGCTAAGCAAGCCTTTATGGCGGCGGCTTAGGCCGTTGACTTGCTGCCCTACCGGCCCTGTTCCGGTAGGGCTATCCCCCTGACTATGCCGAGGACCTCCCCATGCCTAACCTGAAAGCTATTCGCGATCGCATTAAGTCCGTTAAAAATACCCGTAAAATTACCGAAGCCATGCGCCTGGTGGCGGCCGCCAAGGTACGGCGCGCCCAGGAACAGGTGATTGCCACCCGGCCCTTCGCCGATCGCCTGGCCCAGGTGCTCTACGGCCTCCAGAGTCGACTCAAGTTTGAAGATGTGGACCTGCCCCTGCTCAAACAACGTCAGGTGAGCCGGGTAGCGATCCTGGTGATTTCCGGAGATCGCGGTCTTTGCGGCGGCTACAACACCAACGTCATCCGCCGCGCAGAAATTCGGGCCCAGGAACTGGCGGAGGAGGGGATTGACTACCAGTATGTCCTGGTGGGACGTAAGGCTAACCAGTACTTCAAACGGCGGAACCAACCCATTGAAGCTAGCTTTACCGGCCTAGATCAAATTCCCAATGCCGAGGAAGCCTCCCGGATTGCCGACGAGCTCCTGGCCCTCTTCCTGTCCAACAGCGTGGACCGGGTAGAGTTGATCTACACCCGTTTTGTTTCCCTGGTGAGTTCCCGTCCGGTGGTGCAAACCCTGTTACCCCTTGATCCCCAGGGTCTGGAGCCCGCCGATGACGAAATCTTTCGTCTCACCACCCGGGGTGGTGAGTTCGAAGTGGAACGGCAAAAGGTGGCTATGTCCACTCCTACCGCCTTCCCCCAGGATATGATTTTTGAGCAGGACCCGGTGCAGATCCTGGATGCCCTCCTGCCCCTCTATCTCAACAACCAGATTCTGCGAGCATTGCAGGAATCCGCCGCCAGCGAACTAGCGGCCCGGATGACGGCGATGAATAACGCCAGTGACAATGCGAAGGAATTGGCCAAGTCCCTCAATCTCACCTATAACAAGGCTCGCCAGGCCGCCATTACCCAGGAAATTCTGGAGGTGGTGTCTGGGGCCAACGCCCTCGGTTAAAGACCCCCAGTTGATCTGGACAGGCTACTGGATAGGTTAGTAGCCGGTTGCCCGTGTCTTCCCTTTGGGGTAAGCCCTCTGACCACCGTCAGGGGGCTTTATCCTATGCTCCACTCCCCACTCCCCACTCCCTATGACCCCCGCCATCCAACTCACCCCGGTTCCACCCCACCAAACCCTCAGTTTGACCCCTCCTCCCGATCTGGCCCTACAGGGCCGGGTGCGGGTGCCGGGGGATAAGTCCATCTCCCATCGTTCCCTGATGTTGGGGGCGATCGCTGAGGGGGAAACCCGCATCCAGGGCCTGCTCCTGGGGGAGGACCCCCGCAGCACGGCGGCCTGTTTTGGGGCCATGGGGGTGGGTATATCGGACCTGGAGGGGGAATGGGTGACCGTGCAGGGGGTGGGATTGGGGCAGTTGCAGGAACCCGTTGATGTCCTGAATGCGGGAAACTCCGGCACCACCCTGCGGCTGATGCTGGGGCTACTGGCGGCCCACCCGGATCGTTGTTTTATGGTGACTGGCGACCAGTCCCTGCGATCGCGGCCCATGGGGCGAGTGATCGAGCCCCTGACCCAGATGGGGGCCCAAATCTGGGGTCGTCAGGGCAACCGTCTGGCGCCATTGGCGGTGCAGGGCACCCAGCTACGACCCATCCACTACCATTCCCCAGTGGCCTCCGCCCAGGTGAAATCCTGTCTGTTGCTGGCCGGGTTAATGACGGCGGGAGCCACCACCGTCACCGAGCCCAGCCTCTCCCGGGACCACAGTGAGCGCATGCTGCGCGCCTTTGGGGCCGATCTATCGGTGGATCCAGACACCTGTAGTGTCACCATCCATGGCCCGGCCCACCTCACCGGCCAGACCATCATTGTGCCCGGTGACATTAGCTCCGCGGCCTTCTGGCTGGTGGCCGCCGCCATTACCCCCGGATCGGACCTGGTGGTGGAAAATGTCGGGGTTAACCCCACCCGCACCGGTATCCTGGATGCGCTACAGGCCATGGAGGCGGACATTACCCTGGAAAACCCCCGCCAGGTCACCGGGGAGCCGGTGGCGGATCTGCGGGTGCGCCATAGCCCTCTCCGGGCCGCCCAGTTTGGGGGGGACCTGATTCCCCGCATGATCGATGAAATCCCCATCCTGGCGATCGCCGCTCTGTTTGCCAAAGGCACCACCCAGATTCGCGATGCCGCTGAGCTGCGGGTGAAGGAGTGCGATCGCCTGGCGGTGATGGCCAGTCAGCTGACCCGGCTGGGGGCTCGCCTGGAGGAACAGGAGGATGGCCTTACTATCTACGGTGAGACCACCCTGCGGGGTAATGAGGTCGATAGCCACGGGGACCACCGCATTGCCATGAGCCTGGCGATCGCCGCCCTACAAGCTAAGGGTGCCACCCACATTCACAATGCTGACGCCGCCACCATCTCCTATCCCAGCTTTACGGCCACCCTAGCCCACCTTTGCGACCTGCCCATGCCTAGCCAGGCGTAAATCAAAACTTGGCTGGACCCTCTCCCTTTCGTTGCGTTAGTTACCCATGACGACTGCTATACTCCTTTCAAAGTAGTTCGGCTGTGGGGAAAGATATGGCTTTGGTGAGAACATCGGTTAGCCTGCTAGCTTGCCCCCACTCCCCTACAGGTGTCTCTGGTGATAGTACTTGTGCTTCATTGCCGTGACCTATGGTGGCGACTATACGCCTTTAATTCCACTTTTCTAGGAATAAGTAATTGGAGGCTGGTTGGAATTGTATTTTCCGAAGAAATCGGTCCTAAAGATCAAGATTCTCTGGAAAATGCGCTATAACCTTTAGTCATACGGTGAAATCCTCCAGATCTAACCATCCCATTCCTTTCTTAAACTATGGAAAGTAACCATCAAGCTCCTTACCCTAGCGTAGATGAACTGGATTGTAAAATCATTGACCTAATGAAAGTCAATGGTCGAATGACCTATAAAGACATCTCAACCCGGCTGAATATTCCCGAGGCAACAGCCCGCTATCGGGTTCAACGGTTAATCAATAGCGAGATTATCCAGATCGAAGCTTGGCCTAATCCCAAGCTGCTTAGGGCACCTCGCGCCGCCATTATGAATCTTTTTGTCGAAAATGGTCGAGTCAGCTACGTGGCAGAGCAACTGGCTAAGCTAGAGGACGTTCAGTTTGTATCAGTGGTGGCTGGTCACCACAACATTGTTGTTAATGTCAAGTTTGATTCCCACGAAGAATTGTTAGCCTTCTGCGACAAACTTACCTCGATTAACGGCCTTATCAGTTACGATACCCAAATTGTCTTAAAACTGTTGAAAGCCCAGTACGACTATACTTTCACCTAGGCTTGCACTGATCTGGTTCCGTTGTACCCAGACAGTCAGAAAAAGGTTTAACAATTATCATTGTCACATCGAAGTCCCAGGCAAGCCTAAATACCAATTATGGGTTGTCCCGCCGCCATCAATCACTATCAATACTGAGGGCATGGAGTTGCTGATTGATAGCCGCCAGGTCTACCCGATCGGGGTCAAAGTCATAGCCAACCCGTTGCCACAGATCATCGTAATCGAGGTCATCCGATCCATCCAGGCGATCTAGCAGGTCCAGGTAATCCCAAACGCCTTGGCAAAACGCTGGGGGGCAGGCCCCTTCCCCCTCCAGACAGTGGGCCAGCCAGTCCTCCTGGGGATCG
>Ga0208465_1000038_pt1 | contig 48020 bp, 41 predicted proteins | sample LakMenEpi31Aug10_FD_150749 | JGI IMG/M metagenome (GOLD analysis project Ga0208465, IMG submission 150749) | Freshwater microbial communities from Lake Mendota, WI - 31AUG2010 deep hole epilimnion (SPAdes) | ecosystem: Environmental > Aquatic > Freshwater > Lake > Epilimnion/Euphotic zone ...
CTGGCGGATGCGGTGATCGCCCAGGCCAAGCAGCGCCCCTTACCCACGGCAATGATTACCTTCGACTACAGCGCCCATGACGGCAAGATAACTATTTTGGAGCCGCTGTTAGGCCAGCAGGGAGCACCGTCCCTATCACTTTTGCGGGTGACAGCGCTGGAGCAGGTGGATGAACAACGGGATCGGTTGATTGCCGAGATTGAGGGCAAGCTGGAGCAGAAAAGCGAGCTTCAGTCGTTGTTCACGATTCAATGGACGTTAAGTTAGCTACCGGTTGATCTCGCATAATTGATGTTATCTCACCCCTAGTTTGCCCCATGACCCAAGCCACCCAACAGCGCAAGCAACCCTTTTCTAGCTTTACCTACCGGGAGGCGTTTAAGCATCTGGCCATAACAGATCTAACCCGCTGGGACTTGAAGGCGGCACCTGTACCCCTGAGTGATTTTTCCCGCCAGCGGTTAGAATGGCTGCAACGGTTTGACCTCGAAAGCCTAGAGGTGTCTAAAACCCTGCTGATTGATGCCATCTGTGAAGAGGGCTTAGAAGGATTTGATCGGCTTAAGGTTTGGAAAGAGGCCTACCTGGAGGGGGTAGTGGTCAGTCCGTAGGATGGGCAAAGCGAAGCGTGCCCATCGCGCGACCATCTAACTCCCTGTTTCTTCTCCAAGGGGGCCAGCAACCACCATGCCGCCGGCCTGGGCTGGCTGTGACGCCCACGGGGAAAACCCAGGGAATGCTATCCTTAACACCATGTTGTTGTGGCCCTCACCTGTACCAAGTCCCCCTATCCTCGGCCTTCTAGGCAGGGCCAGGTATACTCATTTGCGGTTACCCGATCGGATTCCACCGCTCTGCTAATCTATGGATGCCGCCTTTGACCTGACCCTGCAAATAGTGCTGACGGTGTTAGCTGGGGTGGCGGCCCAGGTGGTTGGGGCCTTTACCCAGATTCCCAGTATTATTTTTCTGCTGCTATTTGGTATCGGTCTGGGGCCCGATGGCCTGGGGCTAATCCATCCCCAGAGCCTGGGGGTGGGGTTGGAGGTGTTGGTTGCCCTCAGTGTGGCGCTGATTTTGTTTGAGGGAGGCCTTAGCCTGGAGTTGAGGGAGTTGGGTCAGGTCTCCAACAGTCTCCGCAACCTGGTCACCATCGGTGTGTTTATTACCCTGGTGGGCGGTGGCATTGCCGCCCACTGGCTGGGGGAGTTTCCCTGGGCCCTGGCCTTCCTCTATGCCTCCCTGGTGGTGGTGACTGGCCCCACCGTGATCACCCCCCTGCTGCGCCAGGTGCCGGTGGACCGTAAGGTGGCCACCCTACTGGAGGGGGAGGGGGTGTTGATCGATCCGGTGGGGGCGGTGCTGGCGGTGGTGGTGCTGGGGGTGGTGCTGAATGGTGATGCGGACCCAGGGGCGGTTATTATTGGCCTGACCCTGCGGTTGGCCATCGGCGTGATCATCGGCGCCCTGGGGGGCGGCCTCATGGGGCTGTTCCTGAAATGGGCCCAGCAACTTAGCGAAGACCTGCGCAACCTGGTGGTGCTGGCGGGGCTGTGGGGCACCTTTGGCCTGGCCCAGGCCCTGCGCAGCGAGTCGGGGTTGATGGCGGCGGTGGTGGCGGGGTTGCTGGTGCGATCGCTGTCGGTCCCCGATGAGCGACTACTGCGGCGCTTTAAGGGGCAACTCACGGTGCTGGCGGTGTCGGTGCTGTTTATCTTGCTAGCCGCCGATCTCTCCATTGCCAGTGTGTTTGCCCTGGGGTGGGGGGCGGTGGGGGTGGTAGCGCTGTTGATGGTGGTGGTGCGCCCCCTCAATATCTGGGTCTGTACCCGCTCCAGTGACCTCAACTGGCGCCAAAAGGCCTTTCTCAGCTGGGTGGCGCCGCGGGGCATTGTCTCCGCCTCCATTGCCTCGCTGTTTGCCATTTTGTTAACGGAACGGGGCATTAGCGGTGGCGATGCCATCAAGGCCTTAGTGTTTCTCACCATCATCCTCACCGTGCTGGTACAGGGGCTGACCGCTGGCTGGGTGGCTGGGTGGCTGGGGTTGACCAAGGCGGATGCGGTGGGGGCGGTGGTGGTGGGCTGTAGCCCCCTGACGGTGTTGTTAGCCCGGCTAATGCGGGACCATGGCGATCCGGTGGTGCTGATCGACACCAACCCCGCCGCCTGTGAGGCCGCCACCCAGGAGGGCCTGCAGGTAATCGTCAGCAGTGCCCTGGACCACGACGCCCTGGAGCAGGCGGGGCTGAATCAGGCCGGCACCTTTCTGGCCATGACTAAAAACGGTGAGGTGAATGCGGTGGTGGCCCAGCGGGCTCTGGAGGAGTTTGCCCCCCCCCGGGTGATTGCGGTCCTCCCCCAGGAGCAGGAGGGGGAGGAGCCTGGGGAAACCGCTAACCTAAAGCAGGCTCGCCTGACCAGGTTACCGCTGAAAAAGTGGAATACCTACCTGCAGGACGGGGAGGTGCGGCTGGGGGAAACCCGGCTGCGGGACAGTGATACGGACCTGCAGCAGGCCCACCTGGCCGCCCTGATGCGCAGCGGTGAAATGGTGCCCCTGTTGCTGGAGCGGGAGGGTAGTCTGCAGGTGGCGATCGGGCAGGAGGGCTGGCGGGTGGGAGATCGCCTGATTTATCTGCTCCACGATGCCAAGCCCAAACTGCTCAAACGGCTGGCCGGGGGCATCCAGCCCCCCACCCTCACCCTGGAAACCCTGCCGGCGGTGGAGGAGGTGCCCCTGGCGATCGCCGCCTCGTTAAACGACACCAGCCCTAACCCTGAGGCTGACTAGGGCAGCGGCGATTAACCCAGAGTTGCTCCCACGGGTGTTGGCGGTGTAGTCCAACTCCATGAATTAGTTAAGGGGCACAAAGTCAAAGCCAGTACCGGAGCGTTGTCCGGGTTGTACCCTGACCAGGGTAACGGTGCTGTTGCGATCGCCGGAGGGTAGGAAACTAATCACACCGGTGGCGCCGGGGGCGCTGAAGCCCGAGGCTCCCAGGGCCTCAGCCAGGGCTTGGCGGGCGGCGGGAGCCGCCAGGGCGGGGGTAAGGTTCCCCGTGGCGGCAGCCTTCAACACCTGCAGGGCGTCGTAGCTGAGGGCGGTGCGCCAGTTGATATCCCCGCCCCAGAGTTGGGCGGCGGCCTGGGCAAACTGGGGGTTAGACTGGCGGGGATGCCAGGGCACCGCCAGCACCGCTCCCTTAAGATTGGCTCCGGCCTGCTCCAGGGTTTCAATCCGATAGAAGGCATCGCCGGCCAGGATGGGGAGCCGACCTTGATTGGCCTTGGCCACCGCGATCGCCGCCTCAAAGCTCTTAGAGTCCGGCAATAGCACCAGGGAGTCGGCACCGGCCCCCTGCAACTCACCGGCGGGGTCCCCCTGGGATAGGTCGACGGTCTTCACCACCTGGCCCCCCTCCAGACCGATGGTGGTGGAAAAGGCCTCCAGCAGCGACTTGCTGTAGGAACTTTGGGCGTTGTAGAAGACAATCGGCTTTTGCTGTTTACCACTGAGCAGGTGGCGAGCCAGGGCGGTGCCGGTAAACTGATCACTGGCGATCACCCGGAAGATCAGATTAGAACCGGAGCGGGGTAGGGTGGCCAATTCCGTACTGGTGCTGGTGGGGGCGATCATCGGTAGGCCCGCCTGTTGATAAAGGGGGGCGGCCACCAGGGTGGTGGTGCTGGTGCCATGGCCAATCACCCCCACAATCGCGGTGTCCTGGATCAGGGCCTCGGCGATGGCCCGGGCCTGGTCAGGGTTATTGTTATCGTCGGCAATCAGCACCTTGATCGGCACCCCCGCCTTGATCGCCTCCTCCTGGGCCTGGGCCACCCCTCGCAGCAGCTCCCGGGCGGCATTGGGGGTATCGCTAATCGGTGCCACCACCGCCACCCCCAGGGCCGGGGTGGCCCCCAGGCGAGCATTGTTGAGATAGATCAGGGGCTCGGGTTCCCCCCGGGTGGCCTGGCGGACCCGCTGAAACTGATCGGCGGCGGTTTGGTAATCGCCCTGGGCGTAGGCGGCGGCCCCGGCGGCCATCTCCGCACCGGGGATATCCTTAAACAGCACCTGGTCACCCCAACTCATCAACGCACCCGTATCCATGGACTGCCCGCCGGGAATGGCGGTGGGCACCGCCACCGTAGGCCCGGGGCTACCGCTGGGGGGGGTGGTCGAGGGAGCCTGGGCCTGGCGGGAGTCCTTCACCAGGCCATAGCCCAGGTAACCCAGGGTGCCCAGCAGGGCGGCGGCAGCGGTGCCCGCTAAAATCGGCGCCAGGGAGTTGCCCTTTTTGAGTACATGGCCACAGATCTCACACTTTTTCGCCGTGGCTGGGTTTTCTTCGTAGCCGCACTTGGGGCAGGTCACCCGGTTAAAGTTTTCTGTCATGATCCCCTCGTCTCTGGTTAGGCGGTGTTACCCGTACTGTCTGGCTGGACTACCCTGACTAGACTACCCGATCCCCTACGCTCCAGGTAAACCCAGTTCTTCTCGCACATTAGCCTCGATGGTGGCCACCTGATCATTGGTCAGGCCTAGGTCCTCCTGCAGCTCCAGTAGTTGGGCCTGCTCCTGGATATCGATCTCCTGATCATTGTCTAGAAAGGCCCGGAACATCAGACCATACTCCTCCGCCGCCTGGTCCAGGGGGGGCCTGGTGGTGAATTGGGCGGCGATGGCCGCCGCCTGGTCGGGGCTGATGCCGTACTTTTTCGCAAAGGTATCCAGGAGCTGTTGTTCGGTGGCGGAGGGAGCCCCCCGGCGATAGCAGCTCTCCACCAGTTTGGTGTACTTCTGCCGGTTTTCCTCGCTGGGTTGACCCGCCGTGACGGGGGCTGGGGCGGGCGGGGCGATCGCCACCGGGGCGGGGGCCTGATCACTGATAAATAACCCGTGCACCTTAACAAACTCGGCGATGGCGGCGTAAATCCCCCTATAGGCCTGGCTATCCTGCCCGCCGGGGAGGGTGCGTTCCTGCTCCGCCAGGTAGGCCATCAGTTGTTGGTAGAGGGCCTGCTTTTGGGGCTTGGTAGCCGCCTGGGTGCCGATCTGGCGAATGGCGCCATCCAGAACCTCCGCCACTCGGCGGTTTTGATCCGTCAGCAGAGAGTCCTCCGCCTCCGGCCAGGTGGCCCCCAGCACCTCGATGCGGTCAAAACCGGTTTGGGGATCGCGAAAGGTAAATTTGATTTCGGCAAAGCCGGTTACCTGGTTGTCGACCTGTTGCACTAACCCCAGGGCCCTGGCCAGCAGCAGGTTATGGCGCGACTGGGTTTCCTTAGCGGTTTCAGGCATGAGGTCTTGAAACTGCCGGGAGTTTTGGTGGGTATGGAGGGGGTTGCGATCGCCCTGGCTGACGGAGCGATAGAGCGATCGCATCCGTTCCATCCCCTCAATCAGCCGCAGGGGAAAGGCGCCAACCTCCTGGACGAAGAAGATATGGTAAGGGTCATTGAGGGGGCGAATGTCCTGTTCGGTGACCGTACTGGTTTTGCGGATAATCGGCAGGACGGCGCTCACCGCCGGGTCCGTGGGCTTACTACCCCCCTGGATACCCACCAGTTTCTGGTATTTCTCCAGCTTGTCCTCCCAGCCCAGTTTCTTTTGCTCCTGACTGAGGCGCAGGAAGGGCTCCGACTTTTCAAAGGTGGTTTTAACCTGGGCCTCCTGCTGCTCGACGGTGGGATATTGCTCCAGGAACTTGCGGGCGGTGGAGATATCGATCTGGGCACTGCGGCGAAACACCGCCATGGCCTGGCCCAGCAGGCGTTCATAGAGATCCTTGGTTTTCAGGCTATCGTACTGATACAGGTCAAATAGCCGGATTTGCAGTTCACTGAGCAGCTGCTGGGAAAGGGTTTGACAGAGGGTTTCCTCCTGGTCGCTGACGGTGCGATCGTACACATGGGCTATCTCCTTTTCGTCGTAAAGCAGGATGCCATTCACCGTCAGACCCCGGGTCTCGTGGGTGTAGACCTGCTCCTTATCCTTCAGATCGGTTTGCAGGCTAGTCAGGATCGTATCAAAGCTGGTCAGTTCCCTGAGCAGTTGATCAATTTCCTCCCGCAGGCTATCTATCAGCAGCACCCCCAGGGTGCGGGACTTCACCTCCACCTTAGACCCATAGATCGACTCCAGGGCCTGCATAATCGCTTGAAAGTCGTCCTCGATCACCTTCTTGCGGTTGATCAGCATCAGCTGATTGGCGTGGTTATCGATCTGCTTCAGCAGGGTTTGCAGCGCATTTTGGGCCGAACGCTCCCGGGGCAGCCAGGTTTTTTGCCGGTCTTGATCAAAACGACTGCGAAAATCCGCCAGCACCTCCAGCAAAACCTCCAGGAACTGGCGGGTAAACTTGGGCCCCCGAAAGCGGTCCTCCACCATGTCGTAGACCTTAGCCCGCAGGGCCTGACGCTTCTCGGGAATCAGACTATTCAGGTTGTCCCACATCTTTTGGAAGTAGTCACTCCAGCGCCTGGGATCGGTGCCGGTGTCATTGAAGTGGGGGGCGTATTTCTCCTGCTCGTTAGAGATAAACCGCTGCAGGTTTTCGAAGGGAATGTTTAAGTCGTTGCGCCGTTTGCGAATGCTGGCCACCCAATCCGCCACCTCCTTGGCGTAGGGTTTTTTGTTATCCCCCAGGCTGATGCTGTCAAGCATCTGGTGGTCGTAGTCCGACTCCGCCAGGTTCAGACCCGGGAGGATTTCCGTCCGGATCAGGTCGGACATGGCGGAGGGGGCGGGGGTGGGGTTGCTCCACCAATCCACCAGGCGCACCGCCAGCCGGGCGGCACAGGCGTTGAGCACCCGCTCCACCGGGAACTGAATGCTGGAGAGGCCAAACCCCATGAAATTCTGGGGATAGCCCAGGGCGTCGGGGCTGGCCCAGTGCTTGCGCACATTGTCGCGCACTAGCTTTTTATACTGGCTAAAGCCGGAGGTGAAGTCTAAAAAGACATTCTGGGCCACCATTTCCAGCACCGCCTCCAGGGTGGGGAAGGTGACCTTGTCGTTGCTGTTGCCCACCAGGTAGCAAAAATTAAAGGGGGTGTCTTGGGCGGTTTGGGCGGTAATCCGATCGGCGGCACTGTCGCTATACTGCCCATCGAAGCGGGTGTCATTGCGGGAAAAGTGGTTGAGCTCCATCAGGGCGGCGTAGGCGTTGGCGATCACCCGATCGCCCAACCCTGAAAAGGCTCCGGGTAGCACCAAAAAGGCACAGGTTTGGGGTAAATCAGAGGGGGGTACCCAATCCCGCAGGTTATAGGCCAGGTCCAGCACCATGCCAGAGCCGGTGCCCCCCGATAGGGAACAGACCACAAAAATATTGATGCCCTTGTCTAACCGCACCTGCCAGCGATCCAGCATGAACTTCTCATGGCCGACGATCCGTTCCTTGGCCTTGGTGAAGTAGTCCTTAATCAACCGATAGTTGAGGTTGAAGGCAAACCGGCCCAGGGCTCTGATTTGCCCTGCCCCCGCCAGGATCGAATCCGTCCCCTTCAGCTCCGCCGGAAACCATTCCTCCAGGTATGGGTAGGCGGAGAGCTTGTTGAGGATCGCCTTGGCATCCTCCACCTTGGCCCAGACCTGCTCAATGGGTCGCAGGGAAATATCCTGTTTCAGGACGGTTTGGGGCTCGGCAATCTTGGCGTTTTGCTCCGTATCAATGTGGAGGAAAGACACAATTGGCAGGGCATCCAGGGATCCGTACTGCTCCACAATCATCCGCCGGATCTTGACCAGAATCTCCTTGCCAGTGCCACCGAGCCCAATAATTACCGTCGGCGTCATTCCTGTGTAGTCAGTCATGGCAGTAACTCTAAAGGGAAGGGAACGGTCAGGTGCTCAGTGGATCATCCCTGGGCGGCGGAGCACAGTAACAGCTGCAATGGCGGCCTAAACCATTATGGTTGGCTGGCGATTTGTTGCCCTAAATCCTTTAATAGTTTCTCTAGCTTTGCCCCTCACTACTGGGCTAGGGCTCCAGGGGGACGCCACACTGTTTGCAGAACCGGGCATCCTGATCGTGAACCGCCAGGCCGCAGCTCCCACAGACCAACTGCCGGCTATCGGTAACCTTCACCAGATAGCGAATCAGGCTACTCAGCTGGGTGGGGATCAGGGCAATGCCGGTGAGGATCATCATCAGGGTCAGGGCCCGCCCGGTCTCCGATAGGGGAATGATGTCGCCGTAACCCACGGTGGTCATGGTGACAACGGCAAAGTAGAGGGCATCTAGAAAGGTGCCGAAGCCCTGGGGGTTGCGGGGATGTTCCACCTGGAAAATCAGGCCAGCGTAGATAAAGACAATGGCCGCCAGGGTAAAGAGAATCTGAATTAAAATCAGGCTGTCGGCACTGGTGAACTTGCCAAACCACACCCGATTGCTGAGGATGCGGGCCAGCCGTAAAATCCGCAGCGATCGAAAGAACCGCAGAAAGCGCACATCCACCACCCCAACCCAGAAGGGCAGGATGGAGAGTAAATCAATCAAGCCGTAGAGGCTGACCAGGTAGCGCCAGGGCTGCTCCGCCGCCCACAGCCGCACCCCGTACTCGAGGGTGAAGATCACCACGATTACCCAGTCGAGGGTTTCCAGGGTTGACCGTAGCCCCTCGTTGATGGGGTAGGTTTGAACCACAAAAATGATGGCGGAGAGGAAAACTAGGGCGGCGATCGCCCCGTTGCAAATCCACCCCCCCAGGCTGTCGGTGGTGTCCAGATAGTTGCGCACACGTTCCCGGATGGTCATGGCGTTTTTGTCTAGGGTAACTCAGGAAAATCTCCCTGTTTACTGACACTCACCTGCACCTCCATGCCCAGGTAATCCTTGGTTTCACCAAACCAGGAACCCGATAGGGGGATGGCCTGACCGGGATGGCGAGCGATCGCAACGGTAATCAGGTCAAAGCCCTCGGTGAGGCGATTGGTGGGATCGTAGGGTAACCAACCCGCCCCGGGAAGAAACACCGACAACCAGGCATGGGTAGACCCAGAGCCGGTCATGCCAATATTACCGCCATCCAGGGCGGCATCGTAAAGGTAGCCCGAGACAAACCGACAGGCCAGGCCGAGGCGGCGCAGGGTCTCAATCATCAGCCAGGCATAGTCGCGACAAGTGCCCGATCGAGTGCTTAAGGTTTGCCCCGGTGACTGGGTGCCTTCTTCCTCCCGGGCCCGGTAGGTAAAGTCATCTTGAATACTATCCATGATCCGTTTCAGGACATCTTCCGTGACATCCCTGTCGCCCGCCACAAAGCCCTTGGCCCAGGCCGCCACACGGCCATCTGGGTCGTCGGCATGGGGCCGCAGATACCCAGACAGATCGGTCCACTCGTCGGGGGTATACTGCACCGGAATTTCCTGGGCCCGAGAATCCAGGGGAAAGTCGTCAATCCCTTTGGTGCCAAAATGCATACCCTTAAACCGACAGGTGACGATCAACTCAGTGGTGGGTTCAGCAAACTCGATCACCGCCACATTGTTGGAAAGGGTATCCATAATCCAGTGGATAGCGGAGGGCACATTGGTCTCCACCGAGTAGCTAAGGATGCGCTCAGCATGGCTGCCCCGAGGTAGGAACATGGCCCGGTGCTCCCCCAGGGTGACGGGGTTGGCGTATTGGTAGCGGGTAACGTGCTCGATCTCGTAAATAATGGCCATGGTATGCCCCCTGGCAACAGGATACCAAAACTAGATCTCAGCAATGGTAGGGAGTTGATACTTTATCTACTGTGATCAGCGGCCACAGAGATGGGCACCCGTTGGCCCTGGCGACGATGGTTTAATCCCGATCCCATGAACATCTCCCAACGGTCATGGTGGCTCTGACCTCCCGTGCTGTCCCCCTGGACTGTCGGTGGCACCCCTGATCAGTACCCTCAACGGTCGGATCTATCGGATCTACCAAAGCGAAACCTACCGTCAAAACCTGTAGGCCCATCCTGGGGGTAAGGCCCCCAGGATTAGACCATGGTCTTAGCACCCTAACTGGAGACCCGCTGCCGCATGCTGTAGGGGGCAGGGGCGCTAACCGCAGGACTGGCCTGCTGCACCAGGGCCTCCACCAACCAGGGAAACAGCCGCTGCAACCAGACCGCCCCATGGCTCTGCCAGCCCACCAGAATCTCCCGGTAACCGCGCCGCAGGCCCATCACCAGAGCGTCAGCCACCTGCTCTGGGCTGACCGGTTGCACCCAGCGAAACCAGTCAAACCCCCGCACCATATCGGTGTCGGTGAGGGAGGGTAGGAGCGCCACCACCCGCACCTGGTAGGGGGCCAGTTCGCTGCGCAGGGCTTGGGTAAAGCCCAGGATGGCGAACTTAGTGGCCGAGTAGGTGGCCATGGTGGGGGCGGCCACCTTGCCCATCAAACTGGAGACATTGACAATGCAACCCTGCCGGCGCACCGCCATGCGGCGGCCCACCAGACGGGTGACGGTATAGAGCCCCACCAGGTTAGTGGAAATTTCCGCCTGCACCTGGGGAAGGCGAGCCTGCAGAAAGGGGGTTTGGTGGGCCACCCCGGCACAGTTAACCAGCAGATGCACCGGGCCATACTGCTGCCAGGCCTGGGCGATCGCCACATTCACCTGGATGGGGTCTTCCAAGTCGACGGCCAGCGGCACCCCCTCAACTCCCCACTGGGCTAGCTCCTCGGCTACCTGGCAGAGGCGATCGCGGTTACGGGCCAGCAACAAAATCCGTTGGCAGCCCTCCTGGGCTAGTCGGTGGGCGATGGCTCGCCCAATACCTCGAGATGCCCCGGTCACCAGGGCAGTTTTTCCGTTAAGGTTCATTGTTATCCTCCTTCTGCAGGGAAAACCTGCAGTGAGATGGCAGTTAACCCAAGGGCAATCAGCCCCCTCGGGGACTCCCCCGGGTACTGCCTGAATCAAGGTGGTAAAAAAGCAATTGGCGTAATAGCCAGCGGTGACAATAATCAGAACCGGTCTCTACAGGGTTTGCAAGGATAGAGCGCTCTGGGGCCCATAGCCCCCGGGTTAAGGGTCACCTAATCAACAAATCTGGCGATAAACAGGAGCATGGGTTTACTCTCCTATAGCAACATCTATATCAACCATCGCTACCGACCTTAACACCGGGATCGGGGATCGACAACCATTCTGATCAAAACCGGAAGATTGTAACTTGGCGTATCCTAATTCTCAGAAAAGCCCTGACTCCAATCCGGCTTCTATTTGCTTCACCATCTCAGGCTAGATGCAAGACTAAGCCCTCAAGCAGTTTCAGCCCTGGCCCAAGTCTGACTGAGAAGCCAACCCGATTAAGGCTTAAAAATGAGAGGCCTGACTATAAAGCTGACGTAACCCATAGATTTATGACTAGAACGTTACAGTCGGAATGGAAGCGAGGATCCCGGCCGGGCTGGGAGTAGACCCCCACCAACCGTTCCAGGGCGACGATCGCACCTTGAGGTCAGGGGAGATTCATCACTTCAGGGATTGAGATCATGGTAGAATATTACCAGTTAGTTAATAAGTGATAATAGGTTCCAATCCCCTCGGGGTCTGCTGCTCTGGGACAACATCACAACCCTTAGGATGCACGACGGGGAGATACATGTTGTTTCAGCCTCCCTCCATTGAAAATCGCATCGAGGTTTTGCCATGGCTCATGTTGTTGTGATTGGTGCCGGCTTGGGTGGACTCCCTACCGCCTACGAATTGCGCCACTTGCTGCCGTCTCAGCATCGGGTGACGCTGATCTCTGACCAGCCCAAATTTACCTTTATCCCCGGCTTGGTGCGGGTTGGGTTAGATGTCGATCCGCTCAATCATTTCCAGCTTGATCTGGAACCGCTGGCCCAACGCCACAAGGTAGCGCTGGTTGGGGGCAAGGTCGTCGCCCTCGACCTCAACGCCAAACGCATCACGATGGAAAATGGCGGAACCGTTGACTACGACTATGTGGCGATCGCCACCGGGCCTAGCTTTGCCTTTGACGCCATTCCAGGGCTTGGCCCCCACGGCGGCTACACCCATTCCATCTGCTCCCCCAGTCACGCCCAGGAGGCGCGAACGGCATGGTTGCAGTTTTTAGAGAACCCTGGCGCGTTAGTCGTGGGGGCCGCCCCAGGGGCGGGTTGCTTTGGGCCCGCCTACGAATTTATTTTGATGGCGGACCAGATTCTGCGTAAAAAAGGCCTGCGCGATCGCGCTACGCTCACCCTGGTCACCCCCGAACCCTATGCCGGACATCTAGGCGTCAGTAACGTGAAACATGCCCAGCGGCTGACCCAAGCTCTGTTGCGCAAACGCGGCATCGAGGTGATCAGCAATGCGGCGATTACGGCGATTACCCCAGACAGCATCACCCTTGACGATGGCCGTACCCTGCCCCAGCATTACGCCATGATTCTCCCCGCCTTTCGAGGGGCATCGTTCATTCAAAATGCCCCAGGGTTAGGCAACGAAAAGGGCTTCATTCCCGTATTGCCCACCTATCAACACCCCGATTTCTCCTCCGTTTATGCCCTGGGTGTTGCCGTCAGTCTGACTCAGCCGGAACAGTTCCGCGTACCGATTGGCTTACCCAAGAGTGGGCAAATGACCGAAGCCATGGGCATGGCCGTGTCCCATAATATTGCCGTTCAACTGGGGGCGATCTCCAAACCGTTGCAGACCCCAACCTTAGAGGCCATCTGCTTCGCCGAATTTGGCGACACCGGCATTCTTTACGTGGCGGCCCCGGTGTTGCCCGACCCGGCCACCGGCAAACGGCGCTACTCCTACGCCATGCAGGGAAAATGGGTGGTCTGGGGGAAAGCCCTGTTCGAGCAATACTTCATGACTAAAATGCGCCTGGGGGCCGCGGTGCCCTGGTACGAACGGCTGGGGTTGCGGGCTATCTTTGGGGTCGATTTGGTCAAGCCCATGGAGGTTTTGCCCCCAGTTTGTTAAAGACAACTATCCCCAAGACTTAGCCTTTGACTTTAAGGTGGGGGATCTGCGCGGCATGTACGCGGTCTTTATCCCCGATGTACAAGCAGCTGTTCAAGAGTCTTTACAGCCCTAAGTCGTCGTCGTTTCTCGCTTCGCTGCCCCTGATTTCTGTGTGCATGGTTTGCACATCCACAGTCACCGCCGCCCCATGGAGGGCCGCGATTGCCCGGTGGACCGCCTCATAGTCGGTCTGTTGGAGGGGATAAATGGCAACCGTAGCCTGGATCATGGTTCTTTCCTCCATCGCAGAACTTCCATGGCTGGAGCGTTGCCGGCCCGCTGACCGGCCTGATCGGCCTCCACAAAGGGAGGGTTGGCTTGGGGGGCCAGGTAAACCGCTGGGGCCGACGCCTCCGCTGGGAAGCCCATCCACGCCTCCAGATCAGAACGGGTATAAAATCGCGCTGCTACCCAGGGCATGACCCCGCGATCGCCCCTGTGGCGGTAGAGGGCTGCCCAGGGGCTCAGGGCAGGGAGAAACCCGGCCATCACCCAACCGCCGGGACGCACCACCCGCAGGGCCTCCTGCAAAGCCTGATCAGGGCGATCGACGAATTCTAGGGTGGTGAAGAAGACCGCCCCATCAAAGCAGGCCTCTGGATAGGGCAGGTGTTCGGCCCGGGCCTCTTGCCAGTGAATGGACCGGTCCGCCGTGCGCTGGATGCCCTCGGCACGCATGGCGGCGGCGGGTTCAATGGCGGTGACGACTTGGGCATAGTCAGTCAGCAACCGCGCCATATGCCCAGTGCCAGCCCCAATCTCGATGATGGCCCCGACCGGAGGGTCCGGCAACAGGGCTGTCAGGGCTTGGCACTCAGCGGCGCCGACAAAGGCGCCGAGCGGCGACCTGAACCAGTCTTCATAGGTGGCGGCTACGGACTCAAAGGCGGCGATTCCATCCATGGGTGGTGACGATAGCATGATCTAACGGTCCCGACGCCGCGACTTTGCCATGCTTTCCCCCACCGCCTCCCCTATTCGCCGTAGGCGCTGCCCCCCACCTTGCCGCGAAACACTACGTAGTTATGAATATTGTAGAACAGCATGATCGGAATCAGCACCCCAATGAACGTGAGCATAAACACCAGGGCACTGGGAGATGCGGCGGCCTGATAGATGGTGATTTGGGTTGGGATGATGTAGGGAAACACAATTAGCCCCAGGCCAAGGAAGGTGAGCAGAAAAATCAAAATTGTCCACACAAAGGGGGTGACTTCCTCTTGCCGTTGCAAACTACGCAGCAGTAGGCCCACCAGCCCGACTCCCAAGACTGGAATCACCGCAAAGATATAAACCAGGGGCGGGCTAAACAGGCGATCGCGGGCCGCTTCGTAGAAAATCGGCGTGGCAATGGTGATCAGCACGGCGCCGATCATGGTGGTCATGGCAGCCAACTTAGCGGTGCGGTAGTGGGTCTTTTGTAGGTCTCCCTCGGTTTTGAGGATGAGGTAGGTGGAGCCAATCAGCACATAGCCCTGGATCAGGGTTAAGGCGACAAGCAGGGAACGCCAGTCTAGCCAATCCCACACAGAACCGACAAAGTGCCCCGCTGCGTCCACCTCAATTCCGGCAATCACCGCGCCGAGGGCAAACCCCTGACCCAAGGCAGCCAGAAAGCTGCCCGCCCCAAAGGCGAAATTCCAGATCAGCTTGCGCTCGGAATGTTCCCGAAACTCAAAGGCTACGGCCCGAAAAATCAGCCCAAATATCATCACGAAAATGGGGATATAGAGGGCGTTGAGGATGGTGCCATAGGCCAGGGGAAAGGCTCCAAACAGGGCCCCTCCCATCAGCACCAGCCAGGTCTCATTAGCATCCCAGATGTTGCCCAGACTGGTCATCAGAATGCTGCGCCGCTCTTCGTCGGAGCTGGTCAGGGACAAAATGCCCACTCCCAGGTCAAAGCCGTCGAGCATGACGTAGAGCAGCAGAAACAACGCCAGGATGACAAACCAAACCTGTGGCAAAAAATGTAAAAGTGCGTCCATAGTGGTGAAGGTCTAAAGGGCTGACCTACTGCTGAGCTTCCAGGGGGCGTTGGTCGGGCACCAAGGTGGCGGGTTGAACCTCCAGGTTGGTCTGATCTAGCCCCGGTACTGGCATGGCTAGGTTGGGGCCATGGCGAAGAATACGGCTACCAAAGTAGAGGGTGGCCACCAGCAAAATCGAATAGACCACGGCAAAGGCGGTTAGCGAGGTGAGTACGGTTTCGGCGGGCAGTTGGCTGGCGGCATCCGCTGTGCGAATTTCGCCGTACATTGTCCAGGGTTGCCGACCCACACAGCGCACAATCCAGCCCGACTCCACAGCGATGTAGCCCAGGGGAGCAGCAAGGATCCAGGTGCGCAGCAGCCATTTTTGTTGGGCAATGTTTGCAGCTGAGAGATTACCCAGTAGCCATTGCAGCAGACTCCAGGCCATCAGCCCCGCCAAGAAGAAGCCGATGCCGCTCATAATCCGAAAGGCGTAATAAATCAAACCCACCATGCGGGGGCGGTTTTCCGGTGCCCACTCCTTTAGCCCCAGCACGGGTTTAGACAGGTTTTTCTTAAATTCCAAAATGTAGCCTAGCCCGTGGGGAATGGTGATCTCCCATGGGTTAGCCTGGGCTGTTTCGTCGGGGAGGGCCAGCAAGCTCCAGTCGGCAGGCTGTCCAGCGGGGCTGGTATCCCACTTGGCTTCCATGGCCGCGAGTTTGGTGGGCTGGTACTCGGCCACCTGCTCGGCGCTGAGGTGGCCAACGTAGATTTGCAGTGGCGTTACGGCGATGGCGGCGGCGAGGACAATTTTGAGGGATCGGGCGAAAAATTCCCGATGGCGGTTGTTCAGAATGTACCAGGCGCTAATGCCGCCAATCACAAACAGCGAAGTCTCCAGCGTGGCCAAGAACATGTGGGATACGCTCTTGACCATAAACGGGTTGGCGATCGCCTGAAAATAGTCGTTGACCACAAACTTGCCGTTGACCATCTCGCCCCCCGCCGGGGTTTGCAGCCAGGAGTTGGCCACCAAAATCCAGAAGGTGGAGAGGTTGGCCCCAAAGGCCACCATAATCGTCGCCAGGTAGTGGATAAGGGGCGGCACCCGGCCCCAGCCAAACAGCATAATGCCCAGGAACCCGGCCTCTAGCATGAAGGCCATCGCTCCCTCAAAGCCCAGAATGCTGCCAAAAAAGTCGCCCACCGCCTCGGAAAACGGAGCCCAGTTGGTGCCAAACTGAAACTCCATCGGCAACCCTGAGGCCACCCCAATGCCAAAGTTGAGCAGGTAGAGCTTTGACCAAAAGCGGGCGTGGTGGTAGTAGTCGGGGTTGCGGGTCTTTAGCCATAGCCCTTCCACCATCACCAGGTAAATCGCCATTCCCGTGGTGAGCACGGGCCAGAGCATATGGAAAATGGCCGTTAGGGCAAACTGCATGCGCGACAGGGCCACGGTGTTGGAGAGTATATCCATAGAGCCTCAACGGGGGGATGATCGACGGTTAGTGCTGACTAGCCACGGTTTGCCACTCTTCAAGCAGTGTAGCCGGAACGTTGAGGATAATCGCCTCCCCATCCACCGTAGGCAGGATCAGCCGCCAGGGAATTTCAGCCCGCAGTTGTGGCAACAAGGGCTGGAGGTCGTACTGTCCGACGTTGGGTTCGGGATTAGAGTCTAGATTAGTGCGCTGAGCTGTCTGTTGCGATCTCGAAACCCAAGCGACGCCATTCCATCATACCACCGGTCACGTTATAGACCGCTGTAAAGCCCGATTTCACCAGTTGCTGGGCGGCAATGGGACTACGGTGGGCTGTCAAACAGATCACCGCTATGGGCTGATCAAGCGGCAGGTCTCGAAACCACCGGGGCAACAGCCAGCGCACTACCCCTAAGCCCAGTAGCAGGCGCGGCAGACTCAGATTTCTGGCCCCTGGGGCGTAGCCAGTGAGGTACTCTAGCCCGCTGCGGACGTCAATCAACAGGGGCGTCTTAGGTAATTGGGTCAGCTCCGTGGGGGATAGATTAACCACAGTCTGATTCACAAGAGATGGGTCTGACATAGGAGTAAGAGACAAGCTTGATACAAACAATGCCTGGTCACCCTAGGCTTTAGCCGCTCAGGCTAACCTAGCTAGGCTAGTGAAGATTACCAAGCCAGCCAGGCCAGCACCAGGCCCAGGGTGATCAGGGCCAACCAGAGGAAACCATTGTCCCGCTGATTGATCAGGGATGGATCGAGGGGGGCCGGCTCTGGGGCCGGGGGGGCAGACCGGGGTTGGCTGGGGCGAGGGGCGTAGCGGGAGCCCCCGGAAAAATTGCTCTCCTTGGCATCGATCGCCCCCAGGTCAGGGATCTGGGTCATCCAGCTAGCCGGTCGTTGCAAGCGGGGTGCCTGGAGAATATAGAGCAGGTTCTTACCCTGTTTGCGCACCTCCAGATCGGGGTGGCGACTTAGCACCTCACAGAGGGCCTCCGCCTCCCGCTGGCGACCAACGGCGCTGTAGGCATTCACCAGCCAGGTTTGAATCTCCCCCCCCAGGGGCGTGGTGGCCTGGGCGAGTTGCACCGCCGCCTCAAAGTAACCCACCGCCTGGCGGTACTCCCCCCGCTCAAAGGCATCCTGCCCCCGGGCGTACTGGAGACGGGCGGTGGCCAGGGGGTCGGCGGTCATGGGTCAAAGGAAGATAGAGATCAACATGGTCGCATTATAGCCCCAGCCCCCCGGCCCAGGAAACGGCGATGGATTCCCCTAGCTAGCCAGGGGAATCCGCCACCCGATCGCGCTGGCGTTGCAGACTCAGCTCCAACTCCACCAACTGCTGCAACTGCTCCGTCAGGCGCTGCACCCGCCCCCTGGCCTCCACCTTGCGATGCAGGGCAGCGCGGGCCAGGTCCTCCCGGTTTTTGGCCAGGGCCCGCTGGGCCACCCGCTGCCAACTCTCCACCTCCGCCTGGGCTGCCTGCTGCTGGGTAAGGCTGGTCTGGTAGGCGACGGCGATATCGGCGATCGCCCGATGGAAAGAGTGCAACGCCTGATCCGGAGAAGTACTGTGGCTGGTGGCGGCCAGGTGGCGAAACTCCGGCAGACTGAGTTGATCCAACCGCAGCCCAAAGTTGGCCAGTTGGGCACTCTCCCGCCGACCGGTCTTACACCAGGTGGCGAAGTGCTCGCAATTGTTAAAAAACAGGTCGTACTGCTGTTCCCCCAGGCGGCTTTTGGCCCGGTCAATCACCCGATCAGGCGGGTCCACCAAGGGGTGGTGGACCGGGTACACCGGGTTACCCCAGGAGAAGATCTCGAAGCTGGTGCGAGAGATAATCGCCTGGTCACCGGTTTTACGGTAATGGATAATGGTGCCGTCGCCGTGGTCGATGCCATGGTGTTGATACACCCCATCGATGCCCACCAGGGGACGCATGACGTAGATTTGATCGGCCCTGGCCATGGTAATCTGCCTCCTCTCACCGGAGAGAGACCGTGGCCGCCCCCCGTTGCTTGCCAGATCCATGATAGGTAAACCGCACCATATTGGTGAGCTAGTAACCTAAGGTCGTTAAGGGCGCCAGGGCGCCGGGAGATGATAGGTTCACTTAACGCCATAGCAGGACAACTTAGCTGCCCTGGGTCTCGGCTGACCTTGGGATGCTCAGGGTAAACGCCGGCTCAGGGGGCTAAAGCCGGGTAGTTTTAGCGATCGCCCCTGTAACAGGCGCACCATCAACCCCAGATTAGTCAGGGTATAGCCGGTGGTCACCAGGGTATTGGCGATCAACAACCGCAGGGATAGGCCCGGGGCCAGGGCGCTACCGGCGCTCAGCAGGACGTAGAGGCTTAACCAGGTGAGGGCCAGGGTCACCACCAGGCGACTGACGGCCTGCACCTGGCGGCTGCCCGATCGCAGCCAAAGGCTATAGAGGGCGGGCACCACGCCAAACACCGGCACCAGGTAAATCATCAGGGTGAGGCGTTCCAGGGTTTCCCCGTTGGGGTCGGTCGGTTTAGCCATGGCTCGCTCCTAGGCCACCACCGTTTGGCCACTGAGGTAATCCCGCAGGTGTTGGGCATGGTCGTGGGACAGGCTATCCCAGGGGATTTGATCGGTGGCGAAGCCTTGGGCCGCCAGAATTTCCCGGGGATCGGCGGCGATCGGGTGGCCCTGGGCCCGCACCGCCAGGGCTACACACACGGAATGGAAGCGGGGATCGCGGCCAGGCTGGGAGTAGACCCCCACTAACCGCTCCAGGGCGACGACCGCCAACCCCGCCTCCTCCTCCAGTTCCCGATTGGCGGCGGTGAGGATATCTTCTCCCCAATCCACAATGCCGCCGGGTAGGCTCCACAGGCCGTTATCCCGACGCCGCACCAGGGCAATGGTGCCGTCGGGCAGGATAGGGATGACGCAGGTACCCAGCAGGGGGCGGCGCAGTAGCAGCCCCAGCAGGGTACGGAGGGCGTAGGTAAAGTAGACCATAGGGGAACTCAGGCCTTTACTAAGGCTAAACAAGATCCGCCAGCACCGTATCGGCGTGGGTTTCAGGTTTGACCTTGAGGTAGACCTGCTCCAGGGTGCCATCCGGCCCAATCACAAAGGTGCTGCGGGTAATTCCCATATACTCCTTGCCCATAAATTTCTTCAGGCCGTATACCCCATAACGACTGGCCACCGCCCCATCCCTATCCACCAACAGCGGAAAGGGTAACCCATACTTGGCGGTAAACTTGGCGTGGGATTTGGCATCGTCGGTGCTGACCCCCAGGATCACCACATTTTTCTCCTGGTAGGCGCCGTAGGCATCCCGAAAGCCACAGGCCTCCTTGGTGCAACCGGGGGTGTTGTCGCGGGGGTAAAAGTACAGCACCACACGCTGACCCTTCAGATCGGCCAGGCTGTAGGTCTTGCCCTCAGCGTCGGGCAGGCTAAAGTCGGGGGCGGGGTCGCCGGGGGAAAGGGCCATAGGATGACAGGGAAATAGGTGGGATCAGACAAAGCCATGGCTATTCTAGCCCTTGGCGGAGTGTTTGCGGTGGTCATCCCTCAGGGTTGACGGTGGGCAATCACGGCGTAGAAGGGGTCGCCCCCACCCCAGCCCAGGAGCTGCAGCAGAGCGGGTAGGGCCGCCGCTTGGGTCATCACCTCGGGGGGGCTGAAGCCCGCCACCGATTGAACGTAGCGCTTCACCAGGGTGACCCGCTCCGCTTCGCTGCCCTCTCGCCAGGCGGCGATCGCCTTTTGGTAAAACATCCGGTTGGAAAAACTAACAATGGCCACCCCGCCCGGCTTCAGCACCCGGTAAATCTCCCCAAACACCACCTCGGGCTGCTGCAGGTACTGCACCGAAACCGTGTTGAGCACCGCATCAAAGGCCTGATCCGGCAGGGGTAGGTGGGGGTCCTGGTTGAGGTTTTGCACAAAATAATGATCGAGGCGGGGGTTTTTGGCCAGTTCCTCCTGATTGAGGCCGTGCCCCTCTACCCATTCAAAGGCCATCTCGGTGGGCAGGTGGGAGACCCAGCTGCTCATCAGGTCGAGGATCCGGCTCTGGGGGCGGAGGCGCTGGCGGTACAGCGCCGTCAGCCGCTGGATAAAGCCCTCATCCACGTGGGTGACCAGGCGCGGCACCTGGTAAAACAGCTCATCATTGGTTTCGTCTAGCTTTTGGCGTTGGGGGGGATGGAGCACCATGGACCTGGGGTTGGGGATAGGATAGGGTTGACTGCAGACGGGTGAGCCGTAGGGCGGGCCAGGGTCTGACCCGGCCACCCAGTTTTACTGTAGAGCGATTCTTTGACGGCGGCCACGCCTTGCCTTTCCACTATGTCCTTTTTGCCCCTCCCCCGATCCCTCCGACCGGCTCGCTTTGATGGCTGGAGTTTGGCCATCAGCCTGGTTGCCCTGGTGATGATGGTGCCGGTGCTGATCATTGCCCTTAGCCTCTTTACCCAGCCCAGTACCAGTTGGGGCCACCTGGCCAGTACGGTGCTGCCGGAGTATATTGCCAATTCCCTGATGCTGATGCTGGGGGTGGGGCTGGGGGTGGTGGGGCTGGGGGTGACTACGGCCTGGCTGGTGAGTAGCTGTCAGTTTCCGGGGCGGGCCTGGTTTCAGTGGTTGTTGCTCTTGCCCCTGGCCGCCCCCACCTACATTCTGGCCTACCTCTACACCGACACCCTGGAGTACTTTGGCCCGGTGCAAACCCTGCTGCGGGGGGTGTTTGGCTGGCAGCGGGCCAGTGATTACTGGTTTCCTAACCTGCGATCGCTGGGGGGCGCCATGCTGCTGTTTAGCCTCACCCTCTATCCCTACGTCTACCTGCTGGCCCGGGTGGCCTTTTTAGAGCAGTCCACCGCCACCCTGGAGGCCAGCCGTTCCCTCGGTTGTGGCCCCTGGCGCAGCTTCTGGAGCGTAGCCCTACCCCTGGCCCGCCCGGCGATTGCCACCGGTACGGCCCTGGCCCTGATGGAAACCCTAAATGACTTTGGCACCGTCGCCTACTTTAGTGTCCCCACCTTTACCACCGGTATCTACCGCACCTGGTTTGGCCTGGGCGATCGCCCAGGGGCGGTGCAACTGGCGGCGGTGCTACTGCTGTTTATCGCTGCCCTGGTCTGGCTGGAGCAGCGATCGCGGCGGCAGACCCGCTATTACCAGGGCCAGGGGGCGGCTCTAGCCCACTGCCCCTATCGGTTAAGGGGGTGGCGGGGCGGAGTGGCCTGGGCCATCTGCGCTGGGCCGGTGGGGCTAGGACTCGTCCTACCGGTGCTGCTGCTGTTGGCCATGACCCTGGCCAACGCCGACGCCAGCCTGAACGGCAACTTTCTGGTGCTCAGCCGTAACAGCCTGATTTTGGCTAGTCTTAGCGCCCTGGTGGCCCTTGGCCTGGCCTTGGTGCTGGCCTACGGTCTGCGACTGCGGCCCAGCCCCCGGCTGCAACTCCAGGTGCAGGCCGCCAACCTGGGCTACGCCGTCCCCGGATCGGTGATCGCCGTGGGTACCCTGATTCCCCTGGGTCGGTTGGACAATGCCATCGATGGTTGGCTGCGCCAGACCCTGGGGGTGTCCAGCGGCTTACTGCTCAGCGGTACGGTGGTGGCCCTGATCCTGGCGTACCTGGTGCGGTTTCTGGCGGTGGCCTTTGGGGCGATCGACAGCGGTCTGGCCCAGATCAAACCCAGCCTGGATGATGCGGCCCGCAGCCTGGGTCAGAGCCCCGGCCAAACCCTGACCCAGGTGCATATCCCCCTGCTGCGGGGCAGTCTACTCACCGCCCTGTTGATGGTGTTCGTCGACGTGATGAAGGAGCTACCCGCCACCCTGATCATCCGCCCCTTCAACTTCGATACCCTGGCGGTGCGGGTTTACCAGTATGCCAGCGATGAACGGCTGGTGGAGGCGGCCGCCCCCGCCCTGGCGATTTTGCTGGTGGGGCTAGGGCCGGTGATCTGGCTGAGCCGCCAGATCACCCGGGAGGAGCGGCCCTAGGGCCGCCTGGCATCGCCTATTTCCAGCCGGCCCGGTCGGTAATTCGCAGGGCCTCTGGGTTATTGCGGCCAAACACAGCGGCGTTGAGGGGGTCAGCCTTGAACTGGCCAAAACCGGCAACGACGGAATCCAGGGCCACCCCCTCCACCACCGGGTACTCATTATTGCTTTGGGCAAAGATTTCCTGGGCGGCGGGGCTGACCAGGTACTCCAGGAATTGGATGGCGGCCTCCCGGTTAGGGGCGGTCTTCACCACCCCGGCGCCACTGATGTTGACATGGGTGCCGCGATCGCCCTGATTGGGGAAAAACACCCCCATGGTCTCCGCCACCTGGCGGTCCTCCCGTTTGTCGGACTTAATCAGGCGGGCCAGGTAGTAGGTATTGGCAATGGCAATATCCCCCAGACCGGCGGCCGCCGCCTTGATCTGGTCCGTGTCGCCCCCCTCCGGGTCGCGAGCAAAGTTGGCCACGAATCCCCGGACCCAGGCCTCGGTTTGGGCAGCGCCGTGGGCGGCAATCAGGGAGCCCACCAGGGACTGGTTGTAGATATTGGTGGAGCTGCGCACCAGAATGCGCCCCCGCCATTTGGGGTCCACCAGGTCTTCATAGGTGGACAAGTCCCGCGGATTGACCACGGTCTTGTTGTACATAATCACCCGGGCCCGTTTAGTCAGGCCAAACCAGAGCCCATCGGGATGGCGCAGGGAGGCGGGGATGGCATTGGTCAGCGTGGCGGAGGTGACCGGTTGAAACAGCCCCTCCTGCTCCGCTCGCCAGAGGCGCCCCGCATCCACGGTCATGAGAATATCCGCCGGGCTGTTCTGACCTTCACCTTTAATCCGCTCGATCAGTTGGTCGGCCTCCGCCTCCACCACGTTGACCCGAATCCCCGTAGCCCGGCGAAAGCCCTCATACAGCTGGTCATCGGTGTCGTAGTGGCGGGAGGAATAAAGATTGATCCGGGGCCGCCTCCACCAGCCAAACTGGGCCTGGGCGGAGGACTGGCGGCACTGCCCCAGGGCCACGGCACTGGCGGCCGCCCCGGTGGCCAAAAAGGCCCGTCTACCAAGTTTCATCAGGTATCACCTCAAATAATCAGGTTATGACGCCCAGGCATAGGGATCCTGGACGGTTAGGTCAGTCTGCATTGTAGCGTCTATTGACATCATTTCTCGATAAGCTTGATTTTAAACTTCTCCAGGTGGGGGAGGCTAGCAACTGGAAATGGCGACCCCCCTGCTATAATCAAGGTGTTGCCTTCAGCTCATCAAGGGTTTTGTGGATTCTTCCCATCCATTTCCCCCTTGCCAAACGTGAATCTCTCCCGTCAACCTCCTAAGATTGCTGCCAAAATATTTTGATAATGACTCCTCGATCCCTGGCCTTGCCCCTCGCCCCTGCCTTGCACCGTTCCCTTGGCCGTTTGGGGCTGGGGTCGCGGATCGGTTCTGGGGTGGGCCGTCGCCTCTCCCTCGGTGGGGCGGGGCTGGTGCTTTCGGTGGCGGCCCACGCCCTGGTGCTGGGCTTGCCCCTGCAGCCCACCGCCGAGCTTGACCCCCTGCCCCCGGTCCTGGTGGAGCCCCCGACCCTGGAGACGATCAGCCTGAGGCAGATGCCATCCCCACCGATGGTGGCGATCGCCCCCACCCCACCGCCCCCGTCAATCGCTGCCCCGGTCTCCGAGCCGGTGCCCGAGCCCCTGCCGGTGGACGTTCAGGCCCCTGAACCGGTGCCCGAGCCCCTGGCCGCCGCCGTTGAACCGGCGGTTGAGCCCCCCGTGGCGGAGCCCTCACCCTACGGTGACTTTCCCCACCTGGAGGGGGCTGAGGCCGCCTGTGCCGATCAGCCCGACTGCTGGCAGGTGCCGGTGGCCAGCTGGCGATCGGGGGCCGGTGACCTGCAGTCTCGGTTGGAGGCCCTGGGCTATAGCCTCAGCAATGTCACCGGCGAGGTGCTGGGGGTGGACACGGGGGTGCGGGTCTACGCCGTTAGCAAGGCCGATCAGCAACCCTATTACCTGAACCTGGTGTCCAGTGGCGGTGGCCTGCTCTACACCATGACTGAGCAGCCGATCAGCGAGGCGGAGGTCCTGGCCCTGCAGGCCCTGGAGCCCTCCGTGGATAGTGCGTCAATAGGCGCCCTTACCCCGCCATAAAATTCCCAGGGTGGCGGTGAGGATTTCCAGATCCAGGTTGAGGGACCAGTGGTCGATGTAGTGCAGGTCTAGGCGGGCCACATCATCAAAACAATCGATCTGCGATCGCCCGGAAATTTGCCAGAGGCCCGTGATACCCGGCAGCACCTGGTGGCGGATGTGGTGCCAGGCCTGGAACCGGGTCACATCCCGCACCGGCAGCGGGCGCGGCCCCACCAGGCTCATTTCCCCCCGCAGCACATTGATCAACTGGGGCAGTTCATCCAGGCTGGTGCGCCGCAGCCAGGCCCCCACCCGGGTCACCCGGGGGTCCTGCTTGAGTTTAAATAAAATGCCGTCGATGTTGGTGTTGGCGACCTCCAGGTCAGCCTGTCGCTGGGGAGCATCAACCCCCATGGTGCGAAACTTCCAGACCCAAAAGGGCCGCCCCTGCAGCCCCACCCGCTGCTGGCGAAACCACACCGGACCAGGGGAATCGAGGCGGATGGCCAGGGCAATGGCCAGCAACAGGGGGGCCAGTAACCCCAGGCCCATGGTGGCCCCCAGGTAGTCGATCGCCCGTTTAAGGCGGTAGTCCCAGCCCCCCATCCGGGGGGCATCCAGACGCAGGCTGGGCAGGCCCGCAATGGTTTCCGGCAGGCCCCGCCAGTAGAGCATATCGCGGCTGCTGGGCAGCAACTGCAGGGCAATGCCGGCCCGTCGCAACTGCCAGTAGAGGGCGGAGGTGAGGTGGGCGGCGGGGATGCCCTCCGCCAGCACCAGGCTGGGTTGGCATTGGAGAATGGCTCGGTAGGTGGGGGAGGAGTGGGCGGTACTGGCCAGGGCCGCCCCCACCACCGGTAGCTGGGCCCGCTGCCAGAGCACCGTTGCCAGGGGCTTGAGGCGGTGGGCCGGGGCAATCAAAAAAATCCGGCTGGGTAGGCGGCGGCGATCCAGGGGGCGTAGCACCAGGGTTACTATCCCCAGGCGACAGACCACCATGAGTACCGTACTGCTGAGCCAGGCGGAGAAAAACAGCGATCGCGGCAAATCCAGCTTTGGGTCGTAGACGTACATGCCCACCAGGGCGACCAGGTAGACCAGGCTGACCAGCTCACCGGCCCGCAGGTAGTTGCGGATGCGGTAATCACCGCTGTAGAGACCCGCCGCCGCCAGCAGGCTCACCGTTACTCCCAGGAAGACCCAGAAGGGGCTGGGTAAGCCCAACCACTGCCACCACACCAACTGGGGGGGAATGGGGGAGAAAAACTGGTTCAGGAACCGGGCCAGATACCAGGACAACCCCAGGGCCGCCCCATCACTGAGCAGCAGCAGTAGACTGCGCTGGCTGGTCCAACTAATCAGGTCTGGCCAGCCCAGTCGGCGGGGTGCTCGGATGTCACTGACCCCAGCGGCGGTAGCTTCTCCCCCAGGCTTGGCCTGGAGGCGGGCCCCAGGGATCTGGGGGCCGTGGGGCAGCGCTGGCCTCACATCGGCAAGTCCTGATGGGTGAAGGGTTTGGCCTGGGCCCCGCTATAGGTGGCCACCACCTGGCCCTGGCCCACCAACTGGTACTTGTAGGTGACCAGCCCCTCCAGCCCCACCGGCCCCCGGGGGGGCATCTTCTGGGTGCTAATGCCAACTTCGGCGCCAAAACCATAGCGAAAGCCATCGGCAAAGCGGGTGGAGCAGTTGTGGTAAACCCCCGCCGCGTCCACCTGGTCCATAAATTGGGCGGCGGCGGCACTATCTTCGGTGACGATCGCCTCGGTGTGGCGGGAGCCGTAGGTGTTGATGTGGGCGATCGCCGCCGCCAGGCCTTCTACCACCTTCACCGCCAAAATCAGATCGCTGTACTCCGTGCCCCAGTCGGCCTCGGTGGCGGGCACCAGCTCAGGGATAATCTGGCGCGCCGCCCCATCCCCCCGCAGCTCCACCCCCGCCTGCCCCAGGGCCGTCGCCAGGGGGGGGAGGGCGGTGTCGGCAATGGCGGCATCCACCAGCAGGGTTTCAATGGCGTTGCAGGCGGAGGGGTAACCCGCCTTGGCATCCACGGCGATGGCGATGGCCTTGGCCAGGTCGGCCTGGCGGTCTACGTAGAGGTGGCAAATGCCGTCGGCGTGGCCCAGCACGGGAATGCGGGTATGGTTTTGGACAAACTGGACAAAGCTGTTGGACCCCCGCGGAATAATCAGATCGAGGTACTGATCCAGGGCCAGCAGGGCCTGGGTTTCCTCCCGGGTGGTGAGCAACTGCACCACCGCCGGGTCCAAGCCGGCCCTGGTCAGGCCCTGCTTAATGGCAGCCACCAGGGCCGTGCAGGATTGCACCGCCTCCCGCCCCCCCTTCAGGATTACCCCGTTGCCGGACTTGATCGCCAGGGCGGAGATCTGCATCACCGCGTCGGGGCGGGACTCAAAGATCACCCCCAGCACCCCCAGGGGGCAGGTCACCCGTTTTAACACCAGGCCCTCATCCAACTGGCGATGGAGCTGCACCGTACCCACCGGGTCCGGCAGTCGCACCACGTCCCGCAGGCCAGCGATCGCCCCCTGCAGCTTCACCCGGTCCAGCTTCAGGCGCTGGTAGAGGGGGGTGGCCAAACCATCGGCCAGGGCGGCCTGGCAATCGGCCTGATTGGCCGCCAGGATATCCTCCTGCCGATCCTCCAGGGCCTGGGCGATCGCCTCGATGGCCTGGTTCTTAACACTGGTGGAGGTGGAGGCCAGGCCCTGGGCCGCCTGCCGGGTGGCCTGGGCCAGGTTCACCAGAGGTAGCGGTGCGGAGGAAACGGTCATAGGGGATGGAAGGCTTCAGGTCAGCCCATGAATCAGATTTCAGTTGTCTTCATTTTATCCTGATCACCGGTTCTGGCATCACCTGGCAGTCGGTCTACCGCAACCACTGCCCCCGGGTAGGTTGCCACGCTCCGATCTAACACCTCCACCCAACCCTGCTCTCCATTCAATCGCACCCACTGACCATCATGGAGGCGCTGGGTGGCGTCCGTCACATCCATCACCGCCGGAATCCCATACTCCCGGGCAATAATCGCCCCATGGGAAAGGCGGCCCCCCACTTCGGCGATCAACCCCTGCACCCCAGCCAACAGCAGGGCCCACCCGGCATCGGTGTAGGGTACCACCAAAATCACCGGGCCATCGGCCCTCGCCAACGGCTCTAACCGGGTCATCACCCGCACCGGCCCCTCCACCACCCCGGCACTGGCGCCAATCCCGGTCAGGCGCTGCAAACTGCCCAGGGGGTTGGGGGGCGGAGGGGCGGAGAGGTAGGGCGGGTCGTCACCAAACACCAGGTAGGGCACCGATCGCCCCTGATCCGCCTGGAACTGCTGACGGCGGGCCGCCACCAGGGCCGGGGTATCCGCCCCGGGGCCGGCCCTAAAGCGCTCCTGGAGCTCGGCCCAGGTGAGAAAGAAGATGTCGCCGGCCTGGTGTAGCCAACCCGCCGCCAGGGCCCGCTGCTCCAGGGCTAAAATCGTCCAGCGCAGCTCCGCCAGCAGGCGATTATAGCGGGTATTCACCCGCCCCTTCAGGTCAAAGCGGGCCTGGGCCAGGCGCAGCTTGGGGCCCTGGGGTGGGCGCGGGGTGGGGGGCAGCGGCGGTGCCAGCAGCAGTTGGGTGAGCAGGGCCTGCACCGGCTGGGGGTCCTCTCGCCAGGTGGGCACGGCAATGTCGGTGCCCACCGGACTGAGGTAGCCGTAGTCTTCTAGGAAGGCCTCGATCTGGCGGATCAGGTCAGGGCCCTGGGGGTGATCGGCCAGCAGCGATCGCAGATCCTGGCCCTGGGCCAGGCCCAGGCGTTGCTCCTCAGAAAGCTGCGACCCCAGCTCAGTCGCCAGTTGGCGCAGATCGGCAATGGCCCGCACCTCATCATTCTGGCTACCATCCAACTGGTCCAGGGGGGTGCCCAGCAGGGTGCTACGCAGGGCAGCGCTGAGGGGGACCAGGATGTTGTAGTAGGTGACCTGGCGCAGCAGGGCCAGGATGGTCTCAACCCGGTCCAGCAGGGCGGGCACCGCCAGGGTCTCGGGGGGAGCTTCGGCCAGGGCCGTCAGGGCCGGCTGAAACCGCTCCTGGTCCGCCCGATCAAAGGCCCGGGGCAACCCCCATTCCCGCCCCAGCAGTCGCCCCAGCCCGGGCAGGTTGGCCAGGGTGGCCCCCAGGGGCGGTCGGCTAAACTTGGCCCCCCGGGTGAGGAACTCCAGACTCTCCGGCGGTAGGCCCATGCGGCGAAAGATCTGCCCCAGCAGGGTGGCGTTGAAGTAGGCATGGGCGTGGTGAAGGGTGGCGGTGGCGCCAAAGTCGAGGCCCTGGGCCCGATCGCCCAGCACCAGGGTGAAAATCTCCCCCCAAACCCCGCAGGTGAGGGGCCGATTAATTGACCAGGTGAGGGGGCGAATCGCTCCCGGAATCACCTCGGCGGCGATTTTGCGGGTCCAGATCGGCTGCAGGTTGGTAATCGGTCGGCTCTGGAGCAACCATAGGGTTTCCCCATCAAAGCTCCACTCCAGGTCCTGGGGAATGCCCTGGTAACGGACCTCCAGGTGCCGGGCCAGGTAGGCCACCTGCTGCAATAGGTCGCTGGGCACCGTACCCTCCCCCTCCACCCTCAGGCTGAGGGCGGCGGGCAAGCGCCAGTCCCCACCGGCGCTAAGTTCAGCGCTGGTGGGCAGGTCATCGGCTTGCACCAGCACCCGGTACTGCTCTGGGGTGACCTGGCCGGAAACCACCCGGTCCGCCCCCCCCGGTAGGGCCTCAATCAACACCCCATCCCCCCAGCGGGCCACCGGATCACGGCTAAAGGCCACCCCAGAAAACTGACCCCGCACCTGCTGCTGCACGATCACCGCCATCGCCCCCTCCCCCAGGTTGTGGTCGCGTCGGTACTGCAGGGCCTGGGGCTGGGTGTAGGAGGCGAAGCACTGCAGAATCGCCTGGGTGAGGCGATCGCCATCGGTGATATCCAGGAAGGACTGGTAGACCCCGGCGGCGGAGAGGCGATCGCCATCCTCCCCCGGGGCGGAGGACCGCACCACCACCGGCCGTTGGGGGGAGGGATCGGTGATGGCCAGCAGGGGGGCCAGATCATCGCCGGCCTCGATCACGTAGCCGGGGGGGACGGCATAACCCCAGGCCCGCAGTTGCCCCAGGGTGGCGGCCTTGGCCCCATAGCGGGCCGGATCCAGGGGGCGATCTAGGCAGACCAGGCTGCGATCGCCCCGAAAAAAGCGAAACATAGAGCGGGATTCCAGTCGTCCTGCCGCCACCGGCAGATCTAAATCATCGGGCAATTTATAGTAAATCCAGGCGATTAAGCCACTCAGGCAGGCCACCGCCCCCACCCGGGCGGCATCTTGAGGATAGCGCAGGGCGGTGATCAAGGGTAGGAGCACCAGTACCAGCAGACGGCCCTGGCGACGCTGGCGAAACAGGGTGAACCCCAGGCCACTGATCAGCAGGGTGAGCAGAGCGGTCATCCCATCGTGCACCACAAAACCCCACACCACATTGGTGGTGCCGGCCCCCCGGGAAAACCAGTAGCGCCCCATCACCAGACCGATCAGGGCGATGATCTCCCACACCGGGTCAGCGGGGAAAAACTGGCGGGCCAACAGCACCAGGGCGATACCCTTGGCCGCCTCCACCAGCACCGATAGGATGCCGGCCAACTTGCCACCGTGATAAAAGGCGGCGCTCACCCCCACATTTTGGGTGCCCACCCGGCTGAGCTTAACCCCAGAAACCGCCTGGGTGACCCAGCCACTCAAGGGCAGCCCCCCCAGCAGGGGAGCCAGGATAAACACCAGCAGCGCCCCCAGCACCTGGATCAGGCCCATGGTAGATTGCCTCCCTCAGGGGAACCTGGGGTGAGGCCTAGCCCCCCGCCACGGCGGGCACAATACTGACCTCATCCCCACCCTTCAGGGGGGTATTTTTACCGTCGAGGAAGCGGATATCCTCACTGTTGACGTAGAAATTGATAAATCGCCGCAACTCACCGGCCTCATCGCAGAGCCTGCCCTTAATACCGGGGCAGGTGCCCTCCAGGGAATCCAGCAGCTCGGTGATGGTGGCACCCTGGCCCTCCAGGGTGGCCTGGTTATTGGTGAACTTTTGCAAGGGGGTGGGGATTAGAACTTTAATAGTCATGGTATCTGGGGAAAAGGGAAACAAAAATTAAACCAGAACAGATTGCCATTCCAGGCGGTTGAGGGTACGAGCCCGCTCCAGGGCCCGTTCGAAGCTGTCCAGTTTGGGCTCGATGGTGAGGGGTTCACCGATGGAGCCCTGCACCGCCTCCTGGGTTTTTAAACCGTTACCGGTGATGTAGGCGACCGTGCACTCCTCCGGATCGATCTGGCCAGCGGCGGCTAGCTTCTTAAGTACGGCAATGGTGGTGCCCCCGGCGGTTTCGGTAAAGATCCCTTCGGTTTCCGCCAGCAGGGTAATGCCCTCCACGATCTCCGCATCGGTGACCGACTCGATCGCACCGTTGGTTTTGCGGGCGATGTCGAGGGCATAGATGCCGTCGGCGGGGTTGCCAATGGCGATGGACTTAGCGATGGTGTGGGGCTTGACGGGGGAAACAAAGTCCCGCCCCTCTTTAAAGGCCTGGGCAATGGGGGAACAACCCTCCGCCTGGGCGCCACTGAACCGCACTGCTTTGTCCTCCACCAGGCCCACCTTGATGAATTCCTGGAAACCCTTGTAAATTTTGGTAAATAGGGAACCGGAGGCCAGGGGGGCGACGATGTGGTCGGGTAGGCGCCAGCCCAGTTGCTCCGCCACCTCAAAGCCCAGGGTTTTGGAGCCCTCGGAATAGTAGGGCCGCAGGTTAATGTTCACAAAACCCCAGCCGTAGGTGTTAGCCACCTCGGAGCAAAGCCGGTTGACCTGATCGTAGTTACCGTGCACCGCCATCACCGTGGGGCCGTAGATCAGGGTACCCAGCACCTTGCCAGACTCCAGGTCGGAGGGGATGAAGACGCAGCAATCCAGGCCGGCGTGGGCAGCGATCGCCGCCGTGGAGTTGGCCAGGTTACCGGTGCTGGCGCAGGACACCGTGGTAAACCCTAACTCCCGAGCCCGGGTGAGGGCCACGGACACCACCCGGTCTTTAAAGCTGAGGGTGGGCATGTTGACGGCATCGTTTTTAATGTAAAGCTCCTTGAGCCCCAGGCGGCGGGCCAGCCGGTGGGCCCTGACCAGGGGGGTCATGCCGGTGCCCACATCGATGGGCTGCTCAGAGGTGACCGGCAGAAAATCCCTGTAGCGCCAGATCGATAGGGGGCCCGCCTGGATGGTGGCGCGGCTCACCCGACGGGCGATCGCGGCGTAGTCGTAGGCCACCTCCAGGGGACCAAAGCACACATCTTCACAGACATGCTTGGCGCCGGGTTCGTAGGTTTCGCCACACTCGCGACACTTGAGGGCGGAGAAGGTGGGAGTAGTCAAGCCAGGGGTAGGGGAGTGGGTAGCAGGGGTCATAGGAGGTTACCGCGGGGATAGAGCCAGAGAGGAACTAAAAGTTAGGACTACCTAGGCGGATGGGGGGAGAGGCAAACCACTAACAAGCACCATTCCCGATCCGTAGGAGGCAGTGTAGCACAGGGGGAAATACTCCACAAACATACCCGACTAAAATAATCGGGTATGTTTGTGGAGTGCCTGAGGGGGTCTATACTCCCGCCTGGTTCTGGGTACCATCTCAAAAATAAGTATTAAGAACCCCTGCAGTGGCATCCATTGACCGCAAAATAAATCTGTGCCAGAAAAATCTGTGTTGAAAGTTTCTTTTTGACCGGTCCCCTTATCCTTCGTCTTGCCCTAGTTCGTTTGCTGCCCTAGACCTTCCTTTTATGAAACCGATCCGTACCTTCAATGTAACTCCGGCCCTACCCCAGCGTTTAGAGGCCCTCCGTCATTTGGCCTACAACCTCCACTGGGACTGGGATGTGGAAACCGTCGATCTGTTTCGTCGGCTGGATGCAGACCTGTGGGAGTCTAGCCGCTACAACCCGGTGCTGATGCTGGGCACCATCAGCCAAGACCGGCTGAATGAGGTGACCGAGGATGACGGCTTCCTCGCCCAGATGGACCGGTCAGCCCAGCGCCTTGAGGATTACCTGCAAAATCGCCCCTGGTATCGGAAGCACCGCCTCACCCCGGTGGAGGGGGAATGCTACGCCTACTTCTCCATGGAGTTTGGCCTCACCTCCTGTATGCCGGTCTACTCCGGTGGTCTGGGGGTGCTGGCGGGGGACCACCTGAAGTCCGCCAGTGACCTGGGTCTGCCCCTGGTGGGCATCGGTCTGCTCTATCAGGAGGGCTACTTTGCCCAGTACCTGAATGCCGATGGCTGGCAGCAGGAGCGCTATCCCATCAATGATTTCTACAACATGCCGCTGCACCTGGAGCGGGATAGCCAGGGCCAGGAACTGCGCATCGGGGTGGAATACCCCGGTCGTACGGTCTATGCCCGGGTCTGGCGGGTGCAGGTGGGCACGGTGCCCCTCTACCTGCTGGATACCAACATTGAGCCCAACAGTCAGTACGACCAGGATATCTGCGATCGCCTCTACGGCGGCGACATCGATATGCGCATCCACCAGGAAGTCATGCTGGGGATCGGCGGCATTCGCATGCTCAAAGCCCTGGGCCTCACCCCCACCGCCTACCACATGAATGAGGGCCACTCCGCCTTCATGGCCCTGGAGCGGATTCGAGTCCTCATGGAGGAGCAGGGCCTGAGCTTTGCCGAGGCCCTGCAGGTGGCCCAGGCCAGTCAGATGTTCACCACCCATACCCCCGTGCCCGCCGGCATTGACCTGTTTCCGCCAGATAAGGTTCTGCACTACCTGGGTTATTACCGCCAACACTTCGGTCTGGGGGATGAGGAGTTTCTCGCCCTGGGGCGGACCAACACTGGGGACTTCTCTGCCCCCTTTAGCATGGCGGTGCTGGCCATTAAGACCGCCACCTTCATCAACGGGGTGAGCAAGCTCCATGCCGTTGTCTCCCGGGACATGTTTGGCGAACTCTGGGCGGGGTTACCCCTGAGTGAGGTGCCGGTGCAGGCCATTACCAACGGCGTGCATGCCCGCAGTTGCGTGGCTAAATCCACCCAGGCCCTCTACGATCGCTACCTGGGGCCCACCTGGTCGGAGGCCGGTCCTGGCGCCTCCCTCTGGAAGCGGGTCCACACCATCCCCGATGAAGAACTCTGGCGCAACCACGAGCAGTGCCGTTCCCACCTGGTGATGACGGTGCGGGAACGGTTGGCCCGCAGCCTGGCGGAACGGGGGGCCTCGGCCCGAGAGCTACAGCAGGCCCAGGAATGCCTGGATCCCTTCGTGCTAACTATTGGCTTTGCCCGCCGCTTTGCCACCTACAAACGGGCCACCCTGTTCCTCCACGACCTGCAGCGCATCCGCAAAATTATCAACGGCGAGGGCCATGGCCGCCGGGTGCAGTTTGTCATTGCCGGCAAGGCCCACCCCAAGGATATCCCTGGCAAGGAGTTGATCCGCAGCATCATCCACTTCACCCGTGACGAAGGGCTGGGGCAATCCATCGTGTTTGTCCCCAACTACGACATTCACCTGTCTCGGGATATGGTGGCGGGCTGTGATGTCTGGCTCAATAACCCCCGTCGCCCCCGGGAGGCCTCCGGTACCAGTGGCATGAAGGCGGCCATGAATGGGCTGCCCAACCTGAGTGTGCTGGATGGCTGGTGGGATGAGGCCGATTATACCCGCACCGGCTGGCCGATTGGGCACGGGGAAGACTACGAAGATCCGGAATACCAGGACGATGTGGAGGCTAACGCCCTCTATGAAATCCTGGAGAAGGAGGTGGTGCCCCTCTTCTACGAGCGCGACCGGGAGGAGGTGCCCCGGGGTTGGGTGGCCAAGATGAAGGAGGCTATCTACCTGAACACCCCCATGTTCAATACCGCTCGCATGGTCAAAGATTATGCCAACCAGGGTTACTTCGCCGCCAGCGATCGGGCCCACACCCTGGTCTCCCAAAACTATGGCCCAGGTAAGGAACTGGCGATCTGGCAATCCCACGTCACCCAGCGCTGGTACGAGATCCGCATCGAGGAAATTACCATCTCCGATGCCGTTGATCTACAGGTTAACCAGCCCTTTAAGGTGCGGGCCCGCCTGCAACTGGGGGCGATCACTGCGGAGGATATCCAGGTGGAACTGTACCGCGGCAAGGTGGCGATCGATGGGGAAATCCACACCGGTGTGGCCATACCCATGGCCTACCAGGGCCAGGATGACCAGGGCCAGAGTTTCTATGGGGCCGAGGTGGAGTATTCCAGCAGTGGGCTGCAGGGCTTTTCCCTGCGGATTTTGCCCAAACACCGCTACCTGAACAGTGCCTACGATCCTAAGTTGATTCTCTGGGCCGATCCTGACCATGTGGTGGTTAGGTCCGGGAGCGCATCGCGATCCTAAAGGCAGGTCAAACCGCTACCCCCCTGAGCCCCCTTGAAAGGTGGCCTAAGGTAGGCCACCTTTCAAGGGGGGAGTTAGGAGTCAATAATCAGTAATCAGGAAAATCAGGCCTGTTTATGCCGGGGCATACTAGCCCAAACCCTGCAGAATCTGCTGGGTGGTGAGCAGGGCCTCCAGGCCGACAAAGCCATAGCAACGCCCCCGCTGGGCGGTCATGCCCAGGGCCATGTTGGCCGCCTGGGGAGGGTTGCGCAGGAAGCGGGGTGAGGCATTGAGGTAGAGCACCGCGCTATTAACCCGCTGGGTAAATCGGCACACTTCATGGTGAACATCACTGGCCAGCGCACTAACGTGACCACTGCCGTACTGGTTAATCCAATTAGCGGCGGCCTCCAGGTGCTCAACCCGGCGAAAGGCTACCGTTTTGGTCAAAAAGGGCTGACTCCAATCAGCGGATTTAGCCAGCTTCAGGCCCGTCACCTCCGCCACCAGGGCCTCGTCCCCGAGCACCTCAAATCCATGCTCCCAAAGGGCATTGCAACATTGACTCAGCAGGGAAGAGCTACAGGCCGCGTCCACCAGAATCTTTTCCAGGGCGTTAACCGCATCCGGCTCTCCCCGGTGGCTATCCACCACCATCTGGATAACGGTGGCCAGTTTGCCCGAGGCGGCCCAATAGAGGGAGCCATTGCCGATCGCCGTAGGTAGGACCGGTACAGCGGCCTGGCGGACCACCTGCTGCACCAGGCTGGGACGGCCGTAGGGAATAATCAAATCAATACCGGGTTCCTGCAATAACCAGGTCCGGGCGGCCTCCCCTTCAGCTTCCGTCAGGGATAGCAGACAATTCGCCGGCAGGTCCGTTTGCTGAAGCGCCCGCTCCAGGGCCGCCATGATCACCTGGTGGGTTTGGCTGGCCTCATTGCCCCCCTTGATCACCAGGCCATTGCCGGTACGCATACAAAACCCCGCCATGATCACCGCCAGCTCGGGCAAGCCTTCGTAGATCAGGGCCACCACCCCCAGGGGCACCACCTGACCATAACTGGTCAAACTCTGACTGAGGCGACCACCGGGCTGCATCTTCAGCAGTCGCGGATCCCCCAGGGCGGCCAGGCGCTTGAGCATCCTCAGGGTGTTTTGCAGCCGCTCCGGGGTGAGTTTCAGCCAATCGAGCACCACTTCCGGGATGGCCATCTCCAGACTGGCCTCCAGATCGAGGGTATTGGCCTCCAGGATATCGTCGGTAACCGCCTGGAGTTGGCTGGCCATGGCCTCTAACACCTGACTCTGCCGCTCCGCTCCAGCGCTACGCAGGGCCTGGCCAGCTTGGGCGACGGATTTAACAACAAGGCTGAAATCGGCCTGGGAGGTGAGCATGGTCATAGGGTTAGGGTCTAGAAGCGACGGGTCACCAACCAGATCAGGGCGATCGCCAGCAGGCCAATCATCATCCCCAGGCCCGAGGGACCCAAACGGGCGGCCAGGGCTAGCAAGATCAGTAGACTGAGGCTGACCACCCCGACCAATAGCAAGGAAACCGTCGCCCCTGGACCCAGCCTGGAGGATTGAACCTGCCAGTCGGATCCGGTCCATCGCCAGGCCCGTCGGTAGGGATAGTAGGTGGAAACCGGCTCCAGGGTACAGCCATCCTCATTAATCACAAAGATTTGTTGGCAAAGATTGCAACCAAAGGCCTCGGTGAGGGCGATCGGCTTAAGCTGCCCACTGCGCCGCCGACAGGGGCAAGGATAATCGGCACCTTGGTCAATCGTGTGGCTTTTAGAGCTAGACACAGCCGTAGGGAGAGTCTTAAAGGGCTACCGTCTTGTATTCTGACACATTACCCAAAGGACCTAAATCCTTGCCCCCTGTAAAACCGGCAGGTCCTGAGGCTCAAGTCCCTATGCTGCAATCAGGACTGGCCTGGGGGCAGGGCTAGGACCGGCGACGGGTTTGGGTAGCATTATAAATTTGGTAGCGTTCCTCCACCAGGCGATCCAGGTCCGCCGCTGCCAACCGACGCACGTAGTTGAGTTTGATTTCCTCCAGCCAGGCCACCAGCAGGCCTTCAATTTCCTGCAGGTCCCCCTTCTGCTGGAGTTGACGCTGGAAGCTGTCGGTAAAGGCCTGGAGGAGGGCCTGGTAGCGATCGTCTTGACGGGCTCCCGCCCCCTCCAGGGCGGACCGCAGCCCTGTGTAAAGGGAACTGGAGAGTTGGGTAATCACCTGCTGGGCGATTTGATCCGGCACCCCCCCTACCCCTGGTAATTGCCGAAACCCTTGATAACCGGGGGCGCGGCCAAAGGCTTCCCTAACCGTTTGTTGCACCAGCCGATCCAGGTCTGGCTTCACCTCCGGTAGCACATCGTAGACCGTCAGGTTAATCAATCGCTGGCTGATGGCGACCAACTCGTTAACCCCGTTCAGGTCAATGTAGCGTCGCCCCTCACCCTGGATCAGCAGGGTTTGGCTGAGGGTGCCATCCCTGATCAGGGCCTGGAGTTGATCGATCAGGCGGAGGATGACCACCTCCGTCAGCTCCACCGCCACCTGGCTAAGCAGAAAATGGTTGAGGCGGGTTTGCATCGGATTGAGGTCCACTAAATTCGCCTGGTTGAGCCGCACCGTCACCGGTATGAGGCGACTGAGGGCCAGCCAGGGCAGGCGCAATCCGCTAAAGGGAATAATCAGCAGCAGGTCGTACCAGCGCCAGAGTAAAACATCCCGTCGACCAAAATTTTTGTAGCGGCGGTGCAGGTAGAGGCTACGGGCCAGCATTTCCAGGGCAAAAACCAGGTTGAAGACCAGGTCTAGCCGCCAGAACCGATCCACAAAACCCCCGTGGACGGCGATGTGACGGAAGAAGTTGGTCTCCATCAGGGGGCGGACCCGACTGTTAAAAAAGGCCATTTCCTGGCCAAAGCCGGCGCGGCTGAGGTGGTCGTAGCTCCAAAATTGGGTGAAGGAATCGGTGGCGGACTCCAGACCGAGGCGATCGCGCAGGTTAATCTTAATCCGCTCCAGGTTGCCAGACTTATTGGCCAGTTGGAAGGGGTTTTCGGCAATCATGGCGGCGCTCTGCTGCTGCAGATCCACCAAAATGGCCTGGGCGGCGGCGGAGGTGAGGCCGGTCTGGGCCACCTGGTCCTGCAGTTGGTCCACGGTGTCCAGATAATGGCGGGTAAATCGATGGGGCTCGATCCCCTTAAACTGTTCGCCATACCAGGTGGTCAACTCCGGTAGGAGTTTCAGGTAGACGTCTCGCCAGGGAATATAACTCAGATCAAAGCTCACCAGCCCCAGGTTGACCAGGGCCAACAGGGCCATCAACCGCTCAAACCACCGCGATCGCCGCTGACCTCTAGAGGGTTTGGCGGTGACACCGGTGCCCAGGGAACGGGGGGATGGGGGACGGAAGGTCATGGCGGCATCTCAACCGGGGGGCCACTGCAGCGATCGGCCCGCCAGCAGATGGAGGTGGAGGTGATCTACGGTTTGACCGCCATCCTGGCCGGTGTTGATCACCACCCGGTAGCCATTCTCCTGTAGCCCTTCCTGCTGGGCGATCGCCCTCACCGTTAGCAACAGGTGCCCCAGCAGGGCCTGGTCGCCAGGGCCGGCGGCGGCCAGGTTGGGGAGGGGCTGTTTAGGAATCACCAGAATATGAACCGGGGCCTGGGGAGCGATATCGCGAAACGCCAGGCAGAGATCATCTTCGTAGACAAGGTTGGCGGGAATTTCCTTGCGAATAATCCTGCCAAAAATCGTGTTACCGCCCACCGGCTGGTCCCCTGGGGTGTGATCGACCATAGAAAATGCCTAACCCAACGCCGCTATTGTGCCACGGCTGGGAGGTGGTGGTGTAAAGTCAGGATTGATTTCTTTACGGGTCCAATCCTCCCCTGCCGATCTATGCCCCCCTTCGCCCCCCTCGACACCCTGGCCGCCGTAGTGCAGGCGCCCCTCCACCATGTCCCCCCCCAGGACCAACGGCGGTGGGTGGGGCAGATCACCACCGATAGCCGCCAGCTGCAGCCCAACAGCCTGTTTGTGGCCCTGGCGGGGGAGCGGTTTGATGGGCATGATTTTGTCCCTGGGGCGATCGCCGGTGGCGCCCTCACCGCCCTGGTGCAGCAGGACTGGCTGCAGCGCCAGCCCCAGCCGCCGGCGGTGCTCCCCGTGGCGGATACCCTGGCGGCCTACCAACGCCTCGGACAGTGGTGGCGGCAGCAGCAACGGGCCACCATTGTGGCGATCACCGGGTCGGTGGGTAAGACCACCACCAAGGAGCTGGTGGCGGCGGCCCTGGGCACCCAGGGCACGGTGCTGAAAACCCAGGCCAACTTTAACAATGAAATTGGCGTGCCCAAAACCCTGCTGCAACTGGAACCCCACCACGACTTTGGGGTGATCGAAATGGGCATGCGGGGGCCGGGGGAAATTGCCCTGCTGAGCCGCACCGCCCGCCCCGATGTGGCGGTGATTACCAACGTTGGCACCGCCCACATTGGCCGACTGGGGTCAGAGCAGGCCATCGCCGACGCCAAGTGTGAGTTACTGGCGGAGCTCCCTCCCCAGGCCATCGCCGTGCTCAACCATGACAATGCCCGGTTGATGGCCACCGCCCAGGGGGTGTGGTCAGGCCGGACCCTGACCTTTGGCCTGCAGGGGGGGGATATCCAGGGTGACTGGGCGGATGACCAGACCCTGGTGGTGAATGGGGTGCCCCTACCCCTACCCCTGCCTGGCCGCCACAATGCCCTAAATTGGCTGGCGGCGATCGCCGTCCTGGTGGCCCTGGACCTGGACTGGAAAGGGCTGGCCCAGGGGTTGGCGGTGGAGTTGCCCGCCGGTCGGGCCCGGCGAATTGCCCTGGGGGAAGACATTGTATTGTTGGATGAAACCTACAATGCGGGCTTTGAGTCGATGACGGCGGCCCTCCAGTTGCTGGCCCAAACCCCTGGGCAGCGACGCATCGCGGTGCTGGGCACCATGAAGGAACTGGGCGATCGCTCCCTAGATCTACACCGGCGGCTGGGGGCGGTAGTGGAGCAACTGGGGATTGATCAACTGATGATCCTGGCGGACCCAGCCGAGGCCCTGGCCCTGGCGGCGGGGGCGGGGGTGGTCCCCAGCCAGAGCTTTACGGACTACGGTAGCCTGGTGGCCGCCCTGGAGGGGATGCTGCAACCCGGCGATCGGGTGCTACTCAAGGCTTCCCGATCGGTAGGGCTCGATCAGGTGGTGTCGGCTCTACAGACCAGTATGGGCCTCTGATTTTGTTTGAACGAGGATTTGACCCAGCCTATGCTCCTGGGCTGAGCCGTCAGTAGGCGGTCAGGTTACGGATCATGTAGCCCAATACGATACCAATAATCAATGCCCAGACCTGGCCAGAATCAACGAAATTATTCCAGGCATCGGAGAGGTCACCCAAAATATCCTGATCAAACTGTTGGGCAATGATGGGCGATGGGGCTAGGGCACCTTCCCCGCTGGACTGACTAACCCAGGCAGTAACCGGCAGAGGGGTTGGCGATAGGGCAACGGGCTGAAACAGGGTAGACAGGGAGGGGGGTGCATCACTCATGGCAAACAAAAAGTAGTAGTATAGGGCAGCTCCAAGCCTAGGCTTTGCCCAGCCTAGGACCAGGGTATCAGGCGCACCCAAACTATACCGCGGTAGGCTTAGCCATGACCAGTTGTTGGCCTATTTCCCTGACCTGGTCCAGATCGCCTCAGTTCCCTAGCGCTCCGAGAGGCCAGGTGGCTACACCGACCGCTCTACACCCTGACTGGCCTTGATGAGTCCACCCCGCCCCGATCCCCCCCGGCAGGATGGGGACCACACCCATGGCATCCATCCCCTACCCGCAGCGGTGGCCAGCCAGATGGCCGCTGGGCAGGTGATTGACAGCCTGGCAGCGGCGCTTCGAGAACTGGTGGAAAATGCCCTGGATGCCCAGGCCAGCCGGATCACCGTTCAACTCTGGCCCCAGGCCGGTCGCCTGCAGGTGGCGGATAATGGGCTGGGCCTCAGCCCCACCGATCTAGAACGGGCCGCCACCCCCCATAGCACCAGCAAGATTTATGGTGAACCCGATCTCTGGCAGGTCAAAACCCTGGGGTTTAGGGGCCAGGCCCTCCATAGCCTGGCCCAGGTGGGGGAGCTCCGCCTCTGTAGCCGCACCGCCACCGGTGACAGTGGTTGGCAGGTAACCTACTCACCCCAGGGAGAACCCCTTACCCTCACCCCCGTGGCCATGGCCCCGGGCACCATCGCCAGCCTTAGCCGGCTTTTTCTTACCTGGCCAGGGCGTCGCCAAAGCTTATCCCCCCAAGGCCGCCAGCGACGGGAGCTGCAGCGGGTAATTCACCATGCCGCCCTCTGCCATCCCCAAGTCACCTGGCGGGTGGAGATCGACGATCGCCCCTGGTTGACCCTAACCCCCAGTCCCAACCTACGCAGCCTATTACCCCAAATTTTGCCGGCGGTGACCCCGGCGGATCTGCGGGAAACTCCAACTTCAACGGACTGCCACGGGCTGATTGGCCTACCCGATCGCTACCATCGCCCCCGCCCCGACTGGATCAAGCTAGCCATTAACGGCCGGGTGGTGACCCTACCGGAATTTGAACTAGGACTGTTGCAGACCTTTCGCCACACCCTGCCACGCCATCGTTATCCCCTATGTCTGATCCACCTGCGCCTGCCCCCCGAACAGGTGGACTGGCATCGCAGCCCCGATAAGTCGATGGTTTACCTGCACCGGTTTGATAGCTGGCTAGAGGGGGCTCGGCAAACTATCGAAGCCCTGCTGGGTCCGGCTGGCGGCCCTATCCCTGGGCCGGCAGGTTTACCCCAGGGGGGCAAAACCACCGAAGCCGAAGGCCACTATGGCTGGCTGGGGTCGCCATCGATGGATCTCTCCGATCCCCTGCCCCGATCGTCCCCCTCCCTGAGGGCGGTGGCCCAGGTCCATCAGCGCTACATTCTGGCGGAGCAGCCGGATGGACTCTGCCTGATCGAACAACACATTGCCCACGAACGGGTGATCTACGAGGGCTTGCAGGACCACTGGCAACTACTAGCCCTACCTAACCCCTTGGTGCTAGAGGGGTTAACACCAACCCAGGTGGAACACCTCCAGCAACTGGGTCTGGAGGTGGAGGCCTTTGGCCCCCAGGGTTGGTTGATCCGGAACGCTCCGGCCCCCCTCATACAACGCCAAGATTTAGCGGCCGCCCTGATCGAGCTGAGTGGCAGCGACAACCTGGAGAAGGCCCTGGTGGCCACCGCCTGTCGCACCGCCATCCGCAATGGCACCCCCCTATCCCTGCCAGAAATGCAGCGCTTACTCCAGGACTGGCAGGGCACCCGTCACCCACGCACCTGTCCCCACGGTCGCCCAATCTGTTTAACCCTGACGGAAACTTCTCTGGCTCGGTTTTTTAAGCGCCATTGGGTAATCGGCAAAAGCCACGGCATTTAGGGCTGGAGTAATGATCTGGGGCGAGACATTTTGGTGGATCAGGGGGAATTATCGCTGCTTCCCTAATATTGCCGGTTATATTACCGGTCCATCGGTGGGTTCTGGCTGAAGGGGACAGCCTGCTCGCCCCCTAATCCTTTTCGATATATTTACGGATACTGTTGAGGTCAATATAGCGATCGGTGGCATTACGCAATTCCCGCGCAATCATACCGTCGGTGGATACTACGGTGATATGAGTACTCTTAGATCGGAGCAGCTCAATAGCCCGCTCAAAGTCTCCATCACCGCTAAATAAAATCACCTGGTCATACTGGTCGACGGTATTGAACATATCAATGGCAATTTCAATGTCCAGATTAGCCTTTTGGGAATACCGCCCCGAAGAGTCGTCGTAGTATTCCTTCAGGATTTTCGTGCGAACGGTATAGCCTAGACTAATCAGGGCATCGCGAAAACCCCTTTGATCCTGGGGATCCTTAAGCCCTGTATACCAAAAAGCATTGACCAGGGTAACCCCACCTTCTACGTTGAGAAAATACTCCAAGATCCGTTTTGGATCAAAAAACCAGCCATTCTTTTGCTGGGCATAAAACATGTTGTTGCCATCAACAAAAATAGAGAGTCTCGTTAAACCGTGCCGGTAGTACATAAAAATTATGAATAACTAGTTTTAGTAGGATTTACCCTAGGTAGGTCAGTGAATTGCATTTATGAAGGCAATGATGCTCTGGGTCAAAACCATGAAAATCACCTGAATCAAGATAGGGAGGCTGTTTAAAAGATACCCCTAGGGACCGTGGAATCATCAGTTAAATCAAATATCTACAGCCCGGAAAACAGCTCTATTGCCACTATCTCCCTCTAGAATAGGAGCCTATGCCTGAACCATAGGGTTGACCAAAGGGGTTAAAACAGGGGTGAGCCCTCAGATTTACGTTTCACAACTGGCGAAGTTACTCTAGGATTAATAGAGATAGGAAGGTAAATGCTGAATACACCTTCTGACCGGCTTGTGCAACGCTAGAGCGATCAATTCCACAGCAACATCTTGAAATCAGGTTTTAGCCTTCACAAACAGACCCAGATAAGGGTTACAGATCAGCAACAGACAGAAGCACCCAGAGAACGAAATAAACTAAGGATTTTGTAGTTTAACGGTTTTACCTGAAAAAATCCAGGGAGCGGAGCAAGTTTAGGTCAACATTCAGCTATTATTCCTGATTGATATAGAGTTAATTTAATGGATTCACCCTAAGTCATTATCTATCGGTTCTCTCATAAAACCCCGCCGAGCTAGTCGGAGCTGAGGTAAGACCTCCTGGATAAGAGTCAGAACGATTTACACGGAACACAGTATTTGATCTTGGTAAACCCTATGGCGACCTCAGACCCCCATCAGTTTGAGATACGCTAAAGTCGTTTTAGATTATCTAAAGAAGCTAATTAAGGTTCAGTCTCTGGGCTACAAGACCCCTTGCCACAAGGGTTATTAATTTCAATAGGGAACCGACTGTAATAGCAAACACTAAAGGTTAATTTGCACCCCATAGCCCAGACCGGAGAATTAACACCGGGTAAACTCAGCCATAGTCTGGATAGAGATTCTGGCTGGCGTTGCCCCTGTGGTCAGGACCAGGGCTATATATCTATAAATTATATACGCTCCAATCAGGATTGTCCCTCCAGGGGTAGGGCAGCAGTGGGTCAGTAAAACTAAGCGCCAACTATTTCACTCTAAGGATGTCTTGAGGAGGTCCCGCAGGGCTTCCGGCAAATCGCTTAAAAATTCATAACCCGTGGCCACCTCAATGCGATGGATCGAGGTCTGGTATTGTCGCCAGTCAGGGTTTACCAGGTTACGGTTGGGCAGGTCTACGGCAATAATTCGGGTCTGGGTAGTCAGGCCGAGATTACCGTTATCCAGGCGATCGTAAACGATGATGATTTTCCACAAACGGGAGGGTACGGTGATGGCTCGGGGGCCAATCTTGCCCTGCTGACCGTAGGCTCCGGCAAAGATGTGTAGACTCCGATCGTACTGGTAGACCAGGCTACGACTATACTCCTCCAGTTCCCGCCAGGGCCCCCGGTTATTGTCGGGGGCCTGGGGGATGATGTTGGTCATCAAAAAGGTGGCGCTATTGTCTTTGACCTGGCGGGTGCGATCGCCGGAGGGGACGATGTGGCCGCGATCGTAGTCACTGCCCCGGTAGTCGTTGGGGGTAACCTGGTAAAACCCCTGGGGCAGAGCCCCATCGGGGCGGAAGTTATTCTGCCGGTCGACGGGGCCTAACCAACTGGCGTTAAGTTGCCAGCTGGCCCAGTGGAGAATTTTGCGATCGCGGCTGTAGGCCAGCACGTACTGGGGCCGCTGCAGCAGGTAATTATCGGGGTTAACCGTACCGGCATGGCTGGGGTTACCCAGCACCAGGTGAGCACTAGGGGGGACCGGGGAGGGGGGATCCAGGGGAGGGGGAGCGGGGGGTAAATCTTCACAGGCCCGACCATTGCCATCCCTATCTAAACCGTAGGGATCGGCGGGAAAGGACTCCAGAACGGTCTGGGCCTGGGCTTGACTGAGGAAGTCCCCACAGTAGCAATTATCATCAACACAGGGGGGCAGGTTGGCGGTGTCAACCCGGCGGAACCAGCCCCCCCTAACCCAATCCAGGTCAGCACAACCCGCCGTCAGACTCGCCATTAGCCAGAGTCCCAGGGATAGGCCCCAGCGAAAGCTCCTGGGTAAAGGTTGCATAAGAGACCGAGTCGCTATAACAATGGAATGGTTCGTTACCATTATCCCCCTCCCCCCCTTGGGGATTTTAGGGTCAATGAGGCCCCTGGTCCAGGACTAGACTCCTGACTGACCCTGGGGTTAGGTTGCCCACGGAGTTTAATGACTAACCGTTTAAACCCAATCAACCGTCGGATGTGATTATGCTGAAACACGCCATTTCCAAGTTCCAAACCTGGTTCCCCGCGCCTCAGGTCCACGCCCACTGCGATGGTCCCTGTGGTGTGTACGATCCCTCCTCGGCCCGCGTAGCCGCCGAAGCCGTAGTCTCCATGACCAAAAAGTTGGTCGATCTAGAGCCGCCAGCTCCGGGGGACAAGGCCGCCGCCATCGCCTATCAGAATACCTTTGCCCGTTACACCGCCATTAAGGAAGAGCAGGCCCAACTGGCCAAAGAGGAGCTCCTGATCCTCTGGACGGACTACTTTAAGCCGGTCCACCTGGAGCAGTTCCCAGACCTGCACGATACCTTCTGGAAGGCCGCCAAGCTCTGTTCGGCCTGTAAGGTGGAGGTTAGCCCCCAACATGCCAGTGAACTAATGGCGGCGATTGAGAAGATCCATGCCATGTTCTGGGCCACCAAGAACCGCAATGTTACCTGGTACACCGCCAGTTAACCATGACCGGGTCCCCTCCTCCCCAGCCAGCATGCCCCGTTAGGCTTAGGGCTGACTTAAGCCAGCCAGCCCTAACCAACCCCACGGAGCCCGGCGGCCAGCCCCCCGGTCAATTGCGCCCCAGTCAATTGCGCTCGTCGCGATGGACGGACCTACTGCTATGGTTGCTAGGGCGTCGCTGGCGGCTGCGGGTGGTGGGATATTCCATGGCTCCCCTGCTGATGCCCGGCGAAGAGGTGTTGGTTAATCCCCATATTTACCTTGGCCAATCCCCTCAGCCTGGGGATCTGGTGGTGGCTCGTCACCCCCACCGCCCCCAGTTGCGGTTGATTAAGTGGGTGGTCTATGGGGTTAGCCCCCAGGCCCAGGGTGGGGCGAGGTATTTCCTGGCGGGCCTTAACCCCGAGGCGAGTACCGATAGCCGTAGTTTTGGCCTGGTACCCCAGGCCAATCTGCTGGCCCAGGTGATCTGTCGTTTTCCCTAGCCTGCTCGCCAGGGGTAGCTAGTTCAGGTGCCGCCGCCGCGGGTAACCCGTTGTCAACCCCTCGGACCGGGGGTTAAGCCATTGCTGGAGGGTACCGAATCTCCCCCGCTTATCACTCCCATCAATTTTTATAAAGCCTGGGGGGACCCTCAGCACCGTATAATTTTTTTAGGAGGCCCTAGTTCCGTAAAGGAGGCGTTAGGGCCATCGACCACGGGATTGCGGCCATTCACTTTTAAGCTGATTTGATAGTTAACCTGGCACTTTCCATTCCGGGATTGTGTCTTTTGTGATAAGGACTAACCTGACCATGACTACACCAAACGACGTCGATAACGGTACCCCCTCCATCTCTGAACCCGAGACTGGTGGTCGTCGGCCCGGCCGCACTGCGCGGTCCAAATCATCCGCCAGCGCGGGCGGCGGTCTGGTTAAGGCAGAGGGGCATGGGGCGGTGATCGTGCTGGAGGATAGCACCCGTCTGGTGGAAAGCGACACCCTCCCCAACCACCGCCCCATTGCCCTGAGCACCTTCCAGGTGGTGGGCAGCCTCGACCGAGCTGGGGATCGCCCCATCGCTGCTAATACCTTTGAGGTGGCTAACACCGATACCCTGCCCGGGCACCGTCCCATCGCCGTCAGCACCTTACCCATTGCCGACCTGCACGTATTGCCCGGCGATCGCCCCATTGCGCCTAACGATGTCATCGATCCACCGGCGGCGGTCCTGATGGGTTATCTAGATTAACCTACCCCATGGCTCTGCCGCTCCCCGACATCGAAAATAGCTATTGCGTTGATCACATCAATTGCCTGCGCCGTAGCTTCCGAAGCCGTCTGGGGCAAGACCTGGTAGACCCCTGCCTCAGCCCTGTAGAAGCATCCCTGCTGATCTACAGGGCTCCCTACGTGGTAGTCTCCCACGGATTAGGGCCAGACCCGGTTTTTAACTACGGTAATCAGGCGGCCCTGAATTTATTTGAAATGTCTTGGTTAGAGTTTACCCGTCTGCCCTCTCGCCAATCCGCCGAGCCCCCCAACCAGGCGGAACGAGCCGAGCTGTTAGCCCAGGTGGCTCGTCAGGGATATATCCGCCACTACAGCGGGGTTCGCATTGCTAAAAGCGGTCGCCGGTTTCGCATCAAGGATGTAACGGTCTGGAACTTGGTAGATGACCAGGGGGCTGACTACGGTCAGGCCGCCCTATACAGCGCCTGGGAGTTTCTCTGACGGTCTAGTGATCGTTACTAGGGCGGAGATGGACTGGTTGTCAGCCCCCACCTGGGCCCGCAGGGTCACCATGGACCTACTGTAGGCCTGGGGGAAAAGTCCATAACCCAGGTCCAGGGACGGATCGATGGCCCGCCCTGGATCATCTTGAAACAATCACTACAAAAGACCGGAGGGAATGGTTATACCCTGGTAAAGGCTTGGGGAGATTGAGGGTAAGCAGGTCCCTAGAGAGCATCCCAGTTTTGCAAGTTTGCCCTCATCCCCTAACCCCTTCTCCCAAAAAGGGAGAAGGGGAACCGGATTCAAAGTCCCTCTCCCGCTCTGGG
>Ga0208465_1000040_pt1 | contig 46122 bp, 65 predicted proteins | sample LakMenEpi31Aug10_FD_150749 | JGI IMG/M metagenome (GOLD analysis project Ga0208465, IMG submission 150749) | Freshwater microbial communities from Lake Mendota, WI - 31AUG2010 deep hole epilimnion (SPAdes) | ecosystem: Environmental > Aquatic > Freshwater > Lake > Epilimnion/Euphotic zone ...
GGTACTTTCGGACGCCGTACATTTTTCAGCGCGGCAACTCATTTCGAGGTTATGAGTCCTGCAATTCGTGATAGTGCCGAAAAAAGATTTCATGTGTGTGACGATAAACGAAACCCCTCCCGCCTCGGCGGGGCGCCGGGCTTGCCCTCATAACCAGCTTATGCCCCGCAGGCCATAACCTCCGCTACACTGACGCAACATCCCGCTGGGAGGCAATGCCCAAATCCGCCACGATGCTGGCCGACCAGTACAGGTTCGTACAGATTGCCGACCTGCCCCCCTACCCGAAAAACGCCCAGATCCACACCAGGGCGGACATTGAAGCCCAGGCAGAGGCGATCCGCGCCTTCGGCTGGACCGTCGCGGTGGTGGCCGACGCCGAGGGAATCATCGGAGGCCACAAGCGGGTCCAGGCTGCCGAGCTGATCTACTCCCGTGGTGGGGTCATCCGGCTAGCCTCCCAGATGCCCGACGGTGAGCCCATCCCGGTGGGCACCGTGCCCGTGCTCTGGGCGGACGCCTGGACCCCAGCCCAGCGCAGGGCCTACATCCTGGCGGAGAACGCCCATGCCAGGCGCGCGGAGACCGACCCAGGCATCGTCGCGGAGGAGCTGGCGGCGCTGCAGCTCGCCGACTGGGATCTGGGCACCCTCGGATGGTCCGAGACCGAACTGGATGAGTTCCTCTCCGTGGATGGGGCCGATAGCGGAGGCGCTGAGGAGGATGAGCAGGAGGCCGCTGTGGAGGAGTACGAGCGAGGCCAGCCCCTGGCGATCGTCCTACAACCGGAGGAGCTGCGCCGCTGGCGACAGGTAAAAGACCAGCTAGGTCTCACCCTGGACCGCGCGGCCCTGCTCCGACTGATCGATCTGCACCTGGAGGAGGCTTCTGATGGCTGATGGAATCCGCGCACTGAAGGGCGAGCTGCTCTGGGCTCCCGAGCCCCTGGAGCTGTCGATGAATTTTTGCGGGTTTGACTGCACCTACTGCTATGCAAACGCCCGGAAGCCGGACCGCAGGGTCGACCTGCCGCAGATCATGGGTCTCTTGGCCAACTTCCGAAACCGGGACACCAGAGAGGCGCGGCTGATGCAGCTTGGTTATCCCATGATCGCAAGCAATCACGTCGATGTGTTTGCCGGAACGAACGCCAGGCAATTCGAGCCGATCTGGGAGGTGTGCGTTTTCCAGGGCGTGCCGATCGTGTGGCAGACCCGTGGCGCGCATAAGCCCCAGCGGCCGATCCTGGATCGCATCATTAAGGAAACACCCCGGTCCATCTGGTACGTTTCGATTCCGATGTGGGATGACGAGATCAGGAAAAGAATCGAACCTAAAGCTCCGCCCATCCCCTACCGGCTGGAGCTGATCCAGCAGCTTGTCGAGGCCGGTCACTCCGTCGTGGTGGGCATCAACCCAGTGTGTGTGGACTGGCTTCCCGACTACGAGCCTCTTATTGATCGGGTGAAGGAACTCGGGGCCTTTGGAGTGTGGTTCAGTGCGCTCTATTTCGGCAGGACCTTTGGCGAGTCACTGACTGCAGACAAGGTTCAGCGGATCACGCCAGAGCTGATTGATCGTTCCGGCTGCAACGGTAGCAAGATCGATCACGCGCACATCTTAGCGGCTGTTGAATATGCGGATGCAGCGGGATTGTCAACATATTACGCAAAATCGGACAGACCATCAACTATGTTTAATTACTGGGAAGAAGTCTACGGAAAGACAATGCCAATGATTCAGCAGCTGATCAATCAAGCTCATGCCTGGCACGCGGAAGAGGGAGACGATTACACTCCAATCACCAGGGACGAGGCCGTGGCGTCCATGTCAGTACTGCCTTCCGGTTTCAACTACGGGCCATTTTTCCACTCGGATGTTAAGGAATTTCGCAAGATGATGGGGTTACCTCAGGGCGCCAAGCTTCCCCACGTAAATGCCGAGGAATTCTGGAGTGCGCTGTGGAATTCTGACTACTTCTCCGCAAAAATGGGACCTTTAAGCTGCAAGGTCTTTGCCTATGCTTCGGTCAAAACAGGTGAAACAATCACCCCTACTTATGATGACACTGGACATAAAGTTCTAGTCTACAACCCAAAGGGTTTTCGTTACAGCTACGCTCACACGCCGGATCTCGCGGAGTGACTCGGTATAATACCCCCATACAGGCCATGCCCGCCCAATGTCCTACTACTACGGCAACCGCAACCCGTTGGGCGGAAGCGCTTTCAAGCGTGGTAAGGGAGGCAAGTTGCTGCCGGCTTCCGGTGACAGGTCGGCACAACGGGCCTACCGCAACCGCCGCTCTAATGAGCGGGCCGAGCGTCGCAGCATCGCCATGGGCGGGGGGCGCGGCCGCTAATCCGGTCCTGGCGGGAACCCAATAGGCCGTGGCTCGAATCTCCGCCACGGCCTACGCCGCTCATCGCCGTCAGATCGGCCTGCAGGGCCAGACTCAGCCCGCCGTCAGCCAGGCGATTCGGGACGGCCGCTTGACGGAGCCTGCTGTCGAGTGGGACGGCCGCCAGTGGCGGATTGATCCCGAGCTGGCGGATCAGCAGTGGGCCGGGGCAACCTCCAGCCATCAGAAATACCTGGCCGGGCGAGGGGGCAGGCCTTCTCCAAAGCCCCTCCCTGACCCCGCCGAGCCACCAGATCCGGCAGATCCCGCCGAGCCACCGGACCCCCCCGCGCCTCCACAGCCGCGGCAACGGGCCAGATCGTTTTCCCCTGGCGGGTCTCTCAGCCAGACCACCAAGGCGGAGGCGGAAAGACAGGCTGCGATTGTTAAGGCCGAGAGGCTCAAGCTGGCCCTTAAAAAAGACCTTGAACAGGTCGGATTGATTGAAGATATGAAACGCGAAGCAGCAAAGGTCGCTACACAAGTCAGGGATGCAATGCTACTCATTGCCGATAGATTGCCTCCGCGATTGGTAAATCTTAATGATGTTCATGAAGTCAGGGAAATTCTGCTCTCAGAGATTGAGATTGCCTTGAGAAACTTCGCATAATGCAAGACGCAGCGGCGGCCTACAGATCAGCGTTTCTCGAAGCCCTGAGGCCTCCCAGGCGGCTGACGGTCTCCGAGTGGGCCGACGAAAACCGCATCCTCACCCCCAGGAGCACGCCCGAACCTGGCCCATGGCGTACAGACCGGGTGCCGCATCTCAGGGAGTGCATGGATCTGTTGTCGCCACACGAAAAAAAGATCAGGCGGGTGATCCTAATGTTCGGCGCCCAGAGCCTCGCAAAGACGGAGTGCGGTCTGAACTGGTTGGGCACTTCCATCAGCCTTTATCCTGCGCCATTCCTGGTTGTTTTTCCGAGCGAACCTTTCGCGAAGGTCCAGGTCGTTCAGCGATTCAAGCCTTTGTTTGAGAACACACCGTGCATACGTGAAAAAAAGGAAAGCTCCAGCCCCCGCGATTCCGGTAACTCCCTGCTGCTGCAACTCTTCTCAGGCGACATGCTGGTGAGAATCATCGGCGGCGGCAGCGGCAGCGCCATGCAGGGCATGCCGGCCTGTTATGTCTGGATCGATGAAGTCTCTTCTCTGCAGATGGAGGTTGACGGGCAAGGAGATCCCGTGGCCAACATTGAAGCCAGACAGAGTAATTTCGGCGCCAGAAAAAAGCTATTGCTTACAAGTACGCCAGGGGTTGAGGGAAGATGCAGGATTACAAAAGAGTTCAACACGAAAAGCGATAAGAGGCTGAGGTTTATTAACTGCCTTTCTTGTGGCGCTCCGCATGTGATGTATTGGAAGGACTTCAAGTGGGACTCTCCGCGTTCTGATGTGTTCTGGCAGTGTCCATCGTGTCAGGAGCGCATGTCAGAGGCAATGAAGGATCGGTTTCTTGCTGATGCCAGATGGATTCCCACCGCCGAGGGCGACGGAGAAACGGCGGGATTCCACCTGCCGGCCTGGTATGCGCCCTTCGGCTGGATCACCTGGGACAAGATCCGCCGTGAATTCCTCTTGGCGAAAGATGACCCGCCGCTTCTAATGAACTGGGTTCAAAAACGCGCAGCCGAGCCTTTCAAGGAGGACACCACAGTCAGGTTCAGCATGGATAATCTGCTGGCCCGACGGCTCGACACCACGGCTGGCAATGGTTACGCGGAGGGATTCTGCCCCCGTGGCGTGGCGTTGATCACCGTGGGGGTGGATGTGCAAGGCGGCGGCGGATCCGCCAGCGATAGCCTTCATGTCCACGCCTGGGGTTGGGGCGCAGGGGAGGAGCGGTGGCACCTTCAGTTCGCCCACATACCTGGTGATCCCCGCACGCTCGAGGTCCTGGATCAGCTGGATATCGTGGCGGGCTCCACCTGGCGGAGAGAGGACGGCGCTGAGCTGGGTGTTGCCATGGGCGCGATCGACGAAGGCGGCAACTGTACGGAGGAGGTGCGTCGTTGGTGTGCCACGCGGACCGATCGGTGGATCCCGGTGAAGGGATCTCATGGTCCGTCAGCCCAGCTGTTGGGCGCTGGCCGGGGCGTGAACTTCGACCGGCGCGACCGCAGGCAGCAGCGACCCGCAGATGTGCTCTCCTATGGCGTCGGCTACAAGGCATCGGTCGATTTGTGGCAAAACCGGTTGGCGATTGCCGATCCAGGTCCTGGCTATGTTCACCTGGGCGCGGCGATGACGGATCAGGTGGTTGCCGAACTGTTCCCGTGGCGGTTCATGCCGATTCAGAAGGCCGGACTGTTCGATCACACCTGGATCCTCCCGAGCGGCGCCAGGGACGAAGCCGGCGACTGTGCGCGGTACGCCTACGCGGCAATGCAGCTCGTTCAGCGCCGGCGGTTCGCCACCAACCGGGACGGAATGTGGGAAGTGTTGGAGGCTGCGGCCCTGGCGACGATCAATCCCGACCACAAGGCCTCCCCAATCAGTTCGCTCTCATTCGCATAACTGATAGAATTCAGCTATGGCAACCTCTGCGGAAATTCAGACCAGGCTTGACGCCTACCGCGCGGCGGAACTCCGCATCCTGGAGGGCGGTCAGGAGTCTGAGGCTTCCTCTGGGCCCGACGGTCGGCGCACACGGAGAGCAAACCTGGCGGACATTCAGAAGACCATCAGGCAACTGGAGGACGACCTGGCCGAAGCGCTGAGCAAGGAGGGTGGCGGCAGCCGGGTTGTTCACGCCATGCCGACCTGGTGAGCCATGGGTTTTCAGTTCCAACGACAGCCCCAGCAGCAGCTCCAGCCTGAAGCCTCGCTGGGCGGCAGCCAGATGGCCGGACGGCCTCAGTTTGCGCTGTGGAATCCAGGCCTGTGGGACGCTGACTCGGTTGACCAGTGGGAGCGGCCTGACCAGCGGGCCTTTAGCCGCGACCTTGACGCCAACAGCCCCACGGCCCGCTCCGGGGTGGACAAACTGGTCCAATACCGCGTTGGAACGGGTCTAACCTGTCAGTCCCGGATCCTGCGCGATTGGCTCGGCATGGACGAGGCGGAAGCGGAGCGATGGCAGGATGACACTGAGCGGCGCTTCCAGATGTGGGCTTCTGACCCACGGGCCAGTGTTGAAGGAACGCTTAATTTCTATGAGATGCAGGAGCTTCTTGCCAGGTCACAGGTGGTATCCGGTGACGTGTTTGCAGTTCTGGCGCGGAAAGATAGGCCAGGCTGGCCATTCAGAACAGCCATACAGGTTATCGAAGCTGACAGAATCTGTAACGAAAACAACACTGCAAACACCGCTGAGATTTTTGAGGGAATCAAGCGAGCGACAGATGGCGAAGTCGTTTCTATCTTCATAGCAAATTATCACCCGTATCACACAGCAACACCATTAACCACAAGAAAGTGGAGCGAGGTAAAAAAATACGCGCCCAATGGCAGGCGAAACTTCATTCACAGGATGAAAACACGGCGCCCAGGCCAAACGCGTGGAATGCCTGCTCTTTCCGTGTTGACCGGGCTTCTCAAGGGTATGCAACGGTTTAGCGAGGCAGAGTTGGAAGCGGCGGTAATTAACGCCGCCCAAGCCACGTTTGCACAAATGAGCACAGATAGCTTCAGAGATATTTTCACCGAAGAGCAGCGAAGCCAATATCTCCAAGCAGCATTGGACGCCAGGGGATCAAGCGAATCATTCCAGTCAGGACGAATTATCAACACCCTCCCCGGTGAGACAATCAGTAGCCCGACCCCAGGTCGGCCTAACCCCAACTTTGGGCCATTCATGGATCATTTCTATCTAATGCTGGGAATGGGCCTGAATGTACCGAAAGAAGTTATTACGGGGATGTTCGTTTCCTCTTATACGGCAGCCAGGGCAGCCTTGCAACAGCTCTGGCAAGCAATCTGGATTGACAGGGCCAGCGATGTAACCCATGTCTGTGATCCGACGTATCAAACGTGGCTCTTTGATTGCGTGGCTGATCAGATCGTCTCAGCGCCAGGGTTTCTGGCTGATCCATTCATCCGCTACGCCTGGAGCCGGGCCCAGTGGGTCGGCAGCACCCCCGCCAGCCTCAACCCACTACAGGAGGCCCAGGCCGCGAAGCTCCGGGCAGGCTTCCTGACCAGCGAGGCAGAGGAGATCGTCAGCTATGACGGCGGAGATCCCAGGACCAGGAGGGAACAGCAGGCCCGAGAAGCGCAGAATCGACGAGACAACGGCCTGCCGCCGATCGATCCGACGCCAGCTCCCCAGGCGGATCAGCCAACCTCCTCCGATCTCGAACCATGAGCCACATCCTGAGCCTTCTCTCCACCCCCTGGGCCTGCCTCCCTGAGCACCATGAGATGGTCTACGGACTGGCGGAGGCCTGGGCGCGTGGTGAGCGCGCCGACCTGGAGGCCCTGAAGGCTGGCGGCAAGCTGCCGGGACCATCCCAGGGCTATGAGGTGCGCGATGGGGTGGCGATCATCCCTCTGATGGGGACCCTGTCCCCGAGGGTGAACCTCACGACCGAGGTGTCAGGGGGCACGTCCTCAGAGTTGCTGGCCCGAGACATCCGCATGGCCGCCGATGACCCCCAGGTGGCCGGGATCATCCTGCAGGTGGACTCCCCGGGCGGTGCTGTGGCGGGAACCCAGGCTGCGGCCTCTGCGGTCATGGCTGCGCGGCGCACGAAGCCCGTGGTCACCCTTGGCGAGGGCACCATTGCCAGCGGGGCCTACTGGATCGGTTCTGCCGGCGACCAACTGTTCCTGAGCAGCGCCACCGATATGGCCGGCTCGATCGGGGTCCGCATGATCCACCGCGACATGAGCCGCGCCGAGGAAGCCGCTGGCATCAAAACAACGGAAATCGTGGCGGGAAAGTGGAAATCCCTGGGCAGTGAACACGGGCCCCTGACCGAGAGTGGCCAAAAAGCGCTGCAAGACCGCGTCGATGCGATTTACCGGGTGTTCGTCGGGGATGTGGCCAATCAGCGCGGGCGATCGACCGAGCAGGTGCTCTCGGATATGGCCGACGGCCGGGTGTTTGTTGGCCAGGAAGCCATCGATGCTGGCCTGGCAGATGGTTTCGCAAGCATTGACGAGCTGGTGCAGGAAGTGAGAGATCGGGCCAAGAAAAGAACGGCAATCGGATCGGGATATGGCATAATCAAACAATCCACGCCCGTGGTCTCCATGACCTCGCTCTCCCGATATGTCCACCCAGCTTCCTGAGGCGGTTGCCGCCTGGGCGGCCGACCCGGAAAACCAGCAAGGCGCCGACCTGCTGAGGGCCCAAGGCGCCGCCGCCGAGCGTGAGCGACTCGCTCCCCAGCATGAAGCCGCCCTGGCCGCCGCCCGTGCTGAGGGTGTGGCCGCTGGCGCCGCCGCCGAGCGCGACCGTGCCGCTGGCGTCCGCGCCCAGGGCGTTCCCGGCTTCGAGGCACTGGTGGAGACGCTCGCCAGCGACGGCAAGACCTCGCCGGCTGAGGCCGCCATGGCGATCTGCGCCGCCATGCGGGAGCAGGCCAGCGCTGCCGCCACCGCCAACGCAGCCGGGGCCCCCGCCCCCGTCCCGTTTGCTGCGGCGCCCAGTGTGAGCGAGGGGGCCAGGGATCCATCTGACGTGGATCCCAAGGTCCTGGCCCGCCGGATCCGCGAGCTTCAGGCTGCTGATCCCTCCCTGTCCCTCCTGGCTGCCAACGCGCAGGCCAAGGAATCTCTCGGAATCTCCTGATGGCCAACCGACGTGAACATCGTTTCAAGGTCACCCGCAACGCCGGAGCGGCCATCGCCAGGCGGCGAATCGTGAAGTACGGGGCCGGTGATGAGCTGGTCATCCAAGCCGCCGCCGCCACTGATCTCCTGATCGGCGTCTCCGATGATGCCGGCGATATTCCGGCCCCGGTCGGGACGGATTACTACCGGGTGGACGTCATCGACGACGGCTACGCCCTCGTTGATTGCGGCGGCACGGTCACCCGTGGTCAGTTCGTAACCGCAGACGCCAACGGCAAGGCCGTTCCGGCAGCCCCTGCTGCTGGTGTGAATGTCCAGTACGTCGGCCAGGCGCACTCCAGTGGTGTTTCCGGCGGAGTCATCAGCGTCAAGATCGGCCCCGGCGTCATCCAGGGCGCTGCCACCTAATTCTCCTAAGCCAATCCCAGTTTTTTCCAATGAGCATCACCACCCCCTCCTATAGGCCCGATCCTCAGCGGACTGGGATCACTCTCGCCTATACCAATCGAACCCTCATCGCCGATGAGGTCTTGCCGCGAGTACCCGTTGGCCAGTATCAGTTCTCCTGGAACAGGTTCCCGCTCGCGGATCGCTTCACAATCCCGGACACCATCATGGGTCGAGCCGGTGAAGCGAACACGGTCGAATTCGGTATCACCCGCGAGACGGGCATGGTTGAGGATCATGGCCTTGGGTGTTACACCCCGGAGACCGACGTCCAGGAAGGCTCCCTGACCGGATACAGCCCGCTGGATAACAACGTTGCCACGTTGACCGAACTCCTCCTGTTGCGGCATGAGAAAGCCGTGGCGGATAAGGTGTTTGATCTCAACACCTATCCCAACGCTAATCGCGCCACCCTGTCGGGAACGGATCAATTCAGCCACGCTGATTCCAAGCCCTACGACAGGATCATGAACGCCCTTGATGGCATGTTGATTCGCCCCAATGTGTTCGTCATCTCCCGGCCGGGTCTTACTGGATTGCGCAAGAATCCACAAATCACGGCGATGACCGCAACGACGAACACCGGCAACAGCTCAACCACCAACGCAGCTGGCCCTGTGGCAACCCTTGAGCAACTCGCCAATCTCTTTGAGGTTGAGCGTGTTGTTGTTGGCCAAGCCTTTGTCAACACTGCGGGATTCGGCGAAACTCCTGTCATGGCCCGCTGTTGGGGCAAGCACTTGGCGATGCTTCACATTAACCCTAATGTTCTGTCGCCCCTTGGAAATGCAATCACTTTCGGCTATATCGCCGAGAAAGGGAACAGAGACGCTTTTGTAGGCTTTGAGCCCAAAAAGGGCCGTCTTGGCACCCACTACCAGCGGGTGGCTGAAACCAAAAAAGCCATTATCGCCGCTCCCGATACTGGCTATTTTCTGCAAAACATTGTCGCCTGATCATGATCACCGCAACTTCCCTGGTCCACCACGACGGCGCCACCTATCAGCCCGGTCAAGAGATCCCTGGCCTCTCGGATGAGCAGGCCGCTGCTTTGGTGGCCTGTGGTGCCGCTCAGGCATCCGAGCCCGAGCCAGCCGAGCCCGAGCCGGCCAGGGTCGCCCGCCACAAGGGGAACGACTGATGTTCTCCCCCGGAGAAAACGCAGCGTTTCTCCTGGAGTCCGGCCAGCCCGTCACCGTACGCGGCGTGGCCGGTCGTGGTGTGTTGGGCCTTCAGTCTGAGCTGGTGCTCGATGGTGAGGCGGTCTGGCGCGGCGAGACCCTGCTGGCCCTGGCGGAGCTGGTGGCCGACGTGACCTACGGGGACACGGTGATCATCGGCAATGAGACCTACCTGGCCGCCCACGACCCAATGCCGTCGGCGGATGGGGTGTTTGCCCGGGTGCCGCTGTCGGGGCCCATCACCATCACCCCCGAGCCGGTGATCACCCTGCTCCTAACCTCCACCACCGGCCAGCAGCTCACAACCGCCACCGGCGTTCCACTTGTAGCGATCTGACCCATGGCAGCTCAACCCGGATCGATCTCTGCCCAGGCCGCAGCGAACACGCTGACCGGCGGCGAACTGCTGCCCCTTGACCAGGAGATCGGATCCCCGGTGGCCGCGACTGCCCTGGTGGTGGGCCAGGGCTACCGGATCGTTTCCCTCGGGACCACCAATTGGCAGACGTGCGGAGCGGGGGCCACCGCAGCGGTCGGGACCGTTTTCAAGTGCGAGGCCACTGGCACCGGCACGGGCACCGCCCAGCGCGTGGACACCAGGAAGGCCACCGCTCAGGCCATTGCCGCCCTGGCGGGGGTTGCCGCGGCGATCACGGCGCACGGCGCGGAGGCAGACCCTCACCCCGGGTACACCACGGCTCAGGAGCTGGCGACAGCCCTTCAGGCCTACCTGACCACGGCCGCAGCGGCCCAGGCCTACCAGCCCCTGGACTCCGATCTGACGGCCATTGCCGATCTGGCAGGCCAGACTGCCTTTGGCCGGGCCTTCCTGGCGCTGGTCAACGAGGCCGGGGCCCGTGACTACATCGGCATCGGGCCTGATGACTCCCTGACCCTGACGGGGCTCACCCTGACGGGCCTGGCGACGCTGCCGCACATCCACGGCGGCCTAGCGGGGGAACTCTACGCCCACGTCAAAAACTCCAGCGGCGGCGCCCTGGCGGCTGTAACTCCCCTAAGGATCACCGGCACCGTTGGCGATACCGCCACACTGGAGGTGGCCCCGGCCGATGCGGCATCCAGCGCCACCATGCCCGCGCTGTTCGTGCTCAGCCAGGCCCTGGCGAGCAACGAGGCCGGCCACGCCACGATGTTGGGCGAGATCACGGGGGTGAACACTGCGGGCCTGACCCCCGGGGCGCCGCTATTTGTTGCCGTCGGTGGTGGGCTGACCGCGACCCGCCCCGCCAGCAATGCCCAGCAGGTGGCCACAGTGGGCAGGGTCCATGCGACCACCGGCAGTATCCACGTCCTCCCCTGGCCCGTGTTGGGCACAGCAGCCGCAGCGGCGATCGGAGATTTTGCCACAGCGGCCCAGGGCACCTTGGCGGCGTCCGCGATCCAACCGGGGGCCCTTGCGACTGCGCTGGCTTCCTACGCGTTGCTCACAGATCCGCGACTGACGGATTCGCGGGAGTGGTCGGCATCCACGGTCACTCAAGCGGAGGCGGAGGCGGGCACTGCAACCACGCGCCGGGCGTGGACGGCCGAGCGGGTCCGCCAGGCAGTCGCGGCATGGTGGAATTCGATCACCTCCAGCCTGGGGCGTTCGCTGGTGGCAGCGACCACTCAGGTGGAAGCCCGCGGCGTGATCGGCGCGGGAACGTCCAACCTGGTCCTGGGAACTTCCGCTCCCTCTGCCCTTGGAGCGACGGCATCGGCCGGCAGCGCAGAAACGGCGGCGCCAATTGATCACATCCATCCGTTTCCCACCGCCGCTCAAGTTGGAGCCGCCAGCCCAGCTGGAACCGGCTTGGAAATACAATTTCGCAGCTCTTCCACTACATTTGGTGCTGCTTTTGGCAGCAGTGTTGACGCCCAGGGAAATGTCACCCTGGGCGGCAGGTTGACCGCCAAGGATCAACTAACCCTGTCCGACGACGGCTCCTTTACCATTGCACTTCAGACGGCAGCGCTAACCAGAAATCAGTATATAACCTATCCAAATGCAACTGGTACGGTTGCCTTGGTGCCGGGAATTAGCGGGCAAACTGTCTGCAATATCAACGGTAGTCTTGCCGCTACTGATACGACATACGACCCAACCACGGGGACAAGATTTACGAAAGTTTTCGGATATGGCAGCAATTCTGGGGGAACTGTTACGCAGGCAACAAATAAGAGCACTGGTGTAACTCTTAACACGCCGACTGGTAGAATTACGATGAATTCAGCCAACTTAGCGGCAAATGCAGTTGCAACTTTTACGCTGACAAATAGTCAGATCTCCGCAACAGATGTTGTCGCAACCTCTATTGTATCAGGCGGAACACAGTGTGGGTATGTACTGGATGCCAGGGCCGCCGCAGGGTCTGCCACGATTAGCCTGCGAAATGTTTCCGGCGGCGACCTTGCGGAGGCGGTCGTCATCGCATTCGCCGTCATCAAAGCCTCTATTGATTGATCACTGATCATGGAATCCACTGAATTCTCATTCTCTGTCCCCAATGAACTTCTGCCGGCGCTAATTGCCGAGTTTCATATTGTCAAGGAAAGCCAGGCGACGCTTGCCGAAACGCCGGAAGAGTATTTCATTGAATCAATCCTAAGAACGCTTCAGCAACGGGCACAGACGTACAGGGTCGGACCATATTTCAGGGGTCCGCGACAACCACAGTTCCTGCAGGACGGGACACCAAATCCCAGTTACAACCCGGAGGATGCCTAACGATGGCGCTAATTCAAACAGCAAAACAGGTCATTCCTGCCGTAATTGGGGAGCCATGGGGAGGCGGATATTTTGGCGGCTACATTAGCACTACAGCCGACGGAATTCCAACTCACGCCTTAATCGTTGCCCCAGTGGCAACCGGGCAGGTATCTAATAGGGCGTGGGCATCGGGGACCTATGCGTCAACTACTGTTTCCTCGGCTGGATTTGGTTCATTAAGTGTATTTGATGGACCAGCAAACATGGCTATTCTTACATCTATAGGCATTGCCCAGTTTCCGGCAGCGGAATTCTGCAAAAACTTAACAATAGGTGGATTCAATGATTGGTATCTAGGGTCACCAGCGGAACATGATATTGTGTATTCAAATTTGAAACCATCAACTACTGCTAATAGGGCGCCCTCCCAGGGTTTTGTTTATGGAGCAAACCCGTATGCTGTTCCTGCGCGAACCACGCCCTCTTCGATTACAAATCCAGTACAAACCGGTGTCACACTTTTTCGCTCTGGCGGCGCAGAAGCGTTTGGAACCGCAATTCTATATTTCACGTCCCGCGAAAGTGGAGCCACTCAAGCCAATGCTTATTCCTATTCTGACAATAACTATGGAGCCGGTGGGAAAACAGGGCTTCTTGTAACACGAGCTTTTCGGAGGGTTGCTATTTCATGATGGAGCCTGAGCCGATCGAACCCATGGAGGATCCAGGGGAATCCCGCACAATGCGGGTAATGAACGATCCGCGCGTCTCAGGCTTCCTGAGGTTCCTCAATCCCGTGCTGGCAGCACTAACCCTGGCGAGCGTGCTCACCATTGGCTCACTGATCAGCGACGCAAGTACAACGATACAAAAACTTACCTGGGTTGTAGAGGATCTCGCCAAGCGAACCGATACAAACGAGAAAGATATAAATACTATCGAAGGCAGACTCAACGACGTAACCATCGACGTCAGAGTGCTTCAACAGAATCAGCGACAACAGAGCTGGGAGGTTAATAGGCTTAGCCGGAAAGTCAAAGGGGAACAATAATGAACAACCGCGAGATGCCACTGATTCTTCTCCTGGCGGGCATCTGCCTCCTCGCTGCGGCGATCATACCCACCCTAGACTGGCTCCAATGCACAGCCCACACCGGTGGCCTGAGCTGTGCGGGCGCCAGAAACGCGGCCATCGACCGGTGGGGCGGCAACGCCACCATCCTCCTGGGCCTCGCCTGGCAGGACCAGCGGAGGTCCCGGCCATGACACAGACCGTTCCCCTTCAGGTGAAGCTGGGCCTAAAAACCCTGCTTGAGGCCATCCCCGGCGTCTACAGGGCCTACCTGAACCGTCCGCAGCCCGTCGGAGAAAATGAGGTGGAGCGCGGCGCCGTGATTGTGCTCCGCGAGGATGGAACACGCTCGAACACGGATAACCAATGGAGCCTGCCCTTAACTGTTCAGATCCGGATCTCTGTCTACGTTGATATTCAAATCTCTGGCCCGACAGTGGATGAGCTGGTGGATCCCTATTGGCAGGCGATCAACACGATCCTGCACGGCCCCGCGCGATCACTGCCAGGGGTTCAAGGGGTGAGGTTTGTCGAATCCCAGCCAGAAGCCGAAAATGATGCGGGCCGCATGGATTTGATTTACAATCTCATGATCAGGGTCAACCAACTGGACCTGACGCAACCATCCTCATGAGCCGCCGACGTAACGAGCAACCACCCGAGGGCCACCCCCTCCCGCTGGAGCCGGGGCAGTTCCGGTGGTCCCCTGAGGCCGCCGATTGGGTCCCGGATGACGAGCCCCCCGCTGTCCCTGCCGCCATGCTCCCCCCTGCTACCACTCCCGAGGTGACCGACGATGCCGCAGTCTGACTCAAAAGTCCTTTACGTCAAGCCAGGAGGCACCTATGGCGCAGCCCCTGCCAGTTGGCTGGGCTCCGACGCCATCAGAGTCTTTGACCTCACCGCCAGGCCGCTGGACGCCCAGATGGTGGAGCGGACGCAGGTCGATCCCCAGGGCAGCGGCCGGATCGTGAAGCCAGCGATCACAGGGATGTTCGGCACCCTGGAGTTTTCCACCTACGCCCTGGCCAGCGGCACGGCCGGCACCGGCCCGCTGATTGCTCCGCTGCTGGCAGCCTGCGGGGCGAACATGTCCACGGTCACGGGAACCAGCAACACGTTTTCCCTGGCCACCCTGAATAGCGAGCCAGGCTTCATCGACTGCCTCGTCAACCATGGCGGGGATGAATATAAGTTCTATGGCGCCCGTGGAAACTGTGAAATTACATACGCCAGCGGTGCTTTATCTGTTTTCAAATATACTTTTGAGGGGATCTATGTGCCCCCCGCGCCAGGCGCTGTGATCGCGCCTTCTTATGGCACCAGCGCGTTGGATGTGGTGGTGGATGCCACCAACACGGCAACCTTCAACCTGGGAACGAGTGGATCTCCTATCTCGATGGAGTTCACCACGTTCACCCTGAATTTCGGCAACACCCTTGCCAGGATTGACAACGGCGGCGGAACGAAGCGCGTGACCATCTCGGGCCGCCAGCCCACCGCGTCGATGACCGTCCGACACAAAGGCCTAGCGACGTTCAACCCCTTCGCCCTGGCGGCTGGTGAGACGGAAAACGCCTGCACGCTGGTGCACGGGGCAGCCGGGGCGAGGCAGACGATCACGCTGCCCAGGTTCACCTATGGCTCGCCAGGGATCGAAGATAGTAACAACGAAGTGTTTTACAGCCTGGAAGCCATGCTGTCCAGGGATCCCAATTCCTTGAACTTCTTCTCTATCAAATACGACTGATGGCCTTCAATCTTGACCGCTCCGCTCGCGAGATTCATCACGAGATCCACGCGGAAGACTTATCAATCATGGCAGTCTTTCAATTGCCTGACGATATTGACGAGATCGACGATTTCATCGTCGGCATCAGAACCCTGGCCAAACGATTTGAGGAGAACGAGGAAGGCCGGATCATGGGCGAGATGCGGACTGCTGCAAATCGCGTGTTCACCGGCTGGGTCAACCCTGAAGGCCGGGAAGATCTCTGGGTTGTCAACGGGGCCGGCGAGCCGGTGGAATGCACACCGGAAAACCGGGCCAAATTCCTCTCCCGCCATGGCGTGGCTTCGGCTATCTGCAATGCGTTCATTAGCGCACTCGGCGACGGCGAGGCCTCCACGGGAAACTCCAAGCCTTCGCGCGGGAATGGGTTCGCCTCCCGCGTGAAGGACGCCACGCCAGCGGACCAACTGACGCCGAGATGATCGCCGAGGCCGAGTCCGTGGCAGGCCATGGGGCGGCAGAGCAGCTCCGCCAGCAGATCGAGGCGCTTGAGCGGCTGGTGCGCAAGCCGTCCCGGCGATCCGCTGCCTGGCGGGAGGCCTCGGATCTCGACCGGGACGAGGAAGGCGCCCTACTGATTCATCCCCAAAACATGCCCGCCGTCGCCGTCTGGCTCCATGTCCACGACCAGCGGATCTGGGCCGGGATGGACGGCCAGTGCCTTGGGCTGGACATGGGGGTGGCGCTGGAGTTCACCCGCGAGCTGGCGGCGTCAGCGAGGGCCCGCAAGGCCAGGCGCGTGGACGTCCTGGACACCACGGCCCGGCTGCGCATCCTGGCGGCAGAGGTGATCCAGCTCGAGAAGGCCCAGCAACCACGCCAGGGGAGGCGGTGACATGGCAATGAACCTCGATGCCATCCTCAGAGTCGCGGCCAAGGTCACGGGCCGATCCGACGTCCAGGGCCTGGGCCGTGATGTGGCCGGCGCCGGGCGATCCGCAGCCGCCAGCGCTGGCGGGTTCCGGCAGCTGTCCGTATCACTGGGCAGCCTCAGGGACGTTGCCCGGGTCCTGGGCTTTACCGGCCTCGTCACGGGCCTCACGGCGTTCGCTGTGCAGGCCGTCCAGGCGGGGGAGTCATCGAACCTGCTGAAGGGCCGACTTGAGGCAGTGGCGGGGCCGTTCGGCGAAACGGAGCGCGTGATGGCCGCCGCTGCCAGGGTTGCAGATCAGTTCTCGATTGGCCAGCTGGAGGCCAAGGAGTCAATGGCTGGCCTCTACGCCACCATGAGACCCCTGGGCGTGAGCCTGGCTGAAATCGAAACGACCTTCATCGGGGTTACCAAAGCGACGCGCCTTGCTGGCCTTGGCGCACAGGACGCGAGAGAGGTATACCGGCAACTTGGGCAGGCGATCGGCTCTGGGGCCCTGATGGGTGAGGAATTTAACTCGCTGATGGACCGCATCCCCATGTTGGGCCAGAAGATTGTCGACGTGATGAATCGCATCCGCAGCGAGGGCGGCCTAACGCTGATCACGCGCCAGCAGGCGAACGATATGGTGCGCGAGGTCGAGGACGGCGAGAAGCGCCAGACCGAGGCGATGAAAGAAGGCGCACGCCAGCGCAGGGAGGCATTAGAAGAAAATGCTAATCGTGAGCTGCGACTGATTCAAAGGCACTATGAAGAAAGGAGAAAAATTATTGACGACAGTAATACAGATCAGGATACAGAGGAGGATCGTGCGAGAGGTAAGAGGCTCAAGGCGCAGGAGGATGAAATCCGGGATAGATACCGGGTCCAAATAGAAGGCCTCAGCGCAGAAGATGAAGCGTTGCGCGAAAGCCTCCAAAAACGCCAGGACGAGGAGATCGACGCCCTGCGCGAGGCGGAGGAGCGGCAGACCACGATCCGCCGCCGCCAGCTCCGGGACCAGCGGGAGGAGCGGGAGCGGGCCTTGGCGGATGAGCAGCGCAGCGCAGAGGAAGCCGTCCGCAAGCGCCAGGAGCAGGCCCAGCGAGATGAAGATGCAGCGCTGGAGAAATCCATTGCCGCCAATAAGGCCGCCAACGAAAAAATTATTGCCGGGATCCTTGCGCGTGTCGAAGTGACGCGTGGCGAACTTAAGCAAATGGCGTCAGAAGGGTTAATACCGCCAAAAGTAGTACAGATGGCGCTAGATGAAATGGCAAAAATGAAAGCGCCAAAACCTACGGCGCTAATCGAATACAATACGGCATTCAAGAACTTAACAACTTCCATCGGTGAAGAGCTGCTACCAAAGCTCACGCCACTTATTGAAAAGATTACAAAGTTAATCGGAGATCCGAAGTTTCAGCAAGCTTTAAGTGAGCTGGTTAAAAACATTGGCGAGGTTTTAGTCCCGCTCATCAAGCCTCTGATTGAAACCCTGAGCGGGATTCTGAAGCTGTTCGCCGCAATCCCGCCAGGGCTGCGGGAGGCGATTGTGAAGACGGCGGTTTTCATCGGCCTTCTCCGGCTGCTGGGCGCCACTGGGATTTTGGGGGGCCTGAAGCGCCTGGCGGATGGATTTAAGGGCGTCGCCAGCAGCGCGAGGGGTGCCGGCCAGGCTGTCTCGAAGATTCCCGAGACCACCGGCAAACTGCAGGGCCTCGGCCGATCCGGGCCCATGAGCGGCCTGGGCGGCTACAGGGGCCCCGAGCGGCTGCCGCCACTGCAAGAGGTCAAGCCACCGCCGTCGAACATGTTTGCCGGCTTCCTGGCTGAGCTTGGCCGGGTCGGCCAGGCCATGGGGGGCCTCCTCCGCGAGGTGGGGAAATTCGGCGCGGCGTTCCTGCGGGAGATCGCCATGGCCATCCCTGGCCTGGGCCGCCTGGGCCAGGCCTTCGCCAACCTGCGCATCGGCGCCACCATCAGCGGCTGGCTCGGGGCCATCGGGCCATTCGCGGGTCGGGCGATTGCGTTGATTGCCCCCCTCCTAACCTGGATCACCGGAACCTTTTTGCCCACCATGGTGGCGGTGTTCTCCGGCCCCACTGGGTGGATCGCCCTGGGCATCGCGGCCTTGGTGGCGGCAGTCGTGTATTTCCGGGAGCCGATCTGGGAATGGCTTCAGTGGGCCGGCCAGGCCATTGGCAACTGGTGGAACGATCTAAGCACCAGCGCTGTTCAGTTTGCTCAGAACACATGGAATAGCATTTGGCAAAATGAAATGTTGCAAGGAATAATTGACGGAATCGGAAAATGGCTAGAAAGCACAGGCAAATGGTGGCAGGATCTTGGGGAAAGCGCTGGCAAGTGGATAGAAAACGTTTGGGATGACTTGTGGAGCGGGAAGATGTTGGAGCGAATCACGAACAGCATAAAAACTTGGACGAAGCCCCTTACCGATTTTTGGGATGGAATTATCAAATGGGTTGATAATAACTTTATGAAGCGCTGGGAGGCGATTTGGGAAAAAATCAAGAGCTTCCCAGGTGCTGCGGCGAAATGGATTGCAGATAGCGTCTCCAACGCGTTCTCCCTCATCGTGGACGTCTGGGCTGGCTTTGCGGAGCAGATTCGCTCAATCTGGGCATGGGTGGCAGGAAAGGTGGTTGAAGGATTCAACAAGGTCATCGACATGTATAATTCTATCGCCACTAGGCTCCCGACAAACATAATCAATCTGCCCGTAATTCAACGAATTCAGGAGGCCCCAGAATTCGGAACCCCAAACGAGATCGCCAACATCGCCCAGCAGGCCGCCCCACGGTTCGCGACCGGCGGCTTCGTGTCGCGGCCTACCCTCGGCTGGATCGGGGAGGGTAGGGACCCCGGCGGTGAGTATGCCATCCCCGCCGGCCAGATGGATCGCGCCATGGCGGGATGGGCCCGAGGCCTCCGGGGGCAGGCGCTCATCTCCGCCTCCCGATCCTCCGCAGCCCCCGCCCCTGCTCAACCCCCGGCGCTACCAGACGTGCGGATCTCCCTCACCCAGACCGGCCCAACCCTGGTGACGCCTGACGGCCAGGACTGGATCTCGCGGCAGGAGGCGGTGCGGCTGATTGAGATCGCTGTCCGATCCCAGAATGCCAGTCTGGGCCGGCTCATGGCGTCCGCCGCTGGCCGCTCGGCATGGGGGATGCGATGACCGCACGCTACCAACTGGCCCTGCTGGATCTCTCCACCCCTGGCGGGGTTTCGATGCGGCGCTGGCACTCCCGGCATGGCTGGGGGGACGTCACCTGGGAGTCTGTGATCTGGTCCTTTACGCCGTTCGACCACGCGGGGATCTCTGCTGGTGCCATGGCTGATGCGGCCAGCTCCGACCTATCATTCCCCCGCCTCCCGACCCAGGAGGCCATCTTGCGCCAGGCGCACCGCGAGAGCTGGCGGGGGCGGCTGCGGATCCTCCACTGGCCCGAGGCCGACGAGGCAGGCACGGCGCCACCCGCCGAACCGTTCGTGGTCGCCACCATGCGCGGTGTGTTGAGCCTCGGCGAGATCAGCCTGACCACCATCCAGGCCAGGCTCGACAGCTCCCTCCTCGCTGGCTCTGGCGGCGGGAGGTTCCCGCCACGGCTGGCGACCACCGCCATGATCGGGATCCCGGTGGTACTCGGCAGCAGATGACCCAGTTCATAGCTCGTCCATCGCAACCGACCCAGAAAACGACGGGACGGGTAAGCACTGTTTTACCCGTCATTCCCCCTGGCGGGATTGTGACTTATTACGACGGCCAGACAATCTCACGCATATTGCCGAGTGATATATCCGAGGCTGAAATACAGGCCATTATCGACCGGGATCGTGCCCAGGTTGAAGCCTGGCTGGCCCAGCAGACGGCCAGCCGCACCGGTCAGGACACCACCACGACCACCACCGGGAGCCAGCTCACTCGGCCAATGGAGGCCATGGCCGTGGGCGACCCTGTGCCCGTGGTGTTCGCCCGGCGCCGGACCGGGGGCACCGGGGGCGTGATGGTCCAGCCCCGCGCCACGGAGATTCAGGTCGGCAACACCTCGACGACCCTCACCGTCCGCTGGCACTGTTTGCTCGGCGATGGCCCCATGGGGTCGGTGCAGACCCGCGACGTCAGGAATGGCCTGAGCCGCCAGGGGGCCTTCAGCCAGAACTACGACCGGCGGGCGGGATCATGGCTGCCCGGCTCGCGGGTGGTGGCCATCCCCGGCCAGGAGCTGCCGGCCCTACCCCTGCAGACAGGTGGGGGCGGGAACTATCGGGGTGTCTCCACCATCGAATTCGGCAACACCTACCCGATCGACTCACAGCGGTGGTCACAGGCATGGAACGTGTTCATCCGTGGGGGGCTGGTCATCGAGCGGGGCCGGCTGGTGGATGACGTGGTGGGGCACTCGGACAACCTCTGCGATCTGGTGATCTGGGCGCTCACCCACTCCGGCATGGCCAGCCTGGATCAGATCGACCTGGCTGCCATGGAGCAGACGGCAGGGTTCCTCGAGGCCAACGGCCTGTTTTGCAACGCCGAGTTCGCCGACGCGGCCAGTATTCCCGACTGGCTGGCGGGCATCCTCCCGGCGTTCCTGCTGAGGGAAACCACGATCGGCGGACGGTTCGCCCTGGTGCCGGCCCTTCCCGTGAACGCGGATGGCACGCTCAACGCGGATCCATTGGAGCCAGATCTGACGATCACCGAGGAGATCCTCGCTCCTGGCGGGTTTAGCGAGCAGCCCGCACCAGCGGCAACCCGGGGCCCCTTGAGGATCGTGACCACCTACCGGCAGCAGACGAGCGATTCCGAACCACCCCTGGAATGCTCCCTGGCAGTCGGATCCGAGGCGGACGCCCTGCCGGCGCAGGAATCGTTCCCGCTGGCGGGATTCTGCACCTCCCGCCTTCATGCTGCGACAGCCGGCGCCTATCGGCATGCCCTGCGCACCCTGGCGGGCGGAACCGCTACGGCGGCGCTCAGGCCCGGCAGCCAGACCGGAACCGTGGCGCCGGGCCAGGTAGCGCGGGTGCTCCTCCGCATCGAGGCGGAGCAGGAGACCGGCTGGATCTCCAGCTGGTGGCAGGTGGTGAGGGTTGATCTCGATGGCGACGGGAACGAGACCCTTCAGCTGACGGAGCTGCCGGTGGACGCCGAGGGGAGGAGCATCATCACCCAGCAGGTGCTGGCCGCTCGGGCGCTGGCGGGTGACGTGGAGTTCCCCTATCCGGCGATCTCCGAGGAGGACGAGCCGGGGCGGTCATCGGACACCAGCGTGCCCGCGTCGAGCACCTCCGGGACGCCGTTCGTCGATGGTGATAGAGGAGGAGGGGACGTCAACCTGCCCCCGGCCCCGCCACCAGCAGACCCGCCAGGGCCTGGGAACGACATCAGCGGCGGCGAGGGATCCGCCGTAGCCACTGGCGGGCAGGACTCGAGGGACCGCGACAAACGCCAGCCAGGTAGAACGAGGTCCCTCCCCTGGGTCTGCCAGAACAATCAGATTCTGTATGTCAGGACTAAAATCACGCAACTGATCGACGGCGTTCCCTCGGAAAACGAGAAACATGAGGCGTTCTCGGCGGGCGAGGTTAACATTGTGCTGACGCAAACAATCGTACAAAACACCATCTATGCCCCGACGCCTATGACGCGAAAGACCTATGAAATTCGATACCAGCCGATCATCGTTACCCCTGGACAACCGGATACCGTGGGGAATTATGCGACTCAGACTTTTGTAAACATCTTCATCGGCGGGCCAACTTACGGCGGGGAGATGTGGGGTGACATCGTGGTCATCCCGACGTTGACGTACTGCACGAACCCGCCGGTAGCCTATTGAGATGGCAACCTTCCCAGCCCTCAGACCTGCCAGCCTCAGCGTCCTCCCTGGCACCTTCCCCGCCACGATCGGGGAGACGCAATCAGGGCGAACAACCATCGTGCGCCACGGCAGCGCGGAGACCGGGATCCAGTGGGCCACGGAGTTTGTCGGCCTGACCTATGCGCAATGGGTCCTGGTTAAGGATCACTTCGCCGCCCAGGGGACCGTAGAGAGCTTCCTGTTTGATACGGTCACCCTGGCGAGTAAGCACACCCCGGCGGGATACAGGTGGTGGTACGTGGCGGAGCCGACCGTCACGGATGTTTACAAAGAATTTTTTAACATTCAGTGCACGTTTCGCTGTGATCTGGCGGTGGCGCCCCTGGTGCCCGCTGGCGGCGAGATCTATTTCCTCCGGGGCGGCGCGGCGGCCTACGCTCCGGCTCCCACTTCGCCCCCGGCGGCGCCTTCCCTGGCCGTCTCGGGCCTGGCAAACGAGGTCACCACGGATGGATTCGTGGAGGTGTCGGGCGTCGCCAGCGGGTCCTCCTGGCAGTATTCCACGGATTCCGGCTCAACCTGGATGAGCGGCCAGGGTGCAGGGTTCCGGTTGCCGCCGGCCGACTACAGCGCCGGGCAGGTTCGCGTCAGGCAGACCAACGCGGGCGGCACCAGCGCCAGCAGTCAAAACGCGGGAGCCTTCACGGTGGCCCCGCCAGGATCGGTCGCGATTGCGTTTACTGCGGCGGCCGGAGCGACGACCACCGGCACCGTGACCCTGCCCCTGGTGGGTGATCTGATCTGGATCCGGTTGGGGCATCCAAGCTGGTTCACGCTCTACGCCTCGGCGGCGGCAGCGGCGGCGGATGCGGCACGGCCGCCGCTCACCAAGCCAGAGGAGGGGCGCGGAATCTGCTGTGACCCTCGGCTGCTGGCAGGTGATGCAAGGCTGGCCGGGCTCCACCTGAACCCGTTTGAGAACTTCAAGAATGAAGAGAATCCGGCCACAAAGATTTATCCCTGGAAACACAGAAACGAAGATACAGTCTCCCGTGATTATCGTATAATCCTTCAATTCAGGACCTGATCATGGCAGTCGTCACAGAGAGCTACACAACCGCTGGTGGCAACTACACAGCCGCCAACCTGGCCACGGCGGTCGGCGATGCCCTGATAGACACCGGGATCATGACGGGGTGGCACGATAGCGGGACCAGTGGGAGCCTAGAGTACCGAGTGCTGGAGGTGACCTACGACGCCTCTAAGACTTACGGAAAAACATACTACATCTTCCTGTTCTCTGGCGCGGATATGTTCTACACCATTTCAAGCGGATGGAATGGGACATCCAATATTCCGGCCGGGGTGGGCGGCGCTGGTACGCAGTATGTGGACTGGTTCAGCACGACACTCAGCACGGCCAACGCTTGCCGCATCACCGCCAGCACAACGGCGGGATTCAACAACCTGCAGTCTGCGCCAGTGAAGCGCTTCACGAGCACAGACCGCGCCAACTTTAGTGTTATTCAGATCACGAATGGAACGACCAACGTGCCGTTTTTCATTGAACGGACTGCGCCAAATTCAACCCTGGTGGATCTTGATAAGGTTCTCTACTCCTCTATCATGTTTCCGCGCCTTATTACATATTCTCTAACGGCGGCCGCTGGATTCCAGGCCTTCCCTGCCAGGTTGCGTCGCTCGCACCTTGGCGCGGGCCTGCGAGGATCGACGGCTCCCACCGACTACGGAATGTCGGCAACAATGCTGGCCCCATGGGAGCCGTTCACCGATGCGGCCAACCTATACGGCGGGAGATTCTACGGAGCGCCAGGAAACGATAGCAGTAACACCAATAACAGCCGCTTTGAAAGAATGGTCGATATTCTGCCAATCGCTTTTGCGAACACGAACCCAAGCTATGCAACAGACCTGCGGCCGCCCTTTACAGGGATGCTGCTTGATAGTTTTTCGTCAGCAACTCTGCCCGCAGACTTTGCGATCATCCCGGTTTACACATCTAACACGATGCAGCCAGGTGAACAGATCGTGATCACTGCAGGTGTTGAGGTCTATGACATCATCTCCGTGGTGAATGCCGGCACGTTGGGACGGCCCTCCATGGTGTTCGCTGCTCGGACGACCTGATGCCAGCCGTTCTGTCACAGCCCGTTCTCAGCCTCAGCCAGGGCGGCGGTCCGCCTTCGGCTGTGATAACGGGCTCGCCGCTGCTCTCGTCTCTGGTGGCTGGCACGCAGGGAGCAACCCTCGCGATCTCCCAGCCGGTGCTCTCCCTGGCCCAGGGAGGCGTGAACCTTTCCCCAACGATTCGCAGCCTGTTTGAGATCGTGATCGGTGGCACGAACTGCCCACCAGTCCGGCGCTACCCTGCCACTGGCCAGCGAGGCTCTCGGGCCTGGACACTCACGCCATGACGCTCAACCTGCAGGGATCACTGTTCGGCGATCTGGCCAGGGCCAGAATCAATATCGCGTCCGACTCGTTCCGGTTGATCCTGCTTGGAACGGCCTACACCTGGTCATGGTCACACAACCGGCGCGATGACCTAACCGGGGAGATCGCGGCCGGGGGCGGTTACACCACCGGGGGTGTGGCAGTGACGCTGACCGATTCCGTGGATGCCGTGGCGCAACAGGCGATCATCCATGTCGGGGCCGTCGGCATCTCGCCAGGGCCGATCACGGGAGCCCGCTGGGGAGCCATCGTGAAGTGGGGCGGCGGCAGCGCCGCTGACGACCCACTGATCGCGGTCTACGACTGGGGGCAGGTCCTGACGGCCGGACCCCTGGCCATCCCGGCAACGACCATCACTCTCAACCGATGACGTTTCCTGCGATCGAGGCGCTCTCGCGGTCCTACTCCCTGCCCAGGCGGCCGGCCAGTTCCGTGGCGCAGCGCAGCGGTAGCCGCCAGGAATTCAGCCACGATCCGGCGGGGCTCACTTCGCCGGTCACGTTCGAGATCCCAGAGGTTCGCGAGGCTGATCTCGACGCGGTGCTGGCCCACTATCGGGCGATGAAGGGCCATGGCAGATTTTCCATCCCTGAGCAGATGTGGCAGAACCACGCGGCCCTGGACGACCTGGTGCCGTTCTGGGATCGGGGCAGCCCGGTGTTCTGGCGCTACGCAGGGCCGCCCGAGTGGCGGATGGGTAGCGGTGGATTGTATAGCATCGCCGTGTCACTCGTCACAGGTTTCTGATGCCTGAGGATCCTGCCTCCCTGGTCGATGCAGTCGATCACGCCATCCGCGTCGGCGAGTTGACGCCTCACCAGCGGGTGGCCGTGGCGGCCCTGGATCGGAGCCTGACCCCCGCTCAGCGCTCGAGGTTCACGGCAGATTGGAGAGCCCAGGGCTCCCCCGCTGCTGCCCGTCCACTGGCGGTGCCCTATTACGCTCAGCTTGATTCCGCGACCGGCCAGGGGGCGCGGATGTGCTTCTCCTCCACCTGCGCAATGGCCGCGCAATTCCTGCGGCCTGGTTGCCTGACCGGCCCCAACCGTCAGCCCGATGATGAATATCTGGCCATCGTCCAGCAGTACGGCGATACCACCGACGCTGCGGCACAGGTCCGTGCGCTGGGATCGCTCGGGATCCGGGCCACGTTCCGCCAGGATGGCTCCATCGAGACCATCGCCAGGCAGGTGGCCCAGGGCGTGCCCGTGCCAGTGGGGTGGCTTCACCGGGGCCCTGTGACATCCCCCTCTGGCGGGGGTCACTGGAGCCTGGCAATCGGCTGGGATCCGGCGACCCGCCATGTGATCATGAACGATCCGTACGGAGAAGCAGATCTCGTCCGGGGCGGATATATGACCACCAGGGTGGGCAGTGGTAAGAGCCAGCGCTACAGCGCCGAGAACTGGGGCCGGCGATGGATGGCCGGCCCAGGGTCGCCCTACCGGTTCACTCCGGGGACGGGGTGGTGGCTGGATCTGGCAAAGGCCTGACGCAATCCAGGGGCCAGGGGACGCCGAGGTGATCGCGGGCCCTGAGGCTGACGGCCCAGGCCGCATCCAGCTGATCCCGCTGCAGGCGCGTGAGCCGCTCCCATCCGTCGGCCAGGAGCGCGAGGTGGGCGCGGTCGAGGGCGTCGATCAGTTCGGCGAGGAGGGCGCGGGTGGGATTGGTGTCAGGCATGTGGTGTGGAATGGTGGTCTGTTGCCGTGAGGCCTTCGGCGAGCAGAAAGTCAGGAATTGGATGCTTCTAAATAGCGTGAGGCGAATGTAGAGAACTGAGGCTTAGCACCGCCGTTCAAAGTTTGACGAGCTAAAGCATCTCTAGCGGCTGTGTACTCTTCTTTAGAGGACACTGCAAATGCTAGAGCTTGCTGCGTTGCCTCATCCAAGGGATAACGTTCAACCCACTTTGCAATCCTTAACCCGTCAACCCATTCTTCTGCAACACACTCAAGATCATGGTTGATCTCATAATAAAAGCCCGGATTTGGCTCGCTATAAAACTGAACAGGCTTGCCGCCAAAACCGGGGATGACCTGAGGTTCTCCGTCTTTTTTGGGCTCTCCAAAAATTTCGCGGAGATGTTTCAGCGATCGGGTCAGGGGTCGCCATGCGCAAGCGCTATTCCTGCAAACGGTTCCGACTTTTGCGTTAGAAAAAGTCCAGTAACAAAGCTTACCATCTTCCTCAAATGGCTTCCCTTCGTTTGGGACTTTTTCGTAAGACTTTTTGGAGTCAATCACGGACATGGTGTTCCTTTGGTGAGTGGGTTGATTGCTTGATTACGTGGTGGGGCGGACCTTTTCGGCGGGAGTTGGGGGCATGTCAGGGGAGAGAGCCAATCGTGACCAGCTGGCGGAAGGCGGCGGCCCGTGCGGCGGCGGCGCCCTCTGCGGCGTCCAGTGCGGCGGCCCATGCGGCGGCCCGTGCGGCGTCCAGTGCGGCGGCCCATGCGGCGGCCCGTGCGGCGTCCCGTGCGGCGCCCTCTGCGGCGTCCAGTGCGGCGGCTTCTGCGACGGCCCGTGCGGCGGCCAGCTCCTCATGGGTTGCCTGGCCATTGGCGTGGCGCTCGGCCACGTCCAGCGCAGCAAGCGAGCGCTGATCAGTCATCAGATGCTGCACCTGCCGGGCGCACCAAACGGCGTAACGGCGCCAGGTCGGCGCCAAACCAGGCTCGGCCCGGCAACACCACAGGGCGTCGTCGAGCCCGAGGGTGTCCAGGAGCTGGGCATAGGTGATGGGTTCGTCGCTGGGTTCGGAGATGCCGAGCAGCTGAGCGGCGCGGTCGCGGCGCGGGGGGCAGGGATCGCACGCATCAATTCGTGCCGTGGTCGTGGTGAGTGGATACATGTCGGGGATGTGTGGGGAGGGGCTCACCCCCGTGGTGGGGTGACCGTATAGCCGTGGGCCTCCAACAGCCGGATGGCGTCCTCGATGCGGGTGGCATCGGGCAGTGCCCGGCGGCCGCGCGGGGCGGGGATGGCCGCCAGATCGGCTTCCAGCTCCCGGTAGAACCGGGCGTCGGATTGGGCCATCTCGCGGAGGTTGGCCCGGAGGGTGTTGGCGATGGCGCCCATGGGTGGTGCTGCGTGGCTCCGCCATTGTGAACCGTTGGCCAGTGGTTGTCAACCGTTGCCAACGATGCGCAGAGAGGCCACCGAGAGGCGGGGATCAAACCCGCACCCGCCAGGCGTCAGCTCTCCGGCCACTTCAACCCTGCCTCCCCCATCGGCGTCGAGCAATCGGCGGAACTCCACCGCCGACGGCCAATGCTCCCTGCAGTGGAGATCGATCACCGATCGGGAAACCGGGAGACCGTGGCCCTGATCCAGCCGGAGGGCTCCCACCAGCCGGTTGGGGGCAGATTCCAGCCGGATGCGGCGCAGATTGAACACCGTGCCGGTGACGGTCACGAACCGGGGCCTCACCATTCCCCCTGGCGGGTGGCCATCACGGGGCGGTCAGCGGGCACCAGCTCGGCCGCCACTGAGAGCGCGTGGGTCCGGTCGCGGGCTTCCAGGTCCAGGGTCGCCCCCGATCGGAACGTCACCCGCCACGGGGCGGTCTGGGTTGGTGCAGTCATTGCGGGAAAGGAGTGTGGTGATCGTGAGGGCCAGGGCCAGCAAGACAGCCATGGATCGCCAGGGGTTATGCGGCCGGTAGGGGACCTCCAACGGCACCAGGAGGCGGGGCGGGATGCTCATGGCTTGGCACCAGCGGGCTGGGCCTCGGATCGCGCCCAGTCTCGAGCCATGATCAGATTCCGACGGATCGCTTCAAGCTGAGCCATTGCCTGCCGAGGGTCTGCCGGGGATTGGTCCTCCCAACAGTTGTCCAGGATGGCTTGGCTTTTGGCGCGGGCCTGCTCCAACAGGGCGATCAGCTCGCGGACAACAGGGTCGTTCCGTTGGCTCATAACAGAATCCTCAGTGTGATGGCCCACGCCAGGGAGGCCCCTAGCGTGAGCCCGGCAAGGAAGGCGCACAGGATCACAGGAACCCCCGCGCGCGGTTGCGCTGAATGGGGGTGGGCACCTCCGCCGCGTAGGAATTCTGAGCGGTGACGTCCTCGTCGAGGATGGCTTCGATCAGCTCCTCGCGGGAGCACGTATCGGGCAGGTCCAGGTTTTTCATCCGGGCCATGCCTCGTAGCGTTTCCGTTGGCGTTGCCTCCAGGACGCGCAGCCCATCCAGTTGGCGCACGAGCTGTCTGGTTGCCTCCAACTCGGGGGTGGGGTGCGGCGAAAACATAGGCGGCGTCGGCTCCGGGGTCGGCGCTACAGGGTCAGCAGCAGGCCACCGCAGCGCCCAGCGGAGCAGGGGCCACAGCAGCTCCCGTGCGATGGTGACCAGGGCCCAGGTTGTGAGGATGAGGGCCGACAGAACGAGGCGTTCGACGTCGATCGAACGCTCCAGCAGGGGAACCTGCTGAGGGGTTGTGAGGGTCATTGTGGAATCTTGGAATCAGCGGGGCCGTCTGCCTCTCCGCCGATGGGGGAATTATCACCACGGGTGGTCCCTTCCGTGGTGGGGTTGTTACAGGTCGTCATGTGGGCGGGAGCCTCACACTGGAGGGCGAAGGCCGCGCCGAAGTGGCCGCGAGCCTCCAGCCAATCGGTGATGGTGCGCAGGTGGGCGGAGGCAATCAACCGATCCGCCTCAGCCAGGTCGGTAAACTCCCGGCCCTCGATCGCACGGTCTGACGCGTCGAGCATGGCCCGCCAGAGGGGGGTGGTGCTCATGGCAGGGCTTGAACGTGGGCCGAGATGGAACCCAGATGCCGGAGCATGACGCACCGTTCGCGGGCAACCTCAAGGTTTCCCGTGGCCCAGGCCTCGGCCGGGTCGGTGGAGAACACCAACCCAGGAAGCCAGGTTGCCTCGCCGTCGGTGAGCGGCGGCGGCTGTGATAGCGGTTTTCGTCTGGCGGGGAGGGCCACCCATTCGCGGCCCCGGCGGAGTCCGTAGCGGGTCACCACATCCCCCCGCTGTTGCCGGCTGGAGCAGCTGCGGAGGAGCGCTGACTGGCCTGTCCGCTGCGGGCGGGTGGTACCTGTCCGCCTCCCTCCTGATCCCGCCGGCTGCCCAGCAGGTCGAGACGGCTGACCACCACCACGGGACGGCAGCGCTCCTCACCGCTGGCCTTATCTGTCCAGCTGTCGAACTTCAGCGAGCCGACAACGCCAAGCAGCGAGCCCTTCCGCACGTAGTCGGCCGCCACCGAGGCCTGCTTGCCCCAGATGGCCAGCTTGAACCAGTCGGGGGCGTCGTCCCGGCTCAAGCGGTTGACCGCCATCGTTAGGTTGGCGACGGAGCCACCGGACTCGAAGAATTGCACCTCGGGATCTCGCCCGGCGCGGCCCACCAGGGAGAGGGAGTTTAGGGCCTCAGAAACGGCCGTGGGATCGTCACCCAGGTCTGGCGAGGGCCAGGCCTTGCCGATGGTCAGCTCAGGCGGGCCGGAATCAGGGAGCCCCAGGCGACCCTGAAGCATAAGCCAGCAGTCGGAGGAGACCTGCTGGAGCAGGGTATCCGCCAGCTTGCCGTAGGCGGTGCAGGCGATCTCGCCGCCCCGATCCCGCTCACCTGTTGGCGGGACATAGGCCCGGAAACTGGCGACGGTGGTCGTTGAGCCGGGGTTCTGTGTGACGTAGCTTGTGGGGGCTTCGATGACGCGAACCTGAAAAACTGCGTTGTTCATTGAGGTGATGATTGATTGGGCGATGCAGGCTATTACAGCCGGCTCAGGTCAATGGTGACCGCAGGATGGAAGGTGCCATCCAGCAGCTCAGCGGCAACCTCGGCGGCGCGCTTGCCCCTGAGGCAGTCGACCAGCACAGCGGACATGCGGGCCCGCTCGTCCCCTCCATCGGCTCGGACCATGACGGCAGTCTCTCCGGGAGGTGGGCTGATGATTCGGTAGCCTCTCGTTGCAGGCACGCCATGCCGCATGGCCTCCTCCGCCTCGGCGAGGCGCTGTGCCCTCGCCAACTCCTCTGCTTCCGCGCGCCGCCGCGCCTCCTCCTGCTCAGCAAGCCTGGCGGCGGCACGGCGCTCCCCTTCCAGGCGGAGAGCCTCTGCCCGCTCTTCAGCCTCACGTCGAGCCTTTTCCTGGCGGAGTGCTTCCAGCTCGGCCGCGTCGCGTTCCTGCTGCAGCAGGGTTTCATGCAGTTCCTGCAGGCGCTCGCTCTGCTCGGCGGCACGGTTGGCCCCAGCGGTGGCGAACTCCTCCAGGGTGGAGGTGTCGATTTTTTGAAGGGCTTCCAGCCGCGCCATGGCATCAGCCGAGGTGGCGACGCCCTGGCTCAGCTTCTCGATCCACTCGAGGACGGAACGGTGGCCGGCGATGCGCTCCGCCTCGATGGCCTCAATGGCCTTGATTGCGTCATCGTGTGGGGCAATCAGCCCAGCGACGGAGGCTTCCAGAGTCTTGGCCATTGTGTCAACAGCCCGCCCTCGCTCAAGGTGAACGGCCTTGGCGTCCTTCCTGGCGCGTTCAATCGAGCCCTTGATGCGGCGCAGTTGAGCGACCCACGAACGGGCCTGCTTCATGTCCCAGGGGTCGTTGTAGTCGAACACCTTGGACGGGGCCTCGGCCTCCGCTGCGGCAATCCTGTGGGCCAGCCCCTCCCATGCGGTGAGGGCTTTTACCTCGGATTCGGCAACTGGTGGCGCCAGCGGCGCTTGATTTGTAGTGGGTGTGGTCATGGTTTTGATGAGGAATGATTGATCAGAGGAGGTGATCCTCGTCTCCATTGCAAGCGTGGACGGTTTCAGGGGAGAACGCCCTGGGGCCGCGACGGACGATCTCCCGCAGTGTTTCGGCGCCAACCTGGCCCAGGTCCTCCGAGGCTCCCCGAGTGAGTCGATCGGCGAACGCGGAGATTCCCAGATCCGTGAGCCCTGCCTGGTGGCAGACGGCTGTGGCCTGAGCCACCAGGTCGGCGGGTGGTGGGGGCGCCCCCACGTTTCGCCGCTCCTTGTCGTAGAGAGCCAGGCCGAAGGGGTTGCCGAACGTCATCAGCGCTCGCTTCATGGCGTCGGTCTCGGCTTCCTTGAGGGCAGACTCGTGAGCCTGGCCGCGATCCACGTCGATCCCGTGACCAGCGCCACTGCCTTCGCGGATCAGCGGCAGCAGGCCAGGAGTGGTGACGGTGACGCGCACGCGGGCGGTGTAGGTGACGCCCCATCCAGGCTTTTCCTCCCTGCCGATTTTGCGCTCATCCTGAGCAACGCAGGTGAGATCCAGCGTTTCTCGCTGCCACCCATGGAACCCGAAGATCCGATTGGCTTCGGCGATCACATGCCACCCCTCCAGATAGCTGACCTGGCCGCGACCCTGCTTGCGCTCCTTAATCAGTGATGGATCCAGCGGCGCCGATAGCGCGGCGATTTGTTCTGGTGAGAACCCCTGATGGGGCATGGCCATGGCGTCACCGTGGTGTCATGGTGTCATGGTAGCACCCCCTAGGGTCCTTCGAGGATGGCCCTGGCCTCCTCCGTCGAGCGGAACACCCCGGCGATGCCCCCGCTGCGGACCACCAGATCCCGCCAGGTGCGCTGGGCGGTGGCGATCCGTCCGCCCCGGGTGCGCTTCCCCTCCAGGGAGACGAACCGGGCGATGGTGGAGCCCACCAGGTCAGGGGTGACCACCTGGCGCTGCCAGCCGATCAGATCACCTGACCCCACATCCAGTCCGGCATGGAGCGGCCGGGGCGCGCGGATGATCAGATCGCCAGGGCGGAGCATGGCCCGGCACTCCGCCAGGTCGGTGGCTGTGACGCGGCGGGTCTGCCCCTGCCAGGCCATCCCCACGTTGTTGCGGAAGAGCCTCACATTCCCCCGCGAGAGTTGCGCCCACGCATCGCGGACTATGGGCATTTCCAACTGCTGGGCCATGGCGGGGGGGTGGGTTTGCTCAGTCTGGCTATCAGATCACCATCGGCGGCGGTGGTGGAGGTGGCGGAGCCTTCCGCGCGGGGGGCTGTTGCAGTGTATGAACGCCTAAAGGCTCAAGCCGAGCTGTGCGCCGTTCATGCGATGTTCTGCCATGGCGAAGTTGTCCGGGTCGCGTTCAATGCCCACGGCGCTGAAGCCCTCGCCAACGGCGGCCTCCAGCGTGGTGCCACTTCCCGCGAACGGATCCAGGACGATCCCGCCAGGAGGGGTCACAAGGCGGCAGAGGTAAGCCATCAGGTCGAGGGGTTTCACCGTGGGGTGGGTGATGCCTCGGCGTTCTGCGCGGCTGGCCTTGGCAGTGTAGAAATACCGGGCGGCGCTGCCTTCGGTATCGGTCGGAAACAACCTCACCACCTCCTCGCTGCCATCGTGGATCAGGTTGGCGGGCCAGCGGCCACTCTGAGACGGCTCAAACGTCCTACGCTCCCGCCTCGGTTCGTAAGACGTTTGAGCCGTGTTTACTCCTTGCGTGACAGCGTTTTCTGTATAGCCATCGCTCGCTGCGATCCTGCACCCATCCACATTCAGCGCACCCGTGCCATGCTCCAGCACGTTGGCGGCCACGGTGCCCTGCAGAGGCTTGCGGGCCATCACCACAGGGTCAACGTTCGGCTTGACGGCCTCGGCCAGGGAGCCGTCCAGAGCCTGCCACGTAGCAGGCTCGATCGCAGAAAGTGTGAGGGTGCTTTGCAATGACGCAAGCGAGGCGTTGAAGATCTGCGCCGCAGTGGAAGCATTGGCACCGAACCCACCGGGAAGGCTGCACGCCTGGATGATGCTCTCGGGCGTGATCTGCGACAGACAGAAGCTCAAGGTTTTCCAGTCGGTTGTCGTCTTTGATTCCGTTTCGGTGGTGGACGTGTTCCCAGGTTTCGAGCTTTCTTCCAAGGTGCGCCGCCATGACGAAACGATGCTCAAGCTCATATGCGTCGCCATCTCGCACTGCCACGTATCCATCAGACCGCGTAAAGCGACCCGTGTATTGGTGGCGTCGTCGGCAGTCCATTGAGCAGTAGCGCACGCCGCGCCGTACTCGCTTGGGCTTGACATTGAACTCTGATCCACAGCACTCGCAGATGACAGCAACCACAGCCGGGCCTCAATCTTCCATAGGTTCCCCAGTATTTTAGCCCGTTCCCTTACAGGGGGGAAGGGTTTAGTTGCCCAGGTCACGGTTTCGATGCTGGGCTTAAGCGCAGTGCCCCAGCCTGCCCACTGCTGGGCTTCGGGGGTGGCGGGGGCTGTGATTTCAATCAAGTGCTCTCCACGCCTCGACTCTCTCCAAGCATCTGTGGTGAGGCCCGCATCTGCCGAGTTACCAGCCTGGGGTGATGCCGTGGCCCTGGCATAAGAACTCACCACTTCCCGCTCCGCCCCTGCCGCCTTGTCAATCGCCTTCGACACATCCAGCGACTTCGGGAACCCTGACCCGTAGACCCAGGCAAGCATGTCCCTGATCTCGAAGCCGGCATCCTCAATCCGGCACGCCATGCGGTGTTGCGTGCGGGTCCCAGCGAACGCGAGCAGGTGCCCGCCAGGCTTGAGCACGCGCAGGCACTCGGCCCAGATCTCAACACTGGGCACGTCATAGTCCCAGGCCTTGCCCATGAACTTCAGCCCATAGGGCGGATCGGTCACCACGGAATCCACGCTGCAGTCCGGCATGGCGCGGAGAACATCCAGGCAATCGCCAAGGTGCAGGGTGTGCATCAGATCACCATCGGCGGCGGAGGAGGAGGGGCGGCCGCCCCCCGGCGCGGAGGTGGCGCCCACCCCCACCAGGTGAGCCACTCCCACAGGGCCATCCCGGCGCCGGAGGTGCGGGAGATCGGGCCCAGGTAGGCCAGCACGGCATCACCGCCAGCGACGATGCAAGAGCGGCCAGGCGTGGCCCGCCAGCAGAGGAACCCATCGGTCAGATAGGCCTCAACCCTGAACCCAGGCCCGACGAATCGGGGAGGCCGCCCCTCTGGCGGGACTTCCACGCCCAGGGCCTTCATGGCCTCGGCCAGCTCGGGCGACCAGGGGCAGCGCCGGGCGAACTGCGCCCAGTTGAGGTCGTGGGTCATCCCAACCTCCGCTGCAGAGCTTCCCACCGCTGACGGGGCGTGGGTGGCGCAGCCTGAATCTCGCGACCGATCCAGGCCGCCGCGCCCCTCCCCGACTGCCACTGCACTCGCCACCCAGGGAGCCGGTCGATCGCCGCCAGCCGACGCGATACCTGTGACTGGCTGCAGTGCCACAGCCTCCGCAGCTCATCCGTTGTGACCTGTCCTGGTGCACGATCCAGCTCCTGGAGCTGGAAAAGATCCAGGATGGCCCGGTCGCGCGTGAACGACTGTTCTTGGCTGCGAAGGTCGGAAACGCTGAGGGCGGTCGTCGTCATCCCAACCTCCGCCGCAGGGCCTGCCACCGCTCGCGCGGTGAAGGTGGCGCAGCCTCAGGAGCCGCCGCCAGGCGGGGACCGATCCAGGTCTGGGCCTTGCAGCCTCGACCGATCTCAACCCGCCAGCCGGGGAGCCGATTGATTTCGCGGAGCCGATGGTGGACTGTCTCCCGGCAGCTCACCCGCCAGAGATCCCGCAGCTGGGCGGATGATATGAACCCTGGCACCATGTCGAGTTCCAGTAACTCCAGCAGGTCGAGGATGGCGGCATCCCGGCGCGGGTCCCTGGGGTGGGTGCGAAGGGAGGTGATCCGGGGGGTCATCGGCGGTCACCGCTGAGACAATCCCGTAGCAGCTCCCAGTATTCCGGCATCAGCAGGTAAAGCTGGCGGTCACTCATCTCCGGATAGCTGCGGCGCAGCTCCTCCAGCCGCTGGCCTGCGCGACTACCGGGGCGCAGCCAGTCGGGGGGAGCCTGGGGAGCTGGTGGCGGGCACAGATCGTCTCCGACCATCCGCCCACCGTAAGGCCGGGGCCTGGTCATTGATGGTCCTGCTGGCGGCGGTGGGAACTCAATCGACCGACTTGTAGCCTCGATTTCCTCCAGTGTGGGCCCAGGTCCGCAGGCGTCGTTCAGCTCGTCGCGTCGTCGACAACGGCTGGGCCTACTGAGCCACAGGCTCCCAACCCACTGGGCCAGGAACGCGGTGGCCATGCCGGCGGCGAAAGCTGTGGAGGGGGTCATGGCTGGGCCTCCTCCCGCAGAGCCTGCCTGGCGTCGACTGGCAGGCTCTGCACGGGCACGTCGAAAAATCCCAGCTGACCGCGCCATGGCGCAAACGGGAGCGGCTGTGGATTTCTCAGAAGATAACCATAGGGTCCCATAAACCAGTGGCTGCGGCATTGAGTGGTGCAATCAAAAATTTCAATACTTCCAATTATTCCGCCCCGTTCAATGTTTGCACGGGTTAGGCCAGCCTCGGCGGCTTTTAATGGCGCATCTGTGCCATAGCCAAAGTGCCAGGCAGCATCCCATTCACCTTTGGTCATTGTTTTTGCTGCATGAATTAACACACGCCCGCGAACATTGGTGGGCCATGCGCGGTTCTCGACGTCCTTTCTGCCGTGGATGATCATCCATGCCCAGGGCTGGCGAACACTGATAGCAAGCATCACCGCACCTCCTGCCCGACCATGTTCCCGGCGTCAGGAGAATGGTCTCCGGGCAGGGGGAAGGCCCAGTGGGGGAGAAAATGAGTGTCGTAGCCGCCTGGCTCAGGCTTGCGGTACATCCATCCGGCGCAGGTTTGCTTGAGAGGGGAGGCTGCATAGGGATCGAGGCACCAGCATCGCCCCTCCGCATCGCACCATCCTTCCCGCTCCCATGGCCGCTCGGCAACAGGCACGGGCGCCGGGTGAACTCGTTGGATCACGGCGCGAAGGCCGGCCAGGGTCGCCGCCCGTTTCACATGTTTGCGCAAGTCTGCGGGGGAACCTGCGTAGAGAAAATCAAAATCAGCATTTTCAAAGATCTCCAGAAGCTCTTCATCGGTAATCATTTTGAATCCTCCTGAGTTGGAATTGGGAAGGCCCACCATGGAGCCCAGTGAGTGAGCGTGGGGGAATATGCGACGTGTTGGTCATCAGCCCTGATCCAGCACCTTTCGCTCTGGCACCAGGCCCAGCACCAGGGATTGTCTCCCGGCGCATAATCCTCAGGCCCCCGGCAAGCGCTCGGAGATCGGGATGGGTGCGCAGACGGGGCGGCCAAAGCGAGCAAGGACGGCCATCATCAAATCGAACAACTCGAAATGAGCGCTTTCGAGGAACCCACCAACGCCTAGCCATGTGGCCCATGGCTCACGATTGCGGGCAATGGCCAGCAGGCTTGTGAAGTCAGGCGCCTGAAGAATGTGCGGAGCGCCAGCTTGTCCCCACAGCTCCAGGGCTCGCGTGATCAGCCGGGCGCCAGCGCCTTCAGGCAGCCTCACGAACAGCATCTCATCGGCCAGGGCGTCCATTTCCTGCGCTGATGGAAGCGCGGGGGCGGGCCTGGAGGGGCTGTTCAGTTCGTCGCGGAAGGAGGTTTCTATTTCGTCTGGCGATGGCGGCTCCAGGCAGAATCCCGGCGAGTCCGAGGCGGGCTGAATGAGTGAGATTGCATCAAGAATATCTGTCTTGAGCTTTTGATCTCTTGTTGCCAAGGCATAGGCTCGAAAAGCCGCGATTGCAGCAAGATCACTGCCATCAACCCGCAAGACGAAGCACGGATAATCAACGGGTTGATTATTTATCGCTTTTGTAATGATATATTTTCCATGCAAACCACTTTTTAGGGCGTCCATTTCCTGCGCTGATGGCGGCGCGGGGGCGGGCCCAGGGCTGTTCAGTTCGTCGCGGGCTGGGGCTGGCGGCGGTGTTAGGAGCAGCCACGGCGCGGCGTACAATGCCATGTCACAGTCGCGATGTTCCTCCCGCCAACCGCAGAACGACTGCCGTTTTGTTGCAGCGTTGTTGAACTCATCCGAATTGCACCAGGCCACGGGCACGGCAGCCACTGCACGGCGGTCATCGTCAGTGAAGCGGGGTTCATCGGCTGCATGACCCCAGCGCCTCAGAGCAGCGATGATAATCGCGGGGACCTGTTTGGCGGGATAGGCGAGAAAATCATCTCGCGGCTTGTCTGGATCAGCCAGAAACACCGGATCATCTACATCGGCGTCTTCATCCAGCCAGGTGCGGATCTGGGCCTCCGTGGGCAACGCGCCGTCACGGCCCTCCCGTAGCTCCCGCAAGCACTCGGGACAGCCCCAGGCGTTGGCGGGCTGCCGGCCCCACAGCTCCAGCGCTCGTGTGATGAGCCGGGCGCCAGCGCCTTCAGGCAGTTGCATGAACACCATTTCATCGGCCAGGGCGTCCTCGACCAGGGCGTCCATTTCCTGCGCTGATGGCGGCGCGGCGGGCTGCTGACCGTGGGTGGGACAGGAGCGGAGGCGGTCGGATAATTCCCCGTTGGCTGCCTGAGAGCCTTCCAACCGGGCTAGACGATGGTGCAACTCCAGCAGCCTCAGCTCTGTGCCGGTGGCGTGTTTCGCGGCGGCCTTTTCGCGCAGCAACTGCCAGCTCAGGCCGTCGTCATGGTCAGTCATCGGTCTCCTTTGGTGGGTGGAATCGTGCCGCGAAACGCTCGCGGCGGGCGGGGGCGGCTCAGCTCATAGCGCTACCCTCCGCGTGCGCCAGCGTTGGCGGAACCCGATCTGGATGTGGGCCCAGCCCCTGGGGTTTTTGAATTCGGCCCGCTCGCCCAGGGCTGTGACCTCCCGCAGGGTCCGACGGTCGTCCCAGTCCTCAGCCTGGGCCTGACGCATCAGGGCGCGGAGGGTGGCGCGAACAGTCTCCGGCTCCATGGCGCGGGCCTTTCGCTGCCGCAACCCCTGGCGTGGGTCGATCTCGATCAGTTCACCGTTTACGACTCGGGGGCCATGCGGGAGGCGGATCTCCTGTTCGTGGCCGCACTCGCGGCACCGGCGGCCCACCACATCGCAGGACCGGCAGACCTGGCAGATCAGCACCGGCGGCAGGCGCAAAGCCGAGCCACCAGGGCCTGCCGGTGGGCCATCCAGGCTCCAGGTGTGCATCCGCCGGACGAGGGGGGAGTTGAGGCGCACGGTGTTGGCGACCGCATCCAACAGGAAGCAGTCGGGCCATTCATCCGACAGCCTGAGGCCGCGGCCGCACATCTGAAGCCAGGTCCTCAGGCTGAGGGTCTTCCGCACGGACAGGACGCAGGCGATGTTGGCGACGTCCACGCCGGCGATCCAGAGATCCGCGCAGGCGACCGCATCCAGGCGCCCAGCGCGGAGACCCGCCACGGCCTCTCTCCGATCGTAATCAGAGCTGCGCCCATGCACCGCCATGGCGCGGTAGCCTGCCGCCCGCCAGTCCGCCGCGTACGACTCGGCCGAGGCCACGTCGGGGCAGAAGATCGCCGTCGGCCGAACCAGCCCGCCAGGGCCCTGGGGGGCGCAGAGGCGAGCCCAGTTGCCCAAGACATCGGAGATCACCCAACTGGTGGACATGACCCGGCCTGAGGCCACCGGGTCCACCTCGCCACCCCGGCAGCTCACCCGGTCCAGCTCCCGTGGCGGATCGAATGACCAGATCCGCATCGGCGACAACCGGCCAGCGTCGATGAGATCGATGGTGTCGGGGGTTCTGATCAGGTGATCGAATCCCGCCGACCGCATGGGGCGACCATCCAAGCGGATCGGGGTCCCGGTCAGTCCCAGCAGGCGGGGGCGGATAGGCCAGTTGTCAACGATGAGTTGATAACTGGGGGCGCAGGCCAAGTCGCACTCGTCGATGATGATCAGATCCGGCCGGGGGAGGCCTGCCAGGCGGCGGACGGCAGTTCTCAGGCTGACCAGCTGGCAGGGGGCTGAAGGGTCGGGGCGATAGCCCGAGCGGATCCGGCCGTAGGGCATCTGGGCCGCATCCAGCCGGGCGGCGGTGTCGATCAGCAGCTCGCCCATGTGAGCCAGGAACCAGACGGACTGGCCCTCGGCGTTTTCGCGGCGGATCACCTCCGCGGCGCAGTGAGTCTTCCCGAACCCGGTGGCGGCCACCAGCAGGGGCGAGCGGAAGCCGGCGGTGAAGGCCTGATCGACCCCCGCCAGGGCTTCGAGTTGGTCCGGGAAAAGGGTCATCGCGTCAGGCCTCGGCCTCTGCCTCGGCGGCTTGCCGCTCGTCCTCGAAGCGGTTGAGGGCGTTGAAAAGGTACTTGGGAATTTCTTCCCAACCCTCGTTCTCCCGAATCAGCTCGGGAGAGTAGGGCGAGATGAGCGGCCGATCAACGCACTCGCTCAGGTTTTGGATCTGACGGTCAGACAGGAGCATGGCGGCGGTCGCAGTAGTGGCGTGGTAGCGTGTCACCCTAGCACCATACCACCCCAAGCATGGCCAAGGGCAATTTTTCGATCAACCTCAGAATCACGCCAGAGATGGTGCGCTGGCTGGATGGGGCTGGGCGGCAGCGGCTGACTGCTCAGCAGCTGGAGGAGGTTCACCTCGGCCGGCGCGGGGCCCGCCAGGCGGTGATCCTGCAGTTGATTGAGCAGGCCATGACTGAGTGTCACTCCCGATCTCGCGGGTGAACCCAGGGCATGCGGTTCGTGGTGCTGCTCATTGCCCGGGGTCCTGCCGCTGAGCCAGATAAGCATGGGCCTCCCACGCCTCTGCGTAGTCGGAGGCCTGGGCCAGGAGATGGAACGCCCCGTGACGCTCATCCCTCGCCTGTTCATAGGCCTCAGGGCCCTGGGGATAGAAGTCCCTGGGGTTGCAGGTGGCCCGCTCCAGAGCTTCAACAGCAGCGTTAATGGCCAGCCTGACAGCTCGATATTCCCGCTCCAGGTTGGCGGCTCCGGTGCCGTTCAGATGGATTGTGGGAAGTGTGGGTTTATTCATGTGAAGAAATAAGAGAAACAATCAATGGAAAAATTCCCGCCAAGAATCCAACGAGGTGGGTCCAGTGGATCACTGGCGGTTGTCTGCGCCGTCGGCGGTTGCGGCGCTGGCGGATGGTGAGGCGGGTCATGGGCGGCGGCGTGCCTCAATCCTGCGCCCCCTCGCGCGGCGGGCGCGGCGCTTGCGGCCGGGGGAGTGGTCGGTCGGGATGGCCATGTCGTGCCAGCCCATGCGCCGCAACTCAGCCTGAGCGGTTGCGGCGAAAGCCCGGTCCATTTGCGCCGTCGCCAGCTGAAAGACGACGCCGATCTCGCCAAGGCGATCGGCCAGGGCTTCGAGCTGCTCGGGGGTGGGGAGGTGGTCAGGCATCGGCCTGCTCCGCCACGGTAATAAGGCGCAACAAATGAGCCTGCTGGCGGCGGAGAACCAGGCTCAGCGCGGCGGCAGTGGCAGCAGTCCACGCAGCAGCATTAGCAGCCTCAGAAACGGCAGCTACGGCCTCGGAGATGGCGGCAGCCCTGGAGGCGCTAACACCGAGAAGATTGGTTGCAGTGATAGCAACCTGACCAGCTTTGGCCACATTTCTAGCGGCATTGACTGCAAGATCGGCGACGCGACAGGTTTCCTCTGAAACGCCTACGAGCATTTCGCAAGCACTAGCGGCGCAATCGTTAGCGTCAGTCGATGTCATGGGATGAGGAGTGGGTGGAGTGAGCGTGAAGCCGGGGAGCCCCGGCGGGGGAGGGCGCAGCGGTGGCGATCACCACCACTCGTCGAACTCGGCGCGGGCGTCGGCCATGCCGGCGTCCACAGTGTCTGCCACTTGGCGCATCTCGGCGGCGAGCGCCAGGCCCCGGTCGATCGAGGCGCTGTAGGCCGCAGCGGCGGCGTCGATTTCCGCGAGCAGCGCGGCGGTTTCCTTGTTCATGGCGTCCCTCCCAAGGGGTGTGTGTTGCGGGGCGTGCGCCCCCGTTGGACAGACCATAACACCAGTTGCCAACAGTTGGCAATGACGACACAACCGTTAACAGTCGTGAGCGGGTGGAGTCGCGGTGCTACCAGTGACCCGGACCAATGGAGTGGCTGACGCCAGATCAGCGCCGGATTTAGCGTCAGCTGCTGCGCGGTTTGACGAATCGGCAGCGTCATCGGCCATCATGTAGGCGCTGCAAACATCACGCAAAGCAGCAAAACTTTTGCTCGCTGCGTTGAATGCATCTTCAGCAGCAGAGAGGGTGGCGAAAACACTTTCTCCTCTATTTTCGCAATTGCCAGTTCCCATGGCTGTTAGTGCCCTGGTAGCAGCGTGTGCCGCTTTTTCGGCGTTGCTGGAGGCAGTAGATGCGAAAGCCACAAAAGGAAGAAAATACGTTTTTTCGGGTGGGAGCATGGGAATTTCCGTTAGAAAACTGGATGAATGGGATTGCCGGGATAGGCTCCCGGCGGGCCGGGCCAGGCGGGTCAGGCGGCCAACCTATCAGAAAGTTTTTCAGGAACATAGTCATTCGCTATTTCGGCACCCAAAGCCTGTTCGATCTCGCGGATAGTTTCGCAAGCGGCGCGGCGTGTCGCGGCGCCTGCCCAATCGCCTTTGGTATAGATCCTGCCGTTTTCAAACCAAACAGTGCCAGCCCTGCCGTTGTTCCAATGTTTGCCGCCATTGTATTTTGGTAGTTCAATGTAGATCCGTGACTTTCCATGCTTTTCCCAAATGTTTGCAGAGATAACATCAGGAACTGTGCAAATCAGCTCGGCAATCTCTTGAAGTGTCTTAGCCATGGTGGGTAATGAGCGGTAGGTGAATAAGCGGGCGGCCCGTTGGCCTCCGTTGGACACAACCTAACACCCGTTGGCAACGGTTGGCAACCATGCAACAATCCTTCACAGTCTCGCGGGTGGGGTGGGGTCTGCTAGTGTCTGGGCAGTGACTGGCAATCAGTGGCAACAACCCGACAACGAACGACCCGCCAGCCGAAAACCCGCACTCTTCACGCTGTGGTCTTGGCCGACCACTACAGCTGGCTCGAATCGCAGCGGCTGCCGCTGGAGAGCCTCTCGTCGGCTCTGCGCCGGGTGCTGGACGACGCCGCTACCCGCGCAGACTCCTCCAACGAATCCACTCGGGGCTGAGCCCCATGCCAAGGCGCGACACCCTGGCCGCCGCTTCCGGCAGGTGGCCACAGATCCTGGCCGACCTCGCTGGGATCAGCTCGGAGCAGCTTCGCCGCCAGGAGGGCCCCTGCCCGAACTGCGGGGGGCGGACCCGGTTCCGCTGGGACCAAGACGCCGGCGACGGGGCCTGGCACTGCTCCCACTGTGGCGGGAAGGACGGCCGCGGCGGCGGAGGGAACGGAATCGACCTGCTCTGCCGGGTGCAGGAATGGACATTCGCTGAGGCCGCGGCGCAGGTGGATCTCTACCTGGGGAGGGCCGGGAAGCCCTCGGGTGCCGCCAGATCCCCCCGGAAGCGACCCGTCAGGCCCCCGGCAGCCACTCCGCCCTCCGAGCGGATCGCGTTCCTCTGGCTCGAGCACGCCGGGCAGCTCGCAGACTGCGAGATGTTCACTCCGGGCCGTCGGGGATACTCCAGCCGGTGGCTCAGGTGGTCAGGCGAGAATCCAGAGGCCGCGGCCGCCATTGTCCTGGAGCTGGACACCGCGGCCGGCCTCGACGCCCTCCCACCGGACGAGCCACCTCCGCCACCTCCGCCCGATCCGGTGGGCGCCGTCCGGGCCTCGCTCGCCGCGGCCCTGGAGCGCGGGGCCAGCAGGGCAGACCTGGAGGAGCTGATCGCCAGGCTCTCCACGGATCAGGAGCAGCCAGCCTCAACCATCCGGGCCATCCTTCGCGCGCTGGAGCAGGAGAACCGCGCGGCTGATGCTATCGCCACGGGCCGCAGCCGGCTGGAGATCGCCGCAGACCGCCAGGAGATCGGTGGGCAGCTCATCACCCTGGCGGGGCTGTTCCCGGCGTCGCTCGCTGAGGCGATTCAGACCCGGATGCAGTTCCTTCCCTCGGACGACATCAGCTCAGCGCTGATGTTCCTGGCGGGTGCCGCTGGCGTGATGAAGCTGGGGTCTGAAGTCGTCGCCAAGGCCAGCGCCGGCTTCCGGGTGCCCCTGAATCTTTACGTGGCCCTGGTGGGCCGATCCGGCGCGAAAAAAGGCCCCGGGCAACGCCTCCTCCTGGACGACCAGATCGACCCGATCGCGCGGGAACTCGCCCAGCAGCACGCCCGGAACATGGCCGCCTGGCGGGAGGAGAACCGGGGCTGCAAGCCGTCCGATCGCACGGAACCCCCGCTCGAACTGCGCATCCGCGCCTCGAAGTGGACCGGGGAATCCCTCGACGCCACGTTGGCGAACCTGGAGACCGCAGGGCTGGGCCTGCTGCTCTCGCGGGAGGAGCTCGCCGGGATGTTCGGCGGCCTCAACGCCTACCGCGCGGGCCGGGGTGACGACTCCGAACAGCTCCTTGAGGCTTACGACGGCCGGGGGACCGTGGCGCTCCGGGTGACGGCCGACGGCGGGGGGCGGTTCTATTCCCAGTGCCAGGTGTCGATCTGTGGCGCGATCCAGCCGACCGTCCTTCGCCGTCTGGTGGGCGCCAGTGAGGGTGACGCCTCAGGTCTGTGGGCTCGATTCCTGTTTGCCCCGCTCCCCGAGCGGGTGGTGCCGATCCCGCCAGAGGAGACGCAGCAGCAGATCCAGGCCAGTGAGGCCGCAGCTGCCATGCTGGTGCACGTCATCGGGCAGGTCTACCGCCTCCCTCGGCAGAGCCTCCACCTGTCAGCCGAGGCCCGGCGTGACTTCCTGGCCTACGAGGCCCGCTGCCAGGGCGATGCCCTCCGCGCGGAGCTGCCGGCTCAGCAGGCCTGTTGGGGCAAGGCCGCCGGCAAGGTCCTCAGGGTTGCCGGCCTGCTCCACCTTCTCCATGCGGTCTGCCCCGACGGCCACCACTCCGAGGAGATCCAGCCCTGGGCGATCCAGGAGGCGTGCAACCTGATCGACCACCTGACGGGATGGACCCTTGGGCTCCATGCCGCCGCTGTGGACCAGGACGACCCCACGGAGCTGATGCGGACCCTGCACCGGTTGGCGGGCCTGGAAGGCGCCGTTGGCTGGCGGGAGCTGAGGAGCCGTCTGGGCAAGCGCCAGCGGGAGACGATCGACAGCGCCGCCGCACGCGAAGCAGCCGCTGCCTTGGCGGGGTTGGGCTACGGGGAGCTGGTTCCGGGATCCCGTGGGGGGTGGAGCTACCGGGCGACGAAGGATCTCCCTGGGTGAGGACCGCAGTTGGACGCTGCCGCCCCTGGGTAACCGGGGGCTTTTTTGTATCCGCGTGAACGTGGGTCAATGTGGGTCGTGTGTGGGTCTTATGTGGGTCAAGCCAAATCCCTGAAAACCCTTGGCATGACTGTGTTTATAGGCTTTAGAGAGTGTTATGTGGGTTATGTGGGTCATTTTTGGACTTTTCTTTTTTCAAGGGCTAAACTGTTCACAGTGATACAGAAAAACGCATTTTCAGAGAGATAGGACCCACATAACCCACATAGCCCACATAAGCCGAAAACCCTTGCAGCAACTGAAAAGTGGCGACCCACATTCGACCCACATTCGACCCACATAAGACCCACCCTCTGCGAGGCCTGGTGAGCGGCCCCCAACCTTGGAACTACCGAGGAATCCTCGGCGGTTGGCCCTGCTACGCTGCCCCTGGCGTCTTGTGAGTGGGAATGGGCCGGCCTGTGGGGGTCGGCTTTTTTCTGGCCTACGCTGGGCGCATGGCCTACATCGACGTTGACATCGACTCGGCGGAGCTGCTGGCCGCATCGCGGCGGCTGGCCGAGGCCATGGATAGATTCCCGACGTTGACGGCCATCGCCATGACCAAGGGGGTGGTGGCATCCAGGGACGCCATCAGGCGGGAGATCCTCCCGATGATCGAGGGAGGCCCCTCGCGCTGGACGGAACGGGGGCTGATCTTCAAGCGTGCGACACCCAAAGACCTGAGGGCGCAGGCTGGGTTCCAGCATGGCCAGGGGCGCTTCGAGGATGACCACCTGGCCAGGAAGGGCGGAGGGGTTGCAGCGGGCAGGTATATGCGCACGCTCGCAAGAGGTGGTGATAGGCCGGCGAAATCCTCAGAGCTGCACGCGTGGCGCTCAGGGTTGCTCAAGAAAAACGAGGATTATTTGTTGCCCAATGAGAAGCTGCCTGAAATAGACGCCCATGGAAACTTGCCGGGAACTTATTGGCGTTCAGCGTTGGCGGGTGTTGGTGGCATTCATGCGCCGGGCAGTGGTCAGAATGTCACACGGAGGTCGGCATGGATCAACCCAAAAACAGGCAAGGCGCGGAGACCTAGAGCAGGTGCTAAAAACAAGTATTTCTTAATGTATAAACATAGTGCCGATGGTGAGGGCTTCGGCTATGCGTCGGCAGGAAAGGGCGGCTCTCGATTCCGGGGGGATGAGAGGCCGTGGGCAATCGTGAGGAGAACGGGGAATAAGAACCGTGGATTTGTTCCTGTGCTGTTCATCTCTCAATGGCAGAACTATGAGGGGATCTTTCCTATTGATCAAGTGGCCCTTAAAGCGTTCCGTTCGACATACGCTAAGACGTTCACGGAATTGGTTAAGGAAGCGTGGGAAAGAAGGCAGGCGAAACTAAATAGATAGCTAGCTCGTAGACTTGATTTGATTTACTATTTAAATGCCAATAGTTTGTTATATCGTTACACTTTTGGGGCGGGTGGGTCCTTCCGGGAGGGGGTCAAGTCGTGGGTACTTTCGGAC
>Ga0208465_1000041_pt1 | contig 45373 bp, 47 predicted proteins | sample LakMenEpi31Aug10_FD_150749 | JGI IMG/M metagenome (GOLD analysis project Ga0208465, IMG submission 150749) | Freshwater microbial communities from Lake Mendota, WI - 31AUG2010 deep hole epilimnion (SPAdes) | ecosystem: Environmental > Aquatic > Freshwater > Lake > Epilimnion/Euphotic zone ...
CCTGCGCCTGTAGCCTTCCCTGCGCCTGTCGCCTTGTGCCCCCCTCCCCCGCCAACCAGATAAAATAGACTTGGGGTGCAGGTCTGCCATTACTCCCCCACGTCCATTACTCCCCACTCCCCCTCTATGGCCACCCCCCAACCCACCTATGACGACATCCTCCGCCTCTTCCAAGAGACCACCCTTCAGTTCAAAGAAACTGACCGACGGATGCAGGAAACCGATCGCAAAATCCAGGAGGTTATCGAGGAAAACCGTCGCATCAACCGACAGGTGAGCAAGCAAATCAGCGAACTCGGTGGCGCCTGGGGGCGATTTGTCGAAGACCTGGTCGCCCCGGCCTGCGAACGCCTCTTTTTAGAACGGGGCATTCCCGTCGATCAGGTCAGCCAACGCAACAAACGCCACCACGCCGGCGACACCCTAGAAATCGATGTGCTGGTGGTCAACCGGGGCCACGTCCTAGCCGTCGAAGTCAAAAGCAGCCTCAGCGTCGACGACGTCAAGGACTTCATCGCCGACCTGGAACGCTTCACCACCTTCTTCCCCGAATACACCGGTATGCAACTCTACGGCGCCGTCGCCGGTATCGGCATCGAATCCGGAGCCGATCGCTACGCCTACCGCCAGGGGCTATTTGTCATGACCCAATCCGGCGACAGCGTCACCCTGCTCAACGACGAGCACTTTCAGCCAAAAGCGTGGTAGGAGGGAGTGGGGGAAAAAAGAAAAAAGAATGGGAAGTAGGGTTTTCCAGTAGCAAATCCTAGCCGCAGCTATATTGTTGCTTTTTCAGACTTTTCGCCCCGTTAATAGTTCTCTCCATCCCCCCCACTCCCCCCTGTCCCCGGGTTCCCCAACCCGGGGTGCTTTGTGCTGCCAAAAAATCGGCGCTACGCCCATGGAGGGGTAGCCACCGGTAAGGGGACAAAGGCAAGCCAGAACCCTTAGGACAAAGTTGATCGGTCAAAGCGTGCACTACTGGATAGGCGTTTTGGCTTGGGCTATATTTTCTCCCGTTAAACCCTTAAGGGGTATAGGGCAGGGAGGAGAAGTTCTTGAGCTGGTCAATGACGGTTTCGACAATGGCGTGCTTGCAGGCCAGTAACTTGTCGGTGAGCTGCATCAAACGGCAAAGGGTGGGCCTTCGATAATATTTTCGTGGAACGGCTGTGGTGCCCGGTGAAGTCCGAAGAGGTTTACCTCAAAGACTACGAGAGCGCTGCCAGTGCGATAGTGTCCTGCTGGGTCCCCTGCTACCCTAGGCCAGGTCAGGTAAATTAGCTGACTTTCAAGAGGAAGGCAGGAGAAATAGGCGAACTTGCGCCAGGGCCTACCAGGGTTAGCCAAACATTAATCCCAGGAAGGCAAGGCTGGCCATCAACCAAAGCCACCCGCCGCCGCTCTGGGAAGGCGGTTCTGGAGTGATCTGCCCCTTGCCGCCACATAGGGGACAGTCCTCAGCGGTTCCCAATAAGGATCCGGGGACTTTACCAATGCCATTGCAATAGGAACAGATCTGGGCTTCCCGGTTTTCCACCACTGCCATGGGAGCTACCGCAGAGTTCCTATCATCTGATTTATAGGGAGCCCCATGGGAACAACGATGTAAGGGCCTGAATCTAGAACCCTGACAGACAGGGCAGCCCTTATGAACCGTACCGTGACATTTCAAACATTTGGCGTCCCCCGTACTCTGACAGGCTGGACAGTGCTCAAAGGTGAGCTTTTCACCGCAGTGGGGGCAAAATTCACCAATTTGGGGAAAGCTATGGCGGTGGGCCTGACAGGTGCAAACTTTGCCGATTTCCTGAGTTGATTTGGGGTTTTTCATAATGCCTCCTGAAGACAGAGGGCCTATGGAATGATCATAGAATGAATAACTTAAGCCCAAAGGGGCAGTCAACGTTTCTTAGCACTGCAGTTTTGGATCGCCCCATTACAGGAGATCAGCCCCTATGAAATGTTTCGTACCCCTGTTCTAGTGGTCTAGCAAGATTTAAGTGAGCAGTAAATCTCTCCCCGTCCCCCTATCTCCCCGTCCCCCCTGCTGGTCTCAACCCGTCACGTTAAGGTTGACAGAGCACTAGGGCGGAAAGCTGCCATCGAGCACCCATCGGGTCACGTCAAAGGCTATTCGTCAAGCCGTGGGTGGGGTTGCCGATCCTTGGGTTACCCTACAACTATCATTGTTTATGTTTTTCTAGCCTCGACCCTGGAGAGCCTGTCAATCCTGTTGTAGTCCCGTAAGGAAGCTCCTATGTCCCGTCCTCTGCCCCGCCTGCCCCACCTGTTAGTGGGTACCCTGGTTGCTAGCCTAGGTTGGGCTGGCCTGGAAATTTCCCAGTTGTTGCCCATGCCGTCGGTACGGGCGGCGGAGGAGTTCACCATTCGGGCCACCGGTCCCTTGATCTTTAGCCTCTCCATTGATGATCTGGAGACCTTTGCCAACACCGGGGAGGTCACCGGCGATTTGAGGCTCTACGCCCGGTTCCTGGACGAGGAGCTGCTGGCGAACCTGCGCCAAATCCTGCAGATGCGCTTTCCCATACCGGTGGCCACCGTCGGTCACCTGAGCTATTCTCCCCTGGGGCGCGATGCCCTCACTAACCTGGGTAAGGTGTTTCAATCGACCCGGGGGGAAAACGGCTTCCATGCCCTACGGGCGGCGGTGATTAAGGCGGCGGCGGCCTCTGGCCCCGAGGGTTGGACGGCCCTTGACGTGATGCGGGCCTTCCCCACCAGTTCCATTGAGGTTAACCTGAAGGGGTTGCTGGACCTACGGCGGGAGTTATCGATTTACTTTAGCTACAACCAGGCGGCGGTGCGGGCGATTCGCACGGCGGCGGCGGAAGAGGACTCAACCTCTCCGCCGGTTGACCTTGCCAGGCTGCCCGATCTGTCCCAACCTGGGCCCTATGCCTTTTCCCAGCGTACCCTGACGGTCACCAACCCGGCCCTGCGGCAAACGACGACGGGGTTGACCGTAAACTACGACTTTAGCGCCGATGTCTACCTGCCGGAGCGCAGCTCCGCACCGGTGCCGGTGGTGATGATCTCCCACGGATTTGGCGCGGTGAAGGAGGACTTTACTTTCCTCAGTCACCACCTGGCCTCCCATGGCTACGCCGTGGTGGTGCCAGACCACGTCGGTAGTGATCTGCAATACCGCCAGCAATACCTGAATGGTCGTCTTAACACCCTGCTGAGCCCGATTGAATTTATCAACCGACCCAAGGAAATCTCCTACCTGATCGACCAACTGGAACAGCTGGTGGCCAACTCCCCCGACTGGGCGGGGCGGCTGGACCTGAGCCGGATTGCCGCCATTGGCGACTCCCTCGGCAGTTCTACGGTGATGGCCCTGGCGGGGGCTTCGATTAACTACGATCGCCTGGTGGAGGCCTGCGATCGCGATACCGTAATCCTGGATTTCAGTCTCTACCTGCAATGCCGGGCCCGCTTTCTGCCCCCGAAAAACTACGACCTCAGCGACCCCCGCATCAAGGCGGTGATCGCCGCCCATAACCTGGGGGGGCCCCTCTACGGCCCTGAGGGGGTAGCGCGGATTAACATTCCCATCATGATGGTGTCCGGCAGTGCGGACGTGGTGGCCCCGGTGGTGACGGAGCAGATTGCCCCCTTCCTCTGGCTCACCAGCCCCAGCCGCTACCTGGCCCTGCTGCAGCTTGGCACCCACTTTTCCTCCAAGCCTCCGGGGGAGGGATCTGGGGATGTGCCCTCCCTATTAATGGGCCAACACCGGGAGGTGGGCGCCAGCTATTACAAGGCCCTGGCGACGGCCTTCCTGGGGGCCCACCTGCGGGGTGAGGCGGGGTTTCTCCCCTATCTGACCGCGGCCTATGCCCAGCGGCTCAGCCAGGGCCAGCCCATGGTGGTGGACCTGATTCAACACCTAACGGCGGATCAGGTGAATGCCGCCTACCCCGGTAAGCCGCCAGTATCCATGGTGCCGCCCCCGCCGGTGGCCGCTGTCCCCCCCCGGCAGGAACCGATTCTGGAGACAATTAAACGCACCGGGGAGTTGCGCATCGCCATGCGCCGTGATGCCCCTCCCTTTGGCTACGGGGATGACACCACCGGTTGGTCAGGCTACTGCCCTAACCTGGCCCAGGCCCTGGGAGACCACCTCACCGAGACCCTCCAGACGCCGGTGGCGATCGCCCTGGTGGCGGTGCCCTCCACCCTGGATAACCGCTTTGATCTGGTGCGGGATGGCCAGGTGTATTTAGAATGCGGTCCCAACACCATCCGCCGGGACGTGCCCGGGATCGAGTTTTCCAATGTGATCTTCGCCACCGGCACCCACTTCCTCACCACCCCGGAGAAGGCCGATACCATTAACCCGGCCCTTTCCCTGGCGGGGGTGCGGGTGGGGGTGCTGGCCAACTCCACCAACCAAACCCTGCTGCAGGAGCGGTACCCCGAGGCGGCGGTGACCCCCTTCAGCGGCCCCACCGGTCGATCCCTGGCGGTGCAGTCAGTCTACCGGGGCGAGCTGGATGCCTTCCTGGGGGATGATATTCTCACCATCAGCGAAGTGCTGGGGCAGGGGTTGTCGGCTCAAAACCTTACCCTGGTGCCGGAGTTGCCCCTGAGTTGTGAATACTATGGTCTGGTTTTGCCCCAGACTGATCCCCAGTGGGTGAAGACGGTGGATAGGTTCTTGGCGGCAGAGGTGGGGCAGCAGACCTGGAAACAGTGGTTAGGCCAATACACCCCCTACGCCCTGGATACCCTGAGCTATTGCTTGAACCGGTAGGGCTATACTGGAGCTTCAGCCCTTGCACTGAAGGGGGCAGTGGTAGCCGGGTGGGGTGGAGCAATGATCCTGGGGGTGGAGCAAAAGCCAGCAGTCAGATCGGGCCAAGGGGCAATAGAAATCCCCATCAGCATTGCGCCGATGATGGACCGCACCGATCGCCACTATCGCTATTTCATGCGTCAGATTACCCCGGGCACCCTGTTCTACACCGAGATGGTGACGGCCCAGGCCATTCTCCACGGCGATCGGCAACGGCTGCTGGGCTTTACCCCGGCGGAAAAGCCCCTGGTGCTGCAGGTGGGGGGGGATGACCCCACCAGTCTGGCCACCTGCGCCCGGTTAGCGGCGGAGTTTGGCTACGATGGTATCAACCTGAATGTGGGCTGCCCCAGCGATCGGGTGCGCAGTGGCAACTTTGGCGCCTGTTTGATGTACCAACCCGAGCGGGTGGCGACGGCGGTGGCGGCCATGGTGGCGGCCAGCCCTCTGCCGGTCAGCGTTAAGCACCGGATTGGGGTGGACGATCGCGATCGCTACGAAGATATGGCGGATTTTGTCAGCACCGTAGCCGCCGCCGGTTGTCGCCACTTCACGGTCCACGCCCGCAAGGCCTGGCTGCAGGGCCTCAGCCCCAAGGATAACCGCACCATTCCCCCCCTGCGCTACGGGGATGTCTATCGCCTCAAGCAGGAACTCCCCCACCTGTGGATTGAAGTCAACGGCGGCATTACCCAATTGCCCCAGGTGCAAGACCACCTGGAGCGGGTGGATGGGGCCATGATCGGTCGGGCTGCCTACGACCATCCCTACCTGTTTGCCGGGGTGGATGGGCGGTTTTTGGGGGCTACAGAGCCGGGGCGATCGCGGCCGCAGGTGGTGGAGGCCATGCTGCCCTACATCGAAACCTGGCTGGGGCACGGGCTAAAGCTCAACAAAATTACCCGCCACATGCTGATGCTGTTTGCCGGTCAACCCGGCAGTCGCCTGTGGAAGCAGCACCTAACGGAACAATCCTGCCGGCCCGGGGCCGGGCTGGAGGTGGTGAGCCAGGCCCTGGCGGTGGTCAATGGCCTGGGGTTGGCGGGGTGAGCACCGGCTGGGGTGGCTTTGTTCACCCATGGATGGGTGATGGCCGCTCAGTCAGACCCGATCGAGGGGTCAGGTAGGGATCAAAAATCTACCCCCCGCTTGAGGTCAATGCCCTTCTCGGCATAATGCTTGTGGTTAAACACCTCGGAATGGGCACTGGCCAGCTCAAAGTAGGCGGGGGGATGGTTACACCGACCGGTAATAATCACCTCCGTGTCCCGGGGTTTGCGCAGCAAAGCCTGGACAATCGGATCCTCCGGCAGCAACTCCAGGTCAACGGTGGGGTTGAGTTCATCGAGAATGATGGTTTTGTAGAGGCCCGAGGCGATCGCCGTGCGGGCGATTTCCCAACCCCGCTCCGCCTCCACGTAATCAATCTCCTGCTGTTGCCCCCGCCAGACAATGGCATCCCGGCCACAGCGCTGGTGATCCACCAGGTTAGGGTAGCTCTTGCGCAGGGCGGCGATGGCGGCATCTTCGGTATAGCCGTTGCCCCCCTTCAGCCACTGGATAATCAGCACCCGGTGGGATAGGTCCTGACTGATGCCCCGGCCAATGGCCTGCAGGGCCTTGCCCAGGGCACTGGTGGACTTACCCTTGCCCGCCCCGGTATAGATTTCAATCCCCTCCAGCCCCGGGATGGTATTGGCATGGAGTTGGGGTTTCATCTCCGAATGCAGGTCGGCAATCTCCAGCAGAGCCTGGGGCGCCCCCCGGCCGGTGGCAATGATTTCCAGGTGATCGGGTTTTTGGGCCAGGGTTTTGACCACCTCCTCGATCGCCAATAGGCCCAGATCCAGCACCGGGTTGATTTCATCCAGTACCACCACGGAGTAGAGCCCCGAGGCGATCGCCCCCTTGGCCACATCCCAGCCCCGTTGGGCCTCCTGCTTGTCAAATTTGGTAATGGCCTCCGGGCCAAAAAACTCCGCCCGACCAGTACGCACCTGATCAATCAGGTGGGGAAAGCCCCGCTGCAGGGCTTCAATGGCGGCATCTTCGTCGTAGGTGCGGCCCGGCCCCTTTAAAAACCGTAACAGTAGCACCCGACTCTCGAGGAAATTTTGAATTCCCAAACCAATGGAGCGCAACACCACCCCCAGGGCCACCTGGGACTTACCCTTACCCTCCCCATCGTAGACATGGATCTGCCCCGTCAGCCGCTCATTAGTTTGTTGCGCCGTACGAATGCCAATACCGGTTCTCACCATAGCGGATTACCCTAGTCAGTCTCCCCAGCCACGAGCACGGAATAGCTGGCCAACTTTATAATCTTATCCAACCCCAGGCTGTCGGTGTGCCTAATTGCGACCCTAGCAGTATGCTTAAAGCCACTCGGCATCGATTTGTCTATGTTTCTGACCGACTTACTCGCTGACCTGGGGCTGATGCCCCTACGGGCCATTGCTTTTCAGACGGTGCTGCTGATGCTGGCGACCAGTCTAGAGGCCATGGTGCTGCGGCAGCGGTTGCGCCTGGGCTATCAAACCAGCATCCGCTACTCCGCCAGCATTAATCTGTTGGCCACCACCCTGGGCTGGCTCAGTTTCCTGGCCCTGGAACGGCTGTTACCGGTGGAACTACGCCAACAGGTGATTAGCTACATCCTATTTAATCGTTTCTACCCTAATGGCTGGAGCAACAGGCTACCGGTGCTGGTGGTGGTAGCCGCGATTGGGGCCTTTTTTCTCACCTATTGGGTGAAGCTGCAGGGGTTAAGGGGGTTAATGGTTTTACTGGGGTTACAGCCTAGCCCCCCCACCGCCAGGGGCGACCGGCAGGGGCGTTATCGAGCCGCCCGTGACCAAACCGCCCCTAGCCAACCCTCCCTTACCCTGGCGGTATTACACGCCAACGCCTTAAGTTTTACGGCCATGCTGCTAGTTTTACTGATCCGCTTAGTTGCCTGAGGAAAACCATGATCAAGTGGTTGCGCCAGACCCTTGCCGAGATCTACACCCTGCTATTGCCACCCCAGTACTTTTCCTGGCAGATGGTGCTTTACCTGAGTATTTTTTCCTGGGGCATGTCCCTGCTGGGCCGCCTCTTAGGAGCCAGTACCTTCACCGTGGGGCTGCTGGCCTCAGGGGGTTGGATCTTTCTGGCCCTGGGGTTGGGCTGGGGAATTCAGGCTAGCCGGATTAAACCCTTTGGACTCAACCTGGCCCCCTGGGTGGCGGGTGGGGTGCTATGTATGTTTGTGTTTGGCACCTGGGGAGGGCGTTGGCTCGAGCCAGCTCTGGTCTGCTGGCCCCTGGTCTCCTTTGGGGTGGCGGCGGTGCCCCACCTGGTCAGTTGGGACTTGAACTGGAAAACCCCCAGCCCACCGGTGCGTCAACAGCTGGTGCTGTTATTCCTCCTCAGCCTGTTATTCAGTAGCTGGTTGCAATTTTACTTTCGCCTGCAGGCCTGGGTAGAGGCCTATCCTAGCCTGGTGGCCGATCGCCTGGACCAGAGTAACTTTGTCTATCGCATGCCAGGTCAGGAGGTCCCCCTATCGGTTGGGGTAGCCCACCTGACCCAGGCGGAGGCCCTGATCGAATCGCAGCTGGAGGGGCAACCCTGGCCCTCGGTGGAACGGTGGTTACTCAATCGGGACGGGCAGCGGCAGGCCTTACAAACCCAGCTGCAAAACCGTGCCTCCCCCTCCCCTGAGGACCGACTGTGGGACCTGGATCTGGAGGTTAACAACGAAGCCAATGGCTACCGGCTAGACCTGTGGGCGGTGTGGACTGGGCCGGCGGCCACCGAGGCCAGCTATTATTTGGAGAAATCCTGCCAACTGCGACCGATCCCCCCAGCGGTGAGCGCCGAGCCGGTTGATCAGACCGCCGCCGCCCTGCCCCCTACCCTTTGGGCCAGTTTCACCTGTAACCTGGAAACCCCCCGTCGCCCTGGTCATCCTAGAACCACTGCCCATGCCAACCCCTAGCCCCCTCCCCCGACGCCTGGGGGCGATCGCCGGCAATGTCTACCGACAGGTGATGCGCGATCGCCTGCTTTACCTGGTGGCTCTGTTTACCGTGATGCTGGTCGCCGCCGGCCTGCTCCTGCCGGAGGTGGCGGCCGGTGCCGCCGATAAGCTCCTGCTAGACCTGGGGTTGGCGACCATCCATGGCTTTAGCGCCCTGGCGGCGATCCTGGTGGGGGCCAACTTGATTAATCAGGAGGTGGATCGGCGCACCATTCTGGTGTTGTTAGCCAAACCGGTGAGCCCCGCCGAATTTGTGGTGGGTAAGCACCTGGGGCTGGCGGCGGTGCTGACGGTGTTGGTGGCGGCCCTGGGGCTGGTGTTCCTGGCCTTGATGGCCCTCCAGGGGATTTTCCTGCCCCTGGCCAGCCTGCTGTGGGCCTTGGGGTTTACGGCGATGGAAGCGGTGGTGTTGGGGGCGATCGCCCTGTTTTTTGGGTCCTTCACCAGTACCCTGCTGGCCACCCTCCTGAGCCTGGCCACCTACCTGATGGGGCACCTCAGCGCTAATGTGGTCAGCCTGACTAGCCTCGGTGATAACCCAGGCCTGACCCGGGTTGCCCACGCTTTGTATCTAGTTTTACCGGACCTGGAGCGGTTCAACCTGCGCAATCAGGCGGTCTACGGCACCGCCCTGCTGCCCGACCTCCCCACCCTGACCGGTGATCTGGTCTACGGGGTGGTTTACATCGCCCTGCTGCTCAGCCTGGCTAGCCTGGCCTTTCGCCGCCGCCCCCTCTAGCCCGGGCCCTAACCCGGCCCCGGTGCCGCCAGCCCTAGCTGGGCCTGGTGCCCATCTATCCACTGCCGCAGCAGGGCATTAATCTGATCGGGCGCCTCATCCTGGGGGCAGTGGCCCACCCCCGGCAGGGTGATAAACCGTTCCACGGCGGCAAACTCCCCCAGGTGCCGACCCAAGCCGATCGGCTCCCAGGGGTCGGCCTCCCCCCAGATGATCAACACCGGCGCCTCTACCTGGGGCAAGAGGTCCTCCGCCAGGGGCCCCTGGGAATAGCGCAGAAAGGCGGTAAACACCGCCGCCGCCCCTGGCTCCTGGGCGGGGGCCAGCAGCAGGTTGATCAGTTCATCGGTAACCGCCTCGGGGTTGACGTAGGCCTGCCGGAGAATGGACCGCAGGGTGGCGGGCCGGGCCACCAGGGAAAAGAAACTGCGGCTGATCAGGGGGTTGGTCAGGAGGGTCTGGATCAGGGGCACCCCCAGGCGCTCATGCCAGGCCAGGGTGGCCTGCTTTCGTTCATGGAACTGGCGCAGGGAACAGTTCAACAGGGCCAGGCCCGGCACTAGAGCGGGGGCCTGCACCGCCATCTGCAGGGCCACCACACAACCAATGGAGTTGCCCACCAAAAAGGCTGGCCCGGCCACCACCTCCTGACAAAAGTCCAGCAGTTGCTGACCCCAGGTCTCAAAGCCGTAGGGCACCTGATCGGCGGTCAGGACGGGCCCGGGGGAGGGTTTCGCTGAAAAGCCAAAACCCAGTAGATCGAGGGCAAAGACTCGATAGTGTTGCCCCAGCACCGGCAGGTTTTTGCGCCAGTGATCACTGTGGGCGCCAAACCCATGGATCAACACCACCTTGGCTCCCCCTTCCCCCGCCTGTTGATAACGGATGGGGAAGCCGCGCCAGAGCCACTGATGGGTGCTTACCTGAGACCGATCCATGGATTTTACTGTGCCGGAAGAGATTGGAGGAAATTACGCAGCAGGGACTTACCAGCGGTGGTGAGGATGCTCTCGGGGTGGAACTGCACCCCCTGCAGGTGGGGATACTGCCGATGCTGCACCCCCATAATGGTGCCGTCCTCCACCCAGGCGGTAACCTCCAACACCTCAGGACAGGTGGCCCGATCAATCACCAGGCTGTGGTATCGAGTCGCCGGGAAGGGGTTTTCCAGGCCAGCAAACACCCCCTTGCCGGTATGGTAGATGGGGGAAGGTTTACCATGCATCAGTTCTGCCGCGCGGACGACCTGGCCACCAAATACCTGGCCGATGCTCTGGTGGCCCAGACAAACCCCCAGGATGGGCAGGGTGGGGCTGAGGGCGGCGATCGCCGCCAGGGAAACCCCCGCCTCATCAGGAGTCCCGGGCCCTGGGGAGATCACCAGGGCATCGGGCTGGAGGGCCACAATCTCAGGTACGGTGATCTGATCATTGCGGAAAACCTGGATGTCAGACGCCAGGGGCAGCTCCTGCCCCAGCTCCCCCAGGTACTGCACCAGGTTATAGGTAAAGCTATCGTAGTTATCGATCACTAAAATCATAGGGCCTTGAACACCTGCCAGATGGGCGGTAATAACAGACAGGTGGCCACAAACAGGGATATCAGGGCCGATAGTAACACCGCCGCCGCCGCACAGTCCTTAGCGATTTTGGCTAGTTCGTGGTAAGTCTGCTGCACCGTCAGGTCAACCACGGACTCCAGGGCGGTGTTGATCAACTCCATGGTCATTACTGCCCCACAGGTCAGGCTAATAATCGAGACCTCCATGGGGCTGAGGCGTAGGCCAAGGGCCAGGGATATGGCCAGGGTGCCAATCAGGACATGGATACGAAAGTTGCGCTGGCTGCGAAAGGCGTAGGATACCCCCTGCCAGGCGTATTTGAAGCTGACCAAGAGATTACCGGCTACACGCCAGGAGAGCGATCGCCGAATCGATGGAATATCTGGATCTGGCAGCGTAGTCAGGGAGTCAGAGTTTTCACTGTAAATAGCCATGAATAAAATAATAAATCAAACCGAAATATTAAGTCTGGGTTGACTATTGGCCCCAGGATAGCATTGCCGGCCCGCAACCCATCAACAATGGCCTTAAGGGCCCAGATTTGGGTTCCCCAAGCGGCGGACATAGGAGAGCACCGGGAACCCGAGCCCCCCGGGCAAAATCACCGGGTGGTCAAACCTCAACATAGTTGCCCTGTTGACTAGCCGCCAGCGGGTCAAGGTCAATGTACCCTAACTGGGCTGGTCATAGATTAAGATCTGCCAGGAGTTCATGTTGCTTTTGTATCATCACCGCTAAGCTAGCCTCATCGGGGTGGTCCCACCCCAGCAGGTGAAGGAAGCCGTGGGCCGCCAGCCAGGCCAGCTCCCAGTCCAGGGAGTGACCCGCCTGGGCCGCCTGCCCCTGGGCCGTATCCAGGGAGATGACAATATCTCCCAAATAAAGGGGCTCGGTGTTCAGTAGGTCAGGGGTGAGGGGAAAGTCCTGCTCGAGGGCGGCGAAGGCCAGCACATCGGTGGGCTGATCAATCTGACGAAAGGATTGATTGAGCTCGGCGATCTCAGCATCCGTGGTTAACCGTAGGGAGACCTCGTAGGTCCCCAGGGGGGAACCGGTCAGCTGCACCTGGGTGGCCCAGTGTTGAAACCACTGCTGCCAGGTCTCAGGGGCGACGATCGCCGCCCCTGGGTGGTGGTAATCAAGGCTCAGATCCAGGGTTGGGGTAGGGGGCATCACCATCAATGCGAGGCAGACCTGGCTAACGGGTGAGGTAGGCGAGGCCCACCATCAACCCCAGTAGACCAATGCTGGTGAGGGAGAAATGAAACAGGGATTTGCTGCCTTTGCGCACCATATTGCGCATAGCCAGCTTAACAAAACTGGGAGGCGCTGCCTGGGTCTGGGGATCGGATTCACTCATGGAAGGTGGGAAGGTAAAATGCAAATTATTGTTAATTCTAACCCAGCCTCCAGCCTGGCCTATGGCAGTTAACCATGCCCATGGCAAAACCCCTGAACTATTTTCGATCACCTTAACCGCCCCATAGACTGAATTCCTTCCATAGCAGAATAACCGTTTCAGCCAAAGGCCGTTGCTCCAGATCTGCGACTTTTGTGGGGAACGGTCTGATAACTAGATTTCCTGTTTGGCAGCATCGCCAGGGCCGGTCTAGGCCCCGATAAACGCCATTTGTCGGCGTTAATTTTCTGCCTCCATGCTCCCCGTTAGGGGGATCGGCCCACCCCTCGGCCAACTTGGGACGCCAGCGGTTATTCGCTATAGTAAGTACCCTGAAGTCAATTATGGTTACCCCTGTCACCTATGAATGTTCTCTGTCGTGCCCTGGCTAGCCCACTGCTGGCCTCGAGTTTACTGGTAGGTTCCCTTCCCCTCCCCTTGGGTCAGGCCCAGGCCCAAACCTCGGTGAGCCCCGTTGTTACGGCGGTCAGCCCCACCCCTGACCAGGTGGTGCCCTGCGAAGTCCTGATCGTGGGGGGCGGTCTAGCGGGTACGGCGGCGGCCTACGAAGCCCTGCTGCTGGGCCATCAAGTTTGCTTGACCGAGTTGACCGACTGGGTGGGGGGGCAGATCTCCTCCCAGGGTACCACCGCCCTGGATGAATCGCGGGAACAACGCAATCAGTTGTTCTACTCCCGGGGCTATAAGGAACTGCGCGATCGCGTCGAAGCCAAGTACGGCCGGCTCAACCCCGGTGAGTGCTGGGTCAGCGCCTCCTGTTTTATGCCCTACGATGCCCACAATATTCTTATGGAGATGCTAGAAGAGGCGGAAAAACGCGGGGGTGGAACCCTGCAGTGGTTCCCCAATACGGTGGTAAAGCAGGTGGAGCTGAATCAAGCCGGTAACCACATCGACCAGGTGATGGCCATTCAGCACAGCCCTGCCCCAGGGGCCCCTCCCCTCAACAGTGAGCCCCTCTCCGCCACCATCGCAGACGCCTACACCTACCAGGATTCCGATCGCTTCACCAAGACCATTATTGAATTTGTACCGGCGGGCCTCAACCCCCACATCGCCCAGGCTGGGGTAAGCCAGCGGGTGGACTGGTTTGTGGTGGAGGCCACGGAAACCGGGGAAGTGATCGCCCTGGCGGGGGTGCCCTACCAACTGGGCTTAGATCCGCGATCGCCCCTCAACCCCTCCTCCCCCGTAGTCCAACGGGACCCCTACTGCACCCAGGGGTTCACCTACACCTTCGCCATGGAGCGCACCGCCGAACCCCAGACCTATGAGGTGCCCGAGTTTTACTCCACCTACGCCCCCTACTACAGCTGGGAAAAAACCCGGGATAGCCTGAAAACCCCCCAGGACCAATTTGACTTTGTCTTTACCTACCGTCGCCTGTGGAGCGCCGACCCCGAGGCCGAGGCCCGCATCTCCGGGGTGTCTCGGCCCCAGGTGGGGGATATTTCCATGCAGAACTGGACCTGGGGCAACGACTATCGCCCCGGCACCCAGCAGGACAACCTGATCCTCAGCCAGGACCAGTTGCAGGCCTCCGGCCAGCTAGAACCCGGTGGCTGGATGGGGGGGCTGCGCACTGAAACCCTGCGCAAGGGGGAGGAAAACGCCCTGGGCTTTTTCTACTGGCTGACCACCGGCACCACCGACTCCCAGATCGATGACAGTTGGAAACAGCCCGACCCTTACAACGTCTTCCTGCAGGGGCTGGATTCCCCCATGGGCACGGTCCACGGCCTGTCTAAGTACCCCTACATTCGGGAAGGGCGCCGGATCATTGGCCGCCCCTCCTTTGGCTACGAGGAGGGCTTCACCATCAGTGAGGTGGACTTTTCCTGGAATGATTTTGCCTCCGAGTACTACCAGCAAACCCTGGACAGCGACACCTATCGATCGATGCGTCGCTTTTTAGCGGGCCTGGCCACCGTCGACACCTTTGCCGAGGATGGCAACCCCAATGACTTCCCGATTCGCGGCCGTTCGCGAATTTACCCCGACTCCGTCGGCATCGCCCAGTACGCCATTGACTTCCACCCCTGCATGGCGGAGTACCCGGCGGAAAAACCGGGCAACATTGAGCGGCCTGGGGTGCGTCAAGCCCACGGTCAGGCCTACCCCGCCCAGATTCCCCTGCGGGCGATGATCCCCCAAAAGATCGATAACCTGCTGGTCAGCAGCAAGAGCATCGCCACCAGCTACAGTGCCGCCGCCGCCTACCGGGTGCACTCCTTTGAGTGGTCGGTGGGGGCCGCCGCCGCCCACACCATCGATTTCTCCCTGCGCCAGGGGGTGCTGCCCTACGAACTGGTGGATGACCTACCCAAGCAGGAACCGATGCTAGAGGCCCTGCGGCACCAAATCCAGGCCAGTGGCAATCCGGTGCAGTTTCCCAACACCTCCATCTTCAACGAAGACTGGACCCAGTGGAAACCCTGGTAGAGGCCTGCGGGGGCAGGGCTGACCGGTATCGATGGTATCGGTTAGCCCCAGGGCCCTGGCTAGGTGGCCAGGGCCGGGATGCCCCCCGGTAGGGAGTTGTGGTGCTGGCGGGTGACCTCCAGGTAGATGTGTTCGAGTTTCACCGGGTGCCGGGCAATGGAGTCTAGGGGTACCCCATCAAAGCGATCAATCAGGTCCTTGAGATCGAGCTGATCGGGCACCCAGAAGGCCAGATCACCACCGTAGTAGCGGTGGGCGTAGCCCCATTGCTCGGCCCGGGCAATGGCGAGATCGGGGCTGTCGGTTTCGACGGTGACGATCTCGTAGGCGGGGATGCGCGATCGCAGCTGATCCAGCGTCCCCTCCGCCCGCAGTTGGCCCTGGGTAATAATGCCAATCCGCTGGCATAACCGCTCCACCTCATCAAACAAATGGCTGGTGAGCAACACCGTCACCCCCATCGCCTTAAACTGGCGAATCAACCGCCAGACCTCATGGCGAGCCTCAATGTCAAGGCCGGTGGTCGGTTCATCTAAAATCACTAATTTAGGGCGGTGCAGCATCGCCGCCGCCAGACTCAAGCGCCGTTGCATGCCCCCACTGAGCTGTTCTACCGGGGTATGGCGTTGGTTTAGCAGGTCCACCGCCTCCAGGCAAACCGCCACCCGCTGCTGGCAATACTGACCCGATAGGCCGTAGAGCTGGCCAAAGAAACGGAGATTTTGCTGGCAGGTGAGACTACCGTAGAGCAGGTTAGACTGGGGTACCACCCCAATTAACGGTTTAGTCTGGGCACCGGCGGCCTGCCCCTCGATCAGGACACGTCCCGAGTCAGCCCGCAGTAGGCCACAGATAATATTGATGGTGGTGGTTTTCCCAGCCCCGTTAGGCCCTAGCAAACCGTAGATTTCTCCCGGCTCTAGCGTCAAACTCAAGTGTTGTAGAACGGGTTTTGATCCATAGGATTTGCAAAGGTTCTCAAGGATAAGCATAGGGGTGGCGGGGGGTTCAAGCTAGGAATTTGGTCATAGCCAGTAGAGCAATCAATCCCGTCGGGATGATCAAATCTACGGCTCAGGGGTCGCCAGACCGGCTTGGGGTTGGTTATCCTCAAAACGGGCCATAGGGCAGCGCCCCTGTATCTTATCAGGACAGACACCATGGCAGTTTGGCTATCCCCAACTCTCCTTGCCCGGTACCTGCTAACGGCGGTTCTGGTTTTGGGCCTCACCCTGGGGCTCCACCCTGGCCCCCGGGCCAGGCCCCTATCCCCGGCCCTGCAGCCTGAGCCGGTTCAGGCGGCCCTACCCAACCCCCTGGGCGGTTCTAACCAGGCCCCCCCCCTGGGGGTGCAGCGGGTTGGGGTATTGGAGGTGAGCCCCGTTACCCTGGACGGTCGGGAGCTGTTTGAAATTGCCTCCCCCGCCGTCTTCAACCGGGAGCAACCGGGGCAACAGGTGCCGGTGGAGGTGCGGGCTAAGCAAATTGAAGTGAACCTTAACCAGGTGATTAACCAGGCCCTCAACCCTGCGGCCCTGGTTCCCGAGGTGGCGGCGACCAGGGCCACCCCGGCGGACTTTATCGAGGTCACCATTGAGACCGTTAACGATCTGCCGGTGTTGTTTGGCACCGTGGATGCCCTGGCGGAACCCAGGGTGCTGTTAACCGTCACCGATAGCGATGCCCAGTACCACGGCCTATCGGAGGCGGCCCTGGCCAAACGCTGGGCCGCCGTCCTACAGGGGGCTTTCCAGCGGGCCTGGGCTAGCCGCCAGCCAGAGGCCCGGCAACGACAGGTGCAGCAACTGCTGTTAATCCTCCTGGCTAGCCTGGTGCTCACCCTGGCCCTGGCGGGTAGTTGGCAGGTGTTGGGCTGGCGGAAACAGGCCCTGGAGCAGCAACAGGCCATGGAAGGCCAGGATCACAGCACCGCCGCCAATCCCGCCAGGTTGCCCGCCTCCCCCTACCGCCATTGGTTTTCCCCAGAGCAACGGCTGCAGCTAGTGGCCTTCTTCCGTTGGCTGATGTTTTGGGGCATTGCCTTTGTCTGGATCGGGGGGCTGGCCGCTATCCTCAACCTCTTTCCCCAAACCCGGCGCTACGCCAGTAGCCTATTTACGGTGCCGGTGCTGCTACTGGTCACCTGGTTTATCGCCAGCCTGCTTAACCGCCTGGCCAACATTGGCATTGATAGCATCGCCCAGGCCTGGGAGAAAAATGATCTGGGTACGGTCCGGAATCTGGAACACCGGTCCATGCGAATTTCCACCATTATCAATGCCGCCAAGGGGGTTAAAACGGTGTTGATCTATGCCCTGGCCCTGGTATCCCTGCTGCAAATTCTCCAGTTAGCCCCAGCCTCGGTGCTGGCCTTTAGCGCCCTAGCCGCCCTGGCCCTCACCTTTGCCGCCCAGAACCTGGTCAAGGACCTGGTGAATGGGGTGTTAATTTTGCTAGAGGACCAGTACGCCATTGGAGATCTGATCACCACCGGCGGCACCACCGGTATTGTGGAAAACCTGAACCTGCGCATTACCCAGATTCGGGGGGAGGATGGCCGCCTGGTCACCCTGCCCAATAGTTTGATTGCCCAGGTGGATAACCTCAGTCGGAACTGGTCCCGGGCGGTGATCACCATTGATGTCGCCTACGGTACCGACGTCGATGAGGCCCTGGCGGTGGTCCGCCATACCGCCAACGCCATGGCCGCCGATCCCACCTGGCGGTCCACCATCCTTACCCCAACCGAGATACTGGGGGTGAATGGCATTAGCCATGCCGGCCTCAGCCTGGTGATCTGGATTCGTACCCAGCCCCTAAAGCAGTACGCCGTAGGGCGAGAATTTCGCCGCCGATTGCGGTTGGCCCTGGAGCAAGCCCACATTACCATCGGCATACCCCAGCAAAACATCACCAGCGGCCCAGAGGACTATGGCCTAACCGCTGAAATGGATGCCGGGGCGTTGGAGGGCTAGGACTCTATCAACCTTAACGTGACGGGTTGAGACCAGCAGAGGAGACGGGGAGATAGGGGGACGGGGAGGGATTTACTGCAATCTTGCTAGACCACTAGTCAAAAAGCACCCAGGGCCCTAACCCGGCGGTACGGCGTTACCAGACTGGTCCGGGGAGTCAGCCGGCAGGGCCGGCTGGGGCTCCAGCGCGGGGGAAGCAGCCCCCTCAGCAGGGGCTTCCCCACCGACGGGGGGTAACGGTGGGGCCACAGGGGCAGGGGGCCGGCCCACCGGCGACAGGGGCTGATTAATCTCGCTGTGGGTAATTTCAGTTAAACGGCGGATTAACTCGCTGGCTCGTCCATCATTGTCAGGGCGCTGCACCAGCAGGGCGAGGGCATAGCGATGGCCATTGGCGGTATCCACCAGGGCCACATCCCCCAGTAGGGTGGCGATATCGCCGGTTTTGTTGGCCACGATGGTGCCATCCTGATTACCGATGCCGGTGGGAATCAGACTGCGGTTGGCGGTGCGTTGCATGATGCTGAGCAGGCGATCGCGGGACCGGGGTGACAGCAGGCCACCCTGATCCACCAGGGCCATGAGCATGGCCAAATCACGGCTGCTGGTGGTATTAGTGCCCTCCAGGTCGGGCAGGGGGTTGCGCAGCACCGTAGCGGTTAACCCCCACTCGGCAAATTTCTGATTGAGCACCTCCACGCCCCCCAGGGCGTCGATGATCATATTGGTGGCGGTGTTATCGCTGTTGATAATCATGCGACTGGCCACCTCCAAGGCGCTGTACTCACTACCAACCGCCTCATTGGCCAGGGTGCCAGAGCCGCCAGCCACCTGGGTTTCCTGCAGGGCCAGGGTTTGGTTGAGGGCCAGGGCGCCACCATCCACCTGCTGTAAAAACGCCACCAGGATCGGCACTTTGATGGTGCTGGCCGCCGGCAGGGCCTGGTCGCCCTCGAGGTCGAGGTAGTGGCCGGAGTCCAAATCAAGGACGAAAATCGAGGGGGTGAGGCCGGGGGTGAGGGTAATCAGTTGTTCCACCTGGGCCTTAAACCGGGTGAGCTCGCTGCTGAGCTGCAGATCGGTGACCTGGTGGGGCAGACGCCCCGTGGCCAGGCCCCTACCGCTATTGGCGGGGGCTTGGGCCGCGGTCAGGGGCTCGGGGGCGCTGGCATCTTGCTTGGCGGGGCTAAGGGCGGCCAACAGAGTGCCGGCGATGGCGGCTACACCCACGCCGAGGATCAGCAGACGCATCAGATAAAGAACGGAACGGGGGGCCCTGGGTAGGTTAGGAACCACGGCCCGCGGCCGTCGGATTCGCACCTGGTCGGGCCCGGCGACCGCGGATGGGGCGCCAGGGGTGGGGTTTTGTCGGGAATCTGGCGATCGCAGCGGCACCGGATCACCCGATTGGCCATAGCCCCCCCGGTCTGCCCCCTGAGGCCGAGAGGCCGCAGATCGGGAGGAGTTCAGCGGGGTGACCTTACCATAGTCTGGGCCAGAACGTTGGGGCCGGCGTTGCTGAGGAAAAGCTGTTTCGGGATAGGTACCCTGGTTGGTCTCGAAACGGGATGGGGAGCTGCGGTAAACACCCCTGGCTTGAGGAGCCTTTTCAGTCCCGTTAGGGGAGGCTGGGGCCAGATCCGCTGGTCCAGAGGGCCGCAACCCCGAGCGAGGGGTAGGCCTGACAGCCCTAGGACGGGCCGGTAGGCGGGGCATGGTGAGCCTGGGCCTAACCTCCTCCCCCGGGGGGCTAGGGGGTGTGGCGGTAGGTTGGGCTGGGTTGGCGCTGGAGCCCATATCAAAGGTCATATGCTTATACTGGCGCCACTGGTTACGACGATTAGACAACAGCGCTGCTTCGGCCCTCGTGGGATTGACGGCGACGCCCTCGCCTTGACCGCCAGCGGCGGCGGATGGGGTGACCTCAGGGGTCTGGACAAAGGGATTGTCATTTGGGGGGACGGATCCGTAGGTGCCAGCCTGGGGGAGGGGGCTAGGGGGATCAGGGGCCTTAGCCTGGGGACGTCCCAGGGGGTTAGTCCAGCTTCGAAAGGAGGCCGGTCTGCGATCGCCAAACTGTGCCATAGGATGCCTTACCACTCCACTACTAACCCGGGCTACTGTCCCTGCGGTAGACCTCACCAGGGGTTAGGGGAGATCCTGTCCGCGAGCTAGGGCCCAATTAATCTGCCGCAGAACGCCCCTAAGCATAGCCAACTCCTGGGAATTGGGATCACTACGATCTAGCAATTGTCGTAGTTTAGCCATGCGTGAGGCGGCGGTATGGGGGTAAAGATAACCGATCTTTAGCAAAATGGCTTCTAAATCTTGACAGAATCCCTGCCGTTGCTGCCAATCCGCCGGTGGATCGGTGGACCTGGATGCCGGGCTAGATGCTGTAACCGCCTGCCGATGGAGCAGATAGCTACACACCGCCACCGCCTGGGCCAGGTTAAGGGAGGGATAGGTATCACTGGCGGGAATTCTGATCCAGCGCTGGGCATGGAGCAATTCCTCGTTACTCAGACCCCGGTCCTCCGGACCAAACACCAGGGCTGAGCGGAGTTGCTCTTCGGGATCGGTGGGTAATAGCCAGGGCAAGACCGCCTCCGGCCACTCTAACCGCTGGGCCTGGGGCTGCTGGCGACCGGTGGTGGCCACCACCCGCTGACAACCGGTCAGGGCCGCCGCTAAACTGTCTACCACCCTGGCCTGGTCCAGGATATCCCCCCCATGCACCGCCATCTGCCGAGCCAGGGGGTCCTGCAGGTGACAGCGGGGGTTCACCAAAACCAGCTGGGTTAGCCCCATATTCTTCATCACCCGGGCCACCGATCCCACATTTAGAGGACCGGCCGGTTCCACCAACACCAGACGCAGCTGTTGTAGTGACCAGGGGGGCATGGCTAGGCTCCTCCCCTCCGGTGGGCGGCATAGCCAGGCTTAGGACTGGGGTTTGGAGTGGCTTTCATAGGTTTCGTAGGCCGCCACAATGCGTTGAACCAGGGGGTGGCGAACCACATCGGCTTGCCCCAGGCGGCAGAAAGCAATCCCCTCCACGGACTGGAGAATTTTCTGGGCCATCGCTAGCCCCGAACTCTGGTAATTGGGCAGATCGGTTTGGGTGGTGTCGCCGGTCACCACCATGCGGGAATGGAAGCCCAACCGGGTCAGCACCATTTTCATCTGGGCCGGGGTGGTGTTCTGGGCTTCGTCGAGAATCACGAAGGCATTACTCAGGGTGCGCCCCCGCATGTAGGCCAGGGGGGCGACCTCAATGATGCCCCGCTCCATTAAGCTAGCGGTCTTTTCCGGATCCACCAGTTCGTGAAGGGCATCGTAGAGGGGGCGCAGATAGGGGTTGACCTTTTGCTGCAGGTCTCCCGGTAAAAAGCCCAGGCGCTCCCCCGCCTCCACCGCCGGTCGGGTGAGAATGAGCCGTTCGTACTCATTGTTGAGCAGGGCCTGCATGCCCACCAGGGTAGCCAGAAAGGTCTTGCCCGTACCGGCTGGCCCCGCACAAAAGATCAGATCATGGCTGCGCAGGGCCCTTAGGTATTGTTTTTGCCGAAAGGTTTTAGCCCGTACCACCTGGCCCCGGCGGGTGCGGGCCACCACATCCTGGTGCAGATCCTGCAGTTCCCCCAGGCGATCGCTATGGAGGGCCTGACGAGCAGTGATAATATCCGCACTGGTGATGGTCTGCCCCTGGCTCCAGAGGGGATGCAACGCCTCCACAATCTGCTGGGCCAGCACTGCCCCCGCCTCACTGCCGGAGATCAATAGCTCCTGCCCCCGCAAGACCAATTGGGCCCCCGTTTGCTGGGCCAAAAACCTCAGGTTTTCATTGCCATACCCCGATAGCGCCATGGCGCTATCCGCAGTAGGCATTTCAATCCGCGTGGGGGAAGACATTCAAAGACTAGGGCTTGGGCCGGAGTTGAGGCTTGGCCGGTTTGGGCGGGGAGCGATGGGGACGACTATCGGGGGAACCGTCAGCCCCCTCTACCCCCGACGCTCCATAAACATCGAAGTGGGCTGACCAACCCCAGAGCATGGCGGTAGCCCGCACCACCTGGCGAATGGCCTGGATATTGCGGCCACCCCGGCCAAATACCTTACCCCGCTCCTCCCCATTAAAGGCGATGCGAATCCACACCTTGGCCAGGGATTGGTTGGTTTCGCAGTCCACCCGCAAAGCCTCCGGAGAGTCTAAAAAGGGCTCCACTAAAAACCTAACCAATCCTGAGAAATCAGGGGTGCTCATGGTTACAACAGAGGCTCACAGGGTCAGATCGGGCACTGGGGAGAGAGAATCTTAAGAGGCGGAGGACTGAGCCTTGACCTGCTCAAACACGTTAGCTTTTTCCAGTATATGGCGCACGGTCTTAGTGGGCTGGGCCCCCTGCTGCAAACGACGGACAAGGGCAGGCATGTCTAAGCGAGTTTCGTCGGTGCGGGGGTTGTAAAAACCCAGCTCCTCCAGGGGACGGCCGTCGCGACGGGCGTCGCTATTCATAGCAACAATCCGGTAGCTAGCCTCTCGCTTCTTACCAAAACGCTTTAATCGCAGCTTAATCATGGGTTAACAGCACCATTGCCAGAGAGAAATTAAGTTGATAGCCATACCCTGTCATTCTAATCACAAACAGGGTAAGCCAGTTTTCTATCGTAACAGCGCGTAGAAACCTTGACAAGATACCCGTTACTGCCCTCGATCAATAGCCCCGGCTGGGCGGGGGCAGTTTAGTCAAACCCATGGCGGAAAGCATCGCGGACAGAATCACTCCGGCAGCGACACCAAACCTAATCCTCATGGTCATCAAAGGGATCGGCGAGCTGCTTAGACGGGGGCCCAAAGGAGAGGTAGAGGGCGAAGCCAGTGACGGCCACCAAAACCGCTCCCACGGAAATAATAAGAACTGTTGCAGGTTCCATAAAATCGATCAGAATAGGAATCCTCTCCATCCTATAATATTACGAACTATTAAAGTTTTAATTCTGGTAAGGATCCATGGCGCAACGGACTTGGTTAGGAGACATCCTTAAGCCCCTCAACTCCGAATACGGTAAGGTGGTTCCCGGTTGGGGCACCACACCCCTGATGGGGGTCTTCATTGGCTTGTTTTTTGTTTTCCTGCTGATTCTCCTGCAGCTCTATAACTCCTCCATTATTTTGGATAGTTTTGACGTTGACTGGCGCAGTATCGGCAGCTAAAACCCAATTCTATAGGGACGTGCAGCCGCCAGTGGGAGACCTTGAGCAAGGTCTCCCACTGGCGGTTAGAGTTTTTGACTGACGGGTGTCCTTTCCCCTATCCTCCCTGGACTGCAAACACCCCAAAGCCGTCAAACCCGTCCCTGACGATCTACACTGGTCAGCAAGCAACGATTAGAGGAGTTGGTGATGAACGTTTTTGGTGTGGGTTTGCCAGAGATGGCCTTAATCTTAGTGCTGGCCCTACTGGTGTTTGGGCCTAAGAAGCTGCCGGAAATTGGCCGCAGTTTAGGTAAGGCGCTAAAAGGCTTCCAGCAGGCCTCTAAGGAGTTTGAGGAGGAGTTTAAGAAGGAAGCCCAACAGCTGGAGAAAACCCTGACCAGCCCCATGAAGGCCTCCCTGGAGACCGAACCCCCCAAAGCCCTCTCTCCCCAGGACGCCAACCTCGATGGGGAGGGGCCAACCAGCGATGACTCCGGCGATCTGGTGGCGGCCCAGGCCGTAGATCCTGGGGTTGAGTCCCCCAGTTCCCCCTAGCCTCCTCCCCACCATGACCTCGTCAACGCCGCTACCCCCCGCCCCGATTAGTCTGGTGGCGGGCCTGGGTAACCCTGGACCTAAGTATGACGGCACCCGGCATAATATTGGCTTTGAGGTGGTGGATCGCCTGGCTCAGCGCTGGCTCATTCCCCTTAAGCTAGATCGTCGCTTCCAGGCGGAGTACGGGGTTGGCAGCCGGGGTGCGGGCCAACGCCTGCATCTGATCAAACCCCAGACCTACATGAACCGTTCCGGCCAGCCCCTGCGGGCTACCCTGGATTGGTTCAAGCTTTCCCCCGCCGCCCTCCTGGTGATCTACGACGATATGGATTTACCGGTGGGTCGTCTGCGGCTGCGGCTGTCGGGCTCCGCCGGTGGCCATAACGGCATGAAGTCGGTGATTGACCACTTGAAAACCCAGGACTTTAGTCGCCTGCGCATTGGTATTGGGGCCGGTCGCCAGCCCGCCGACCGGGATGGGGCGGTAATTTCCCATGTGCTGGGGAATTTCTCTAAGGCGGAGCGGCAGATTATGGATAGGGTGGTGGACACGGCCCTGGAGGCGGTGGAGACCTGTATTACCGCTGGGGTGGAAAAGGCCATGAACCTCTACAATGCTCTGGACCTGCAACCCTAGTGGGGCGAGGCCCAAGTTAACCCACCCCTTGTGGCTCCTGACTACTAATGCCCCACCGCCTTAGCCATCCCTTTCCCCCAGGGGCTCACAACCTGTCTCCCTAGGAGAATCGCCGCCCAGGGTGGCCAGCATGGCCGCCATCTTCATCTCCACCTCGGCATTTTCCCGAGCCGGGTCCGATTCCGCCATCACCCCCGCTCCGGCCTGCACAAACAGGCGGGGGCCGTATTTGTACATACCCCGAATGGTGAGAATAAAACGGCAATTGCGGCCAGCGATCCAGCCCACGGTGCCGGCAAACAGCCCCCGGGGAAAGGGTTCCACCTGCCGCAACAGGGCGATTGCCTGGGACTTGGGCACCCCACTGACCATGGTGCTGGGAAACAGGGCCAGGGCCGCATCCAGGCAGTCTTGATCGGGGCGCAGTTGGCCCCGGATGGTGGAACTGAGGTGCATAATCTGGTTGTGCTGGACCACCTCCAGCAAGCGATTGACCACCAGGCTGTCGGGTTCGCAGTAGGGGCCCAACTCCCGCAGCATTTGTAGCAGGGCCAGGGTGTGTTCCGCCAACTCCTTGCGATCGGTAAGCAATTGCTTAGCAATCCGACTATTCTCCATGGCGTCTTTGCCGATAATCCGGGTGCCCGCCAGGGGGTTAGCGGTAATCTTACCCTGATCGATATTGATGAATAGCTCCGGTGAGGCGATCACCGCCCCCACGGTGCCAAAGTCCATCAAAATGGCATCGGTGTACTTTTGCCTGGCACAATATTCGGAAAATAGCGGCAGTAGATCAACGTCGCGGTTAAACCCCAGGTAGCGGGAGATCACCACCTTAGTAATTTCCTCGGACAGGTAGTTTTTAGCGGTAGCCACCGCCTCAATAAAGGCGGCCTCCGAAAACTCCCCATCCGGCACCATGGGGGGGAAGTCAACCGGTGGCGAGCAGGGGGGAGCCTCCAGGGCCAGGGGTAAAATGGTGTCATCTTTCCCAAAATATTCGACCTTTTCGGCGGTGATCGATAACCGATGGGCCGGTATAAAAAACTGCACCAGGGGAAAGGCCGTACTTTTGTCAGGGGCCAGCCCCTGGTTGCTATCCCAGGCATCAAAGCCGATATAGCCAAACAGTTTATTCCCCTGGGCTGCCGCTTGCTGGCTGAGATCCTTAACCATGGCCACCCAGTCCTGCGGACCCTCGGCTTCACCGTTGAGACAAACCAGGTGCCGCTGCGCCTGCCAGCCAATCTCGACAGTCCCCTGGTGGATATGGAGGTAGTAGGGCAGGGTCAATCGGTTTTTTGCCCTGAGCCAATGGAGAATGGAAATTGACCTTAGTCTGCTGGTGCGCTGATCGGGTAAGTCATTGGCATACATCGGTCAAAGGACTGGGGTTGAGGACTGGAGGCTAGGGTATAGTAACCTCTTCCCGGTGCCCCAGGCTAGCCTGGGGCGGTCCTCGAAACCCTAGGGCCCTATCGCCCTAGCCATTAGTGGCGACGGGGCCTGCCTGGGGTTGACGGGTTACCTGATAACGTCATTCCATTATCCTCTTACTGACCACTGATAACTGACCCCTGCCTTTCATGTGCTGCTCAACACATTGCAGCTAAACCCTAGCGGCATTTTTGTCTATAGCTGCAAGAGTTCTCAATATAATGTAAGCATATATTCTCTTTCCTGCCACCTTTATGGACTACCAACACATCATTACAATTGAAGCTGGAAAGGGGCGTATCTAAAGGTTAGGGGAGGTGTCGGTTCGGGCGTTAGGAACGGAGGGAAAGAGGTCATCAAAACGATGCTGTCTTTCATGCGCCAGGTAATTGATCAACATTTTCCCCTTGTCCGCGCTGTATATTTACCCGTGTCATCATGAGTTTTGGATCTACTCAACCTAGGAATCTGGCTTGAAAAAAGCTCCATTCCTCGCTATGGTTAGGGGCATTTACAGGGAGACTAGGCAGGGTGACCCGAAGTCGGCACAGGCCCATAGAGAGATTGAGAATCCACCTGGTGTTAATCCCAGTGGTCATGGGTAGCGGTCTTCTCCCCTTGTCCCTTTTCCAGGAGGTGGGAGTTCTGGCCAGTACCACCCCCTTCCCGGTGGCGATCGCCACAGAGGCGGAGACTCTCCTGGATCAGGGTTTAACCTTGGTCCAGCGTGGGCAGTTGGAGGCGGCACAGGAGGCATTTGAACAGGCTGTTACCCTCGACCCTAACCTGGCGGCCGCCCACTATAACCTGGGTTTGGTGTGGCGTCAGCAGGGTAATCTGCAGGCGGCGGCTTCGGCTTTTTGGCAGGCGATTAGATCGGACCCCAACTTTGCTATGGCCTACGCCAACCTGGGGGGTGTACTGCTGGAGGGTCAGAATCTGCCGCAGGCGGAGCAGTATCTGCGCCGAGCCATCGCCCTGCAATCGGATCTAGGCAATGCCCACTATAACCTGGGCCTGGTACTCCAGGCCCAGGGCCGACTGCCTGAGGCCTTGGTCGCTTTACAGCAGGCCGCCATCCATAGCCCCCAGGCTCCCGCTGCCTACTTTCAGCAAGGGATTATCTATTTGCAGCAGGGACAAAATTCCCAGGCTGAAAAAGTTCTCCAACAAGCCCTGGCAGTGCAGCCCGATTACCCTCAGGCCTACTACAACCTGGGCATTGCCCGTTTTAATCAAGGACAAACTGAAGCGGCCCTGGAGTCCTTCCGCCAGGCCACCCAACTCAACGGCAGCTACGCTGACGCCTACTACGGTGCTGGCCTGGCCTTTCTTCGCCTGGACCGGGCCGAGGAAGCTCGACGAGTACTCGAGTACGCCAAGAATCTCTACATTGCCCAGGGCAAACCTGACTGGGCGGCTAAGGCCCAGCATCACCTGGAACAACTATAGGTTTGAGGATAGAGCTCTACACTGCTGATGACAGCATAGGATCAAGTAACCCCATGTCTAGAAATCACCGCCCTGCCCAGGAACTCATCCCCTTGGCTAGAAAGCTTAGGACAGTCTTAATCGGTAAAACCCATCGCAGGATAGGTATTCTAGCTCACCTTCGCCGCAGTGGCGGTGGTTACGGCCATAGCCCTATGCCCCTGGCAACCTTGGTAAAGCTAACTCCCCTCTGGTTATGCCTCGTCCTTGGATGGCCCGTTTATGCCATTGTCAACGGCGAGACGGTGGAGGCTGAACGTTACAGTTCCTACGTCTCAATTCGTCGTATCAGCAGCTTTCCGAGCCAAAAAGGTGCCGATGTCAACGCCTGTGGTGGGACCCTGGTTGCCCCCAACTGGGTACTGACGGCTTCCCACTGCCGTAGGGTCTACGAGCATCTGGAGAGCCGCGAAGTGCCGGTAGAGGTCGGTGTACATATCCAGGCTGACGGTACCTTCGCCGGTCGTCTGCGGGTGGTGGATTACCATCTGGCGCCGGCCTTATTAAATGGCGAACGGGTTGATGCGGCCCTGCTTAAGCTGGAGGGTGATGCCACCGAGATGGGCGCCACCGTGGCGACTCTCTTTGAGGGTCCGGTCACCGTCGGATTGCCAACCATTACCGTCGGCTTGGGTGCGGGGGGTATAGGGGTACCACTGTTGGGCTATACCTCGGTGGTCGCGGCGCCCCACCACTGCGATACCCCCTGGGTGGACTTCGATCCCGCCCATGATTTCTGTGTCGGCATTCCCGAATCGAAGCAGCGCACCGGCTACGGAGACTCCGGTGGACCGATCTATGCCCAGGGTGCCACCCCGGAGGAACAGGTCTTACTTGGCCTTGTTAAGGGGGGAGTCAAGGTGGACAGCAGTGGTACCCAGGAAAGTGAGTACATTCGCTATACCCAGGCCAATACCCTAAAGCACTGGATTGCGGAGCATACCTCCGAACTACCCAACTCGGGGCCAAATCCCGGCCGGTAACCATTCCCCTCCAAGACACTGAATCAGGTCTGGCGCCATGGTGTAAACCCAGGCCCAGCTTAGGTGGGTACGGTCCAGGTTGTAGACTGGTTGCCAACGGCGCTGGTACTGACTTTGGTCGGGACACTGGGAATCGTACTCCTCAAAGTCATCGATCGCCGTCAAGCTCTCCGACCTGGCCAGGGTCAGCAACACCCCCTCTACCCAGCCGGGTTCCAGGCTTAGGGCGGGATACCCCAGGCATAGATGGTATAGTCGCCCCCGTACCAGGGCTGGGGTTAGGGCCAGCACCTGGCCCTGACAGAATTGATCAAAAGCCCAGTGCCCGGGCTTCAAGGTACCGTAAACAAAGAGGGGTACAGCCATAGTCACGGCCTGGTCGGTTCATAACCTTTAACAAAACGCTTAGATTAAAGTTAATTGATTAATGCGAAGGCAGATAAGGATTATTTCGGCCTCTGCCCCACTAAGTTGCGCCGCTAAATAATGCTCCCTTTAGTGCTGCCACTACTCCATACACTGGGCAGAACCTGATCGCCAGTCAGTGGCCTGCTTGACCAGGGTAACCAAGGTGACCTCTGGGGGGCACCGGAGACGACCGGGGGCATAGCTCCCCAGGCCGCGGTTAACGTAGAGCCAGTTTTGACCGACACGATGGAGGCCGGAGGCCCATTCCCAGTGCTGTACTGAGTTAATGTGTTCTAACCGGCGGCAGTAGGGCAGCGGGAGCCTGGCTAATTTGGTTAAGCCCAGGGTATTGATTAAACTGGGCACTGGGCCTATCAGGGGCAGCACTATCTGGCCGCCGTGAGTATGGCCAGATAGTTGTAGATCAATTCGCCACTCACCTAGCCTGGCGGCACTGTCGGGGTTATGCACCAGCACTAGTCGGGGCTGGTGCTGGGGGATAGGGGCTAATAGGGGTCGCGGATTAAAGTCCCTAGACCAAAGGTCCGCCAGGCCCACCACAGGGAAATCGGGCCCCAGGGGATAGATAACCTGGTTCCATAGGGGCTGAATGCCTACCTGGGCTAGTTCCCGCAGAATAAGTTGTCGACCCTGGTGGTAGATATTGTCGTGGTTGCCTAGCACAGCGACACAGCCACGGCGGCTTTTTAGTTGCTCAAGGTAGGGGGTAAGCCGCTGGATACAACGAGGATGGGTAGTGACGTAGTCACCGGTGAGGGCAATCAAATCAACCTGAAGACAGTTAACCCGATCAATGGCCGCCTCCAGGAGGGGGGTGGGTAGGCGTTGGCCATCGTAGTGAAAGTCAGACAGTTGGGCAATGGTGCATCCCTGCAGATGATCTGGCAGGTTAGAAATGGGGACGGTGACCCGTTCTAAGCTTAGGGAGCCAGTTAGTAGGGGACGCATGGGATGACTGGCTAAAGAAGTTGGAAAAATAGAACAAAACGCTGCCTCCGGTGGGTGGGGCAGCGTTTTCAAACCTGAGCCTTGCTTCGGGGGTGGCTGAACTAGTACTTATTTAAATTGATCCCTGCTTCCTTGGCCATGGCATCAATTCCCTTGGTTTGCAGGGTCTTAATGGCCTTGGTAGAGATACGCAACTTAACCCAGCGCCTGCCCTGGGGCCACCATACCCGCTTTTCCTGTAGGTTAGCTTCCTGCAGACGCTTAGTGCGACGGTGGGAGTGGGAGATACTAAAAGCGTTGTTGGCTTTTTTTCCGGTCAGTTCACAGTGACGGCCCATGGCAAAACTCTAGAGAGGATGGCAAACTAAAAACAAACAGCTTTCTATTGTACCAAAGATCGACTGATGACTGTACAGCTTGGACAAGAAATGGGGAAGTTATAGCCCCCAAACGCTAAGCATAGTTCCACCGTAGCATGGTGTTTACCGGCTGACCTTGATTTCCCGCCGGGCATAAGTCCACAATGCTAGATAAAGCCCCTCCGATTCCAGGGTATTGGCTATGACCATTGGTACCTCCCTATCTCCCCTCAGTGATGCCCAACTCCAGCCGGCCCTCTGGACCTCCTTAACTGGGGATGTGGTGATTGTTGGGGGTGGCATTGTTGGGCTTACCCTGGCCCTGGCCCTGGCGAATGCTGGCCTGCAGGTGGTGGTGGTGGAAGCTCAATCCTTCAGCGGGGTGGCGGCGCGGCAACGAGCCTACGCCCTCTCTATTACCTCTGCAGATATCTTCAAGGGGTTGGGGCTCTGGGCCCAGATCGGGCCCCAGATTACCGCCTTTCAACGGGTGCGCCTGGTGGAGGGCGACCATGCCCAGGCGGTTGACTTTTGGCCGTCGGATTTGGGTACGGAGGCGGTTTACTACGGGGCTGACCATAGGGTGCTAATCAGCGCTCTGCAGCAGGCGGTGGTGGCTACCCCTAACCTGCGCTATTTGACCGCTGCTCGCCTAACTCATTGGGAGCGGCAATCTGGGGAGAGTGTTGCCGAGGTCACCAGTCCTGAGGGACACTACCGGATTCGATCGCCCCTGATGGTGGCCGCCGATGGCAAGCAATCCGCCCTGCGGCAATTCGCTGACCTGGGCAGTTTCGGCTGGCAGTACTGGCAGTCCTGCATTACCACCGTGGTTGAGCCCGAACGGCCCCACCAGGCTACCGCCTATGAGCGCTTCTGGCCTAGCGGGCCCTTTGCGATTTTGCCCTTGCCAGGTCAACGCTGCCAGATCGTATGGACAGCTCCCCACGCGGAGGCGGAGGCGATCATGGCCCTGTCGGAAGCGGAGTTTATGACCCAGCTAGAACAGCGCTTCGGCTCCCAGCTGGGGCGGCTACGGCGATTGTCCGTTCCAGCCCTATTCCCGGTACAACTGCTGCACTGCGATCGCTACAGTCAACCTGGCCTGGCCCTGGTGGGGGACGCCGCCCACAGTTGTCATCCGGTAGGGGGCCAGGGGTTAAATATGGGTATTCGGGATGCTGCTGCCCTGGCGGAGGTGCTGGTAACGGCTTACCAGCGCCAGGAAGACCTGGGCAGTGCGGCGGTTTTACGCCGCTATGAAGACTGGCGGCGACCTGAGAACTGGGTGATTTTGACCTTTACCGATCTCTTGACCCGTATATTTTCTAATCAGATATGGCCCTTGGTAAAGCTACGACAACTCGGTCTGGTGCTGCTCAACCGGGTGCCGGTGCTGAAGCGACTTGCCCTCAGACTGATGATTGGCCGCCTGGGCCGCCTGCCCCGGTTAGCCCTGGTCGGTCAGGGTCGGGCCACAAGAAAAAACCCAGCTATGGAGAACTGGGTTGGGAATAAATAACGTATTGAAGTTTTTGATTTATGGCCTGACTGAAATTTTTGATTTATAGCTTCGTAGCCGTGTACCCCCGATGTTAACAAGACAATTTGCAGGTGGGAGTGCTTTAGAAACCTTGGTTAGCAAATCTTGACATCAAGGCCCGCAGCAGGTCCACCTACTGCGGAAATCAGCGGATGGTGACTACCACCAGCTTGAGTTGACTCGGGTTGGCCGGCCCGATCAGCATGGGGTTTGCCTGGGTTGAGCCGGTATAGCCGTAGCCACCGGCAAGGGGCGGAGGTCAGCCAGGTCCCCTACCCAGGGGTAGCGTTTCCATGGCTTGTAAGATCAAGCCTGCCCGTGACGAGACAGGAAATTGACCGATCAACCCTGTCCTCAGCGGACTGGCCAAAGCTGTAAGATCAGCAGACAGATAGGCGAAGAGGGTATTAGTATAGAACCAGGGTTTGCCTACCTGTAGTAGGATACCCCTGGAGTTTCTTGTTTCATTCCCCTGATTTGACCTTCATGACATCCTACGCCACTGCCACGACTCGCGCTGACATGGGTGAACTTCGCCGGCTCAGGAGTCTCCTTCCCCCCGAATTGCAAAGTTGGGTGACGGTGGAGTCGGCCCTAGACGTTAGCCCCCCCCTAATTACCTGTGAGGAACTGGGTAAGGATCAGGTGGAGATCCAGGTGGACCTGGTCAAGTGGGAGCAACTCGCCCTGGACCAACGCAACCTATTGTTCTGGCACGAGGTCGGGCGGATTCAAAATGACACCATTCCCCGGGATGGCTGGGAAATGGCGGCCCTGGCCATTGGCCTGGGGGGTGCGGTGGGGGAGTTATGGGTGCAGGATGGTTTACTGCTGCTGCTTGCCCTGGGTCTCTGTAGTTTTTCGGGCTGGCGCTTATATAAGCGCAATAACAACCAGAAAAACCTACAGGAAAGTATTAATGCTGATGAACGGGCCATTGCCATCGCCACCCGTTTTGGTTACACCCTGCCCAATGCCTATAAAAGCTTGGGTAGTGCCCTCAAGACCTTGATTGAGCAAACCCCCAAGAAACGGCAGCGCGATCGCTACATCAAGCGTCTTGAGGCCCTTAAGAAAAGTGCGGCCAAGGCTAAGGAACGGGCCCGCAATGAGCGCGGAGATTTGCGCTCCGCCTATTGAGTCCGTAGCGATCTGGCCCACATGATTGGGTCGCCATGGTATAGATAGTCGCCATGGTATAGAGACATGTCCTTGTTATTGAATGGATGCGGTCCTGGCTATGGCCTCCCCTGAACGTAAGTCGATCCTGCTACCCTTTGAGAAGCCCCTGGCGGAGCTGGAGGGGCGCATCAGCCAAATTCGAGAACTGGCGGAAGACAATCAGGTTGATGTTTCCGATCAACTGCAGCAGTTGGAGGCTCGGGCCACCAACCTACGCCAGGAAATCTTTGCCAACCTAACCCCGGCCCAGCGCCTACAGGTGGCTCGTCATCCCCGCCGTCCCAGTACCCTTGATTATGTCCAGGCGATCACCGATGAGTGGTTAGAGTTGCACGGCGATCGCAGCTCCGGCAAGGATGACCCCGCCCTGGTGGGGGGCGTTGCCCGGTTAGAGGGTCGACCGGTGGTGATCCTTGGCCACCAGAAGGGGCGAGATACCAAGGATAACGTCGCCCGTAACTTTGGCATGGCCTCACCGGGGGGCTACCGCAAGGCCATGCGATTGATGCGCCATGCCGATCGCTTTGGCTTGCCCATCATTACCTTCATTGATACCCCTGGGGCCTATCCGGGCTACGAAGCGGAGGAGATGGGGCAGGGGGAGGCGATCGCCTACAATCTCCGGGAAATGTTTGGTCTGCGGGTGCCCATCCTCTCCATCATTATCGGTGAGGGGGGTTCCGGGGGGGCCCTGGGGATTGGGGTTAGTGATCGGCTGTTGATGTTTGAGCATTCCGTTTATACCGTTGCCAGCCCCGAGGCCTGTGCGGCTATCCTATGGAAGGATGCAGGTCGGGCAGCGGAGGCTGCTGAAGCTTTAAAAATAACCTCCTGGGATCTGCAACAACTGGGCATTCTCGATCATCTCCTGCCCGAGCCCCTGGGGGGGGCCCATGTTGACCCGCTCCAGGCCGCCGAAACCCTCAAGCAAGCTCTGGTCAGCCAACTGGAGGAGCTAGCCGCCCTATCCCCTGCAACGCTGCAACAGCTGCGCTATCAGAAATACCGCCAGATTGGCGTGTTTGCGGAGGAGGTCGCTTGAGGCCTCCAATCTTTCCTAAAGGTCCTATACGCTAACCTAAGGCGATACAATTGAAGGGTTTACCTAATCCTCGCTACAGCCAGTCTGAAGCTTTCTCGATCGTTGATTGTGTGAGCCAAGGTTAAGCTTGGCCTGGTTTTCCTTGACAGTTTGGAGTGTCTTTAATCCCTATGACTATTGCCCCTTCTAGTGACACCAACCCCCCAATCACCTTGAATGGCTTGGCGGCTAAGGCGATCGCCCACCCCACCGTTCTCCCCGATCGCGCCCTTAGCCACGGCACTGAAGCCCACCCCCACCCCATTCCGGAAACCAGCCTGGAGGATATGCAGGCAGCGGTACGCACTATGCTGCTGTCGGTGGGTGAGGATCCGGAGCGAGAGGGTTTACTCAAAACCCCAAAACGGGTGGCGGAGGCGATGCGATTTCTCACCAGTGGGTACCAGCAGTCCCTGGATGACCTGGTGAATGGGGCTATTTTCGACGAGGGCCATAACGAAATGGTGCTGGTGCGGGATATTAACCTGTTTAGCCTCTGCGAGCACCACATGTTGCCCTTTATGGGCCGGGCCCACGTCGCCTACATCCCCAATCAACGGGTGGTGGGGCTGAGTAAATTGGCCCGAATTGTGGAAATGTACTCCCGACGACTGCAGGTGCAGGAGCGACTCACCCGCCAGGTGGCGGAGGCTATCCAGGCAATTCTGGAGCCCCGGGGGGTGGCGATCGTAGTGGAGGCCAGTCACATGTGCATGGTGATGCGTGGCGTGCAAAAACCTGGTTCCTGGACCGTGACCAGCGCCATGCTAGGGTTGTTTCAGGAGGATGCTAAGACTCGCGAGGAGTTCCTCAGTCTGATCCGTCACCAGGCTGCCTTCTTTTAGGCGCCATCCTGAAGTCAGGAGTCAAAAGCCACAGGTTAACTGGGCCACTGAGTTCTGACTTCTGCCCCCTGCTCCTTGCTAACGGCGGGTAAACGCTTGCCATGGCTGGCTTTATTTAACCTACCCTGCCCTGAGGCTCTGACCAGAACCTATACCCATCCCTCACTATCGCCTATCGCCAGGGAAAGTTATGTAACGAACATGACAACTACCCGACTTGTATCTAAGGGAGGGCGCTAGAGTAGGGGGTGGTCCTTAACCTGGAATCTGATTGACCACCGTGGAACCTGTTCCTATCCCAGGGGCTGCCATGCCCACGGCTACCGATGTACAGGGCCTTTTTAACCGCATCGCCCCCGTCTACGATAGCTTGAATCAACACTTGAGCCTGGGCCTGCATCGGGTTTGGAAGGCCATGGCGGTGGCTTGGAGTGGTGCCAGGCCGGGTCATGTTTGTCTGGACCTATGCTGTGGTAGTGGGGATTTAGCCCTGATGTTGGCCCATCGGGTAGGGCAAAGCGGTCAGGTTTACGGGGTAGACTTCGCGGTGGAGCAATTGGCCGTGGCCCAACGGCGATCGCAATCCACCTACCTGCCTACCCCCATCCATTGGACCCTGGCCGATGCCCTGCACCTGCCCTTTGCCGATGCCAGCTTTGATGCCGCCACCCTGGGCTATGGCCTACGTAATTTAACTGATATAGAGCTGGGTCTGAAGGAACTGCGTCGGGTGCTAAGGCCCGGGGCCCGGGCCGCCATTCTGGATTTCCATCGTCCGCCCCCGGGCTGGCGACAACACCTACAACAGTGGTACCTGGATCGGATTGTGGTGCCTGCGGCTAGCCAGTGTGGCCTGACGGAGGAATACGCCTACCTCGCCCCTAGTCTGGACCGGTTTCCCCGGGGGCCTGATCAAGTTAAGTTAGCCTGCCAGGCCGGTTTTTCCCACGCGGTCCACTACCCGATTGCGGGGGGCATGATGGGGGTTCTAGTGGTGAGTTATGGCCATACCCTGGGCTGATCTATGGGTTTTAGTGGCCCCACCGGCATTTGGTGGGGTGATTGGCTATTTCACCAATGACATAGCCATTAAAATGCTATTCCGTCCCTATCGCCCCATTGTAGTGGGGGGCCGGCCCTTGCCCTTTACCCCGGGTTTGATTCCCGCCAATCAGGAACGGCTGGCTAAACGGATCTCCGACACCATCATGGGGTCCTTGCTCACCCCGGAGGAACTGCAAAACCTGGCCCGTCGGCTGCTGCAAACTGAACGCACCCAGGCGGCCATTAAATGGTTGCTGGAATTAGCCTTGGATCAGGTGCGCGATCGTGCCCAGGTGCGGACTACCCAGATCGCCGGGCGCATCCTGGAGGACCTGTTTGGTAAAACCCTGCCTCGCCTGATACGGGTTTGGGCCCGTCGGGAGGATTTTCTAGAGCCCCAGATTAACCAGCTGTTTGATCAGGTGTTGATTGACTTTCGCTTTAGTGCCCCCCAGGCGGAACAGATTTGCCATTGGGTGTTGACCGGGGTTTTACCCCCCGATCGCCTACGGGAACTGGTGATTGACTTTTTGAGCGATCGCAACATCCAGGTAATTGACACGATTTTCCGGGAACGCACCAGCGGTACCTACTGGGTGGTGGCCAATCTCTTTGGGGTCCGCAACGCCCTGGCCCGGCTGCGGGCCTTCTGTCTGGATGAACGGGAACTCAGCAATAGTCGCATTGCGGAATTGGTGATGGCCCTACAGGGGAAACAACGCCTGAAGGCCTGGTTACAGCAACTCTCCCTCCAGAACCTACCCCTGGCCACGGTCCGACAAATTCGCCAAAACCTGCGGGAGTCTGTACAGGACTATATCCAGACCCTGGGACCCGAGTTTATCCAGGGCTTAAGTAGTTCAGTCAATTGGGAAACCCTGGCTAATCAACTGATCGGCCGATTACAACATTCCGAGGTGATTAATCAATCCCTAGATCCGGTCAGCGAGGAACTGGCTCTGATTTTAGAGCGTTATTTAGAGCAGGATCTGGAGTCACTCATTGCCCAGGTGATCCCGATTTTGAACATTGATCAGGTGATTATGGATCGGGTAAAGGGCACCTCCCCCCGGGACCTGGAACTAGCTATTCAGGGTATTGTCCGCAGTGAACTTCAAGCTATTGTTAACCTGGGGGGGCTTCTGGGTTTTCTGATTGGTGTCTTTCAGTCGGTGTTTTTCTACGTGCAGCGCATTAACTAAGTCGCATGGATTTTCAGAAGCTTGTCACCCCCAGTGATTGGGTGACCATCATGGCTACCCCTGAGTTGACCGACAAAGAAACCTGGACGGCGTGGCACCCAGATCACTTGCTGGCCTTTGATCAGGGTATGCCCCTTGAACTCTCGCCATAGCATAATGGTTTAGCCCCTAGGACCGACTGTCAGGATTGTCACCCCTTTCCCCATCCCTGCAATTACCATGGTCGTTGACATTGCCTTTTCCCTGAATCGCTCCATTGCCGTTGGCCTGCTAGCGGTGATGAACTCCATCCAGCAAAATACCCCTAGCCCCCAGCGACTACGTTTTAATATTGCAGTTAGACCGGAGGAGCATGACTACTTCCATCAACTCCTCAGTCGTCACTTTCCCGAGACTAACTTTGCCTGGCGATTAGCTCAGTTTGAGCCACCAGCCTACCTGGCTGACTATCTCAACCAAAAGTTTAAACCGGCAACGGCTACCCAGCAAAACTCTCGCTACATGCAGTATGCTCGGTTGTTTTTAGCTAGCCTATTTCCCGATGTCACCAAGGTGATTTATCTAGACGTCGATACCATTGTTCTCGACGATATCACCGCCCTGTTCGACGGCACCAATCTGACCGAAGCCCGGTATCTGGCCGCCGTGCCCCAGCTTTTCCCAGCCATGGGCTACTTTAATAAACCCTGGCGAGCCTGGAGCGAAATTAGTGCCTTTGAGCAAGCCTTCAACAGTGGCCTTTTGGTGACCGATCTATCCCATTGGACAGACCCCACCTACACCCGCATTCGCCACTATCTGGATTGGGACCGGCAGTATAACTACCGGATGCTCAACCTGGGGGATGAAACCCTGCTGAACCTGGTCTTTAAACAATACCTGCATCTGGATCCCCGCTGGAATCGCTGCGGCTATGGTAACCTGCGTCCCATTGCCTGGTTATTAAAGAAGAATTTGAAGGAGATTGGTATGATCCACTGGAGTGGGGGCCACCATAAGCCCTGGCATTCTCCCAACATCACCTATGGATCGATTTGGCGTCAGTATGCCATACCGCTTGGGAATGGGCTCTAGAAAAATAGGGAACTTAGCCTTTAGCGATCAACTTTTAGCGTTCAGTTTTATTTTGGGAGTTCTGATCGCAGCGATCGACGCAAGGGGTAGCAACTCAAGCTGGCACTTACCAATGGGCAGGGAATTCAGGAGCATAAGGTGTGCAGACTCCTGTATTCTGGCTCCTGTATTCTGACTTCTCTCCCGGCCCCTGTCTCCAGTATGGAAATAGATATTCTACTACTGACGATTTATCTGATCTGCATTGGCTATGTAGTTTATCAGATGGCCCTGTCCTTAGAGGCCCAGTTGGAGGACAAGGCGAAAATTGTTCCGGAACCAGAGGTTTGGTTGGCGGCCATTCAGGATCAGCTGACTCGCCAGGGGCTACCGGCGGAAATGGCGACGGTGGTGGAGGCCGGTCCTCCCCCCCTCAAACCTGTCCCCTCCCTACGTCTGGCCATACCCCGGAGTCGGTCTTCCCCAACGGCGGATCAGACCGAATCGGATGGCCAGATGATTGTTCAGGTGCTACCCCAGGGAGCCCTGCCAATTCAGCCCATTAAGACCCTCACCGTTCAGGTGGTTAACCAGACCCGCAGTTTTCAGGTCGGGGTAGATTGGGACCGCAGTTCCTTTACCCTGATGACCAATCAGGTGCGTCGGGTGATTCGCCCCATTCCCGGCATGCGCCTGGACCTGGCTCTACCCCAGGTAATTAGTACGATCAATCCGAGTCAGTTTCTCAGTACGCCGATCACCAGCGAAGAAACCTTTGGTCGCGACCCCAATACCCAGGTTCTACAGCTGGTCAGCCCCCTGGTGCCTGTGGATCAATTACTTGGCCTGCCCCCCACCCTGAGTGTGTACAGCCTGGATTTAGTGGTGCAATTAACCCCCCTCACCGGTCGCGGCCCCCGCCTCAACCTGCTGCTCCCCTTTCGCTTTCGGTTGGAACGGTTGCCGGCCAAGTCTCCCATTCCCTACGTACACTTAATTTTGAGGCGCTGACCCCAGCCCCGGCCCATCCACCTCCTGGTTTTTTTGACGCCGTGCATCCCCTCCCCCTCGAACAACTGTTGGCCCTCGATCGCCGCCATGTCTGGCATCCCTACGCCGCCCTGCCGGCCCAGGGCCCGATCTTCCCCGTGCGATCGGCGCGGGGGGTCTACCTGGAGCTGGAAACCGGCGAACGCTTGGTGGACGGCATGGCCTCCTGGTGGGCCTGCATCCACGGCTATAACCATCCCCGCCTCAACCAGGCGGCCCATGCCCAAATCGATCGCATGAGCCATGTCATGTTTGGCGGGCTCACCCACCAGCCGGCGGTCCAGCTGGCTCAACGGTTGGTGGCCTGGACCCCAGAGCCCCTCCAGCATGTCTTCTTTTGTGACTCTGGATCGGTGGCGGTGGAGGTGGCGATGAAATTGGCCATCCAGTACTGGTATAACCGGGGGCGGCCCCAGCGGCAGCATTTCCTTACCCTGCGGCGGGGCTACCATGGGGATACCTTTGCCGCCATGGCGGTGTGTGACCCGGTGAATGGCATGCACCACCTGTTTCGGCAGAGTTTAGTGAGCCAGTACTTTGCCGAGGCCCCCCGGGTGGGCTTTGACCAACCCTGGCAGGAGGAGGACATTGATAGCTTTGCCCGCCTGCTGGATCAATACCAGGGGGAGATCGCTGCCGCTATTTTTGAACCCATCGTCCAGGGGGCCGGGGGGATGCGGTTCTATCACCCGGAGTATCTGCGGCGGGTGAGGCAGCTCTGTGACCACTACGACACCCTGTTAATCTTGGATGAAATTGCCACGGGGTTTGGCCGCACCGGTAAGTTGTTTGCCTGCGAGTATGGGCCGGTATGCCCCGATATCCTTTGCCTGGGTAAGGCCCTCTCCGGCGGCTTTATGTCCCTGGCCGCCACCCTCACCACTGGGGAAATCAGCCAAACCTTTGCCCAGGGGGAGGCGGGGGTGTTTATGCATGGGCCCACCTTTATGGCTAACCCCCTGGCCTGTGCCGTAGCCCTGGAAAATCTCAACCTGCTGGCTAGCTACGATTGGGCGGAGCGGGTGGCGGCGATCGCCCAACAACTGGAGGCGGAGCTAGCCCCCTGTCGGGACTTACCCGCGGTCAAAGCGGTCCGGGTGTTGGGGGCGATCGGGGTGGTGGAACTCCACCAGCCGGTGGATATGGCCGTGGTCCAACCCCAGTTTGTTGCCCAGGGGGTTTGGCTACGGCCCTTTGGCCGGTTAATTTACACCATGCCGCCCTATATTATTGAGCCCCCGCAGTTGCAACAGATTACCGCTGCTATAGCCACCGTCGTGGCGGGGCTCACTTAAGTATCCCCTCGAATCCTGGCAATCTAACCCTAGTCCACAGTCATGCAAAGTCGCTCAATCACCTGATCGGCGCTAATTAAGCGCTTCAGCACCACCTGACCAATGGCCTGCCTGACCTCCCCCTCGGGTTTCACCTCCACCATCAAAACCGAGTCCTCCACCTGGTAGAGCCAGAGCAATTCCCCCTGTTCGTTAATGGATAGATTCAGTCGCCGAATATGGGGGCGACGCTGCCGGGCCGCCTCATTCCAAAGACCACCAAACTCCCAAATTCGACCGGTTACCCAGCCATCAGACAGAAAAAAATATTTCACCCGATCACCTTGTCAGACCACACGTGTTAGACCGCAACCTATGGCATTATCCCCTACCGCCGCAGAAAGGATAACCTGGATTGTACCCAGGTCCACAGGTGTTGGGGCAGGGTCCGCCTGGAGTTAGGAAAATCCCACATTACCGGGTTGGGGCCCACCCGATCGCTAACCAGGCGGCTGATCCGATCGATGGCCTGCAGATCCTCAGAGCTGAGGGTAACCTCCATCGCTCTGGCATTGTTGCGGGCCTGGTCTGAGTTACGAGCCCCAACAATGGCGACGGTTTGGGGCTGGGCAATCAGCCAGGCCAGGGCCAGGTTCCCGAGGGAAATTTGATAGCGTTCCGCGATGGGTTGTAGTTGGGCCAGGGCAATTTGGGCTTGATTATAGAGGGGAGGCTGAAATAGGCGATTTTGAGAACGAATATCCTCCGGTGGGAAGTGGTGGCCGGGCCCGAACTTGCCGGTCAGCAGGCCCTGGGCCAGGGAGGAATAGGCCAGCAGCGTAATCTGATGCTCCAGGCAATAGGGGAGTTGCTCTGCTTCCGCCCCTCGCCAGAACAGGGAGTAGGGGGGTTGAATGCTGTCGATCCGGCCATGGGCCATGGCCTGAGCTAGCTGTCGACGGGAAAAGTTAGAGACGCCAATGGCTCGAATTTTACCCTGCTCCTGGAGTTGGGTTAGGGCCGCCATGGTTTCACCGATCGGCACCGGCTCACTATTAAAGGCACCGGCGGGCCAGTGAATCTGGTAGAGATCGATTACATCGGTTTGCAACCGCCGTAGGGATTGTTCGCAAGCGGTGATCACCTGATCGGCCTTGAGATGGGTAGGGAACACCTTAGTAGCAATAACAACGCGATCGCGCACATCCGCCAGGGCTCGCCCCACCAATTCCTCCGCGTAGCCATCGCCGTAGATCTCGGCGGTATCGAAGGTGGTTACCCCTAAATCCACCGCCGCTCGCATGGCGGCCATCACCTCCCCCTCCTCAATGCCAACCCAGCCCCGCTTGCCAGCCTGCCAAGTGCCAAACACAATAGGACTAATCAGAATATTGGTTTGACCCAGTTGACGCAATTCCATAGGGGCAGAGGAGATAGGGTCGAGCCGGATGTCGAATGTCAACAGCCCATCGGTCAATTGTGCGAGCAGTTGCACCCAGCCTTAAGAATTTATCATCCTACATTGCGTAGGTTACTTTTAGTTGCCAATTGTGTGCCTGGTTTCAGTTTTACCGGATCGCTTAGCCTTCAACCTGGCATAGCTATCAGGGAAGACAGGAGGCAGCAGCTAGGTCGTCTGCTAAATTCCTGGTCTGCTAGCTTGTACTAGCTTAGGTTTAGATCGTCAGGAATGACTTTAACGATTAATCTTGAAGGAATCAAAGGAGGGAGGTGGCGTTTGGCGAGGGTTGTAGAGCCCTGTTTTATTTCTAACCTTGCTGCCATACATTAGCAAGCCAACGTTAAATTGGGCTCCCCACAGCACTAGCCAAAGTAGTAGAACTAACCTGATCATCCCTAATCCAAACACCAGCAGTAGACCGTAGGCAAGACCATGGCCACGGATTAAGGCCAGGAGCCAATCTCCCAGATTCCAGACCCCTAGGCCAAGTCCTAGGGTTAGGCCTACCCCAGGCCAGAGGGGGCAGCCCCTGACCCAGGGTTTTGTACTGAAGCGGTTAAGCAGTGCCAGGGTCAAGGTAATCAGGCCGGTAGCCGCCAGCCAGCGCAGCAAGCCCATAGCCTGGGCCCAGAGGGATAGCTGGCTGGATTCAGGAGCCCTGAGCCAGCTGGCCAGCAGAGGCGCCTCGAGGAGTAACAGGGCCGTTACGGCCCAAGGCCAAAGTTGGGTGAGCCAAGTTTGGCGAGCTTGGCTGCGCCCCTGGTAGATTCCTGCTAGGGTCTGGGTTAATTGGGTTGTGCCGGCCACGCTGCAGAGCCCAGCCACGCCGATGAGTAACACCAGCCAGGGCCAGGGGATGACTGTCATCACCAGTGAGCTGGGTTGGAATACACCGAGGCTGGTAGCTAGATGACGAGCCAGGTTGAGAATCGCGACGGGCACCCGCGTCGAGTTGGAGCTCGGCAGTTGCAACACCAGAAAACTAATAATTAAGAAACTAACCAACCAGAGTAGGGCGATCGCCGCCGCCACCATCCCTCCCCCCTGCCGTCGGCTTTGCCGCCAGACTTGCCGCCAGAGTTGGAGGTTACCGTAAAGGGCCAGCTGTTGCTGGAGACCCCTCAAAAGTTTATGCCACCACTGCCCCATCATAGGTTTCTGAGTTGTCGTCAGGCTAGGATAGCGCGCCCAGCCCTAGTTATACCCCTGACCGGAGGGGTTAGTATAGGGTTGATTCCTATAGCAGTCGTCAGTCCAGTGAGACCAAAGCTGCCACCTAAACCATAGAACGGGTCATCAATTGGTTGACTGCAGTGAGCAGGGCCTGGGGATTGATGGGCAGCATTAGGGTCTGATTAGCCCCCGCCTGATGGGCCCGGATAGCTTGATCAGGTACCGCTGGGTCCACCAGGGCCAGGATTTTTGTATCCAGGCCACTGAGGTCGTGGCGCAGGGCGGCGATGATGGCATCCCCATGGACGCTGGTCATCCCCATGGTGACAATCACCGCCGCCGGCCGTAGCAGGTCCACCTGATCGGTAACCCGAGAACCATCGATAATCCAGATCACCTGGTAATCCGCCGCCGTCAGCATGTCGCAAATCAGGCTGGCGGTTTCTTCGTTCTCCTCCACCAGCACAATCCGCCCCCCCAGGGGTTCCAGGCTGGGGGGCTGGGGGGTGGGCTCCTGGTCCGCCAGGCGTTGCGGGGGAATCCTCACCGTAAAGATGGAACCCACCCCCTCCTGGGAGGTGACATTGATGGAGCCACCGTGGAGATCCACCAATTGTTTGGTCAGGGCCAGGCCCAGGCCGGTGCCCTGGTACTCCCGCTGGCGGACATTTTCCAGCTGCTGAAACTTCTGGAACAACAGAGACTGGGCCCCCTCGGGGATGCCAATGCCGGTGTCCTCCACGTGAAATAGGACGCCGTTTTGATCCCGCCGCACCCGCAGGGTGACCTTGCCCTCCCCGGGGGTGAATTTAATGGCATTGCTGATCAGATTACTGAGAATCTGGCGAATTCGCCGGGGATCGGCAATGAAAATATCCTGATCCGAAGGAATTTTCAGATCCAGGCTAATCTCCAGACCCTGGGCCATGGCCTCGGTCCGAAAGGCATCCAGACTCTGGCGGCTGAGGGAGGTGAGGGAAAAGGGCCGCACCTCCAGCACCAGGCGGCCAGACTCCAACTTAGAGAGCTCCAGGATATCGTTGATCAGGCTGAGCAGGTGTTCCCCACTGGTGTGAATGGTGTTCAGGTAGTCCCGCTGGCGCGGACTCAGTTCCCCCAGGGACCAGCGCAACAGGGTGGCGGACATGCCAATGATGTAGGTGAGGGGGGTGCGGAGTTCGTGGCTCATGGTGGCTAGAAACTCCCCCTTGGCCCGGTTGGCGGATTGGGCCGCCACCAGGGCATCCCGCAGGTCCTGGGTGCGTTCGATTACACAGGCTTCCAGGTTGTGGGTCTGGCGTTGGAGCTGCTGGTATAGCTGGGCCTGGTTGATGGCGATCGCCAGGTGTTCCCCAATATGCTGTAAAAACTCAATTTCCCAGGGCTGCCAGTAGCGGGGCTGGCTACACTGGTGGGCAATCAGCAGCCCCCAAAGCTGGTGCCCCACCACAATCGGTGACACCAGCTTAGATTGCACCTGGGCCTCCCGCAGAAAGGCCTGCAGGCAGGGCACATGGCCGTAGGCGGTGGCCACATCCGGCACCGCCAGGGTTTGCCCCGCCAGGTAGCGATCGCGGCAGCCCGGCACCCGATCAAAGCATTGCTGCTCACTGTAGTGCAGCACCGACTTGATGCGGGGGTTAGCCCGGTCTTCGTAGGTAATGTGCCCCTTCACCCCGGGGCTGGGCAGGGAGGGTTCCGCCGGGCCCGGTTCCTGAATAAATTGGTAGATCACCAGGCGATCGGCCGCCAGAAACTGCCGCACCTCCGCCACCGTGGTCTCGAGGATTTCTGAGAGCTCTAGGCTGGCCTGGATCTTGGTCACCACCTGGTTGAGCAGGAGGCTGCGGTCCAGTTGCTGATCGAGCTGAGTCTGAACCGGTTGGCAGGAGGTCGCCTGACTGGCCTTGGCGCAAAAATCTAGCCAGGCCAGCATAAAGGCCGCCTGGGCCTGGGGATCGGAATCCTCCAGGGGGGAGCGCAGACGTTTTAGGATCGGGGCCGGGGCCCCCTGCAGCAGGCTCTCTACCGTCTGACGGTGGATGGACAGCTGCACCATCACCTGGTCAGAGCCACTGACCTGCAGCGGCACCGCAATCAACACCGCCAGGGCGGGCCCCACCAGGCACCAAAAGCGCTGGTAATGGGGGTGCCCCCCGGGCCAGTCGGCCTCGGTGATCAAGGTCAGGTGGGCCCGCTGACCGTAGTCCGCCAACCAGGGCCCCAGCTGATCCAGGGTGGTGGTGGAGATCAGCTGTTCCGCACCGCTGCCCGTTTCCCTAGCCATGGGGCCCTACCCTGGCCAGGGAGACCGGTCTCTCCCGGTGGGGGCAGATGTCCGCCATGCTTACGGTCAAGGATAATATCCCCATGATCTGGCCAAGGGTTATGCAACCACTACAGAACTATCCCCTATAGTAGCTTTGCGGTAGATCC
>Ga0208465_1000042_pt1 | contig 44318 bp, 43 predicted proteins | sample LakMenEpi31Aug10_FD_150749 | JGI IMG/M metagenome (GOLD analysis project Ga0208465, IMG submission 150749) | Freshwater microbial communities from Lake Mendota, WI - 31AUG2010 deep hole epilimnion (SPAdes) | ecosystem: Environmental > Aquatic > Freshwater > Lake > Epilimnion/Euphotic zone ...
TTGGTAAATCCACTGGTGCTGAAGTTATATTTGAAATTGAAGGGCGAGATAAACCAGTAGTTATCTACACGACGCGCCCCGATACCTTGTACGGCGCCACATTTATGGTGGTTGCGGTCGATAGCGATTTGGCTCGTGAGCTGGTAGCTGGCACGAGCGCTGAGAGTGAATTCAACAAATACTTTGATTCGGTCAAGGCAGCAAGCGATATTGATCGGCTTGCAACAGATCGTCCCAAGACTGGTGTCTTTCTCAATCGCTACGCAATTAATCCAGTTAATGGCGAGAAGATTCAAATCTGGGCAAGTGACTATGTACTTGCCGACTATGGAACGGGCGCGATTATGGCGGTTCCAGCCCACGATCAGCGCGATTTAGATTTTGCTCGAGCCATGAAGCTTCCTGTGCGCGTGGTGGTTGAAACCGAGGAAGATGATCCATCTGTCAGCGGCGTTGCAACAACGGGCGATGGAAAGCTCGTTAATTCAGGTTCTCTGAATGGCCTCAATAGTTCTGATGCAATACAGAAGATTATCTCCGAACTTGAAGCAAAGAAGTTAGCAAAAGCTTCCAATAACTATCGCCTCCGTGATTGGCTAATTTCACGTCAACGTTATTGGGGCACGCCGATCCCCATTATTCATTGTGAGAAATGCGGTGAAGTTCCAGTTCCAGATGACCAGTTACCTGTGAAATTACCGGACTCCTCGACATTAGATCTCAAGCCCAAAGGAACTTCTCCATTAGCGACAGCGCATGACTGGGTTAATGTCTCCTGTCCTAAGTGTGGCGGTAAAGCGCTGCGCGATACCGACACGATGGATACCTTTGTTGATTCATCATGGTATTTCTTGAGATACACCAGCGTAAATACTCATGACCGCCCATTTATCCGAGAAGAAGTTGATACCTGGTTGCCAGTCGATCAATATGTTGGCGGAGTAACGCATGCAATTCTCCATCTTCTTTACTCGCGATTCTTTACTAAAGCGCTACACGATATGGGCTACCTAAATTTCACGGAACCTTTTACCCGACTTCTTAATCAGGGCATGGTCATCATGGATGGTTCTGCGATGAGTAAGAGTCGTGGAAATTTAGTTCGCCTTTCAGATGAGCTAGAAAAGCACGGTGTTGATGCGATTCGTCTGACGATGGTCTTTGCCGGGCCTCCCGAAGATGATGTGGATTGGGCTGATGTTTCTCCTGCAGGTTCAGCAAAATTCTTGAACCGCGCATGGCGCCTAGCCGGAGATGTCACAAGTAAACCCGGCGTGGATTTTGCAACGGGAGATCTCGCTTTACGTAAAGCGGCCCATAAAGCGCTGCACGATATTTCTTTTGCCGTGGAATCATTTAGATTCAATGTCGCCGTCGCTCGCGTCATGGAATTAGTTAATGCAACGAGAAAAGCAATTGATACAGGCTGCGGCCCTGCCGATCCTGCGGTCCGTGAAGCCACAGAAATTGTGGCAATTTCACTTTCGCTCATAGCTCCGTACACAGCGGAGGAGATGTGGGAAAAGTTAGGACATAAGCCTTCTGTAGCACTCGCTGGTTGGCCAAGCGTGGATCCCGCGTTACTGACTCAAGATTCTGTAACTGCGATCTTCCAAATCAACGGCAAGATTAAATCTCGCGTAGATATCTCACCCGATACTTCTGATGCCGATCTTGAGAAGATGGCATTTGCTGACCCCGCAGTTATTGCCGATCTTGCTGGACAAACTCCAAAAAAGGTCATCACAAAGTCTCCTAAGTTCGTAAATATCGTTCTTTAATTCCACAGCTCAAGATATTCACTCTTACTGACGAATTTAACTTCGGGTAAAGTGCGAAGCGCTTTGATGCGCCCATGAATCTTGCCGAATTAAAAGAGCGTTTTCCGGAGTACTCCGAACCTCAAAAAAGGGCGCTGATCGCTATTTCTCTCTTTGCAGTTGGTTTTGCCTGTTTTCTCTTCGCCACAACGCGGGGAAGCGCGATTGCTCAAGAAACATCCAAACCGCAGCTATCCATTACTCCGACAAAGCAGATCATTTTGGTTCATGTAGCTGGCAAAGTTAAGAAACCTGATGTCTATCCACTTCTTCAAGGGTCCCGAGTAGCTGATGCAATCAAGGCAGCTGGAGGAGCAAAGAAAGGCGTAGAACTTAACGATATCAATCTGGCAAGAGTGCTCATCGATGGGGAACAGGTATTTGTTGGCTATCTGCCAGAAATAGTGAAAAGTAGTTCGAAAAAAGCTCCGGCGAAGTTCACAGGGATTATCAATATAAATCGAGGAACGAAAGCAGAATTTGATTCACTCGTGGGAATCGGGCCAGTTATTGCAGGCAAGATCATTAAATATCGAAACGAAAATGGTCCATTTATGGCGATTGATGACCTATTGAAAGTTTCTGGGGTGGGCGCGAAGACTCTCGAGCGGATGCGGCCACGTCTCACCTTGTAAATCTTCCAAGCCGCGAGAAATACACGGATTATCGATTCTTTATCTATGCGGTAGGGCTCTGGATAGGAGCTGCTGTAGCGAGCCATATCTCTTGGTGGGCAGCACTGGCGGCGCTTGTCTTCGCTCTCATTTCTCTCGCGTTCTTTAATCGAATATGGGTTATTGCCCTTGCACTTGTCATTGGCTCGACAAGTTACTTAGTTCATTCGGCAACGTTGATAGATAGCGCAGTCGGGGAGTTAGCCCGAAATCGTTCCTCAGCAGAACTTATTCTTGTTGTAACCAGCGACTGTAAAGTCACTGGCCATAAGGTTTATGGGTCTCAACTCAAACGCCCGAACATCTCATTTCTAGCAAGGACAAAAAGCTTTTCATCTGAAGGTTCACGCATTCATGTGCGCGTTCCGATTCGAATCCTAGGGAATTTTAAGAAGTGTGCTGATTTGGGAAGTGTCATCAAAGTTTCGGGGAGATTCATTGAGACGAAAGAGAAGCGGGTTGCAGGGACACTCATCGCCTCAAGTGAATTAGAAGTTCTCGAACCTGCGAGTGCTTTTTCAAAATTTCTTTCTGGAATCCGTGCTGATTTTCGAAAGCGTGCCAGTGATTTAGGGGGAGATGCCGGAGCGCTTATCCCAGGAATGATTTTGGGCGACACTTCACTCCAGGGCGAGCTATTTACTTCGCAGATGCGACGGGCTGGACTCTCGCATCTCACTGCTGTGAGCGGCGCAAATTTTGCAATTGTGAGCGCACTTGTCTTCTATCTCTTTCGTGGAGTTGTTCCAAGAATCATTCCGAGGCTAATCCTTACCTCAATCTTTCTCGTGATTTTCCTGCTTCTCGTGCGGCCCTCACCATCAGTATTACGTGCAGGAGTGATGGCTGCGGTTGTCTTGTTATCGAAAGCCTCAGGTAGTGCTCGTAACTCTGTTGCGGCACTTGCAACTGCCATTGCTGTCTTGCTCTTGCTTGATCCTTTTCAGGCGGTAGATCCTGGTTTCGTACTTTCTGTCCTTGCTACAAGTGGATTGATATTTATTGCCCCTCGTATAACTGAGAAATTGAAGCAGTTTCTTCCAGAGTGGCTCGCAGAAATAATTGCCATACCTTGTGCAGCGACAATTACTTGTACGCCCTACATCATCTTTCTTTCCGGTGAAGTTTCTATATTGAGCGTGCTTTTCAACGTTCTGGTCGCGCCAGTCGTTGCCCCAATAACGATTCTCGGATTTATCGCAGTTCTGGCCCTTCCTATTCCATTTATCTCCGAATTCCTTCTTCTCATCGCAAAGGGCTTTTCGCAGTGGATTGTCTTCGTATCAGGATTGACCAATCATGTTCCTTCGTGGGGGATCACTCCTCTTCTCATGATTATTCTGATCATTCTCGTATCGATTACTTTAAAGAGGCGTTCCTTAAGCATCTTTGCTGTATTGGTTCTGGCGCTTTTAGCCATTAATTTTGCGCCACGAATAGCCTTTCCAGGAAATGATTGGAAAGTACTGCAGTGTGATGTTGGCCAAGGAGATGCGCTACTCATCAATCTTGGAAGAGGAAGTGCAATTCTTTTTGATGCGGGTCCAGACCCCAACTTGCTGCGGCGTTGCCTCTCAGTTGCAAAAATCGATTCGATTCCATTAGTTGTTATCTCTCACGGTCATGCCGATCACTACTTTGGAATGAAGGAAATCTCATCGCGGATTGATGTAGGTACTGTCTGGAGTAATGGAAGCGCTTCTGTGAAAGAGATGACTCAGGATCAAGCCATCACGGTTGAACAAGGAGTTCGCGCTCATATCGGTGAAGTAACACTTGAAGTCTTATGGCCAAATTCAGTTTTGCAGGACTTTGCGAGCGTGGATGGCGATGGATCATCTGAAAACAATAGAAGCTTGGTCTTGCTCGTTACTATGAACGGAGTGAGGATTCTGGTCACGGGAGATATCGAACCCGAAGTGCAGAGACTGATATCCGAGAAATATGACCTGAGTGACATCGACATTCTCAAAGTTCCGCATCATGGTTCACGCTTCCAAGATTCAAGTTTTATCTCTGAAGTGAGCCCTGAACTATCGTTGATCAGCGTTGGGGCTGGAAATTCATATGGTCATCCCAATTCTGAACTCATTCAGGAGCTGATTGAACGGGGATCGAAAGTTGCCAGAACTGATAGCGATGGGCCGATTTCTGTGGCGTGGAGATTTGATGACAGCGCCAAGCGATATATATTCACCATGAAAACAATGAGGAAGGAGTGGTGGCGAATCCAATGGTTGTGAGTTCGACGGCGATACATTCAATACCTACAAATTCGATACTCCTTATTCATGGTGGCGAATCGGTACTTGCCGATCGCGCTCTAGCGGAAGCGCTAACTCTGAGAAGTGATTTTGAAAAGACGGTCCTCGATGGTTCTGGACTTGAGCCTGGTCGTTATGGAGAGGCTGTTGCCCCCTCACTCTTCGCTGACAAAAGAGTTGTGGTCGTAAGAGATCTGCAAGATGTCATTGTCGAAGTTCAAGAGGAGATAGAAGCGCTCTTTGAGAGCGTCGATCCAAATCTTCATCTGATTTTTATTCACAAGGGTGGAGTTAAAGGAAAAGGATTACTCGACAAAATCAAAAAGCTTAAGCCTGAGATTATTTCCTGTGAACCGATGAAGAGAGCTTCAGATAAAGAAGCCTTCGTCCGTGAGGAATTTACTCGACACGGAAGAAAGATTTCTTCTGGCGCAGTCTCAGCTCTGGTTGATGCCACAGGAAGCGACACTCGCGAGCTTGCAGCCGCCTGTAGCCAGATCGCTTTTGACACCAATGCAGGTAAAGCGGTTATTGATGAAGACGATATAGCCAAGTACTACCAAGGCAGAGTCGAAGCCTCAGGATTTGATGTTGCTGATGCGACCTTGGCGGGGGATCCACGTGGCGCACTAATAGCGCTACGTAATGCACTTGATACCGGTACTGATCCCATCATGATTGTTTCTGCTCTGACATCCTCGATTCGAACATTGGCAAAAGTTTCTGGAGCGCCCCGAAATGCAAATGCCTTTCAACTTGCTGGCTCACTCGGACTTGCTCCATGGCAGATTGATAAAGCGCGCCGCCAACTATCGAAATGGTCTCCAGCGCTGATTGCTTTTTCAGTTCAAGAACTTTCGAAAGCTGATGTAGCGATTAAAGGGGCAGAAGCCGATCCGCTCTATGCACTCGAGCGAAGCGTTGTTGCAATCGCCTCCAAAGTCGGGGCTCGTTAGCCCCTGTATTTGCGGCAGGGAGAGCTCGTTATAAGCGGACTTTTCTCAGTTTGAGCCTTCGCGCAGGCGGCTGATACCCTTCGGCGCTCAAGTTCACCCAACCGGAAGGCTTTACGTTCGTGGCAAATATCAAGTCCCAGATCAAGCGAATCAAGACCAATGAAAAGGCGCGCCTGCGCAATAAGTCGGTTCGCTCATCCTTTAAGACCGCGATTCGCCGTTTCCGTGATGCTGTTGCTGCTGGTGACTCCAAGGCGATTGCTTCTGAACTCAAGAGCGCTACACGTGAACTCGATGTTGCAGTATCAAAGGGCGTTATTCATGCCAACCAAGCTGCCAACAAGAAGTCAGCAATGGCAAAGTCAGCTCACAAAGCTGGCGTTCGTTAATCAAGCTAACTCACATTCTTTAGTAGGCGGTCGCTAATGCCTGCAATTCCGTTAGCAAAAGCGCCACAACCCTCTGCCACAAATCCAGCGCAGATTCGAAATTTCTGCATCATCGCCCACATCGATCACGGTAAATCCACTCTTGCCGATCGTATGTTGGGAATAACGGGCGTTGTCGAAGCGCGCAACATGCGCGAGCAATATCTCGATCGTATGGATATCGAACGCGAACGCGGAATCACCATCAAGAGCCAAGCCGTACGACTGCCATGGAAATCTGGAATTGATGGCCAGGAATATATCCTCAACATGATTGATACTCCCGGCCACGTCGACTTCACTTACGAAGTCTCTCGATCACTTGCGGCCTGCGAAGGTGCAATTCTGCTCGTGGACTGCGCTCAAGGCATCGAAGCACAGACTCTGGCAAATCTTTATTTAGCGATGGAAAATAACCTCACGATTATTCCAGTTCTAAATAAAATCGATTTACCTGCAGCACAACCCGAGAAATTTGCAATTGAGTTATCCAAACTTGTGGGATGTAAGCCAGAAGATTGCTTGAAAGTCTCAGGAAAAACTGGCGCTGGAGTTGAAGAGCTTCTCGATCAAATCGTCGCCCAGATTCCGCCTCCGCAAGGAAATCCTGATGGACCAGCACGCGCCCTCATCTTTGACTCGGTGTATGACACGTATCGTGGCGTTGTTACCTATGTTCGAGTCTTCGATGGAAAACTCTCGCCGCGCGAACAGATTCAAATGTTCTCAACCGCTGCAAAACATGAGCTGCTTGATATCGGCGTCATCTCACCAGAACCTGTCTCCAGCAAAGGACTCGGCGTTGGCGAAGTGGGTTACTTGATTACTGGCGTGAAAGATGTTCGTCTATCCCGCGTCGGCGATACCGTCACCACATTCCACAAGCCTGCGAAAGAAGCGCTCGGTGGATATAAAGATCCGAAGCCAATGGTGTTCTCGGGCCTGTATCCCATTGATGGCGATGAATATCCGATGTTGCGCGATGCGCTCGATAAATTGCAGCTCAATGATGCTGCTTTAGTTTACGAACCAGAAACTTCTGCAGCGCTGGGTTTTGGTTTTCGCTGCGGCTTCCTTGGGCTACTTCATATGGAGATTGTGCGCGAGCGTTTAGAGCGCGAATTTAATCTCACCCTCATCTCGACCGCTCCTAACGTCGTTTACCGCGTGACAAAAGAAGGCGGCGAGGAACTCATCGTTACCAACCCAAGTGAATATCCCAGTGGCAAGGTTGATAAAGTTCTTGAGCCAATCGTGCGCGCCACGATTCTCTCTCCGACCGATTACATCGGAACCATCATGGAGTTATGCCAACAGCGTCGTGGAACGCTCAATGGAATGGACTATCTCTCTGAAGATCGCGTGGAGATTCGTTACACATTGCCACTTGCTGAAATCGTCTTTGATTTCTTCGATCAATTGAAATCTCGCACCAAAGGTTACGCATCCCTTGATTACGAACCTATTGGCGAAGCTGAAGGAGATCTCGTCAAAGTCGATATCTTGTTACAGGGCGATACGGTCGATGCCTTTAGTTCGATTGTGCATCGCGAGAAGGCTTATACCTACGGCGTCATGATGACCACAAAATTGCGTGAACTCATTCCAAGGCAGCAATTCGAAGTTCCCATCCAGGCCGCTATCGGCGCCAAGATTATTGCGCGCGAAAATATCCGAGCGATTCGCAAAGATGTTCTCGCTAAATGTTACGGTGGAGATATTTCACGTAAGCGCAAACTTCTTGAGAAGCAAAAAGAGGGTAAGAAGCGCATGAAGATGGTGGGGCGTGTTGAAGTTCCCCAAGAAGCATTCATTGCTGCGCTTGCCACAAATGCTGATGCTGAAAGTGGAAAGGTCAAGAAATAAGTGAGCCGCCGGCTCTCGTTCTATATTCACATTCCCTATTGCGTTAAGCGCTGTGGTTATTGCGATTTCAATACCTACACACCTGCTGAATTACAAGGTCCAGATCTCGCAACTGTCTCGCAGAATTACATTAATGCCGCTATCCGCGAAATAGAGCTGGCTTATTCCACTGTGGGCGAAGCGCAAGTACCCTCGATCTTTTTTGGTGGCGGCACTCCTTCGCTGATGCCTGCCAGTGAATTAGCGCGGGTGATAGCGAGAATCGGCGAACACTTTGAAGTACTCGATGATGCTGAAATTACTCTAGAGGTTAATCCTGATTCAGTAACACCAGAGTTCCTCAGTACCATGCGTGAATCTGGAGCGACGCGTATCTCGATGGGAATGCAATCAGCAGTACCTCATGTACTAGAAGCCCTTGATCGCACCCATAAACCAGAGAATGTTGTGAGCGCAGTAAATGCTGCGGTGCGCGCAGGTTTTGAAAATATCAGCGTTGATCTGATTTATGGAGCGCCTGGCGAAAGCATTGCAGATTGGAAGACGAGCGTTACAGCGGCGATGGAATTACCAATCAATCACATCAGCGCCTATGCCTTGATTGTGGAGCGTGGAACGAAGTTAGCTGCCCAAATTGCCCGCGGCGAGTTAACGCTTCCTGATGACGATGAAACTGCAGAAAAGTACTTGATAGCTGATGACGCCTTTGAGAGTGCAGGTCTCTCTTGGTACGAGCTGAGTAATTGGAGCAAGCCAGGCGGAGAATGTCGTCACAACATTGCATATTGGGATGGATCGCATTGGTGGGGAGTAGGCCCCGGTGCACATTCATATGTAGATAAAAAGCGTTGGTGGAATGTAAAACATCCATCGACCTATCAGCAGAAGATTTTTAAGGATGAAATTCCAGAACTCAGTAGTGAAATCTTGACTAGTGAGAATTTGGCAGATGAGTTTGTGATGCTTCAAATTCGCCGTAGAGCGGGCATACAACTCTCTGCATTAACTGATCTGCAGATAAAGAAGGCAGAACCATTTCTTGGTAGTGGCCACCTCGAAGAAAAAAGCTGGAGTGAAAAGAAGTTAGTTCTAAGCAAGGAAGGTCGCCTGATTGCCGACCGAATCGTGCGAGAGTTAGTGTTGTAGTAACTTTTCTTCCTATGACCACCCTTCATACCGTTATCAGCTTGCTATTGGCTCTGATTTTTCTCATCGCTGGCCTTTCTAAGGCAAGCGGTAGCAACGCTGGCCTTTCCGGCACTCGTGATGTGGGTTTTCCTGATGGCTTAGCGCGCTTGGTTGGTCTCTTTGAGACGCTAGCGGCATCGGCTCTTGTTATCGGATTTGCACTTGATAACTCAGATCTCGAGCTTTATGGATTTATAGCGATCTGGTTCATCATGGCAGGAGCTATTTTCTTTCATTTCAAAGCTAACAAAGTTCGAACTGGATTCCCAGCCATGCTGCTAATCATTTTGGCAACTATTGGTATTGCCACAATTTAAGTTGAATAGATGAATGATTGATATGGAAACACGTCAACTAGATATTCTGCGTGCGATCGTTGAGGAGTATGTCGCAACTGAGGAGCCAGTAGGTTCCAAAGCAATCTCTCAGCGACATGGGCTTGGTATATCGCCTGCCACTATTCGTAACGAAATGTCGGTGCTTGAGGATGCGGGCTTAATCACGCAACCACACACAAGTGCGGGGCGTATTCCTACCGATAAGGGGTATCGACTTTTCGTCGACAAGATTGCCACCGTCAAACCTCTTTCAAATGCAGAGCGTCGCGCCATTGAAACTTTCCTGGAAGGCGCTAACGATCTTGATGACATCGTTATGCGGACGGTCCGACTTTTGGCGCAAGTCACAAAGCAAGTTGCTGTCGTGCAATATCCCTCACTCACAAAGTCGCGGGTTCGTCATATTGAATTAGTACTCCTCACGCCGACGCGATTGATGATGGTGCTCATTACTAATACTGGGCGAGTTGAACAGCGGGTCTTGGAACTTCCATATGAGCTCAATGAACAGTTGCTTGGAGATTTACGTCAACGCCTTAATGGCGCAGTTACTGGAAAATCAATGTCGGATGTTGCCCCACAATTGGAAGGTATTCTGGCCGCGTTTGGTAGAAACGAGAGAACATCTACTGCACTTATCATCTCTAACTTGATTGAAATGGCCATTGAGAAACCAGAAGAGAAAGTAGTCCTAGCAGGTACTGCAAACTTGGCACGTGGAACCGGAGAGTCCAGCGATATCCATGGAATTCTTGAAGCATTGGAAGAGCAAGTTGTTCTACTCCGTCTATTGAGTGATGCTGGCGAAACGATGCGGGTTCGCATTGGTGAAGAGCAAGATGAATCAGGCCTAAAGCGCACAAGTTTGGTGACAATGAGTTACGGAGTAGAAGGAAATCCCTTGGGTGGACTTGGAATTCTCGGCCCAACTCGTATGGACTATTCATCGTCGATGTCCGCAGTCAATGCGGTCGCTCGATACGTTGGACGATTCCTTATCGATAGTCAATCATGAGCGATCACTATCAAGTATTAGGCGTTGATCGAAGCGCTTCTCAAGACGAAATAAAGAAGGCTTATCGCAAACTAGCGCGCGAAATGCATCCAGATGTAAATCCTGATCCTAAAGTTCAAGATCGCTTTAAGGAGATCACGGCCGCATACGAAGTGTTAAGTGATCCTGACAAGAGAAGTTCTTATGATCGTGGCGGAGATGGATACGGCGGCTTTGGTGGTGGATTTGGTGGATTTAGCGACATCATGGATGCGTTCTTTGGTGGCGGCGGATCTCCACGCGGTCCGCGTCCACGAATGCGCCAAGGTCAAGATGCGTTGATTCGAGTAACAATTGAACTTCATGATGCATGTTTTGGAACAACTCGAGAGATCGGTGTAGAAACCGCGATTATCTGTACGAAGTGTGGCGGCGATGGATGTGCTGCTGGAACATCTCCACGCACCTGCGATATTTGTAAAGGTCGAGGCGAAATTCAACAGGTAACGCGCTCCTTTATTGGCCAAGTAATGACATCTCGTCCTTGCGGAACGTGCCAAGGATTTGGAACAGTCATTCCTTCAGCTTGTAGTGAATGTGCGGGAGATGGACGTGTTCGCGCGCGGAGAAATCTTGATGTGAAGATTCCTGCAGGAGTTGAAACGGGTAATCGCATTCAATTATCGGGTCAAGGTGAAGTTGGTCCTGGTGGCGGGCCAGCAGGTGACTTGTATGTCGAGATAATCGTTTCTGATCATGATCAATTAGTTCGAGAGGGCGATGACTTACACATTGCCGTTTCAGTGCCGATGACTGGAGCTGCGCTCGGAACTTCTATGACAATTCAAACCCTTGATGGCGAAATAGAGTTAGAAATTAAGCCGGGAACTCAGAGTGGCCAGATCATTCCCATTCGCGGCAAGGGTATGACCAAGCTTCGTGGTGGCGGACGCGGCGAGCTTTATGCACATATCAACGTGGAAATTCCCACCAAACTCTCACGCAAGCAAGAAGAGTTACTGAAAGAGTTTGCATCAGAACGTGGTGACACCGAAAAATCAAATAAAGTCACCTCGCGTAAAGGCGATTCCGATTCTGATGGTGGATTCTTTGGCAAATTTAGAGATGCATTTAGGAATTGATGCTCCCGGTATTTCTCATTGAATCACTGCCTGATAGTGGTGAAGTAGTTCTCGACGGCGATGAAGCGCATCATGCAATATCAGTCTCTCGTGTGAAACTCGGAGAGCACCTTGCGTTAACAGATGGCAGGGGCGCACGCGCTGAAGTTGAAGTTATCGAAGTAACAAAGAAATCACTGACCGCAAGAATTGTTCTTCGCGAGGATATTCCAAATTCGGAAATTCAACTCACCGTCCTCCAGGCGCTAACCAAAGGCGATCGCGCTCGTGAGACGGTAGAGCTATTAACAGAGGCTGGCGTCAATCAGATACTTCCTTGGAGCGCAGCGCGTTCCATTGGACAGTGGAAAGATGAGAGTGAGGCCCAAGAAAAGTGGCAGCTCTGGGCTCGCGAAGCCACAAAGCAATCACGACGTAGCTGGATTCCTAGCGTTGCAAAACTTCATTCTTTAAACGATGCGATTGAAAGTTTTTCGCATTTTGATCTTGTACTACTTTTTCATGAAGGATCGACAGAAAAATTATCTACGCTGCTCCATACTCAGCAACCCAAGAAAGTCCTCATCATCATTGGTCCTGAGGGTGGAATCACTCAGGAAGAGAGTGAAAGTTTCATAGCTGCAGGTGCAAAAATCGTAAGTATGGGAAGACCTATCTTTCGCGCCGCACATGCTGGTGCAGTCGCCCTAGCTGCAGTACAAACCGGACTTGGAATCTGGTAGAGATACGCCATGAACTGCCTATTTTGTGCAATCGTTACGGGCGATATACCGGCTAGCAAAGTAAAAGAAAACGCAAATGTTCTTGCATTTAACGATATCAATCCGCAAGCTCCAACTCATATATTGATAATTCCAAAAGCGCATTATGAGAATGCAGCGGAACTCGCTGCTGCTGACCAGAAAGTTCTGGGCGAACTCTTTGCTATGGCTCGTGAGATTGCTGACGAGAAAACGCTCAATGGCTATCGCACCGTCTTTAATACCGGAGAAGATGGCGGCCAGACAGTTTTCCACGCTCATCTTCATCTCTTAGGTGGCCGATCACTTCAGTGGCCACCCGGATAGAACCTCGTTAAAGAAACTGGATAGAATCGCCCCAATGGATCGCATTGTTCTTACTCTGCCTGCTGATATCCCGAGCGTTGCCTTAACCGGTCCTAATGACTCATACATTCGAGCCTTAGAAAGCGCATTTCGCGATGTTGCAATCACAGTACGCGGAAATGAAGTCATCCTTCGAGGATCGGCTGAAGGAACTGAGCGAGTAAAGAAATTAATGCAGAACTTCCTCACCGTAGTTCGCGCCGGTCAACCTTTAAGTGATGATGCAGTTCGTCGTTCCATCGCCATGATTCTCAGCGATGGCAATGAGACCCCAGCCGAAGTTCTCACACTCAATATCTTGAGCAATCGTGGAAAGACAATTCGCCCGAAGACCTCAAATCAAAAGAAATATGTCGATGCTATTGATAAGCACACGGTGACATTTGGAATTGGCCCAGCAGGTACTGGAAAAACATATTTAGCGATGGCGAAAGCAGTTCAAGCGCTGCAATCAAAACAAGTAAATCGCATAATCCTCACTCGTCCCGCAGTAGAAGCAGGGGAGCGCCTTGGATTTCTTCCTGGAACACTTCACGAGAAGATCGATCCATATCTACGCCCACTCTTTGATGCGCTTCATGACATGCTTGATCCCGATGCAATTCCTCGCTTGATGTCATCAGGAACAATCGAAGTGGCGCCACTTGCATACATGCGAGGACGCACGCTCAACGATTCATTCATCATTCTCGATGAAGCCCAAAATACCTCTCCAGAACAGATGAAGATGTTTCTTACTCGACTCGGCTTCAGTTCGAAGATGGTCGTAACGGGGGATATCACCCAGATAGATCTTCCTACTCACCAAGAATCAGGGCTCAGCATTGTCCGTGACATCCTCGAGGGCATTGATGACATCTCATTTATGGATTTAACTTCTGAAGATGTAGTGCGCCATCGACTCGTGAGCGAGATTGTCGATGCATATGGCAGATTCGATGATTCGGTAGGCGGCAATCGAGCTAGTCGTCGCGTCAACAAGCCTCGTTCCCTAAGGAGTGATCGCTAGCTTTTCTTAACTTCGAAAGAAGTTAAGAAAGAGTGCGACATGATTATAGAAATATCAAACTTAACAAAGTCGGAATGTGATGAAAGCAGACTTGAATCTGTTGCCAGTTTTGCCATGGAATCACTAGGAATTCATCGTGACTCAGAATTGAGCATCTCGCTCGTTGATGAAGATGAAATGAGCGCGCTCCATGTGCGCTGGATGGATGAACCTGGCGCGACTGATGTTCTCTCTTTTCCGATGGACGAAATGAAGCCTCATAGCGCTGCCCAAGGACCGGGCATGGTTGGAGATATCGTGCTCTGCCCTGATTTTGCGGTGAAGCAAGCTAAAGATGCGGGCCACTCACTTCAAGAGGAGTTAGAGTTATTGACGGTGCACGGGGTGCTACACCTTTTGGGTTATGACCATCGAGAAAGTGAAGAGAAGAAAGTGATGTTCGGTCTGCAGGAAGAATTCCTAGGAAAGTGGAGATCTAAAGCATGAGCCCCTCAGCAGTTCTCTCGGTCATCTCATTACTTCTCTTTGCTGGATTTCTCGCTGGCTCCGAGTCTGCGATTAACTCGATTTCCCGTGTATTTGTGGAAGAACTTGAACTTAAATCGTCACGTTCAGCCGCGTGGGTACAGCGCGTCATCAAAGAGCCTGCTCGTTATTTAAACGTCATACTCTTTGTACGAAAAGCATGTGAACTCACCGCTACCGTTATTGTGGCCGAATCATTTGTTAGATTGTTTGATTCGATTCCCTCGGGGCTATCTGCAGCTGTTGGCGTGATGTTAGTTCTTTCCTATGTTGTGGTGGGAGTAGGACCGCGCACGCTCGCCAAGCAGAATGCAGGTCGATGGATTGTGCCGGCATGTTTTGTCGCCGTTGTGATGTCAAAGGTACTTGGCCCCATCACAGCGCTCCTTATTGCGATTGGAAACGCCATTACCCCAGGAAAAGGTTTTAAAACCGGGCCGTTTGCAAACGAAGCTGAGCTGCGCGACTTAGTAGATCAAGCGCATGAACGTGGCCTGGTTGAAGAGTCAGAACACGAGATGATCCACTCCGTTTTCGAACTAGGAGATACCTTGGTTCGTGAATTGATGGTGCCGCGTACCGAAATGGTATGGATTGAAGGAAGTAAGAACCTCAGACAGGGCCTCTCTTTAGCACTCCGCTCTGGATTTACTCGCATCCCAGTAATTGGCGAGAATCTCGACACGATTCTTGGTATCGCATATGTCAAAGATCTTGCAAAGCGAACCCACGAATATCGTGAATCTGAACTTACAGAATTAGTTGAAGACCACCTACGCAAAGCAACTTTCGTCCCAGAGACGAAGACCGCATCTGAGCTTCTCAAAGAGATGCAGCGCGACCAGATACATCTTGCGATTGTGGTCGACGAATACGGTGGTACTGCAGGCCTGATCACGATTGAAGACATTCTCGAAGAGATCGTCGGGGAAATTGCCGATGAGTACGACGATGATGTCGATGAATTGGAGTGGGTAACACCAACTCAAGCTCGTGTCTCAGCGCGACTTCATCTCGAGGATTTAGCCGATAACCTCGAACTCGATCTCAGTGCAGAAGAGCTCGAAGATGTCGACACCATTGGCGGATATGTCGCAAAAGTTCTAGGTCGAGTTCCTATCCCGGGAAGCGCAGTCACGCTCCATGGATGGCAGATCACGGCAGAACGCCCCGTTGGTCGTCGCCACCGAATTGCCACATTCGTACTCGAGAAAGCCGCTGCCGAAGAGAAAGTCGAAGAGGTTTAGAGTTCTCTGATGCGTATCGTGAGATTTACTCCACCTCAAGGCTCCAAGCTCGGAAGTGATCCTCATTTTGGAGTTATGGAAGATGAGAAGACGATTCGGGCTATCGCAAGCGATCCGTTATATGCAGGGATTTTCAAAGAAGATGAAACTTTCTTACTTGAAGACGTTCGTTTACTTGCGCCAGTAATTCCACGGAGCAAAGTGGTCTGTGTTGGTAAGAATTATGCTGACCACGCCGCAGAAATGGGCGGGGAAGTTCCGGAAGAGCCCATCATTTTTATCAAACCTAACACGTCGGTTATTGGCCCGAACGACGTTATTCAGTGGCCTTCCTCAAGTGAGCGGATCGACCACGAAGCTGAACTCGCTGTTGTCATCTCTAAAATCTGTAAGGAAGTTCCGCGCGAGAAAGTAAAAGATGTAATTTTCGGCTACACCGTTGCAAATGATGTCACAGCAAGAGATCTCCAGAAGAAAGATGGTCAATGGTCACGTGCGAAGGGCTTTGACACCTTCTGTCCCATTGGGCCATGGATTGATACTGAATTTGTTCCTGGCTCACAGCTTGTAACCGCAACCGTTGATGGAGAGCTCAAGCAATCTGCGCCACTGTCCGATATGGTTTTTGATGTGCCATTCATTATCGAGTTCGTTACCAAAGTAATGACGCTATTGCCGGGAGATGTGATTCTCACTGGAACTCCTTCTGGAATTGGGCCCATGAACGCTGGAGGCGAAGTCGAAGTTGCAGTCGAAGGTTTAGGTTCTTTGAGGAATAAGGTGTCGAACCGTGCCAGCTGATCAAAAGAGTGCTCAGAGAGAAGTTCGCACTCGATTTGCGCCATCACCGACTGGTGATCTTCACGTTGGGAATATTCGCACTGCGCTCTTTGATTGGGCTTATGCGCGACATACGGGAGGAAAGCTCATCTTCCGAATTGAAGATACCGATCGTGAACGCGTGACCGATGAATACATTCAGCGTGCAATCGAAACTCTCCAATGGCTCGGCTTGAATTGGGATGAGGGCCCTGAAGTTGGTGGACCTTATGGACCATATCTGCAATCGCAACGCCTTGATATCTATAACGAATGGGCTCAAAAGTTCCTACAGAATGGCGATGCCTATAACTGCTACTGCTCTACTGAAGAACTTGAAGCGCGACGCGAGAAGCAACGCGAACTCAATCAAGCTCCGGGATACGACGGAAAGTGTCGCTCACTAAGCGCTGATGAGATATCTCGCTACCAAGCAGAAGGCCGTAAGCCAGTTATACGTATGCGGATGCCCGATGGCGAGACCCGTTTTACTGACTTGATTCGCGGGGAAGTAACTTTCGATCACAAATTTGTACCAGATTTCGTATTGATGCGAGCTGATGGTTCACCGCTCTACACGTTAGCGGTAGCGGTTGATGATGTCTTGATGAAAGTAACTCACGTTTTACGAGGAGAAGATCTTCTCTCTTCTACTCCGCGACAGATTCGGGTCTATCAAGCGATGGGTGTTGCAGCAGAAGACTTCCCATTCTTTGCACACCTTCCTTTCGTGATGGGGCAAGATAATGCGAAACTCTCCAAACGCAACGGTGAAGTTTCTATTGCCTGGTATCGCGAACAAGGCTTCTTGCCAGAAGCAATCTGTAACTACTTAGCACTTCTGGGATGGTCGCCCGGAGATGATCGTGAAAATATTACGATGGAAGAGCTCGTTCAACTCTTCACAGTAGAGCGAGTCAATAGCTCACCAGCGCGTTTTGATATGAAGAAACTTGAGGCAATTAATGGCGACAAGATTCGCGCACTCACAATAGATGATTTCTTAACGCGCGCACTTCCGTTTCTACTCAAAGATGGCGTCATTCAAGGAAGTGATGCTGAAATCGCCGTCGTAAAGTCAGCGCTACCTATCATTCAAGAACGTATCGCGCGGATGAATGAAGTAACTGCAATGTTGAAATTCCTATTTGTAGAGAAGGTGACGTTTGATGCCGAGTCATCAAGCAAGGTTGGCGAAGAGCCTTCGCAACACGTAATTAAGAGAGCACTTGAAGTACTCCAACCCCTTGGTGAATGGAAGCATGATCTGATTGAAGCTGAATTGCGCAAAGCTCTACTTGATGAAATGGGCCTCAAGCCACGCGTAGCTTTTGGGCCAGTGAGAATTGCTGTAACGGGCAGCCATATCTCGCCACCACTTTTTGAATCGATGGAGTTACTCGGAAAAGAACGGTCTATCGCACGTCTTACTGCGGCAATTCGTTAAGCCTCAAAATTCGGGGTATTCTTGCGCGCGCAATTGCAGCGTTGTTATCAGCGCAGTAATGAGCAGTAGATATTGGGGTATGGGGTAATTGGCAGCCCAGCTGATTCTGGTTCAGCTTGTCTAGGTTCGAGTCCTGGTACCCCAGCCACGTTCGTTCTTAACACCTCAGTCAAGAACTAACGGCGTAACAACTGAATAAACGAGATCTGGCCCCGTCGTCTAGCGGCCTAGGACTCTGGCTTCTCAAGCCAGCTACGAGGGTTCGAATCCCTTCGGGGCTGCCAGACTCGTTTAGTGAAATCGTGCTAATTGAATGTAGATGGTTATTGAAATTAGTTAATTAAGATTTTTTAGAAATATATTCGCTTAATCGCGCAGCTGTTGCCACAACCGCAGCGGCATGAATTCGCCCAGGTTGACGACCCAATCTCTCAATTGGCCCACTAATACTTACTGCTGCAATCACGCGATTATTAGGGCCGCGAACCGGCGCAGAAACTGAGGCAACGCCGGGCTCACGTTCTCCAACGCTTTGGGCCCAACCGCGTCGGCGTACTGCAGAAAGTGCAGCGGCGTTAAAACGTGCATTCGTTAATGCGCGATGAAGTTTGTCAGCATCTTCCCACGCCAAAAGTATCTGGGCAGCAGATCCCGCATTCATGGTGAGGGCTGCGCCGATTGGAACCGAATCACGAAGACCTGAAAGACGTTCAGCGGCAGCAACACAGATGCGCATATCTCCTTGGCGACGATAAAGCTGCGCGCTTTCACCTGTTGCATCGCGAAGTGCGGTGAGTGCTGGAGTCGCTGCGGCTAGAAGTCGATCTTCGCCAGCAGATGCTGAGAGTTCACCGGATCTCGGGCCGAGAATAAATCGACCGTTGAGGTCGCGGGCTACAAGGCGGTGAAATTCCAATGCGACGGCTAGTCGATGCGCAGTCGGACGCGCGATCTTTGTGGCGGCAACAAGTTCAGAAAGTGAGTGTGGTCCAGATTCCAAGACGCCTAGAATTCTTACGGCTTTATCTAGGACGCCAACTCCGCTATTCTTTTTGTCCATAATCTAATATTGCCATCTCATGATATGAGAAGCAAACCACAAGGGGTTAGACAAGAACATGGGTAAGACGCTCGCGGAAAAAGTTTGGGAAGATCATGTCGTTCGCCGCACAGCAGGCGAGCCAGATCTTCTCTACATCGACCTGCATCTGATTCACGAAGTCACAAGTCCACAAGCATTTGACGGTTTAAGGCTGAGCGGAAGAAAAGTCCGTCGCCCTGATTTAACGCTCGCCACCGAAGACCATAACGTCCCTACTCTTGATATTGATAAACCTATTGCAGATCCCGTATCGCGACTCCAGGTCGATACTTTGCGGAAGAATTGTGCCGAATTTGGTGTTCGAATCCATTCCTTGGGCGATGTTGAACAAGGCATCGTTCACGTGGTGGGCCCACAACTTGGATTAACTCAACCTGGTATGACGATTGTCTGCGGCGATTCGCATACCTCAACACATGGCGCATTTGGAGCTCTCGCATTTGGAATTGGCACCAGCGAAGTTGAACATGTTCTCGCTACTCAAACTCTTCCTCTTGCCAAACCAAAGACTATGGCGATTAATGTCGAAGGAACGCTCAAGCCTGGCGTCACAAGCAAAGACATCATCTTGGCAATCATCGCCAAAATAAGTACAGGTGGCGGTCAAGGCTATGTTGTGGAGTATCGCGGCAGCGCAATCCGCGCACTTTCGATGGAAGCGCGCATGACTATCTGCAATATGTCGATTGAAGCCGGAGCTCGCGCAGGATTGATTGCACCTGATGAAACAACTTTCAATTACATCAAAGGTCGTCCACATGCTCCGCAAGGCTCTGATTGGGATGCCGCGGTTGCTTATTGGAAGACGTTGAAGACTGATGATGACGCAACATTTGATCAAGAGATCTACCTCAACGCCGATGAGCTATCGCCATTCGTTACTTGGGGTACAAATCCGGGACAAGGAATCCCGCTGAATAGCGAGGTCCCTAACCCTGAATCCTTTAGCGATCCTGAAGAGCGCACCGCCGCAGAGCGCGCGCTGGTCTACATGGACCTCGCAGCCGGAACTCCGATGAAAAAGATAAAGATTGATACTGTCTTTCTTGGCTCGTGCACAAACGGTCGTATCGAAGATTTACGAGCTGCTGCTGCGATTATTAAGGGCAAGAAAGTAGATTCCAATACGCGCATGATGGTCGTCCCCGGTTCTGCGCGCGTGAGATTGCAGGCTGAATCAGAAGGGCTCGACAAAGTCTTCCTTGATGCTGGTGCTGAATGGCGCAGCGCTGGTTGCTCCATGTGTCTTGGTATGAATCCTGACCAGTTAAAGCCAGGGGAGCGTTCAGCATCCACGAGCAATAGAAATTTCGAAGGCCGTCAAGGTAAAGGCGGTCGCACCCATCTTGTTAGCCCACTTGTTGCAGCGGCGACTGCAATTCGCGGCACGCTTTCATCGCCAGCAGATTTGTAGGAGGAGCCATGGAAAAATTCATTTCTCACACTGGAACTGGCATCCCGCTACGTCGCAGCAACGTAGATACCGACCAGATCATCCCTGCTGTCTATCTCAAGCGCGTTACTCGCTCGGGGTTTGAAGATGGACTCTTTGCAGCATGGCGTAACGACCCAGAATTTGTCTTAAATAAAGCAGAGTTCAAAGCCGCAACGATTTTGGTAGCAGGAGTTGATTTTGGGACCGGATCTTCTCGTGAGCACGCGGTCTGGGCGCTGCAGAACTATGGCTTCAAGGTAGTGATTTCGAGCCGCTTTGCCGACATTTTCCGCGGAAACTCACTCAAAGGCGGACTTCTCACCGTGATTATGCCCCAGGCAGAAGTTGAAAAACTTTGGGCTGCGATTGAAGCCGATCCTGCGATGGCGATAACTGTTGACTTGGATTCAAAGAGCGTGGCTTACAAAAATGAGCGGATTTCCTTTGATCTTGATGATTACACGCGTTGGCGCTTGATGGAAGGCCTTGATGACATTGGTTTAACGATGCGAAATCTTGGCGATGTTGAGAAATTCGAGGAAAAACGAGCGAATTTCAAGCCAAAAACTCTTCCTGTCTTGTCATAACGCGTTAATTTCTCCGACTCTCAACCTTTAATTGAGGGTTTTTTACGCATAAAAAATGCAAAATCTCAGTGGAAAGACGTTGCGAATTATTGCGACACACCGAGCGTGATGCGCGAAAACCTTGATTTTTCTGCGTAAATTTAAGAGCAGGTTAAGCAAACGCTTAACTTTACGCGTAAATAAGGGGATTAAATGAACAAGACCCAGTTCATTGCTTCGTTGGCTCCACACTTCAACGGAAGCAAGAAAGAGGCAGCACACGCTGTTGAAATCGTCTTCGATTCAATCGTGCGCAACATCCACAAGGGCGAAGATGTAACCATCAACGACTTTGGAAAGTTCAAGAAAGTTGATCGTAAAGCTCGCAAGGGACGTAACCCTTTCACTGGCGAAACGATCCAGATCAAGGCGAGCAAGAAAGTTCGCTTCCTCCCAGCTAAGGCGCTCAAGGAAACTGTTTCTGGCGCTCGCAAATTGGGACCTGCTCCAAAGCCAGTCGTCGTTGCAAAGCCAGTAGCAAAGAAGGCAGCCAAGAAGGTTGCTAAGAAGGCTACAAAGAAGGTTGCAAAGAAGGCAAAGGCAAAGAAGGGCAAGAAGAGATAAATATCTTTTCACTTAAGGGCCACGCATCCACGCGTGGCCCTTATTTTTCTGTCCTAGGCTTATCTCATGGCTTCACCCATGAGTAATTCCGAAGTCCGAATTTCGTATGAACCGCCAACTGGCCGTCCACTTGGTTCAAATCCCTGGTTTAAATTTGGCGCAACGGTCCTAAGACCGATTTTGAACCTTCTAACGAAGAAGGATTGGCGTGGCGCAGAGAAACTTCCTAAGACCGGTGCGGCCATTGTTGTTTGTAATCATCTTTCATATGTTGATCCGCTGACCTTCACCCACTTTCTTTATAACAACGGTCGAGCTCCGCGATACCTTGGTAAAGAATCAGTTTTTAAAGTCCCAATTATTGGTCGAGTAATCCGAGGAGCAGGACAGATTCCGGTATCGCGAGAATCCAAGGATGCAGTCAAAGGGTTAGAGCATGCGATTGCTGTCTTGAAGGCAGGACATCTTCTCGGTGTTTATCCAGAAGGAACTTTGACGCGCGATGAGAATTTATGGCCAATGAAGGCAAAGACTGGCGTTGCACGGTTGGCTCTTATTACAGGTGCGCCAATTTATCCATGTGCATCATGGGGACCTGAGAAAGTGCTCCCGCCATACAGTAAGAAATTGCGATTATTTCCTCGTACCAAGATTTCGATTCTGATGGGCGATCCACTTGATCTTTCGAAGTGGAAGGGTCGCGCCGATGATCAACAAGCGATCGAAGAGGCAGCTGATTTCATTATGGATCGGATTACAGAATTACTTGAGATTCTGCGTGGAGAGAAAGCTCCTGCTGCACGTTTTGATCCGAAGAAATCAGATTTACCGCGCATCGGCAATTACAAGAAAGCTCAGCGCAAGGCAAAGTAATGAGAGTTACCGTTCTTGGTTCAGGGCAATGGGGAACTTCAATTGCCCAAATACTCTGTGATGCTGGCAATGATGTCCTGATTTGGGGTCGTAACCAAGCAGTTGTAGACGAGATAAACACCAGCCATAGAAATAACTCATCACTTCCAGGTATCGAGTTACCTCATAATCTACGAGCAACATCTGATCTTGATACCTCCTTTAATCACGCAGAAATGATTGCTCTGGCAGTGCCTGCCCAATCACTTCGCGAAAATCTTGCGCTCTGGAAACCTCGTTTTTCATCTGGCGTTCCCATCGTTTCAACACTGAAGGGAATTGAAGTGTCAACTCAACTCCGTATGACTGAAGTCATTCATGAGGTGTTGGGTATTGGTGAAGATAAGTTAGCAATACTTACTGGACCAAATCTGGCTCGCGAAGTAGTTTTGCGCCAACCCGCAGGAGCGGTTGCCGCCTCAACATCTCAAGAACTCGCTGATCAAACTGCAAAGGCATTTAGCGCACCTTATTTCCGGGTTTACACATCCAATGACGTTATTGGATGCGAATTGGCAGGTGCAGCGAAGAATGTCATTGCACTTGCAGTTGGCATGTCAATCGGAATGGGTTTTGGCGAGAACACGCAAGCACTAGTAATTACCCGCGGACTTAACGAAGTCACAAGACTTGGCATTGCTCGTGGCGCTATGCCCCTTACTTTCGTTGGCCTTGCTGGCGTTGGTGATTTGCTTGCGACATGCGGATCACCGTTATCTCGCAATCGCTCCTTCGGTGAAGCGTTGGGACGCACCGGCTCAATGGCGAAAGCGCGAGCTGAAGTGCTCTCGACAGTTGAAGGCGTTGCCACAGCGCGTGCCGTAGTGGATCTTGCGCACCTTGTGGGAGTCGAAGCCCCAATTATGGAAGCGGTACAAGACGTTGTAAGTAATACGATTACGCCTAATCAAGCGATCACAAATCTAATGAAGATTCATACCGGAGCGGAGATTGATCACGCATGAGCAAGAAACGCGTAGCAATCATCTGCGGTGGCCGCAGCAGTGAGCATTCCATTTCATGCATCTCTGCAAAAGGCGTGCTCGAGGCGATTGATAGAAATCTCTTTGAACCAATTTTGATTGGTATTACTTTGCGTGGAAAGTGGGTCGCACTCAAGAGCGCAGATGACTTTGGCGTAGGTAGTGATGGGCTCCCGATAATCCCTGATACTGCCCCTGGTATCAACGCAGATGTTCATGGTCTTAAGAATGCTGAAGGGGCGCCACTTGCGATTGATCTCGCCTTCCCTCTTCTTCATGGCGCTTATGGTGAGGACGGAACAATTCAAGGCTTATTTGAGATGGCCGATATCCCTTACGTCGGTTCTGGAGTTCTCGCTTCATCCGTTGCCATGGATAAGACTTTTGCTAAACCGATTTATGCAGATTTTGGTCTCGCTGTTGCTGATGGAATTACCGTTCACCAGCGCGATTGGATTGCGCAGCGTGAATTAGAAATAGCAAAGATAAAGGCGTTGGGACTACCTGTCTTTGTTAAACCAGCGCGAAGTGGATCAAGTCGCGGCACCACAAAAGTGAAGAGCGATAGCGAGATAGCACCGGCAATCGAAGAAGCGCACCGTCATGACCCACGTGCGATGGTCGAAGTGGCAATCAAAGGTCGCGAAATTGAGTGTGCAGTTTTAGAGATTAACGGCAAAGCTCATGCATCTGTTCTTGGCGAGATTCGGGTTCACGAGCCACATGAGTTCTATGATTTTGAAGCGAAGTATCTAGATGGCTCAACAACTTTTGATGTTCCAGCCAATGTCACACCCGAGATTGCGCGCGCTATCAGTGATGCTGCGGTCACCGCCTTCGAAGCGCTGGGTTGTGAGGGATTAGCCCGCGTTGACTTCTTTTTAACTGAAGAGAACCAGGTCATCATCAATGAGTTGAACACGATGCCAGGATTTACTTCGATGTCGGTCTTTCCGATGTTATGGAAAGCAACCGGCAAGAGTTACAGTGAAATAATCACGCAACTGTGTGAGAGCGCTCTCGCTCGCCCCAAGAACGTTATTCGTTAAGTGTTTCTGCGCTTTACAGCGAAGTGACGGGGCACGTTAAAGTGCGAGTGATACCAGGAATAGCTTGAACTTTTGCCAAGACTGATTTTCCAAGATCTTCCATGTTCGCGGCTTCGGCGCGCATGATCACGTCATAGGGGCCGGTAACGCTCTCGGCAATTGTCACGCCGGCAATCGCAGTAACCGCTTTGGTCACGCCGCTGGACTTACCTACTTCAGTTTGAATCAAAATATATGCCTGTATAGACATGCTGCTTCCGTTTCGACGAGAGCCCAGCGATGGTCATCTTCATTGGCGTCCATGCAGAGCTGCTTTGAGTTGCGTAACTAGACCTTAGCGCATTTAGGCTAGAGCCCGAAAGGTTTTTTGTCGGAGGGTTTTTAGGGGAGTGATTGTGCGCGAGGAAGAAGTACTGAAGCGAGTGCGCGCGATCTTTGATACTTCCAAGACGAGCGCTTCCGCTGCCGCCAACATCGTTATCGGAAATGGAGATGATGGGGCGGTAGTAAAACTCAATGAAGGTCTCACGATTCTCTCCACAGATATGGCGGTAGAAAGTATTCACTTTCGTCGTGCATGGAGTACGCCGCAAGAAATTGGCCGAAAGATTACTGCTGCAAATCTTGCAGATATTTGCGCCATGGGCGGCTGGCCCGAGTACTTACTGGTTGCAGTTGCATTTCCCAAAGATTATTTAGATGAGCTTGAGGACCTAGCGCGTGGAATTGCCGAAGAAGCTACAAAAGTTGGCGCTAGCGTTATTGGTGGTGATTTATCACAAGGAAGCGAATTGGTTATCTCAATAACTGCAGTGGGTAGAACTTTGCGCGCGATTACCCGCGCAGGTGCACACGTTGGAGATGTTGTGATGATTTCTCATCTTCCAGGCTGGTCCAAGGCTGGGCTAGAAATTCTTTCCGGAGATTTTACGCACGGTTCTGAATCATCTCAGCGCGCACTTGTGCAACACCGTGCACCCCAAATTGATTACAGCAAATATCGTAAGGTTTATGCCGCTTTGAATTCGGCAACAGATATCAGTGATGGACTACTTATTGATGCTGGCCATATTGCAGGCGCGAGTGGAGTGGCGCTTCACCTGCAATCAACGCTCATTGAGAAAGCCGAAGGCTTTGCAGCGCTCCAGCAATTAGCTCAGGAGTTTGGAACGGGAGAGAGTTCTGGAATAGATTTTGTTTTGAGTGGGGGCGAGGATCATGTCCTTCTTGTAACAACCTCTACGCCCGAAAAGTGCGAAGGATTTATTGAGATCGGCAGAGTCGAGCAGGGTGAAGGCGTGCTACTTGATGGAAAAACTGTTTCTGGTGAGGCGGGCTACCAACACCACTGGTAAGCGGAATTAGTGAAAGGAATGTTTAAAAAGAGAGGGCTTAGCGCGCGACTTTTCCGGCCTTGAGGCAGGAAGTGCAGACGTTCTGGCGCTTGGTGTAACCGTTCACCAAGGTGCGGATGCGCTGGATATTTGGATTCCAACGGCGGCGGGTACGACGGTTTGAGTGCGAGACGTTATTGCCAAAGCTTGGTCCCTTGTTACAGATATCGCATACAGCTGCCACGTTCGAACTCCTTGATTATTTACTCTGACTTGCGGGCGCAAGATTAGCCGCAAAGGCGCTGTGAGCGCCAATTCGGAGGCGATTTACGCGGGAGAAGTTGAATCAAAGGCAAAATTGCAGCGCTATCCGAGAGAATGAAGCATGGCCTCGTTGGAGTCACGGTTGATTTCGGTTCTCGGTGATAAGACCGCCAAGGTCCTTGCCGAGCACTTTGAGATCACAACTGTGGGAGATTTACTGCGCCACTATCCACGACGGTATGTCGTTCGTGGCGAGCTCACAGATATTGAAGCGCTTAACGAAGGTGAAGAGGTAACTATCTTCGCTAAAGTCGAAAGCACAAAAGTGCGCAGAATCCCGGGGCGTAAGGGCGTCATCGTCGAGACCATTGTTACTGACGGGCGAGCAAAGTTGATATTGACCTTCTTCAATCAAGCATGGCGAGAGAAAGATTTACGTGAAGGACGTCAAGGTTTATTTGCTGGAAAAGTTGGATTGTTTAAAGGAAAGCGTCAACTTGCCCACCCTGATTATTTACTGATTCCTGAGGGCGACAATCTGGATGCTGCAATTGGAGATTTTGCGGGTCGTTATCTTCCCGTTTATCCCGCGACATCAAAATTACCATCATGGAAAATCGCACAATGCGTTCGTCTTGCGCTCAACGCACTAGAAGAAGTGAAAGATTATGTCCCACATGATGTGCTGGAGGAATTGAATTTTCCAGATTTCATGACCGCTCTTCGCGACGTTCATGAGCCCACTAGCGCTGAGAGCGCTGAACGAGCACGTTCACGGCTCACATTTGATGAAGCGCTCTTGATGCAACTATTTCTCGTACTTCGTAGGCACGAGGTTCGAGCTGCAACGACTAAGAAACGAGCGCCAATCACAGATGGATTACTTGCTGCTTTTGATCAGCGCATGCCATTTGAACTCACGGCAGGCCAGAAAGAAGTATGGCGCGAGATATCCGCAGATTTAGCAAGTCCACATCCGATGTATCGATTACTGCAAGGAGATGTCGGCTCGGGAAAAACAATCATTGCGCTACGAGCGATGCTCTCTGTCGTGGATTCTGGGGGACAATCCGCTTTACTTGCTCCTACAGAAGTTCTGGCACAACAGCATTATCGAAATTTCCATGCTCTTCTGGGTGATCTCGCCGAAGGAGGAATGCTCGGAGGAAATGTTCGGGGCACACAGATCGCTTTACTAACTGGATCTTTGAGCGCAGCAGAGAAGAAAGAAGTGCATGGCTCGATTTCTTCTGGTGCTGTCGGATTGGTTGTTGGAACGCACGCGCTTTTGAGTGAGGGAGTTTCTTTCAACGATTTGGGATTGATTGTGGTTGATGAGCAACATCGATTCGGAGTGGAGCAGCGCGATGCGCTACGGGAGAAAGCAGCTCAACCTCCACACGTACTTGTGATGACCGCGACGCCCATTCCAAGAACTGTCGCGATGACAATATTTGGCGACCTTGATGTTTCAGTATTGAGAGAACTTCCACTGGGACGATCTCCAATCACCACTCACGTTGTTTCTGCCTTGAGTAAACCACAACATCTCGACCGGGCCTGGCAGCGAGCAACAGAGGAAGTAAAGAGTGGTCATCAGGTGTACATCGTTGCGCCAAGAATTTCACCAAGCGATGACTCTGATTTGCAGCGCTTTGGTCTTACGCCCGAAGAGCTCAAGTTAGCGCGCGCTCTTTCAGACGATGATGATGTCCAGGAAAAGGCTCCAATGGCGTCAGTAGAAGATCTATTTCCTCAACTATCACAAGGTGCGCTCGCTAGCGTGAGAGTTGGGAAGTTGCATGGGCGAATGCATGCAGAAGAAAAAGAGAGCGTCATGCAGGCTTTTTCTAAGGGCGATATCGATGTACTTATTTCAACGACGGTGATTGAAGTGGGTGTTGATGTGCCCAATGCATCGATGATGATCATCATGGATGCCGATCGTTTTGGTGTGTCACAACTACATCAGTTACGAGGCCGTGTTGGACGAGGTACAACTCCTGGTCTCTGTTTGCTTGTAACTAACGCTTCCGATGAGAGCCCTGCGATGGAGAGACTCTCAGCAGTCGCGGCAACCACTGATGGTTTTGAGTTGAGTCGACTTGATCTGGAACAACGGCGTGAAGGTGATGTCCTAGGAAGTGCGCAATCAGGAGTGCGTTCTCATTTACGGTTACTCCGCGTCATTAGGGATGAAAATCTGATCTCTCAAGCCCGTGATGTGGCAGAGCGACTGGTTGCAAGGGACCCAATACTTGACTCGATGCCGCAATTGAAAATCGAAGTTGATAAGTTACGACAGGAAGAACGAGCTGCGTACTTGGAGAAACGTTAATGAGGATTATTGCTGGCCTTGCAAAAGGAAGGAATTTGATTTCTCCGAGCGGAGCAACTCGTCCAACATCGGATCGAGCTCGAGAAGCTCTCTTCTCAACCCTGGAATCAGAGTTCGGTTCTATAAACGATCTCACTGTTCTGGATTTGTATTGTGGTTCGGGTGCGGTCGGAGCGGAGGCGCTCTCGCGCGGCGCTGCAGTGGTGTATGCAGTAGACAATGATGAGAAGGCTACAAGTGTGACTCGTCAGAACTTTGCTCTATTAGAAAATATTTCGGGTATTGGAACTACATCTGTCATCACAAGTTCAGTTGGGAAATTTCTAGACAAGACTTCAGAGTTGAAATTTGACGTAGTATTTCTTGATCCTCCGTATGACTTACCAAATAATGAAATTGAAAAAACGCTCTCATCGCTTGTGAAAAATGGATTTCTTAAGAGTTCCGCAGTCATTGCCATCGAACGGGATTCGAAGTCAAAGAGATTGAATTGGCCTCTAGGTTTGAAGGAGTTGAAGGAACGCAAGTACGGTGCCGCAACTATCTTTTATGCGGAGCCTGCGAACGAGGAATAATCTGCAGTTCCGGTAGTCGTGTTAGCGTTACCCCGTGAAAAAAGCCGTCTGCCCCGGATCATTTGATCCCATCACTAATGGGCACCTTGATGTCATCGAGCGCGCTAGTGGCTTGTTTGATGAGGTAGTTATCGCAGTTCTGGTCAATAACAGTAAAACTGGGCTTTTCACTATCGAAGAGCGCATCTCTATGATCACTGAAGCTGTGCAACATCTAAAGAACGTAAAGGTCGATACGTGGAGTGGTTTGCTCGTTGATTACTGTCGCGAGAACAATATTGCGGCAATCGTTAAGGGTTTGAGAGCTGTGAGCGATTTTGATTATGAACTTCAGATGGCACAGATGAACCTACAACTCAAAGGTGTGGATACCTTGCTGATGGCGACCAAGCCGGCCTATTCATTCCTCTCATCATCCCTGGTTCGCGAAATCGCGCGCTATGGTGGAGATGTCTCTAATCTAGTTCCTCCGAGAGTCCTCAAAGATTTGGCCACAAAGGCGAGCAGGAAGGCTTAACAATGGAAGCAATCGAGAAACTTCAATCCGCCATCACTATGGTTAATGAAGCCCGCGCCGTTCCGCTCTCAGCCTCGTGCGTTGTCCATCGAGGTGAGCTCTTGGGAATTTTAGAAGAGATTAATCAAGCTCTACCGGTGGATCTCTCTAACGCGCAAAAACTTCTCGCTAATCGAGAGGGAATAATTGAAGAAGGGCGCCAGAGTGCAGAACAACTTATTGCTCATGCTCGAGAAGAAGTTGCTCGGATGGTCGAACAGACTGCAATCGTCGCCGCTGCTCGCGAAGAGTCCGCTCGTTTGATTGATGAGGCGCACGCAAAAGTTGAGAAAGAACGTGAAGAAGTTGATGCATATATCGACTCACGTCTTGCCACATTAGAAGTTATCTTGAACAAGACTCTTGAAGCTGTAAACCGCGGTCGTGAAAGACTTGCCGGTGCCAGTGATAAAGATGTTCTCTCGCAACTCGCTGACTAAGTAATTCTCATGAATTCAAAAGCTCAATCGTCTTTCCGCATTAATCTGCATGAGTTACCACGTCGCGCTGGAGAGATGCGCGAATACACCTTGAATTTCCCAGCTCCAGATTCCATCGGAATTCCGTTACTTGAGATTCCCAAGGGTGAGAAGCTAGACATTTCATTCCGGGCTGAATCAGTTGACGATGGTGTCTTGATCACAGGTTCAATCTCTTCCATCGCCAAAGGTGAGTGCGGAAGATGTCTTGACCCTCTTGCCGTAGAGATTGATCAAAAATTTCAAGAACTCTTTCTTTATCAATCTCGAGTTTCAGAGAATCCTGATGACGATGATGAACTCTTCACCCTCGATGGAGATATTGCAGATATAGAAATTCCTATCCGCGATGCGGTCATTCTCTCGATGCCAATCAATCCGCTCTGCGCTGATGATTGCGAGGGGTTATGTGCTGGCTGCGGCGAGAAATGGCGGGACCTTCCCGATGAACATTCGCACGAGGCGGTTGATCCGCGTTGGACTGGGCTGGCGGGTTGGAAGCCTGAATAGGGCTCAATTTGGCAAACCCCGTGACGCTGAGGGATACTTACGCGCTCGTTGAACGCTACAGATCAGTAATAAAGGAGAACCACCGTGCCATTACCCAAGCGAAAGATGTCGCGCTCGCGCACACGTTCTCGTCGTAGCCAATGGAAGGCAACTCCTGCATCGACAGCAAATTGCAGCCAGTGCCAACAACCAAAGTTGCAACACACCGCATGTCCTACCTGCGGTACTTATAACCGTCGTCAAGTTCTCGAGGTTTAGTCCTGACGCTGGCTTTAACCGAAAAGCTCGGAGTTTCGGTAAGTCCAGAGCTTCTTAATCTTGCGCTAACTCATCGTTCTTTTGCCTACGAATTTGGCGGGCTTCCCACTAATGAACGCCTAGAGTTTCTCGGCGATAGCGTCTTGGGTTTAGTAATTACCGAAGCGCTCTATGAAAGATTTCCAGATCTAGATGAATCTCGACTCTCTCCTTTGCGTTCGGGAATCGTCAACATGCGCGCTCTTGCTGCCATCGGGCGCGAGCTCGAGTTAGGTGCCGCCCTCAAGATTGGTAAAGGCGAAGAGGTCACAGGCGGTCGCGATAAGAATTCAATACTTGCGGATGCCTTTGAAGCGCTCGTCGGAGCGATCTATCTCGACCATGGTTTTGCAAAAACAACTGAGGTTGTCATGCGTTTAATGGCTAGTGCAATCGAAGAAGCGTTATCGCGCGGCGCAGGACTCGATGGCAAAACTGCACTGCAAGAAATTGTGGCAGCAGCGGGGTGGTTACCACCTGAATATCGCATCACGGAATCGGGGCCCGATCACGATAAGGATTTTGTGGCAGTAGCAGTCGTGAATGGTGCAACTTATCCCGAGGGTCATGGCAAAAGTAAACGTGAAGCTGAACAAGTCGCAGCGCGCTTAGCATTTGAAGCAATCTCTCAATCTCAAGAAAAGTAAATCTTGATTTATGCCCGAACTGCCTGAGGTAGAAACAGTTCGTCGCGGACTAGCGCCGTGGATTGTAGGTAGGAAGATAAAGAAGATCGAACTCGTACATAAAGGTGGAAATCGCTCCTCAACATATGCACCATTGAGCTCCGTTGAAGGTGCAAAGGTAAAAAACCTAGTGCGACGGGGAAAATTTCTCTGGTTTGAACTAAATCGAGATCTCGCATTGGTGGCGCATTTAGGAATGAGCGGACAATTCATCATTCAAAGCCGCAGCGCCGATGATGAAAAACACCTTCGGGTAAGGATTGATTTTGGAGATCGAAAGCGAGAGATTCGCTTCATCGATCAACGAACTTTTGGTTGGGTTGCAATTGACCAACTAGTTCACGAAGACGATGAATTAATCCCACAATCTTTTGCTCGGATTGCACCAGATATCTTTGATGAGAAATTTGATCGCACAGCAGTGATTTCGAAAATCCAGAAGAAAAATAGCGCCATCAAAAGAGTACTGCTTGATCAGTCAGTCATGAGTGGGGTTGGCAACATTTACGCTGATGAAGCGCTCTGGCGGGCTGCAATTCATCCAGAGAGAATTTCCAAGAAGCTATCAGAACAGGAAATCTCCACGCTCCTGGATGCTGTCAGCTTTGTTATGAGTGAGGCTCTGAAACAGGGTGGTACGAGTTTTGATGATCTCTATATCAATGTGAATGGCGAGAGCGGCTACTTTGATGTCGAGCTTGAAGCCTATGGACAGGAACATGAACCCTGTTCGAGATGTGGCACACAGATTCGCCGGATTACTTTTGGAAACCGTTCCTCTCATTTCTGTCCAACCTGCCAGCCAAAAAGATCCGCAAAACGCAAGAATGAGGCGAAAAAAGTCAGGGTTAAGAGGGGTTAAAAACCGAGCGTGCGCGGGAGCACCCGATAGGTTCTACCTGTGTATCTGAAGAGTATGACCTTGAAGGGCTTCAAGTCCTTTGCATCTCCGACGACGCTCAAATTCGAACCGGGCATCACCTGCGTCGTCGGCCCGAATGGTTCAGGTAAGAGCAACGTGGTGGATGCGCTCTCGTGGGTCATGGGTGAGCAAGGCGCAAAGAGCTTGCGCGGCGGCAAGATGGAAGATGTCATCTTCGCTGGAACCTCAGGTCGCGCTCCATTAGGTCGCGCAGAAGTGTCGGTCACCATTGATAACACTGATGGCGCACTGCCTATCGACTTCACAGAAGTAACGATCTCTCGAACGCTCTTTAGAAATGGTCAGAGTGATTACCAGATTAACGGTGAATCAGCTCGACTTCTCGATATTCAAGAACTGTTAAGCGATAGCGGAATTGGTCGCGAGATGCATGTCATCGTCGGCCAAGGTCAGCTCGATGCAATTCTGACCGCAAATCCAGAAGAGCGGCGCGGCTTCATCGAAGAAGCAGCGGGAATTCTCAAGCATCGTAAACGTAAAGAGAAGGCGCTGCGAAAATTGGATTCCATGCAGGGCAATATGTCCCGCGTCCAAGATCTCACCAATGAATTGCGGAGACAGCTGCGACCACTGGGGAAGCAAGCTGAAGTTGCGCGTAAAGCAGCTGTTATCCAAGCTGATGTCCGCGATGCCAAATTAAGAATTCTTGCTGATGACATCATTTCATTTAAGTCAACGCTCACATCTGAAGTTGCTGACGAGACTGCGCTTCGTGAGCGACGTTCTCACGTCGAACAGGAATTAGATCAACTCCGAAATCGCGAAGTTGAACTTGACCGCATCGCTGCGGTTGAGGGCCCCCAACTCAGTGCGGCGCAAGATAATTACTACAACTTAACAGCCCAACGCGAGAAGTTGCGCGGCACCCAGAACTTGGCATCCGAGCGGGCAAGATTTTTGGCGGAAGAGGCGGAAGAAGCGCGCGCTTCGGGAAGAGACCCGGACGCACTTGAAGCCGAAGCAAAAGTTCTCCGCAACGAAGAGTTAGTACTTCAAAACTCAGTAGATAAATCTCGTAATGAATTGAGCGCTGCAAGTACCAGCGTTGCAGATCTTGAAGGCCGTCTTAAATTAGAAGAAGACCGAGTTTCTGCCGCACAACGTGCCATCGCAGATTATCGAGAAGGTACTGCCCGTCAGGAAGGCCATATCAAGAGTCTGCAATCGCGGATTGATGGCTCACTTTCTGAAATCTCTCGACTTGAAACCGCACTAGCCGATGCCAATTCTCGAGTAGATGAAGCCAAGCGCGACTTTGCAAAGCTAGAGAGTGAAATCGCTGGCCTTGATGCAGGAGAGCTAGGTCTTGATGCAGAATTTGAAAAAGCGAAGTCATCACTGGATCAATCCAAAGCACATCTCGAAAAACTCAATAGTGAGTTAGCTAAGGCGGAGCGAGAGAAGAGCGCAGCAGAGGCGAAAGTTGACGCGCTACGCCAAGCGACGCTCCATAAAGATGGAAGTGGCGCACTTCTTACAAATAGCCGCGGAATCGAGATTCGAGGAAGCGTTGCATCGTTGATCTCCGTCGAACCAGGTTGGGAGAGCGCAGTCTCCGTGGCGCTTGGATCGCTCGCTAATGCTCTTGTTGTCCATGATGCAACTCATGCAATCTCAGCCCTCTCATTCTTAAAATCAGAATCAGCTGGTAGCGCCGAACTCCTGTTTCTTTCAGACGACATGAGTGGCACAGATGGTTCCTATTCCTCTCAATACCCATCTCTATCCACCAAAGTTTCCTCATCGACACTTCATTCAATCCTGCCAAAATTATTCGCTGGATTTATCGTGGCGGAATCACTTGCGCAGGCTCAAGAAATTATTCGATCAAACCCAAACTTGATTGCCGTCACTCGCGATGGCGATCTGATTGGTCGTGGTCGAGCCAGTGGTGGATCAGGCTCTCGCTCATCGCTCATTGAAATCACCTCGATGATTGAAAAGAGTGAAGTTGCCTTACAGAAATTTAGCCATGATTGTGATCGGATTCGCTTCGAAATCTCAACCGCAGAAAATCGATTCCGTAGTGATCAATCAACCTACGATCTAGCCCTGGCAAAGTTAAATGAATCCGATGCTGCAATGGCGGGACTTGCCGAACAGATGGCTGCCGCTGGTCAGAGCGTTCGCAGCAGCGCTGCCGAAGTAGAGCGACTTCAAAGATCTATCGCTGAACTTCGTGAAGCGTTGCGTACCGATCAGAATGAATTGGGAATTGCCCAAAATGAATTCGGCAAGAGCACCGAGCCTGTGGAACCCGATCTAACTCAAGTCGAAAACTTACGCGCAACCGTGTCAACTGCTCGAGCGGTAGAAGTAGAAGCGCGACTTGGACTTCGTACGATGGAAGAGCGCGTTGCTGCGATCTCCCAAAGAGCTACCGATTTAGAAAGTGCCGCTCGTACCGAACGTGAAGCAGCAAGCAAGAGCATTGCTCGACGTGAGGCGCGCGCACGTGGCGCAATAACCGCCCAAGCTATTGCTGATGCCGCTTATGAAGCGCTGATTCAAATAGAAAATTCGATTTCCCGAGCAAATGCAGAACGCGAACGACTAGAGATTTCTCGATCCAATCGTGATGGCGAAATTCTTGCGATTCGCGCGCAAGTCCGTGATTTGAGCGCGGAACTCGACCAACTCACCTCGAGCGTTCATCGTGATGAGATCGCTCGTGCAGAACAGCGACTCCGTATTGAGCAGTTAGAGATTAAAGCGATGGAAGAATTTGGTGTTGATAGCGCCACTTTGATCAACGAATATGGCCCGGATAAAGATGTCCCTACCTTTACGGAAGATGAAGATGGAAATCTCTCGCAAGGAGAATACATTCCTTATGTTCGCGAACAACAAGAAAAGCGTCTTGCAACTGCAGAGCGATCTCTAGCTCTACTCGGAAAGATCAATCCACTTGCACTTGAAGAGTATTCCTCGTTGGAAGAACGTTTGAAATATCTCGCCGAACAGCTTGAAGATCTGAAGAAGTCAAAGAAAGATTTGCTTGACATCATTAAAGAGGTTGATGATCGTGTTCAAGAAATCTTTGAGGAGGCTTATCGCGATACAGCCCGCGAATTCGAGAAGATCTTTGCTCGCCTATTCCCAGGCGGCGAAGGACGTTTAGTTCTTACTGATCCCAGCGATATGTTGAATTCTGGCGTTGATGTAGAGGCTCGTCCTCCTGGAAAACGAATTAAGCGACTCTCGCTTCTCTCTGGTGGCGAACGCTCGCTGACCGCGGTCGCACTATTGGTTGCGATTTTCAAAGCCCGTCCGAGCCCTTTCTATGTCATGGATGAGGTTGAAGCAGCGCTGGATGACACAAACTTGGGACGACTTTTGGGAGTTTTGGAAGAGTTACGTCAAGCTTCGCAACTCATCATCATTACCCACCAGAAGCGCACGATGGAGATTGGCGATGCTTTGTATGGAGTCACCATGCGCGGTGATGGAGTCTCCGAAGTTATTTCGCAACGCTTGCGCGAAATCGAAACCGAACCTGTCTAACTATGGGCTTGTTTGGCTCTTTCTTCTCTAAATTCTCACGCTCGAAAGCGTCGATAGAAGATCTTGATGAGTTCCGTAGAGTGCTTATCGAATCGGATCTTGGCGTCAATACTGCTGATGAAATCATCGAACTTGTCCGCAAAGAGAAAGGTGAGAATCTAGAGAGCGCTGTAATCTCTCAGATTAAGTCATCTCTCTTTCAAGGTCCTCGAGAAATCTCTTTAAGTTGGGGTTCACTCACCACAATCTTGATTGTGGGGGTAAATGGCACAGGCAAGACAACGAGCGCTGCAAAGCTAGCCAATCTTTATAAGTCGCAAGGCAGAAAAGTTCTGCTGGTTGCCGCTGACACTTTTCGTGCGGCTGCCGTGGAACAACTCAAGACGTGGGGCGATCGCATCGGAGTCGACGTTGTTAGTGGAAAAGAGAATTCAGATCCTGCTGCAATCTGTTTTGATGGAGCTTCACGAGCCCAATCGGAGAACTTTGACCTTCTGATCATTGATACGGCAGGGCGTTTACACACCAAGAGTAATTTGATGGATGAGCTCGGAAAAGTAAGACGAGTAGTTGAAAAGGTAACTCCGATTAATGAAGTGCTCTTTGTGCTCGATGGGACTACAGGCCAGAATGGAATTGCTCAGGCAAAGACATTTTCAGAGAGTGTTGCACTTTCAGGATTAATCGTTACGAAAGTTGATGGCTCCACTAAGGGTGGAATCGCGTTGGCCACCGAACGAAGCCTTGGTATCCCCTTGAAATTCGTAGGAACGGGTGAAGGGATTGGCGATATTCGCCCCTTTGATCCAGATACCTATATCGCGGACCTTCTCAGCTGATTTTTAACATAGCCGTAACAGAGTCACCCGAAGCGTCACTTACCTGAAACCTGCTTTCGCGCCTTCTTGTAATAGTCGCCAAGCATGATCGCCCCATTCTCAGCGCTGAGATTCCACTATTAACGGAACGAAGAATTCTTCTTCGTTGGTTCGGAGTTTTCAATGACAGAAGTAGCTATCAATGCTGGCGATACCGCTTGGGTATTAGCTAGCTCTGCACTTGTGCTTCTCATGACGCCTGGCTTGGCATTTTTCTATGGTGGCATGGTGCGAGCAAAGAGTGCGCTTAACATGATGATGATGTCGATGATCACCATCGCTGTTGTCAGTGTTCTCTGGGTAATTTACGGATTCAAACTTGCATTTGGATATGAAGCGAATTCACCTTGGTATGGATCATTTGAATTATCAGGATTGGGTGATGCAGTAAATGAACTCACAAATAATGGTGGCATCTATCCGATTCCACTACTAGTTTTTGCAACATTCCAGCTGATGTTTGCCATCATTACTCCAGCGCTTATCTCCGGAGCAATTGCAGATCGTGCGAAATTTGTCTCGTGGACAATTTTCGTAGCTCTCTGGGTGACTGTTGTGTATTTCCCTGTCGCACACTGGGTCTTTGCATTTGGAAATAAAGTAGGAGACACCGTTACTGGTGCTGGATTCTTAGCATCACGTGGAGTTGAAGATTTTGCCGGTGGAACTGCTGTTCATATCAATGCTGGAGCTGCAGGCCTTGCACTTGCAATTGTTCTTGGTCGCCGTATCGGTTGGCAGAAGAGTCCGATGCGTCCACACTCATTGCCACTTGTTCTACTTGGCGCAGGTTTACTCTGGTTTGGTTGGTTTGGATTTAATGCCGGATCTGCATTGGGAGCAAATGCCACAGCAGGACTTGCATTTATCAATACTCAAGTTGCAACCGCGGGCGCGCTTCTTGGATGGGTGCTCACGGAAAAATTCCGTGATGGACATCCATCTTCATTAGGTGCTGCCTCAGGCGCAGTAGCTGGTCTAGTGGCAATTACTCCAGCTTGCGCCTTTGTTGCTCCATGGGCTGCGGTCGTGATTGGTTTCTTAGCTGGAGTTATCTGCGCGCTCGCAGTTGGCTTGAAGTACAAGTTCGGCTTTGACGATGCGCTCGATGTTGTCGGCGTACACCTTGTCGGTGGAATCGTCGGTAGCTTGGCGATCGGATTCTTTGGATCGAGCAAGGTCAATTCACTTGGTCTTGATGGTCTCTTCTATGGCGGAGGCACAACGCTTCTTGGCAAGCAAGCACTCGGTGTCGGACTTGTTATGGCGTATTCCTTCGTTATGACGCTGATCATCGGATTCTTGATTGAAAAGACAATCGGATTCAGAGTGAAGAGCGAAAACGAACTAGCGGGCGTTGACTTATCAGAGCACGCAGAAAGCGCCTACGAAATGGGCGGCATTCTCAAGGGAGGTCGTTAATCATGAAACTCATCACCGCAATTATTAAACCTGGAAAGCTCGATGAAGTTAAAGGTGCACTTCGGGAAGCTGGCGTGAAAGGCATGACAGTCTCTGAAGTATCGGGCGTTGGAAGACAAGGTGGTCACGTTGAGGTTTATCGTGGCGCTGAATATCCCATCGACCTCATTCAAAAGATACGCCTTGAAATTCTTGCCGAAAACAAAGATGTTGATTCCGTTATTGACATCATTGTGAAAACTGCATCGACTGGATCGATAGGAGACGGAAAAGTGTGGACCACTCCTGTTGATCAAGTAGTTCGAGTAAGAACTGGCGAGAAGGGTGAAGCGGCTATCTAGTCGCATTTTTACTTTCCAATACCACTCTCTGAATGAATGAAGGAGGTGGGTCGATACTTCGGTATCTACCCACCTTTTTTCACATCAGGGTTCATTAGATAGGCTTGCGATTATGTTCGAGGGCCTCAGCACTAGATTCAGCGAAGTTTTTGGTTCGCTCCGTAAAAAGGGGCGCATCACCGAATCAGATATCGATTCAACGTGCGTGGAATTGCGTACAGCTCTCCTTGAAGCCGATGTCGCGCTCTCTGTCGTTGATTCCTTTATCGCGAGGGTTCGCGAAAAGTCCTTGACCGCATTAGTTGATATTCGCCAATCAACTAATCAGTCACAAGAGATTTACGGAATCATCAATCAAGAGTTGATTGCGATTCTTGGCGGCGCAGCTCGACGTATTCGTTTCTCCAAGAACCCACCTACGGTAATCATGCTCGCTGGTCTTCAGGGTTCAGGAAAGACGACCCTCGCAGGAAAACTTGCTCGCTTCCTTAAGGAAGATGGAAATACCCCTCTTCTCGTTGCTGCAGATTTACAGCGACCCAATGCAGTAACGCAACTTTCTGTTCTGGCTGATTCAGTCAAAGTTCCAATTTTCGCACCCGAACCAGGAAATGGAGTGGGTGACCCGGTAAGGGTTGCTAAAGATGCAATCCGCTTTGCGCAAGAGAAACTTCATAACATCGTCATTATTGATACTGCGGGACGCCTTGGTGTTGATGCCGAGTTGATGAAGCAAGCCTCAGATATTCGTGATGCGGTTTCACCAGATGAAATTCTCTTCGTTGTAGATGCCATGATTGGACAAGATGCGGTGCGAACCGCCCAATCATTTGCAGATGGAGTGGGATTTGACGCGGTTGTATTAACAAAGCTTGATGGAGATGCAAAAGGTGGCGCAGCGTTATCAATCGCTGAAATTACGGGCAAGCCCATTCTCTTCACATCAACTGGTGAAAAACTCTCTGACTTTGATTATTTCTATCCCGATCGCATGGCTTCACGCATCCTTGGGATGGGTGATATCCAAACACTTGCTGAGCAAGCCAAGAAAGCACTTGATGGCGATAGTGCAAAGCGATTGGAAGAGAAATTTGCAACAGGCGAGGACTTCACATTGGAAGATTTTCTCGAACAGCTGCAGGCCATGAAAAAAATGGGCTCGATGACCAAATTGCTCGGTATGTTGCCCGGTGCAAACAACGCAGCGATGAAGAAGCAGATTGATTCACTTGACGATAAGGAATTAGTACGGACTCAGGCGATTGTGCAATCCATGACTCCGGAAGAACGACGTAATCCGAAAGTTCTCAATGGCTCTCGACGATCACGTATCGCGCGTGGCAGTGGCCGTACGGTGACTGAAGTGAATTCCCTTGTCGATCGTTTCTCTGCTGCACAGAAAGTTATGAAGCAGATGCGTGGCGGAGGCGGCCTCCCGCCAGGTGTTTCACTTCCGGCAGGTGTTTCACTTCCGGCAGGAATGGGACTCCCAGCCGCGCCAGTGCGAGCCAAAAATTCAGGAGCACCTAAGAAAAAGTCGAAGTCGGGAAATCCTGCGAAGAGAGCGGCAGAAGAGGGGCGCTCTTAGCTGCGTTTCGCTCAAATACGCTCTAATTAGGCAACTTCTGGCTCACATGGCAATATTGGCCTCCTGTTCAAGAGCCCTCTACCTCTTGACCGGCACCTATTAACTAGAACTTTTGAAGATAGCCTGGCATCCCACTCGGGCAGACTTTTGAAAGTTCGCACGATTATGCAAGGAGAAAGCCTTCGTGGCCGTAAAGATTAGATTAGTTCGTTTGGGAAAGATTCGTACCCCGCACTATCGCATTGTTGTTGCTGATTCTCGTAAAGCGCGCAATGGTTTGAAGATCGAAGAGATTGGTCGCTATTCGCCAGCTTCTGACCCATCATTAATTGAAGTTAAGTCAGATCGTGCACAACACTGGCTCAAGAGCGGCGCTCAACCAACTCCAGCAGTAGAGGCAATTTTGAAAGTTACTGGTGATTGGCAGAAGTTCAAAGGACTTCCTGGCGCTGAAGGAACTTTAAAGACTCTCCCTCCTCGCGCTGATAAGCGCGCAGCTTACGAAGCGGCAGTTAAAGCTGCGATGAATGAGCCCAAGGATGGCGCCACAACTATGAAGAAGCGCGCAGCCGAAAAGCTCGCCGCAAAGAGCGCACCCGCTGAGGAAGTAGCAGAAGTTGCTGCACCAGAAGCAAGCGCTGAAGCAGTTGTTGAAACTCCTGCAGAATCTGCACCAGAAGTTGTTGCTGAGGCTACATCTGAAACACCTGCTGAAGCTCCAGCCGAAACTCCAGCTGAGTAATTGCCGTGATGATTGACGAAGCTCTCGAGCACCTTGTCAAAGGAATCGTTGATAACCCTGAAGAAGTGGTTATCTCTGAAAAAGAAGGACGTCGCGGAACAACTCTTGAAGTTCGCGTTCATCCTGAAGATATTGGCAAGGTAATCGGCCGTAACGGTCGCACTGCAAAAGCTCTACGCACTGTTGTCTCGGCACTTGCCGGACGCAGCGTTCGCGTTGATCTCATTGAGGCGGACGAAGCGCGTTAAACGCGCTCTCTCGCAGTTGTTACTTGTTGTAGGTCGCATCGGTCGCGCACATGGAGTGCGCGGCGAAGCCACGATCGAAGTTCGAACAGATAATCCTGGTGAACGTTTTGAAATTGGCGCGGTACTTCACACTGATCCGGCAGATAAAGGGCCGTTAACAATTCGCGATGCAAAAATGCATAGCGGAACATTATTGCTCTCCTTTGTAGGAGTGGACGATAGAACTGCTGTCGAGAAGTTACGTAACGTTCTTCTCCTTGCCGAGATTGATCCAACTGAGGCTAATGTGACTGAGGATGATTTCCATCTCTCTCAGATTGTTGGCTGCAGTGTCATTGATAGTTCAGGAAGAGATTGGGGGAGCGTTGTGGAAGTTCTGCAATTGCCTGCCCAAGATACCCTCGTTGTGAAGAGTTCTAATCGCGAGATTCTTATCCCATTTGTCCGCGCATTTGTTCCACAAGTTAATGTGCAAGAGAAAATTATTACCGTCACAAATATCGAAGGCTTGCTATGAAGATAACGGCAATCTCGATATTCCCCGAATACTTTGCTCCGCTTGAGCTATCGTTGATAGGTAAAGCGCGAAACCAATCGCTCATTGATTTTGCCGCTATTAATCTGCGCGACTTCACTCACGATAATCATCACACAGTTGATGACACTCCATATGGAGGTGGAGCTGGCATGGTCATGAAGCCGGAACCGTGGGGCGAGGCCATTGACTCAGTAATTGCGAAGAGTTCTACTCCAATAGATCTCGTAATCTTGACGCCTGCTGGTAAGAAATTTACACAGCGCGTCGCAGAAGAAATGGTCGGCTCTGAACATCTTCTCTTTGCTTGCGGTAGATATGAAGGAATTGATGCTCGGGTTGCAGAGTATTATCGAAGCATCACAAATATCAGAGTCCATGAAATCTCGATTGGCGATTATGTGCTCAATGGTGGAGAAGTAGCTGCGCTCGTGATGATTGAAGCAATTTCGCGACTTATTCCCGGTGTAATTGGAAATCCTGAATCTCTAGCTGAAGAATCACATAACGAGATTGGCGCTCTTGAATACCCAACATTTACAAAACCTGCACAATGGCGTGGCCTTACAGTTCCTGAGGTTTTGATGTCGGGCAATCATGGTCAGATTGCGCAATGGCGAAGAGATGAAGCGCTTCGCCGCTCCAAATTAGCTGAATGAGGGCTGTTACACGGGAATATTCGCGACACGCCGAGTGTTGGTCAGGACACGACGGTGAGATTTGGGCATTATCCGCCCGTATCTAGGAACTAGATGAGTAGTGCACTTTTTAACTAAAGAATGGTGGTGAGAGATCGATGGCAACTGATTACGACACGCCCCGAAAAACGGATGAAGAGTTACATGAGGAATCCCTTGAGGAGTTAAAAGCGCGCCGCGCAGAAGCGCAATCAGGTCAAGTTGATCTTGATGAGGAAGAAGCCGAGAACGTCGAACTTCCCGGAGCTGACCTTTCTGGCGAAGAGTTAGCGGTTCGTGTGGTTCCAAAACAAGAAAATGAGTTCACGTGCTCACGTTGCTTCTTGGTTCACCACATCACCCAACTTGCTCGTGGCGAAGGTGCTAAAGCGGTGTGTAAGGATTGCGCTTAGCTCTGTAGCGCTTCACGTAATTTCTCAGGCGACTTTGAACTAACGAGCCAATATGGTGTGGGATCTCGCGAATCTTTAATTTCAACTTTTAAGCCGCGTTTAATCCAGAATCGAAAGGCATGAAAAGCCCCAGGATTGATACCTGGACCACGTAAAAAGCGAAATTCCTCAGCAGTCAGAACCCTGATATCGCCAAGATATTTTTTCTCAATTGTGGCGCGACCTACAGAATACGAATCTCTCTCCACTGAGATGCGCAGTGTGGAGATTGAGTAAAGGTATGCGGTAAAGGCACTAGAAATAATGGCGGCGATGAGTGCTGAGGTATTACCCAAGCCAGCCCAAACCGCTATCACGATAGAGAGATCGAGCCCCACCATCAGTAACGTCAACCACCACGGCCACCGAAGTTTCTCCTGATAGATCTGATTGCGCACTGTGCGAGGTTACTTTGAATAGTGCACTCAAAAGTGCATTGAAGCCTTCTTGCGACAAGGTAATCTTCGCCCTATGTCGCGAGGTTTGAGCATTGTTGTTCCCGACAGCGCAGTTATCCCAGAACGCCATGCACAAGCGCCAGTTCCAGGAACGCTTCTTGGATCGCATAATCCTGATTGCTATGGATGTGGCGCTTCACATCCTGCTGGACTCCATCTCACTGCATACTCAGGTGAGGGCATGACGATAAATGCAAAGTTCACCGTTACCGAAATGCATCAAGGTGCGCCAGGACTTGCACATGGTGGATTGCTCTCTTGTGCTTTTGATGAAGCGCTTGGAAAGTTGATGTGGTTGGTTCGCCAGCCTGCCGTTACCGGAAAACTTGAAACATCTTTCCTTTCTCCTGTGCCGGTTGGTACCACGCTCTTTATTCAGGCTGAAATTGCTGGGCAAGATGGTCGCAAGATTTACTGTCGCGCAGAAGGCCGAATTGGTTCTGATGAAGGCCAACTAGCGGTTGAAGCTGCTGCAATTTTCGTAATAGTTCCTATGGAACACTTTATTAACAATGCCCCTGAGGGCTACCGCGATGTCCTTGCGGGGCGAAAAGATCTATCAATTGCTACCGAATTTGAAATTAATCCATGAAAGTTCTCATCACCCGTTTAGATAAAGATCTTCCAACTCCGCAGTACGCAAAGCCAGGCGATGCTGGCGCTGATATTTACTCTCGAATCGATCTCGATATTGCGCCGGGGGAGCGCGCTCTCGTCCCCACTGGTGTGGCGATAGCAATTCCTGATGGATATGCCGCCTTTGCCCATCCGCGCTCAGGATTGGCAATTAAGTATGGCGTAGGCATGGTGAACGCTCCGGGAACGATTGATGCTGGCTATCGCGGTGAATTACAGATCATCATCATTAATCACGACCTGCGCGAGAGTTTTCAAATCAAAAGGGGAGATCGCATCGCTCAACTAGTATTCCAACGCGTCGAGCGAGCGGAATTCATGGAAGTTGAAGAACTTCCAAGCTCTGATCGTGGCGCCAGAG
>Ga0208465_1000043_pt1 | contig 43033 bp, 37 predicted proteins | sample LakMenEpi31Aug10_FD_150749 | JGI IMG/M metagenome (GOLD analysis project Ga0208465, IMG submission 150749) | Freshwater microbial communities from Lake Mendota, WI - 31AUG2010 deep hole epilimnion (SPAdes) | ecosystem: Environmental > Aquatic > Freshwater > Lake > Epilimnion/Euphotic zone ...
GAATCATGCTGGCAATCTTGTGGGCGAAGTCACGGTAGCTGTCTTTGGGTTTGAGGCTTTGCATCCGGGTCAGGTTCCAGGCCACCTTCAGGTTGTGGCCCACCACACATCGGGCCTGATGAATGCCCCAACTGAGGTCACGGCTCCAGTCGTCATGGAATTTCTCGTTCATGAAGGGGCTGTAGTCGTAGTCGGGGAAATATTTGCAGATCAAATCAAAGCAGTATTCCAGGAAGTCACCGTGCTCTGGCTTTTCCGTCGCCAGCCAGAGATTGATTAAGTAGGCCGGGGCATGGTCGCCGACGGAGTTCCAGTTCTTGCGGGCCTGGTTGATGCCGAGGGATTCGGCGTGGGGTGAAAAGGTGACCGGGTCCACATGGGAGTAATAGCCGCCCTGGGGCCCATGGTCCTTGAAATAACGGTTGAGGAAACTAATGGTGTCCTCAATGTCTCGCAAGATTTCCCGATTACCGGTGAGGCGAAAGGTTTGGGTTGGCCCCGCTAGGGCGTAAATTTGCTCATAGCAGGGCATGGCGTTGCCCCCTTCGTCTCCCCCTGCCTGGGAACCAATGAACTTACGGATGGTGCCGTTGGATTGCAGATTAATCTGGCTGTACCAATAGCAGATTCCCTCCGTTGAGTTGCGGAAGCGGAAGTGCCGTTGCATGTACTCCGTTCCCTTCACGGCGGCCTCGAGGGCCCGTTCGTCGCCGGTGATCATGTAGGCCGTGGCAAAGCCGTAGACTAACCGGGAGATGGTATCCAGGTTTTGTTGGCCATCCAACTTTTTACCTTCCGCACTCAGGTCGGTGCGAAAGTTGCGGAAGTCAATGGTTTCACCTTCTTCCAGACCAAACTGGGCCTCCAGGTAGAAATTGAGCAATTGCTGAATCTGGGCAATCCACCAGTCTTGCTCTTCAAACCGGAGATGATCGGCGGTACGGCCAAACAGCAAAACATGCTTGGCCTCAAACTTAATGCCGCTGGCTTCGGGGTAAAACAAACCGTAGGCATGGATAAATCGCCCCTCCACCAAAATAGTGTCGAGACTGGGGGCAACTTGAAAGGGTTCCCCTAGGTTGCGTACCAGTTCTGCATAACAGGCTTTAGTCACCTTAATCTCGTAGTCTCGTTGATCGGAGGTGCGCAGACTCACCATGGCCTGGCAATCAAACAAATCAGGGAATTCAACCTTGGTGATGTAACCGGCAATCAGATCGGAAAAGGTAAAATTAATGGCGTTGGCCATGGTCAATAGGTCCTCAGGGTAAAAAACACAGGCCCCTAGTAGGGCTTAGAATCAAGAATGACAATGCTGCGATCGGCTACGGTGTAGGTGTTTCCAGAAACCGCCACCTCTTCACCAAGGTCCACCACATCCTGGGGGGAGGGGAGGGCCGTATCTAGCGATCGCCACCAGCGATAACCGGAAATTTGGGGTAATTCGAAGGTCAGGGGTTCCCAGTACATATTCATCATGATGTGCACATCCGGATCTCCGTTGAACCCTGCCACGGTAAAGGCCAGACTACGGGCGTTGGGATCATCCCAACCGGGGGCATTGAGCTGGGTACCGTGCCAACTCAGATCGGCTACCCCACGCTCATTGGTGGCTCCGGTAAAGTAGCGGGGGGCTAGCAGTTCCTTAAAGTGTTTACGACGGCGGATCAGGATCTGCCAGAACCGCAGCAGATCGGCATGCTTTTCCGTTAGGGTCCAGTCAAACCAGCTGATCGGGTTGTCTTGACAGTAGGCATTATTATTGCCCCCCTGGGTGCGCCCCACCTCGTCACCCATGACTAACATGGGTACCCCCTGGGAGATCAGCAGTAGGGTGGCAAAGTTCTTAATTTGGCGTTGCCGCAGGTCCTTGACCCAGGGGTCAGGGGTGTCCCCTTCCGCCCCACAGTTCCAGCTCAGGTTGTCGTTGATGCCATCCTGATTATTCTCCCCATTGGCTTCGTTGTGCTTATCGTTATAGGCCACCAGGTCGTAGAGGGTAAAGCCGTCGTGGGCGGTGATGAAGTTAACACTGTTAACCGGTAAATGCCCTCGCCATTGGTAAAGGTCGGCACTGCCGGCCAACCGTGAGGCCACCGCCCCGATCACTCCAGGATCACCCTTGACAAATCGGCGGATGTCATCGCGATAGCGACCGTTCCACTCCGCCCAGCGGTAGCCAGGGAAATAGCCAATTTGGTATAGCCCGGCAGCATCCCAGGCTTCGGCGATGGTTTTGGTATCCTTGAGCACCTCATCCAGTTCGATCGCCCAGACCACGGGGGGGTGTTCCAGGGGTTGGCCGTCCTCCCCCCGGGATAGGACCGAGCCTTCATCAAAGCGAAAGCCATCGACGTGCATATCCCTAACCCAGTAGCGCAGGCAGTCAAGGATAAATTTCTCCCCCACCGGGTGATTGCAATTAAAGGTATTACCGCAACCGGTGTAATCGTAGTAGTACTGGCGGTCGTCCCCCACCAGGTAATAGTAAATCCGGTTGTCTAGCCCCTTAAAGGAAAACATCGGTCCCTGGTGGTTGCCCTCATCGGTGTGGTTAAAGACCACATCCAGGATCACCTCAATACCGGCTTGGTGAAGGGCTTTGACCATGTCGCGAAACTCCCGCACATGGTCTCCTTCCTGGGGGTTAACGCAGTAGGTCGGATGGGGGGCAAAATAGCTCATGGTGCTGTACCCCCAGTAGTTGTATAAGGGAGTGCCGTTGACGGTGCGCAGCACCTCAGTGTCATCGAATTCAAATACTGGCAAGAGCTCTACCGCCGTCACTCCGAGAGACTGGAGGTAGGGAATTTTCTCCACCACTCCAGCAAAGGTGCCCGGATGGCGCACCCCGGCACTGGGCGATCGGGTAAACCCGCCCACGTGCATCTCGTAGATAATGCTTTCCGCCATGGGTCGCCCCAGGGGGCGATCGCCCTCCCAATCATAATTATTGGTATCAACAACAACGCAACGCAGAGAGCTGTCCAGATTACTGCCAGGAACGCAGGCTTTGCCCCGATTCCAAAGGGTTTTGTTATTACCCTTCGAGTAGGGATCCATTAATACCTTTTCAGCATCAAAGCGATAACCCTCCTGGGGCAGGTCGGGGCCGTTTACCCGGTAGGCATAATGGGTGCCGGTGGGTAACCCCACCACCAATACATGCCAGAAGTGGAAGGTTTTGTTAACGATGGGATCAAATTGAACAATTTGAAAGGGATGCACATCATCGTGTTGATCAAACAACAGCAGCTCAACCCCGGTGGCGGCTTCGGAAAACAGAGAGAAGTTGACGCCCTCCGGTGTTACCGTTGCCCCCAGGGGCTGGGAAAAACCTGGCGCTAAGGTGTAGGTTGGGGTCGCAGACGAGGTAGCCACGGTCATGGGAAAATCCTTACGAGGAAATATGGATCAGGGCTAGACTTTAGGCCTGGGATAGGCGATCGATAATGGCACGGGCAAAGAGATGGGCATGGGCACCGGTGCGCCCGGTCACCAGGTCGCCGTCGATCACCACGTCTTGATCACGGTAGAGAGCACCGTAGGCGATGGCGTCGCCGTGGAGGTTGTTGTGACAGGTGAGGGAACGCCCCCTAACCAGCTCTGGAGCGGGGGCCACCAACCACAGACCATGGCAGATAATGCCCTTGAGAATACTGGGCTGGGCAAAGGCCCGCCTGAGAAACTCGGTGGCAGGGGGTATCTGGGTTACATCGTCGGTGTAGCGCAGGCGATCGGATACCATGGCCGAGGGCACGATGATGGCAGCGAAGCTTTTTAAGGTTTCATCATCCATATCTTCGAAGGACTCGTTGCACTCAAAGGGGGCATGGTATTCATGGCCCTTAAAGGTGATTGAGGGTTGCCCCCACAAACGAGTCATGAAGTGCAGCTCGGCGCCTTCTTCAGGAAAGCGATAATGGTAGTACCAGATCTCGTGTTCGTAGAAATCACTTTCGATCAAAATCCCAATCTTTTTACCTTTGAGTGTCATAGTTTATCCCCCCAATGTGTTTGATTAGCTTTAGAGGTTGTTTGAAAAGGATTTTCCCAGTTATAATTCGCCGCCAAGGGGCTGCAAGAATATTGAGTTCTAAGGATAGTATCTTAGTTCATAGGTATAGTTTGAGTAAGACTCCCTTTGGCTTTTCAAACAACCTCCCAGGGCAACTCACAAAGAACAGATCCCATTGAAAATAGCTAGGGAATTCCAACCATTTCAGGCGTTTAAAGTTCGCAAAAAGGCAATTAATCGAGGCGCCCTTTACTTGCAAATTTGTAGTTGGCATCGACTTAGAATGAGCGCTTAAAAATAAGAGAATTCTAATTGCTCCTCTGATCCGCTATTTTTGCTTCAATTAAATCTGCAATTTCGGTGTAACCAAGAGTACGGGCAAATTGTGCTGGGGTTTCCCCTTGATGGCTTTTCTGCTCAAGAGGTACTCCGTGTTTCAGCAAGATGCGTACATTTTCGATATGTCCGTGCCAGCAGGAATCGTGCAGAGCCGTATAGCCATTATAAGGACCTTGAGCCGTGAGATCAATGTTAGGAGCAAGTTCCAGTAGAACTTTCAGTGCCTCCGGTTGTCCTGCATAGCAAGCTTTATGGGCAGGAGTAGCTGCCATCAGGTAGTCGTTAATCGTTTCCTTTGCCCCTGCCATCAATAACTCCCTGACAATGTCAGCATAACCCAGGAAACAAGCCACCAACAGGGGAGTTTGTCCATCGTTACCGGAACCAATAACAGGAGACTTTTCATTGACATCTACCCCTTTTGCGATCAGTGCCTTTACGGTAGACAGATCACCAGCCATTACCGCAGACATGAGTTTTTGCGAGTCTATAATGTCCTGATCTTGGGAACGTTTTGCTTCACATAATTCAAGGATTTCCTTCCCCCACGCTTCATCGGAGGGAGCAGTAAATCCGGCTGTCCAAACCTTTTCTTTACCCAGAAAGTTAAAAACAGTTTGTTGATGATGCCCAACAATTGTAACGGAAGCCCCTCGCGATAGAAGGAAGTTGACCATGGGCACCTTCTTAGCCCAAACTGCATCGATCAAAGGTGTATGTCCTGTGGCCGCTGATTGCAGATTAATAAATGCCCCTCGATCTAAGAGCAACAAAGCAACATCAACTACTCCACTTTGGGCTGCTTTGTGTAACGGCGAAGCTCCTAATGAATTGTCTACCGTATATATATCAGCTCCAGCATTCAGCAATTGTTCTACAATGCCGGGAAGTCCTAAGCCACAAGCAACCATGAGGGGAGACAAATTACTGCCCAACCTCTTATTAACATCAACACCTGCTGAAATCAAATCGCCAACTCGCTGATAGCTATTAGAATGAATAGCTTCGTAAAGTTCTAAGATTAAACTATGCATAACCACCTAAAGCGTAAGTTTGACTTTTTTGCATGAGTACTTCAAACTCTTGTGCGGTAAGGATCGTCAATTAGACAATCTTATTAAGAGGTTGTTTGAAACGGGTTGTTCCATGTCTAATTCGCCACTAAAGACTGCAAAAATGTTCAATATTAGCCTTTCAAACAACCTCTAAGAACGCCTTCTGTAGCAAGACTTTAGATGCGAAAGTTAAACTATTTATGCAACAAAGTCCGTAAGTTTTATCTTGAAACTGGAAAACTTTTAAAGATTCTCTAGCGAATCATGCCATCCAGCAAAGACATGTCTAGCCCTTTGGCTTGGTAATGGGCTCGAGCAATTTCCAGAAGGGTAAAACCATCGTCATAACCAACCATTTCCCCATTTTCGATACTGTCTACATAGATTAATCCACCTTCAAGATGGAAAAATGCAATCATGTCTTCTGTGGCATCTTCTGGAACGATTAAAGTATGTAGCTCTCCCGGGGGTTCATAGACATAGGTTCCTGCTGTAGCCCGCCAGGAATGCTCAAGGTATCCCCAGGTTCCCTGAATCGTATACCCGTGCACAATCCCTACATGATAGTGGGGATTGAGCTGAGCACCCGGTGGAAGCCTTAGAATATTAGCAAAACCACCGCTGGTTACATTGAAATAGCATGCCTGGAAAGACCCAACTCCATAGGGAATCCACAGATCTTCATTCGAAAGATCTGTATTAATCGAGTACTCATGCCTGAATCTTTTCTCAGGCGGTAAACCGTCTGTGCGAAATTTAAACTGAGCTTGACTATGATTACCACCAGAGACAGTCATAGGAAATACCTTACGAATGAAGTGAAAATAAACTAGACATACCTCCTGTTCTCAGAAGATACGTGAGGTTTTTTAAAGCAATAGACTATTTTATTCTTTGGAGGATTACATATGTTCTCTAAAGACAACTTATGTCTATGACTTTGAAAAACCACAGTGTCCTGTTAATAATCAGTTCTTTACGTACCTAAGCCTAGTAGTAGTGTAGTAAATCAGTCAAGCAACTATTGATAAATTGTAATCATTTCTATAGACTTCCCATGGCAATGATGCCTGGCTATCTGATTCGGAGTTTACTCACGGCTGAACAACAACAGGCGTTGGAGGTTCGATTAGCAACACCCCCCCCGACGAGGATGGCGTCTGGAGTGGGCCGAAGGTGGCTCGGGTGATAGTGGAGATCCTTGGGGTGCCGAAGATGTGGTCTTAGCGGGGTTGGAATTATCTCAAGCGGTTGGAGCGCTCCCTGTAATTGCCCCGTCCTCGGCACCGTAAAGGCGACCCAGAGGCCCAGGAGGCTTTTAAAAAACTGCCGGAACGTAAGACCGAACTCGAACAGCACTATCCCGAAGCCCAAGTTGAGGTGTGGTCGTTCTTTGCCGAGCAAGTCGGAGCAAATACCTATGTTTATCCCGATGGCTCTATCCAGACCGAGCGTCGCTCTTACACGGTTAGGCGCCTACAGGGTGAGTTAAAGCTTACCTCCTCGGAGTTTGTTGAGGTCACTCAGGCCAGGTCCTCAGGTTGACCGCTAACCTAAACACTACCTTGGTGATTTTCTCCGCCGCTTCTCAATGGCCGCTGCATTTGAATTATTCGACTGCAGCGCCACTGCTTGAAGCGGCTCCCTACCCGGTGTACAGTCCCTAGAAGTGGGCGTAATTTTTAACTAAAACAAAGCTGGCGATCGCAATCAAGAAGTACCCAAATCCTTTTTGCAGTTGACGGGCAGAAACAAACTGTCCCAGGTAGCCCCCCAGCACGGTGCCTAAAGCCGCGGCAATGGTAAAGGAAACCGTCAAATTCCAATTCAGGCTAATATGCCCCCAATAGCCCAGTAGTCCAGCGATGGAATTGCCTGCAATAATCAACAGGGATGTGCCAATCGCCTGCTTCATCGGCAGTTTGCCGAGCAAGACCAAGGCAGGAACGATGGCAAACCCACCGCCTACCCCCACCAAGCCGGTTAACCCGCCAACGCCAATCCCTTCGGTGATCAGCCATAACCAGCAATACTTGCAGATCGGGGCTTGGTAGAAGACCTCATGCTGAACAGCTTCGGGGGAGGGTTCAGATTTTCCTGCACGTCGGATCATCAATCCGGCAGCCAGTAGCACGGCAACACTAAATAACGCCATCTGAAACCTGGCGGTGACCCAGGGTTGGGTTGCCAACCGTGCCCCCAGATACGCCCCCACCATGGTGGCAGAACCAAACACCACCCCTGTTTTGCCGTTGAGATTGCCCCGTCGCCAATGGGGAATGACCCCCACTACGCTGCCTAGGCCGACCACGATCAGTGTCATGGCGATCGCCGATTTGATGGGAATGCCCATCACGTAGACCAACACTGGCAATGCCAAAACCGATCCGCCGCTGCCCAGCAGCCCCAGACTTACCCCAATAGCGATCGCAAATAGATGACCCAGCACATACACCATCGTCTTACCCTAATTACGACCACCCCTGACCCAGCTGGCGGTATTGCCACAGCGTTCGTTGGCTGGCACAGCTTCTGCAATTTTTTTCGGGTCGGGCAAGTTCAGTCTATCCATCAATTGAATGAATGCATCACGACTTCGCCCTGCCAAGCGGAGATTCCACCGCTTTTCTTCCCCAATGGTGGAGACGGTCTGTCCCCGGTAATCATGTCCCGGATAAACCGCCGTACTATCTGGCAAGGTAAATAATCGCTGAGTAATAGCATCAAACAAGGCTCCCGCATCACCGCTTTGAAAGTCTGTGCGACCACAGCTGCGAATCAACAGTGAGTCACCCGTCAGGAGATGGGTGCCATCAATCAAATAGGCCATGTGACTATCGGTATGCCCTGGCGTGGCGATAGCCTCAATTTCCACCGACCCAACCCTTAACCGATCGCGATCGCCGATCAAGCGATCGGCGCAATCTACCTGGGCTTGTTGTGGCACCACACCTTTACATCCAGTTCGTTTACGCAGCTCAGCAGTTCCGGTAATGTGATCAGCGTGAACATGGGTTTCCAGGCAATAGCGCAGGGTTAAACCTAATTGATTGAGCAAGGCAATATCCCGCTCCACCTGCTCTAGGACTGGGTCAATCAAAACAGCCTCTGCGGTCTGCAGGTCTGCCACCAGATAGGTGTAGGTGCTAGTCACCGGATCAAACAGTTGTCGAAACAGCATCAGCATCCCTCTTCAATCAACTTGCTCAAGTGTATCACCATATAGCTATACACAAATAGTCATAAATGCAAATTTGTGCCTCCTGCAGGCCGATGTTACCCATCGCACTCCTGATGGGTAACATCGCCAGGCAAAATATTCTATGGCTATAGAAGTAGTGAAAAGTCAGAACGCCGCCAACCTCCTGGCTTCTGACCGCTGGCTCCTAACAACTGGCTCCTGAATTCCTGACCGCTCAGCCCGTCCCGACTGGGGTGGATACCCCTGCTGCCAGGGGGTTTTGCCATGGGCTAAAACCTAAAACGTTGCTCAATGTCTTAAGCTAGAGGGCTACAGCCATAGGTAAGGGTGGAGCCGTAGGGTGAACCAGGGATGGATTTATCGCGATCGCGTCGGCAGCACCGATGCCGGTCAAGGGGTACTGGAGTTTTACACGACCCGCTACCCCCACTCCCCGGCGGCGGCCTGGCAAGGGCGGATCCAGGCTGGGCAGATCCGGCTGGAGGGTCAGATCGCCAGCGGCCAAGAAATCCTGATGGTGGGGCAGCACCTGACCTACCATCGCCCCCCCTGGGAGGAACCGCCGGTGCCCCTGGACTACACCGTCCTCCACGGGGATGATCAGGTGCTGGTGATCAACAAACCGGCGGGCCTACCGGTGTTGCCCGGGGGCAATTTTCTGCACCATACCCTGCTGCACCAGCTCCACCAGACCTATCCCGATTTGACTCCGATCCCCGTCCACCGCCTGGGGCGGGGCACCTCTGGCCTGATGGTGCTGGCCCGCAGTCGGTCGGCCCGAGCCCACCTGAGCCAACAATTTCGTCAAACCACCGATCAGGAGGGGGCTGGGGGCCCCAGCCCCGGTCTGCAAAAAACCTACCGAGCCCTGATCGCCCCGGGGGAGTGCCCCCCCCACCTGACCATTGCCACCCCCATCGGCAAACTGCCCCACCCCACCCTGGGTTACGTGTATGGGGCCTGCCCTGGGGGGATGGTTGCCCATAGCCAGGTCACCCTGCTGGAGCGGGGTCCCCGGGCGAACCTGGTGGAGGTGGTGATTCGCACCGGTCGGCCCCACCAAATTCGCATCCACCTGGCGGCGGCGGGCTATCCCCTGCTGGGGGACCCCCTCTACACTCTCGGCGGAGTGCCCCGCCTAGACCCAGGCCACCCCATGGCCCGACCGGGGGATGGGGGCTACTTTCTCCACGCCTACCGGCTGGAATTTATCCACCCCAGTCGCCAGCAGGCGATGGTGTTCACCCTGCCGCCCCCCTGGCCCGCCCACCTCTACCCCTAGTCCTCCTGCCCCAGGGCGCCGGGGGAGCCCAGCAGGGTGCGCTGGGGAGAACAGGTGAGGATCATAATCACCAGGGTCAAAATGTAGGGGGCGGCATTGAACAGGTAGTAGTAGGCGTCAATGCCTACGGACTGAAAGGCCGGTCCCAGGGCCTGGGCTCCACCAAATAGCAAGGAGGCCCACAGGCACTGCCAGGGCTGCCAGCGGGCAAAAATCACCAGGGCCACCGCCATTAGCCCCTGGCCGCTGGAGATGCGTTCGGTCCACAGGCCAGGATAGTACAGGGAGAGGGCGGCACCGCCGATGCCCGCCAGGCCGCTACCGATGATAATGCTGGTGAAGCGGACCTTAAAGACGGAGATGCCCATGGCTCGGGCTGCCTCCGGGCGATCGCCCACGGCCCGCACATGGAGCCCCCAGCGGGTGGATTTAAACCCCCAATGCAACAGGGGCACGATGGCAATGCCGAGCAACAGTAGGGGGCTAATCTGCAGCGCCGCCCGCACCTGGGGCAGCTCGCTCCAATCCCCCAGTTTGAAAATTGGCAACTGGGGCGCCTGGGGTTGGATAAACGGTTTACCGAGGAAGTTGGCTAGCCCACTACCCAGGATAATCATGGCGATGCCCACTGCCACATCGTTAACCCGGCGTTGCTGAGACAACCAGCCGTGGATCGCCCCCAGGCCCATGCCCGCCAGCCCCGCCACCAGCACCCCCAGCCAGGGGGACAGGGCCGGCCCCAGCCAGCCCGCCGCCAGGTAGGACACCCCGTAGGCCGCCATCGCCCCCATTCGCAGGGTACCCTCCAGGCCCAGGTTAATCTTGCCGCTCTTTTCCGTCAGGCATTCCCCCAGGCTGACGAATAGAAAGGGCACACTACCACGCAGGGTGCCCGCCACAATGGCCAGGGGCACCCCCCACCAACCGAGTGCTGCTGCCACGATGGACCTCCTGGGCTTTAAAGCCGCCGATAAAGGGAATCACTATAGAGCACGCAGAGAAACACAATCCCCTGGAACACCAGCACGGTGGCATCCGGTAGGCCATGGGAACGCTGCAAAATCCCCCCGCTGGCCAGGATGCCCCCCAGTAGGATGGACACCGGAATCATCGCCAGGGGGTTATGGCGGGCCACAAAGGACACCAAAATGCCGGCATAGCCGTAGTTGGAGACAATCGATTCATTCAGCCGCCGCTGCACAGCCGCGATTTCCACCATGCCCGCCAGGCCAGCACAGGCGCCGCCGAGGAAACACACCGCCAGGGTTAACTGACCCACCGGCAACCCCGCCATGCGGGCAGCGCGGATGTTACCGCCGGCGGCCCGGGCGGCGAAGCCAAAGGTGGTGCGCTGCATCACCAGGTAAGCGATGACGCAGGCCACCAGGCCGTAGAGCAGGCCGTAGTGGATGCGACTACCGGGCAGGTTGCCCAACCAGGCGGCCTGGGTAATTTCATAGCTGGAGGGCTTGGTGACAAACCCCGGGTCCCGCAGGGGGCCCTCCACCAGGTGGTTCATCAGGGCGATGGCCAGGTAGTTCATCAGCAGACTGCTGATGGTCTCATTTACGCCGCGATAGTGGCGCAGGGCCCCCGCCGCCATGATCCACAGGCCCCCCGCCGCCAAACTGGCGATCGCCATGGCCAGCAGCACCAGCAGGCCGGGCAGGGCAGACCCCAGGGCCAGGCCCGCCAGCAGGGCGGCCAGGGCACCGATCACCAGGGCCCCCTCGTTACCGATAATCACCAGCCCCAGGCGGGCCGGCAAACCGGTGCAGAGGGCCGTCAGCATCAGGGGGGCAGCTCGAATCAGGGTATTTTGCCAGGCGCTGGCACTACCGAAGGCCGCCTTATAAATCGAACCGTAGACCTGCAGGGGGTTAGCCCCCGCCAAAGCGCAGAACCCGCCAAATAGCAGTAGCGCCACGGCGATGGCCCCAGCGGGAATGAGAAGCGACTCCAGCGATCGCCAGTGCAGAGATCTCACCATAGTTGTGATCCAGGGGTGGTCCAGGCCTAGCTCACCGAACCCTTCACCCCTTCCACCAGGTAATCCATGGTTTCCAGCTGCATATCATCGATCTTGAGGCCCTTACCCGCGGGCAGAATCTCCTTACCATCGTTGGTTTTCAGCGGCCCCTGGTAAATCGTCAGCTTACCCGCCTTGATGTCCGCCAGGGCAGTATCGGCATCCGCCTTGGCGGCATCGCTCACCGCCGGACCGTAGGGGGACATCTTGCAGAACTTATCCGCCAGCCCCCCCCGCAGAATGTGGGGGATGTCGCCGTTGGCAATGGACTTGCCCGCCAGCAATTGTTCCCCCAGGGAGGTGTAGATGCTAGACCAATCCCACTCGGCGCCAGTCAGGTACCCCTTAGGGGCCAGGGAGCTCTGGTTGGCGTGGTAGCCGGAGCAGAAAATACCTCGTTTTTCGGCGGTTTCCATCACCACCTTGGGACTGTCAACGTGGCAGGTGACCACATCAACCCCCTGATCCACCATGCTGTTGGTGGCCTCCGCTTCCTTCACCGGCACGGACCAGTCGCCGGTGAAAATCACCTGGGTGGTGGCGGCGGGGTTAACCGACCGGGCCCCCAGGGTGAAACTGTTAACGTTGCGCAGCAGTTGGGGAATGGGCTTGGCCGCCACAAAGCCCAACTTCCCAGACTTGGAGGTGTGACCAGCCACTACCCCCGCCACGTACTGGGCTTCATCGATGTACCCAAAGTAGCTACAGATGTTTTTGGGATGCACCCCCTCCTGGTAGAGACCACCGGCGTGGAAGAACTGCACATCGGGAAATTCCTTGGCCAACTCTAGAATGTAGGGGTCAAAGTAGCCAAAGGAGGTGGGAAACAGGGCCTTGGCCCCATCCACCTCAATCATGCTGCGCATCGCCTCCGCCACCGCCGTGGTCTCGGGTACGCTGGCCTCCTCCACCAACTTAATGCCGGGGACATTGGCCGCCATGGCGGCGGCACCCTCCGCATGGGCCTGGTTATAGCCGAAGTCATCCTTAGGCCCTACGTAGAGAAAGCCCACCACAAAATCCTTGGCGGGGGCACCGGCCCCTTTTTCCGAGGTGGACTGGGCACAGCCAGTGCTAAACTTAGCGGTCAGGCCAAAGGCGGAGGTGGCTAGCAGACCCCGCAGGATTTGGCGACGGGAAAAGGGCAGGGAACGGTGATGATCTCGCATGGTTCAGTTCAAGTCTCCCGAAATGGTTGAATAATATCGCGTTGGTCAGAAGGCTAGGGACCCAGAGCACCGATCGCAGAAGGGACCGGGCCGGCGCCCTGGCACAGGTACTTCGCCTGAACGCTGATGCCAAAGTCTACCCTCCTAGCCAGAGCTACCGCTATGGATTTGGACGGCAAGGGGCTTATCATCCCATAAGAATTGATAAAATCCTCCCTAGCAGTTGTATCACAGATCACATAACCTCAATTTATTCCATTTATTCCGTCGCAGAATTTTGAATTCAGAATTCAGGAGCCAGAAGCTACTGGCCCAGACCCCTTCTGACCACCGACTCCCTCCTCTCTTTTCTCTTTTCCCTCTTCGTTCTTCGTTCTTCGTTCTTTTTCCCCCTGCTCCCCATGCCCCCCATCCGCCAACCCCTCATTGACCAGGCCCATCAGTTAGGTTTCCACCTGGTGGGGGTGGCGGCGGTGGCGGATGTCGCCGGGGCGGAGGAAAGCCAGGCCAGGGAGCATCTGCAGCGGTGGCTGGGCCAGGGCTACGGGGCGTCTATGGACTGGATGGCCAACCCCAAGCGGCAGGATGTACGGCGGCTGATGCCCCAGGTGCGATCGCTGATTTGCGTGGCCCTGAATTACTACACCCCCCATGCCCACTCCCAGGACCCCCGCCACGGTAAAATTTCCCGCTATGCCTGGGGGCGGGACTACCACCGGGTGTTGCACCGCCGGCTCAAGGCTCTGGCCCAGTGGTTAGTGCAGACCGCTGAGCCGGGTCCGGAGCCCATCCAGGTGCGCTACTATGCCGACACCGGTCCGATCCAGGATAAATTTTGGGCCCAACGGGCGGGCCTGGGCTGGGTGGCTAAAAACGGCAACCTGATCACCCGCCAGTACGGCTCCTGGGTTTTTCTCGGGGAAATTCTTACGAATCTGGATATCCCCGCCGATACCCCCCACACCAACCACTGCGGCACCTGTCGCCGTTGTCTAGAGGCCTGCCCCACCCAGGCCATCACCCAACCCTACGTGGTGGATGCTAACCGTTGCCTGGCCTACCACACCATTGAAAACCGCTCCCCCACCCTACCGGAGGAAATCGTCCCCCACCTGCAAAACTGGGTGGCGGGGTGTGACATCTGCCAGGACGTCTGTCCCTGGAACCAGCGCTTTGCCCAACCCACTGATGTGGAAGAGTTCCAACCTTACCCCGGAAACCTCAACCCCAGCCTCACCAGCCTGGCCAACCTCTCGGAGGAGGACTGGAACCAGCGGTTCCCGGCCTCGGCCCTACGCCGTATTAAACCGGCCCTATGGCGCCGCAATGCCCAGGCCGCCCTACGGGGGGCAAATCTACCCTAGGATTCGGTGGCACCATCGCTTACCCTGTAGTAACCTGGGATTCATTGCGATCGCTCGAGTAGTGTTATTGTGCTCCACCGGACTATCTTAGTTTCCTTGTTAACCCTAGGGGGGCTGGGCCTACCGCTGCCCGCCTACAGCCAGGCCTTAGTCCCCTACGTCCTGCCCCTCGATTACGATCAGATGGCTGAGCAGGGGCGCTTCCTGGCCGGCGAAGCCCAACAACTAGCCGAGTTTCGCCAGTTTAACCAGGCCCTGGCCCTGGCCCAACTGGCCTCCCAACTGGCTCCCAAGGATGGACAGGTCATGGCCCTGCTAGGGGGGCTCTACCTGCAAAATGGGGAAACCGATCGGGCCATCACCCTCCTGGAACAAGCTAAAGCCCTGGTGCCTGGCGATGCCAGGGTGCTATTTTCCCTGGGCTCCGCCTACTTTCAAAAAGGAGATTATCGCCAGGCCTCTCGGTATTTAGAGCAGGGGTTGAAATTCGAACCCAATAACCCCAATGCCCATTTTGACCTGGGTAACAGCTACTTCAGGCTGCAACGCTACGACCAGGCCGTCGCCAGCTACAGCACCTCGGTAAATCTACAGCCTGACTTTTGGCCCGCCCTGAATAACATTGGTCTGGTCCTCTATGAACAGGGTAAGACAGCCGAAGCCTTAGACAAGTGGCAGGCCGCTTCCCAGCTAGTCAACAACCAGGAACCTGAACCCAAGTTGGCCAAGGCCGTAGCCCTATACCATCAGGAAGCCTGTGGGTTGGCGGCGAATGTGCGCCGCGATCGCTGTCAGGAAGCTTTCTCCCTGGGGGTAGAGGCCCTGGAGCAGGATAGTCGTTACACCGACCCCTCATTCCTTGAGCTCAATCTCTGGGGGCCCCACCTGGTGAGCTCTACCCAACAGTTCTTCGAATCACCGATTATGAAACGGCTGCTGGGGGAACTTTAGCCCCCCCAGTATATGCCCCCTGGGCTGGGATTTAGGAGGCCTTTGGGCGCAAGCCTGTCAGCCAAAGGCCTGGGTGTACTTAGTCGCGAAGTTAGGGGTGGCAAAGTCCCCTGGTCCTCATCCCCCAGCCCCTTCTCCCAGCTTCGGGAGAAGGGGAGCCGGATCGGATCAAAGCCCCTCTCCCAGGCTTGGGAGGGGGGCTTCGGGTGAGAAAAAAGTAGGACTCAAGGTAGGGTTTTGGATCTACTGAGTCTGGATAAACTCCTGGAGGGTGCTGGTGATGTGGTCCACCAGGTTATCGGTGGTGCGTCCCATCTGCTCGATTTCCTGAACCATCTCCTCCGGCAGGGCCAGCAGCTCCACCAGACGATTGTAGGCGGCCTCCTCCTCCTGGTTAATCAACTCCTCCTCAGAGCTGCGAGCGCTGGCGCTAATCACCTGATAACCCAGCTTCAGCACCACCTGCCGTTGGGCGGTGCTGGTGAGCTTGGGCACCAACTCATCCAGGGGAATATTTTGAGTCAGGTAGTTTTCCAGCTCCCCCCTCAGATCAGCCTGGTGTCTGGGATCTTGAGCAAACAAACGACTAAACTGATCCAGCATCACCGCGATTTCCTCCTCCGCCAAGTCCCCATCACTCCAGGCCATGGTGGCGACGGTTCTGAGTAGGTTCATCTGGGCCGGACTGATCGATGGGGGGGCGTTAGGGTCAATAGCCATGGCAGCCTCCGTCTAGGTTGGATTAGTGGTAATTGGGACATTACCACGGGGATCAGCAGAGCCCGCCTATCTTTATTAATGATTAATCGTTATGGAGTTTCCTCAAACAATTCAGGGGCAATGGTTAGGGGGGAGACAGGCTAATCGCCTCTATCCCCTAGGTGCGAAGCCCTTTGGCCTCGGCCAGGATCTGGGGCAAACCAATCTCACTACAGACCTCATAGAAGGCGGTGGTGGGGGGTGTCACAAAGAGGTGGGCGATTTTGGCCAGGGTTTGGTCATAGACCGTGTTGTGGTGCTCCTCCATATTTTCAATATCGTCCCAAAGGATAATAGCGATGCCCCGATCGCTGCCCGGCTCCTGCATCAGGTAGGCCCCTTGAAACCCCTTGCCATAGGTGGAGACTGCCTTTTCGTAGAGTTGGCGCGCTTCAGCAAAACAGCCCGGCTTGAATTCGCCAAGGGCAACATAGGCGTATTTATGCTTAAGAAAGTCATCGAAATCAGACATGGCCACCATCGCTGAAAACCATCGATCTGCCCCCAATCCTAGGTCTGGGCGGCAGGATTACATTTTCCAGTGTGGACTTAAGCGGTACAGTCTGACCGGTTTCTAATCTAGGCTTTAGATTTTCACCCTGGGCATGGGCAAAGCCAGAGGGGGTTGGGGTCAAATCGGTGGGAGGGTACCCAACCCTTCTAGGGGGTCGCCCCCGGCTGGGCACGCCAGCTGGCCAGCTCCTGCTGGGCCGCCTGGTAGGCTTCAGTGTCCGGGGGAATCAGCTCAGCCGCCGCGATCGCCCCTGGCAGTTGGCCCTGGGCTGCCCGCACCCGGGCGATGGCCAGGATATCTTGACTCCACTGGTTAATCTGGTCCTGGGCCTGGGCAAATTCCGGATAGTCGGGGGAGATTTGTTGTAACAAGCGGATGGCATCCCCATAGGTGGTGGCTTGCTCAGGTTGGGGTAGGGCCTGGGCCTGCTGCAGAAGTTGCTGGTTGGTGGCTTCCTGTTGCCAGCGTTGCCAGGTGGCCTGGGCCTGGCCATAGACCTCCGGCTGGTCTTCGGGCACCAAATCCAGCGCCGCCACCGCCGCTGCACGATTACCCTGGGCTGCCCGGGCTCGAGCCAGGTCTAAAATCATCCAACTCCAACGCTCAATAGCAGCCTGGGCTTGGCCGTAGATCGGGTCATCGGTGGGTATCTGGCGCGCCATTTCGATGGCGTCATTGAGGGAGGAGGCGGACAGGGGTTCCAGCAGACCCTGGGCCTCGGTCAGCAGGATAGTACCGGAACTGGAGCCAGCCCCAGGGACCGCCGCAGGAGGTGGGGGAGTGGGGGAGGGTTTAGGAGTTAAGGTAGATGCAGCCTGGGGCTGGGAGCGGGAGGAGAGCCGTTGAGCAAAAAAGTTTTGGTTACCCAGGAATAGCCCCAATAACCCCAGTAAAAGGACACCACTGGCTACCCCTACCCCCCAGACCCAGCTGGGCCGGCCCGATCGCCGTGGGGCCTGACCGGGGGCGATGGGGGGTAGGTCAGGCTCAAGACGGGCGGGGAGCAGGACGGGCTCCTGCACAGCGGTGTCCGGCCAGGGTAGGGAGCTGGGGCGATCGCTGGGGGGAGCCAGTTCCCCCAGGTGATCGGCGGGCACCACCAGGAGGAACTTTTGATCGGCGGGCACTACCGCCAGGGGGTTTTGCAGGGGCCGAAAATGATGCTGACAGAGCTCCGGCACCCGGCGTTGCAGATAGGCCACCAGTTGGGACAGGGTCAGGCAGCCCTGAAACCGCAGCGCCTCGATCATTGCTTCGGTGAAAAAGCCATGGCGCACCGCCAGGCTTTCCTGGGAAAACTGGTCGGGCTGGCAGGATAGAATCAGGGGCAAATTCAGGCTTTTGGCTAATTCCAGGGTTTGCAAACCCAGCTGGGTGATCCCCTGACCTGCCTGGGGACGGTGCATATCGAGGATAACTAGAGAACGATGGGGACCGGCAGCCAGCGTTTTCAAAATCCCATCCAGGGGTAGGCCCGTTTCACCGATCTGATCAGGGTCGGCCTCAATCGGCAGGATATAGTCCTGACCCTGCCAGTGCACCCCACAGCCACTGAAGAAAAACCACACCAGATCCTCGGGGTCAGCCTGGTCACAGGTTTGTTGAAGACGCTCCCAAATTACCCGACGACTGGGGAAGGCGGCCCCCGAGTAGACCATGGGGGCCACATCCGCCAGTAGGGAACAGTGCTGGGGCGACAGACCCGCCTCACTAATTAAAAAGTCGCGCAGTTCCAGGGCGTCAAACTGGGCGTAGAGCAACGGCTGCAGCTTTTCATACTGGTTGATGCCCACAATCACGGGTCGGTAGCTGACCATGGTTTGGCGGTCTCCCCTGGCGACGGGTATAGGTCCTCTGGTAGGTCCTCTGGGCGGGCCAACAGGACGGGTAATTCTTAGCCATCCTACCGCAGGCGAGCATCAACTATGGGCAGTTGCACGGGCAACGGGGCGGAAGCCAGGATGGGGCTACCCTAACCCAGCTAGAAGCGGTCAAGCTATTGCCGCATTTATAAAGATTGTCCTATGCTAGTAAGGTTGTGAAAATTCCTGGACTCTAGCCATGGCCGTCCCCAAGAAGAAAACCTCTAAGCAAAAACGTGATCAACGGCGCGCCAGCTGGAAGCGCACCGCCGCCCTGCAGGCCAAGAAGGCCCTTTCCTTGGGCAAATCCGTCTTGACGGGCCGTTCCACCAGCTTTATCTATCCCACCGCAGAGGAGGACGAGGCGGAGGATTAGAGATTTGTCGTGATCGCCTGCACAGGACAGGTGGGAATACACTGCTCACAGACAATGCAACAACTGCGGTTAAACACTAATCGGGCACTGGCGGCATCAAGGGTAAGAGCTCGGGTGGGGCAAACCCCCGTACAGAGCCCGCAGTGGACACAGAGCTGGTCGTCAATGACTATTTCTCCGCTGGCGATGGATACCTGAATATCCTGGGTCTCCAGCCAGTCAATGCCATCATTGAGCTGGTCAATATCGCCGGACAGTTCCACCACCAAGGTACCCACCTGATTGGGGGCCACCTGGGCTCGAATAATATTGGCGGCAATGTTAAAGTCCTTCGCCAGGCGGTAGGTGATCGGCATGTGCACAGCTCGCTTCGGGAAGGTAAGCTTGACTCGTTTCTTCATAGTGTCTTCAGTGGTAATTTCCAATCATTAACGACGGAAAGGGCTAGAGCTTCAAGGACTTTCTCCTGGCCCTGCCCTAGACCGCTGTACCAGCCTATAGTATTAACTATGGGAGAAGAATAGCCCTGGTCTGTGTCTTCCCCATCGTCCCTCCCTGTCCGCTATGCGGTGATTAAGATAACCATGGCGAGTCACCCCCCCAGCACCCTACGCAATCTGATTATCGCCATGGTGGCGATTTCCCTGACGGTGCTCCTATTTCTGGGGATCAGGAGTCAGTCGGGGCGGCCATCCCTGGCCACCCTGGCGGCCCAGGCTATCCCCTACGAGGTGGCCCAGGGTAACGGTAAACCCTCCCTGGTGGAGTTCTATGCTGACTGGTGCACCACCTGTCAGGCGATGGCCACCACCATGGACCAGCTCCGCCAGCACTACGGTGACCAGATTAACTTTGTCATGCTTAACGTGGATAACCACAAGTGGTTACCGGAGATGGTGCAATACCAAGTCGATGGCATTCCCCATTTCCTCTACCTCGACAGCGCTGGAGAACTGCTGGCCAGCGCCATTGGTGAGCAACCCCGGCAAATCTTAGCGGATAATTTACTGGCTCTCCAGTCCCAGCTACCCCTACCCCACCAGCAAACCCTGGTGGGTCAGCGATCGCCGACCCAGAACAGTTAGTATAGAGTTGTAGTCATTGAGCTCAAGCCATCGGGTAGGGTTCTGGGTCTTAGCCCGTCGCCAGTCCTGTCATAGTCCTCTCCTAAATCCGACTGGCCTGGGCTAGAGTCTTGGCCAGAAAGTTTAGTTGTTGCTGCTAACGGCTGTAACCCAGCCCTTAAACCTACGCCAAGGAGTGCTAGCTGTGGCCGATCCCCTGGTGGAATTTTGTCAACTGGATAAGACCTACGGCAGCGGTAACATCGAGGTGAGGGCCCTCTGCAATGTTACCCTGACCATCGATCGGGGGGAGTACTGTGCCATTATGGGCCCTTCTGGATCGGGTAAGTCTACCGCCATGAATATGATTGGCTGCCTGGATCGCCCCAGCCGCGGTGATTATTTCTTTGATCGCCAAAATGTAGCCCAACTGGACGATGCCACCCTGGCCCACATTCGCAACCAAAAGATTGGCTTTGTATTTCAACAGTTTCACCTCCTGCCCCAGCTCAGCGCCCAGGAAAATGTGGAACTGCCCATGATCTACGCCGGAGTCGGTCGACTAGAGCGGCAACAACGGGCCCGGACCGCCCTCCTGCAGGTGGGCCTTGGCGATCGCCTGCAAAACCGCCCCAACCAACTGTCGGGGGGGCAGCAGCAGCGGGTGGCCATCGCCCGGGCGATCGTCAACCATCCCCTGCTACTGCTGGCGGATGAGCCCACCGGCGCCCTCGATAGCCGCACCACCCAGGAGGTGTTGGCCATTTTTGCCGACCTCCATAGTCAGGGGATGACGGTGGTGATGGTCACCCACGAGGCCGAGGTGGCCCGGGCTAGTCAGCGCATTCTTTGGTTTAAAGACGGGGAGGTAGTCAACCCCCACCTCAGTCCGGCGGATCTGGGGACGGTGCTGTAGGTAGAGTCAGTAATCAGGAGCCTAACTCCTATCGTGCCGGCTTAGTCAGGTGAACGGGGCGATCGCCGTTGGGCAAACCACCCCTGCAGCAACTCCTGGCAGGGCTCGGCTAGAATTCCCGCCAGCACCGGTAGGTGGTGGTTAGAGCAGGCGCTGGCGGGTAGGTTCAACACCGATCGCACCGCCCCGGCCTTCAGGTCATCGGCGCCGTAAACCAGTAACCCCAGCCGACTGAGGAGAATGGCCCCGGCACACATGGGGCAGGGTTCGAGGGTGACGTAGAGGGTGCAGCGATCCAGCCGCCAACTACCCAGCCGCTGACTGGCCTGACGCAGGGCCAGGACTTCCGCATGGGCGGTGGGGTCCTGGTCTCGCTGACGGCGGTTGGCGGCCTCCGCCAGCACCTCATCCCCAGGCCCCAGGATCACTGCCCCCACCGGCACATCCCCGGCCTCCCCCGCGGCCCTCGCCAGGGCCAGAGCTCGCTCCATCCAGTGGTAGTGACGCTGTAGGGTGGGGTCAAGGGCAGGAAGCATGGGAGAGGCGGCAAGCAGTGAAATGGCTAATGAGGCACTTTAGGGTGGGGTATGCCCCTTTCAACCCGGCTCGACATCAATTATCCCTACCCCGATAGTGATAGACAACCCATAGGCTGCCCCAGGTTCACCCCGCCTAGGGCAACGGGCCATGGCGAACATGGTCACCAGCCGGGGAGCGGAGGGTGAGGGGGATTCGGGAGGTAAGCAGGCTCCTAGCGGGAGTAATTAAAATACAGTCATAACGGCCAAGGTCTTGGGTTAATTGGCGACATTAACGACGCACCTGACCACTAAAACCTGAGGCCCTAAACTGTTTAAGCTTGAGGGGTTCCGGTTGATTGGCGGCGACCGAGATCCGGATGGAAAAGTTACTTTCACCGGGGGGTACGTTCTCGATCGATCCCAGGCGATTGCGATTTTGCATCACTGGATTGTCGTTGGCGTCGTAGATGCGACCAAAGATATCGGCGTTAATTACGGGCTTGCCGGAGCGATTAATCGCCTTACCCAAAATCAAATAGCACTTGGCGGCCTGTATCGACCCCGGGGTAACCATGCCCTCGGCGTACTCGGCCGGACAGGCTTCATAGTGCACATCACTGAGCTCAATGGCGGTCAGGGCGTGGGCGGTTAGCCCCAGGGCACTACCTAGCCAGAGACCGATGACTAGGGTAAGCATCGTGATTGCCCGTCGAACCATGGTCACCTCCTGGGGAGCCATACCCCCCTATAGTAATGGATATTAATGCGCCTCAAGCCATTTCACCAAGGCTTGACGCATGGTGTCTATCGGGGCCGGCTGCCCTAACCAAATGGAAAAGGCCGCAGCCCCCTGCTGCACCAACATTTCCAACCCATCCAAGGGAGTCAGCCCATGCTCCGCCGCCAGTTGCAGTAGGCGGGTGGGACGGGGACTGTAGATCAGGTCGTAGATCGTAGTCTGGTCAGGCAATTGGGCCAGTTCAAAACCACTGAGGGGGCTCTCGGTGACTAGGGCGCCCATGCCCAGGGGCGTGGTGTTGACCACCAGATCCACCCCGGCCAAACAGTGGGGCAGGCGATCCCAACCATGTACCGTCAACGGTGGTGGCTGGGGGGATTTCGCCCAGTCTGCCTGGAAGGCGGCTAATTTATTGGGATGCCGACCCACCACGGCGATCGCCTCAAACCCCAGATGGGTGCAGCCCGCCACCACCGCCCTGGCGGCACCGCCATTCCCTAACACCAGGGCCCGGGCCCCGGTCCAGTCCCGACCGGTGACTAGGGGAGCGATGAAACCGGCCACATCGGTGTTGGTACCAGCCCAACCCTGGGCTGTGGGCCAGACCGTATTCACCGCCCCGATCGCGGCGGCCTCCGGCGTCACCTCCGCCAGTAGGGGCAGGATCGCCTGCTTGTGGGGAATGGTGACACTAAAGCCTTGCACTCCGATCGCCCACAGCCCCGCCACAGCAGTGGCCAGATCCGCCGATGCCACCGGCCAGGCCAGGTAAACATAGTCGAGGCCCAACTCCGCCAGGGCAGCATTATGCATGGTGGGGGAGAGACTGTGGCTAATCGGGTCGCCAAGGACACCGAGCAGTTGGGTGCGGGCGGTGATGGCCATAGGCTTGTCAGCAGCGGGCTACCTTTCCACTCTAGCCTGAAACCAGGCCACAATCTGGTCTACCACGGCCTCAATGGAAAGACCATCGGTGCTGAGTTCCAGGGCATCCTCCGCCCGCTTAAGGGGGGCTACCCGGCGGCTACTGTCCTTGAGATCCCGATCGGCGATGGTCTGTTCCAGGATCTCCAGGTCCTCCAGGGGTTGACCCTGGGTTTGCAGATCTCGCTGGCGGCGACGGGCCCGCTCCGCCACCGAAGCCGTCAAGAAGATCTTGAGCTCCGCCTGGGGAAACACCTGGGTACCAATATCCCGCCCCTCCATGACTACCCCACCCTGAAGACCGTAGCCCTGCTGCTGTTGCAGCAGCACCTGGCGGACCACCGGTTGAGCAGCGATGGTAGAAACCAGGGCAGTGACGGCGGGCTGGCGAATCAGGGCCGTCACCTCCTGACCATTCAGCCAAATACGGCTGGGGTAGGCCACCCAGGCGGGATCATCGCCGGTGGGAGCCAACCGTAACTGGCAGGTGGGGATTAACTCCGCCACCGCCACCTCATCCTGGGGGTCTATCCCCTGCTCTAACACCCGCCAGGCGATCGCCCGGTACATGGCCCCACTATCCAGGTAGAGAAGGTGGAGTCGTTGGGCCACCTGACGGGCTACGGTGGATTTACCGGCCCCAGCGGGACCATCGATGGCCACAATGGGTTGGCGTTGCCGCAATAAGATGTTATCAATCAGGCGAGTGGCCCCAAGGTGGGCCGCCACCGCCAACAATCCTACGGTCTCCACCTGCTCCAGGGGAACCAGGCTATGGGGGTGAACCAGTTCAATATATTGGGGGGTGAGGGTTGGCACCCTCGCCCATTCCTCCTGGACCGCAGCAATCAGGGCGGCTGATCGCCGCTCCCCGGCCTGGAACTGGACCTGGGCCCGTTGTAGGCCGCGGTAGATCACCGCGGCCTGTTGCCGCTCTGTCTCACTTAGGTAGGTGTTGCGGGAACTCAGGGCCAGGCCATCGGCCTCCCGAATGGTAGGGCAATCCACCAGTTCACCGGGCAGGTTAAGCTGCTGGGCTACCTGGCGTAGGATCGCTAGCTGCTGGGCGTCTTTGCGGCCCAGATAGGTGCGATCGGGGCGCACCAGATTGAGTAACTTGGTCACCACCGTCGCCACCCCCTGAAAATGACCAGGTCGATGGGGGCCGCACAGCACCTTCAGCATAGTCTCCGGCGGCACCACCCGGGTGAGGGCCTCGGCCTGGGGCTGGGGAGTACCGTAGAGCTGCTCCACGCTGGGCATAAACACCACGTCCACCCCCGCCTGATGACAGATCTCCAGATCCGCCCCAGGGGTGCGGGGGTAGGTGGCCAGATCTTCCCCCTGGGCAAATTGGGTCGGGTTGACGAAAATACTCGCCACCACCAAATCGTTTTCCTGACGGGCCCGATCGAGCAGGCTGCGGTGACCCTGGTGAAGGTTGCCCATGGTCGGCACCAGGCCTAGGGTCAAGGGTTCAGCCCACCCATTCAAGGGTGACTGGCGACACTGGTGGAGATAGCAGGTTAGACCTGCCACAGTCTTAAGTACCCGCACCACCTGTTTCCCTCCGCCGTTCCAACTCGCCTGTGCCAGATTAACATCTGGCCACCCTAGAGCAAAGTCATTGCCCTGGCTCGGTAATCTTATAACATTAGCGTTTAGTTCCCTGCGGCCACTATGTTCCCAGCTTTCCCTCCAGCGGCCCTCCCTGACTTCCCGTTTTTCCCGTGGCAAAAAATAACCTTCCCGATGGATAGTTCGGGAAGGTTTGAAAAGTTGAGGGAAGACTCGACTGGAGGATACCAGCTATCTTTACTTGGCGACGCAAAATACCGTCAGTATCTATTGACTGGCCAACACCTCAATCGCAACCCGGCCTACCCCAGCAGCCCTTAAACCAATTTGACTGGCAGCAGCGGTGGAAAGGTCAATAACGCGACCATGACCATAGGGCCCGCGATCGTTAATACGAACCACCACCTGCTGTCCCGTATTCAAATTAGTGACCCTCACCCGGGTGCCAAAGGGCAGCGTGCGGTGAGCCGCCGTCAGCGCATTTTGGTTAAATACCTCCCCACTGGCGCTGCGACGACCATGGAAACCAGGACCGTACCAGGATGCCATACCGGTCAAGTTGGAAAGCACCGCCGGTGATTGAGGGGGGGTGGGCGTTGTAGACTCCGGCAGACCCTCTACCCTGGCCAGGGCAGGAGCATTGCCAAGGAGCCGACGGAGACGATTAGCCACTTGCAACGTATCTTCTGAAAGATTGCCGGTGGTATCTGGCAAGATAGCCCGATCGCTAATAGCAATTAAATCTTCTTTTGCCCAACTTACCAGGTAGGCATCTTGAGTATCATCCCAACGAGCGGAAATCTGGCTGGAGTCGGAAACCTCCGACAGCTGCTCTAAACGACTTACCAATTGCTGGGCCCGCAGAAGAACCTCGGAAGTACCACTGGGATTAGGGTTGGACGTTGAATCAGTAACGTTGGCTAGTTCATTACCAACCAAGGTAACCACTGGCAGGTCCCGGACGTAGACAGTGGCAGCCTCTCGACCATCCAGGGAATGGTTCAGAACCATCAAACCACGATCATCAGCGAATCCAGCGGAATTGACCAGAGGGGAGAGATCCACCGATAAAGCAGGGTCTTGAATCGACCCTTCGCCAGACAGGGGGGTGGCATTGGCCACTAGGCGCTGTTCAGCAAGGGCAGTGGGGTTAGCCGGAAGGGCTTGAATAGGAGAAAACCCCCTAGAATCTTGGGCCTGGACTGGGACCTGTGCTCCAACCATGGACAGGAGAACGGCAACCGTTAACCCGCCCAACATAGAATGTTTCATACACACCAGAAGAGATCAACAAAAAGAGAAAAGGTCTAACTCCATAGCCCGCGGAGGGCATCGAAGAGGTTGCCACAGGCAACCTTATGACCCGATCTCGTTACAAAGGTTTACTCTTAACTGTTCATGGTTACGTAACTTAGCATGAACCCCTGGGATTGGAAATCCGTGGTTTTCTCCTGAAACTAATTCGTGGCTGGAGAATATTTTCCCAGGTTCTGTTCAAAAAGTCGTCAACCTGGCGCGGGACTTAGGCTCGAAGCAACTTGACAGGATTGATTTTACTTTTAATTTTCTTATGGGTTTTAATTTTGCCTTATGGAAAAATCATAGGTCTATTTACTTAGGTCCTATCCCAGTGGGCGAAGTAGGATGGTGAAACTAGCTTGTTCGGATCCTGAAAGTAAGAAAAGACTTTCCTGAATTCTGAAGAGATTGCCCTTAGTCGAGCTAGCCCTGGAGGTCTATTCCTCCCCTAAAGGGTGGGAGAATAATGACGTAACGATATAGTTTCCTTTACTAGGGTCCCCCATAATTGCCCTATTTTCGGGCCAATGGAGCTGATCACCCAGTGGTCTGGCAGCCGGTGGAGACCGCTTCAAGCCCCTCTGATGGAGAACCTTTGCCATGGATTATCGTGAGGCCGGCGTAGATGTAGTGGCTGGGCGAGAGTTTGTTCGGCGTATTCGATCGCTGGTAGACAGTACCCGACGGCCTGAGATTTTAGGTAACTTCGGAGGTTTCAGCGGGCTTTGCCAAATCCCCACGGGCTACCGAGAACCGATTTTGGTGTCCGGCACCGATGGGGTAGGCACAAAGCTGAAGATTGCCCAGGCGATGAAGCAGCATCAGACCATCGGTATTGATTTAGTGGCCATGTGTGCCAATGACATTTTAACCAGCGGGGCAGAGCCGCTATTTTTCTTAGACTATTTGGCTACTGGAAAACTAGACCCCGGAACCCTTACCCAGGTGGTGGAGGGTATTGCGGCCGGCTGCCGCCAGGCTGGCTGTGCCCTGCTAGGGGGAGAAACGGCGGAAATGCCCGGCTTTTACGCCCCCGGGGAGTACGACCTGGCGGGGTTTTGTGTCGGTGTAGTGGAGAGATCCGAGGTGTTGGACGGTCATCAGATACAACTGGGAGATCGGGTGCTGGGGCTAGCCAGTAGTGGGGTCCACAGTAACGGTCTGAGCCTGGTGCGCCGTATTATCGAACAGGGAGACCGTTCCGACCGGAATGGGCAAGGGTATAGCTGGACTGACGTTATCCCCAGCTTGGGAAAGCAATCGCTGGGGGAAATTTTTCTTACCCCCACCTGTCTCTACGTAGGACCCATTCTTGAGGCCCGAGCAGCCGGGCTGACCATCCACGGCATGGCCCATATTACCGGTGGTGGATTACCCGAAAACCTCCCCCGTTGTCTGGCGGAGGGACAAAGTATAGCCATCAACCCTTCAAGTTGGCCAGTGCCTGACCTGTTTAAGTGGCTGTCCCAGGCTGGCGAAGTATCCTGGCCAGAGATGTACAACACCTTCAACATGGGCATCGGCTTCGCTGTGGTGTTGCCCTCAGAGCAATTCTCCCAAGCAATCAACTGGTTTCAACGTCACGGCCTGACAGCCTATGCAATCGGTGAGGTAGTGGAAGGCAAAGGAGAGGTAGTGGGACTAGCCTAATAGACCAGGCTAACCATTTTAGCTTTTTCTAAAGAATCAGGAGAGTAGGTGACTTCTTCCACCATGCCAGGCTTACCCAGGGGTGTTACCGGGCTATTATTGTAACTAACCATAACCCCCCCCGCATTACCAGCCCGAATGGTCAAGATTTTCTTAGCCTGCACAAGACGGGTATCACCGGGCTGTAAAATGCCCTCAAACTCAGTAGTGCCGTCGGTAACGATGCGCAGCCAAGAGGGGGAGGTGAGGGTCATCTCTACCTCAATCGGAGAGTCAGGGGCAGTTAGCTCAGCCTTGGGAATACTAGCGGCAACCCTAGACGAAGCTTGCACCTGGCTTTGATTGAAGGGGTCTAGGGGGGGCAATGCCGATAACTCCGGAGAATTACGTCGTAACACGTAGGAGAGACCACTGATGGCAGCCACCAGGATAACAATGTAAGTGGCATAGAGATGGAGGGGACGCAGTTGAGCCGATGAGAACGCTTTGCCCTGGGCCGACTGAGGAGTTGTGGGGATAAATAACTGGGCGGCTAAGGTTTCTCCGTCCAAACCCAGAGACTCACCGTAACGACGAATTAAGCCTCGCAGGTAAACCGGCTGGGGCAAGCTGTGGTAATCTCCCTGTTCGATAGCAGCTAAAAGGCTGGCACGAATCAGGGTCCTGTTGGACATTAACTCAAGGCTATGTCCCTGATTTTGACGGTTGGTCTGTAGAATGTGACCGATCTCTAGAAGTTGCTCTTGGTACCAAGTATTTGGATCAACCAACAGATTTGTCTTCATACAGGAAACATAGACTGGGAAACGACAGAGAACACAGGGTTGTAGGGGGAGAACAATGATAACCAACAATAGAGTAGTAGCTACTTAATCTAGCAACTGAGTCTTAGTTGTTAAAATTTATAAACACCATAACACTACGTAGGCACCTTATTAAAGTCAACCCCTAAAGTTCAGTACTTTAAGTTAAGTATCGTCTTGTTGTTGTGGTGTAAACAGCACTGTGGCTCAATGGCAGGCTAGTACAAAATCACCTCATGGATCAGCTAGCACCTAAGGAACAAGACAGGTTCACTTACATCCAAAGCCATAATCTTTACACTAGATGGGGATGACAGCTTGTAGGGCATTAATGGGCTGGCCTAGGGGTTTAGCAGACTAAAGCCTCAATTTCTGACTTGGTTAGGGTTCGGTAATCGCCACAGGGGAGATCGCCCAGCCAGACATCCCCCACGGCTAATCGGTGTAAACTGATTACTCGGTGCCCAAAGGCGGCGGCCATCCGGCGAATTTGACGATTACGGCCCTCCCACAGGGTAATTTCTAACACACTACTATAGGCATTGGGCTGCCCCACCCTCTTAACCTGGGCCGGTCGGGTTACTCTTCCGTTAAGGTTAACACCCTGTTGCCAGCTGGCCAGGGCCTTAGGGGTAAGGCTGCCTTCCAATTGGACGCGATAAACCTTAGCGATGTCGTGCTTAGGGTGGGTCAGGCGGTAGGTAAAGTCTCCATCATTGCTAATTAACAAGGCTCCAGTAGAATAAGCATCCAATCGACCCACGGGGTGTAGACCAAGATCTCGGAGTTGATTGGGAAGGGCTTCCAGAATAGTCGGTCTACCCTCGGGATCGTAGCAGGTGCAAACCATACCCAGGGGTTTATGAAGCAGGAGATAGTGGCTTGGAGGACGATACTCTGGCTGTAGGAGCTGGTCGTCGACTTCCACCCGATCGCAGCTCAAATCAGCCCGTTGTCCTAGGTAGGCCCGTTGCCCATTGACCGTAACCCGGCCTTTCTGGATCCAGACCTCGGCTTCACGACGAGAAGCCAGGCCATGCTGGGCAATAAGTTTTTGTAAACGCTCTGGCTGGGGTACATCGGGGACCATAGGCTAAGGCTCACCAATATGCCCCCAGTATAACCTTAGCGACCTTATAGGTGGCTAAGGCTAGGTCTCTGATTGCAGGCTATAGGATTAGCGAATTAACCCTGTTCTAAACCTTCTGATCAACGCTGCGTAACAAAACACCTAAGTCCCCTAGATTGCGGACCCATTTTCTGGACTACTGGGCATCTCTAGGGTTAACCAGGCCCCCCCAAGGGCGGGGTGGTTAACTGCCTTGATGGTGCCACCATGGGCCGCGACGATTTGGCTAACGATAGCTAAACCCAACCCGCTACCACGGCTAGTGGCACTGGGTAGACTAACATCGGTGGTCAACTGATTACGACTTCGGGAGGGATCAGCTCGATAAAAACGATCAAAAATATAGGGTAAGTCCTTGCTGTTAAAGCCCGAGCCTTGATCGATGACCTCCAGAATAAAGCCATCCGACTCGGGGACGTTGGTGGTGGGAGTCGGTGAGGAGACCTGTACGAAAATCTGAGCCCTCGGGGGGCTGTGCTTGATGGCGTTATCAATCAGGTTAAGCACGACCCGCAAAAATAGGGTTTCATCCAAACTAGCCCAGTGATGCTCTGGGCCCTGATAATGGAGAGTCAACTGTTTAACCTGAGCCAACGGCTCCAGACTTTGCCAGGCAGAGTAGATTAAGGGCGGCAAATCCACGGGTCTGCGGGCTAATCCCTGGGAGGGGTTGGCTTGCAATCGACTAAGGTTGAGCAGGTCCTCCACCAGGTGGCTGAGACGAATGGTTTCGTTGACCAGACGATCAAGCCAAACCTTGGTTTCTGGTTCGACACGAGATTGTAGGGTCTCCGCCACCAAACGGATGGAAGTGAGAGGCGTTTTGAGTTCGTGAGCCACATCGGAGGTCCAGCGATCGCGCTGTTGCAATAAAAGAGTGGCTTCGTGGCGATTTTCCAAAAATACCCCTACCTCATTGCGATGGAGGGGTATGGCGTAGCCCCGCAGGGGATAGGTGGGCTCTTCCTTAGGGTGGATGGGATCGGGGGAAATCTGGTACAGCATCCACTCCCGCTGGCAAGGCACCTGCCGCTGTCTAGCTTCGTCGATCAGGGCATCCAGTTCGTAGGATCGGGCCACTTCCAGTAATAACCGCCGCCGCTGCACCGAGCCCATCAGAGGCTGGTTCATGCGTAACAGACGATTAGCTTCGTTATTACACCAGACTAGCCGACTTTCGTCATCCACCTGTAAATAGCCCACGGGCGCCGCCTGAAGAATATACTCCAGGGTATCTCGGCGGCTACCGAGGGACTGCAACTGTTGTTGCTGTTGCGGTTGATCCGCCAGTAGTTCCTGTAAACGGGCGAGGGCCGACGACCAGGAGCTAGCCTTTACCAGGCTGAGGATGTGCTGTTCCCGTCGTCGTTGTCGCCATAGGAATAGCGCGGCGCCAGTGACAAGCCCCATCAGGTACCACAGTATGGCCACAGCAGTAACAATAAGCAAGCAGGGTATTTAGGCAGTCTTCCTGTTTAAGGGTACTGTAAAAAAGCACCCTATCAGCTCGACTTTATCCAATCAGGCGGCATGGGTCAGTCCAGGTGTCGAAGATAGAATGGAGTGCAGAAACCCTAGTTCGACAACTAAAAAGTATCCTGCGACAGGGCTTTGAGCTCATCCTTAGGGACGGCTTATCCGGGTGGTAGGCGTAACGGTGGTCAGGGATACCGGAGATGAGACCGCCGGCAACTCGCTTCATCGCATGGTGACAAACTCTTCAGCGGAGCTGGGGTGAATGGCAACGGTGGCGTCAAAGTCGGCCTTGGTGGCCCCCATCTTGACGGCGATCGCCACCCCCTGAATAATCTCAGCGGCGTAGTCCCCCACCATGTGGGCCCCCAGCACCCGGTCAGTGGACCGTTGCACCACCAGTTTCATCAGGGTGCGAGACTCCAGGTTGGGCAGGGTGTAGTACATGGGCCGGAAGCGGGAGCGATAGACCTGGATATCATCCTCACCAAACTGTTGCCGGGCCTGGTCCTCCGTCAGACCAACGGTGCCCATCTCGGGGGTGGTAAAGACGGCGGTGGGCACATTATCGTAGTTCATCAGGCCGGGTTTGCCGCCAAACTCCCGGTCCGACAGCAGGCGACCCTCCTTAATGGCCACCGGGGTGAGGTTGATGCGATCGGTGACATCGCCGACGGCAAAGATGTGGGGCACGGTGGTGCGGTGCAGGCTATCCACGGCGATCGCTCCCTGGCTGACCTCCACCCCGGTGTTTTCCAGGTCTAACCCCTGGATATTGGGGCGTCGCCCCGTGGCCGCCAGCCCCACCGCATCCGCCAGCACATGCTCCTGTTTCTCCGGAGTGGCGAGGGTGACATCGATGCCGGCCTCGGTTTTGTGGATGCCAATAATCTCACTGTGGGTAAACAGGGTAATACCCTGATGGGCCATGGCGGATTGAATTTCCCCCTGCAGATCCCCGTCAAAGCCCCGCAGAATTTTGTCCCCCCGAATTACCTGAGTAACCTGGGTGCCCAGGGCCTGTAACACACAGGCAAATTCGCAGCCGATGTACCCGCCCCCCAGGATCACCACCCGCTGGGGCTGTTCGGGGAGGTGGAAAATATCATCGGAGGTGATGGTGTGTTCGATGCCGGGGATATCGGGTTTGACCGGCTGCCCCCCCACCGCAATCAAAATCTTGTCGGCGGTGATTTTATCCTCCCCCACCGCCAGGGTGTGATCGTCCAGGAAGCGAGCGTAGTGGCGAAATAGGTGGACGCCGGATTTCTCCAGCATGGTTTGGTAGATGCCGTTGAGGCGGGTGACTTCCCGGTCCAGGGCGGTGATCAGGGTGGGCCAGTCAAACCGGCGGTCGCCCACCGTCCACCCATAGCCCCCCGCCGCCTCAAACTGCTCAGGAAAATGGGAAGCGTAGACCATCAACTTCTTCGGCACACAGCCCCGGTTCACACAGGTGCCCCCCAGCCGACCCACCTCCGCCAGACCCACCCGGGCCCCGTACTCCGTAGCCCGCCGCGCCGCCGCAATGCCACCGGAGCCGCCGCCAATCACAAATAGGTCGAAGTCGTAGGCCATGGTCTAACTCCCCCTCAACAAAGCGATATTTCTTCTCCCATTGTATAGCCGTAGCCACTGGCAAAGGGGCGAAGGCTACCCCGACCACCGCGGATTTGGCCGGTGCAAAATAGAAAATAACATTGAGCGATTAGATTCGGCAGCGCTACCATGCCTAATGGAGGTTAGGATCAAGTCAAAAATATGCGATCCGCTCCCCTCTATACCCGTGCATGACCTCGCTCCCCCCCTAACGGTTGAGACTCCGGTTTCCCATGCGCCTGTCAACCCTTTGCAGAGTTGGCTTAGTCGTTTCCAATCCAGCCCGGATACGGTTCTCCTACTGCTGGCAGTGGTGATTGGCAGCGGCACAGGACTGGGAGTGGTATCGTTTCGGGCGTTGATCCAGGGCATTTACCACCTGATGTTTAACCAGGTGATGGGCGGGTTGTCGGTCTGGGGACACTGGACCCTGGCCCTGATCCCCCTGCTGGGGGGGCTGGGGGTGGGGCTGATACGCTGGTGGGTGCAGGATTTTGGGCCGGGTTGGGTCGACCTGCTGGCGGCGGTCAAGGAGGGTCGGCGAATTAAACCCCTACAGCCCCTCAGTAAAATGGTGACGGCGGCGATATCCTTGGGCAGTGGGGCCTCCCTGGGGCCGGAAGGGCCCAGTGTGGAAATTGGCTCTAATTTTAGCCTTTGGCTAGGCCAGGTCTTGCAGGTTTCCCAGGAACGGCAGCACCTACTACTGGCGGCGGGGGCGGCGGCGGGGCTGGCGGCGGGTTTCAATGCCCCCATTGCCGGTGTGTTTTTTGCCCTTGAGGTGGTGCTGGGGGCGGCCTCGGTAACCTCCGCCGCCAGTACGGTATTGTTGGCGGCGGTGGTGGCGGCCTGGATTACCCAAATTAGCTTAGGAGCCAACCCCGCCTTTACCCTACCCGCCTACGAGACCCGTAGCCTGCTGGAGTTACCTCTCTACGTGGGACTGGGGTTATTGGCAAGTTTGGTTTCCGTCATTTTTAAACGCTCCCTGATTTGGGCAGAACAGGCTTTCCAGGGAAAGATCAAAGGTCTGGCCGGGTTAGCCAAAATTCCAGTTCCACTACGACCGATGCTGGGGGCGATCGGGCTGGGGGCGATCGCCCTGGTCTACCCGCAGGTTTTGGGGGTGGGCTACGAAACCGTGGAGTCCATCCTGCAGGATGTGCAACTGTCCCTCCAATTTGTCATCGCCCTACTGGTGATCAAACTGATGGTCACCGCCCTCAGCGCCAGCTGTGGCTTCGTCGGGGGCATCTTTGCCCCAGCCCTATTCCTCGGGGCTTCCCTGGGGTCGGCCTACGGTAAGCTGGTGCCCCTGGCTCTGCCCGTCCTGGAACCCCACATTGCCTCCCCCCCCGCCTACGCCATGGTGGGCATGGCGGCGGTGCTAGCGGCCACGGCCCGGGCCCCTCTGACGGCGATTCTCCTATTGTTTGAGCTCACCCGTGACTATCGAATTGTCTTGCCCCTGATGGCGGCGGTGGGGCTCAGCACCTGGCTGGCGGAACGATTGCCGGGCTGGTCTGCCGCCGCCAGTGATGCCTGGCAAAGTAGCGCGATCACCACCCTGTCTAGACCTGAAGCCGAAGCCGGCTTAGTAGTGGCGGATGCCCTGCTGCCGGTGCCCCTGCGGTTAGATGGCCACACCAGTTTGGCGATCGCCGCCCAAGCCCTGGTGGAGCACCGCTGCCGCTGTGCCCTGGTCACCGATCAACAACAACTGGTGGGGATTTTGACCCTCCAGGATGTGCTGCGTCTTCTACGTCAGGTGAAGTTCGGAGAGGCCCCGCCAGCCTTGCTACAGGAGTCAATCCAGGGGCTGTGTTCGCCGGATCTGCAGCAAACCTACGGTGAGGAGACCCTGGCGGAGGCGATCGCCCGCATGTCAACCCGGGGCCTGCAACAGCTACCGGTGGTCACCCAGGAGACGCCCCACCAGCTGGTGGGCCTGTTGACCCAGGAAGGGATTAACCTGGCGGACCGGCTCAGTCAAATCAAAACCCTGCTCCAAACCCTGGAGAAAAACCAGCCCCCTGGGCAACCCGACCCTGGGGCCAGCCCGATCCCAGTCCTCAGGGCCGATCCAGACCCCGTTGCCTAGTTCCCAGCCGCACCAGGATTTCCTGATGGACCTGCCGGGTGATGGGATAAAAGCGGGCCAGGATCAAGGCCAGGATCAGCAGAACCATGGGAACGGGGCCGATGAAAATGCGAATCGCCAGCAGGGCAGAGGCGGGCTGCTCGCTAGCGGCGGAGCTAAAGCCCGAATACTCCAGGGCAAACCCCACCACCAGCAGCCCCAGGGCCAGCCCCACCTTTTGCAGCAGGGTCATAAAGGCGTAGAACATGCCCTCCCGCCGCTGGCCGGTTTGCAGTTCATCCAACTCAATCACATCGGGCAGCATTGCCCAGGGCACCACGTAGGCCGCCGCCACCCCGAAGCTAACCACCACACAGAGCAGGTAGAGGGCGGCGGTCTGCCCCGGTTGGATAAAAAATAGAGCCGCCTGGGCAATGATCCAACTGCCCAGGCCCAGGGTAAAGGCCTCCTGCTTGCCCCAACGCTGGCTCAGCCGGTTAATCCCGTACATCATCACAATGGCGCTGCCCTGCACCAACAGCGCCGCTAGAAAGTAGGACTCCAGCCCCATCCAGAAGGTGGCGTAGAAGGGAATGATACTGGCGGTCATCTGGAGGGCCAGCCAGGCAAACAGGTAAATACCCACCACAAAGAGGAAAGCCCGGTTACGCAGCACCAGCCGCACCTGTTGGGGGAAGGAGAGGGTGGGGCTGTCCAGGGCCTGATCACGGGGTTGGAGGGCGCCCCGACGCCGGGCGGTGGGGTAGGTGCCCAGCACGCACCAGAACAGGGGCAGCACCGAGAGGACGCTGCACAACCCCGCCAACACCAGGTACTGCTGGCGGGGTTCCGACACCCAGCGGGACACCAGCAAGCCCAGGGCCAGGGCCGAAATCGCCCCCAGTAGGGAGGCCCCCAGGCGAAAGGCGGTGAGCTCCGTCCGTTCGTCGTAGTCCTGGGTGAGTTCGGCGGTGAGGGTGGTGTAGGGCAGATTCACCACGGTATAGAACACCTGGAACACCAGGGAAATCACCACGTAGTACCAAAACCGGGCGCTGCCGCTGGCCCAGTCCGGCACTATCCAGGTGAGGAAGAAGGTCAGGCCAAAGGGCACCGCCCCCAGGGCGATCCAGGGGTAGCGGCGGCCCCAACGGCTCTGGCTGCGATCGCTGAGGTAGCCAATTAGGGGATCGTTCACCGCATCCCACACCCGCCCAATGGCCAACACCGAGCCCGCCGCCGCCGGGCTCAACCCCGCCGTGGTAGTGAGGAAAATCAGGAAGGAAAAGGCCAGCAGGTTGGCGGTCATGCCGGGGCCAAAGTCCCCGGCGCCAAAGGCCAGCTTGGCGGCCAGGGAAAAGGAACGGCGGTCAGGGGCAGGCGGCAGATCAACCATGGGCAAGGGACGGTGAGGAAACAGCGTCCCCAGTGTATTATTTTTCCATCGTCCGTTGTTCGAGCCAGGGCTTGGGAGAGTATCCCAGTTTTGCAAGTTTGCCCTCATCCCCTAACCCCTTCTCCCAAAAAGGGAGAAGAGGAACCGGATTCAAAGTCCCTCTCCCGCTCTGGGAGAGGGATTTAGGGTGAGGGCTGCAAAACTGGGATGCACCCGGGTTTGGGCCAAGCTCAAGCAGTGAGATTAGTCAGGCCCAGCCCCCTGCCCAGGATGTTTCAATTTGAAGTTATACACACCCTAGACAAGCAGCCATGGCAGATTTCTACGTCAGTTGGGAGGACTACCACCGGGATATTGAAAAGCTGGCGGTGAAGATCTACGAATCCGGCTGGGAGTTTAACCAGATTGTCTGCCTGGCCAAGGGGGGGCTGCGGGTGGGAGACATTTTGGCCCGCCTCTTTGATCAACCCCTGGCCATCCTCTCCGCCAGCTCCTATAGCGGCCTGGGGGGGCGCCGTCGGGGACGCATCACCTTCTCCCGGGACCTGAGCATGACCACGGCGGATTTGGGCAGTCACATCCTACTGGTGGATGACCTGGCGGACTCCGGCTATAGCCTGGACCGGGCGGTCGCCTGGCTCAACCACCGCTATGGCTTCGGCATCGAGGAAATTCGTACCGCCGTACTCTGGTATAAGGCCTCCTCCTTTGTCCGGCCCGACTACTACGTCCTCCACCTACCGGATAACCCCTGGATTCACCAGCCCTTTGAACAGTACGAAGAGCTTTCCCCAGCGGATCTGGCGGCCCGTTACCAGGTTCTGGAGGCCTAACCGGCCCCGCCCCCATAGCGTCCCTCCGATCGCCCCCTGAATTCTGACGACTGACTCCTACCCAGATAAACTATCCAGACCGCACTGTTACCCCAACCCTAGAGATCTACCACCCTCTCCACTTGAGTTGGGTGATTGCAGTTGAAGAGCATAGTCGCAATGGGGCTGGGGGTACTATATTCAATGGCCACCACCGGTGACTGGTCTAACCAGGCCTGAAAAGATCGCCCCCCATCGGCCCGGAAGGCTTGCAGGGAGGCCTGGGCCGATCGCCGGTAGAAACCACAGAGGGGCTCCCATCCCTGGGGTTGGTGGGGCACCAGGGCCAGAGTGGAGGAGGGCAGGCTGGGGAGCTGGCCTCGCCATTGATGGAGGGTGAGGGGGCAGAGCTGGGGTAAGTCACAGGCCAATAGCAACACCCAGGGGCTAACCAGCTGGTCTAGCCCCTGGGTAAGAGCCATCAGGGGGCCGCCATGGGGTTGGGTTTCCACCAGCCAGGTGTAGCGATCGCCCCCCGGCAGCACCGACCGATAGCGATCGGGCCAGGGGGTTAAAATCGCCACCTGATCGCTGCACTGCCAAGCCACCGATGCTACCCGCTGCAATAGGGGTACCCCCCGCCACCGCACCAGGGCTTTGTCGGTGCCCATGCGAGCACTGCGCCCGCCCGCCAGAATCAAGGCGGTGACCGATGCTAGGGGTTGAATCAGGGTTGTTTGGTCGTCACCCATTCACAACAACTGAACTCAATGAAAAGACTGGCAAGTTATTGACCATCTGGTTCCAGAGGAACGCTGAGAACCGCCAAATTTGGGAGGCTAAAGGGTGGGGGTTAGCAGGCCAAAAGCTAGGGGAGTTGAAGCTGAGAAAAACCGGATCTCAATCAACCGAGAACCACTATGGAAGTTACCAGGAATTTAGTGATCCACCAATTCTGCCACTTACTAGGCGGACGCCATCAAAGGTAGTTCTGAGTCTGCCAAAGCCTTGATATTGCGCAGTCATAAAGCACTAGTTGACCTAGATCACCTACTTAACACCAATCTAATCATGCAGGAATCGCATCAATGGATTGCGGAAAACCTTTAGGCATCAACTTTATGTGATTGCCTATACAAAATCCCCCTTAAGGACCGGGCTAGCCTCCTAATCAGATTGAGGCGACTCGATTATTTTTCACTCAACTTTTGTCTACGTTTTTACCCAGGTCCTAATCGGTCTGGGATGCGACCACATTAACTGATCAGCCTAGCTTATCGTACCCGAGCCGTGATTCCGGTAGCGTTGCCATGGTCGAAACCAATTCAAAATTAAACAAGTTTGAAAAATTTAAGGCGGAGAAAGATGGTCTGGCGGTTAAGACAGAGCTAGAACACTTTGCCCAAATCGGCTGGGAATCGGTGGAGGAAACCGACCTAACCCACCGTTTAAAGTGGCTGGGTATTTTCTTCCGTCCCGTCACCCCCGGCCGGTTTATGGTGCGGCTGCGGCTGCCCAGCGGAGTGCTTTCCAGTCAAAAAATGCGGCTGTTAGGGGAGGTGATTCAACGCTATGGTGACGAGGGTAGTGCGGATATTACCACCCGCCAAAACATCCAACTGCGGGGTATTCGTCTAGAAGATATTCCCGATATTTTCCGGCGTTTTGATGCGGTGGGCCTGACCTCGGTGCAGTCCGGTATGGACAATGTCCGCAACATCACCGCCTCGCCGGTGGCTGGCATTGATGCCAGCGAACTGATCGACACCCGCGGGCTGGTGCGGTTGGTGCAGGACATGATCACCGGCAATGGGACGGGTAACCCGGAATTTACTAACCTACCCCGTAAATTCAACATTGCCATTGAGGGGGGTCGAGATAATTCCGTCCACGCAGAAATTAACGACATTGCCTTTGTGCCAGCCTACCGGGAGGGCTCCCTGGGCTTTAATGTGCTGGTGGGGGGGTTCTTTTCTGCCCGGCGCTGTGCCGCCGCCCTTCCCCTGGATGCCTGGGTGCCACCGGACCAGGCGGTGGTGGAGCTCTGTCGAGCCATTCTAGAGGTTTATCGAGACCATGGCCTGCGGGCCAACCGCCAGCAAGCGCGACTGATGTGGTTGATTGATGAGTGGGGGTTGGATCGATTTCGGACGGCGGTGGAGACCGCCTACGGTCAGCCCCTACTGAGGGCCGCCGACCGGGACGAGGTGGACTGGGATAAACGGGACCACATTGGCATCTATCCCCAGAAACAGCCCGGTCTCCACTTTGTCGGTCTCCACGTGCCGGTGGGGCGCCTCACCGCCGCCGCCATGCTGGATCTGGCTCGCCTGGCGGATGTCTACGGGGAGAGTGAACTACGGCTCACCGTGGAGCAAAACGTGATTATTCCCCACGTCCCCAGTTCTCGCCTGGGGGCGCTGTTGCAGGAGCCCCTGCTGCAGACCTTTACCCTGGACCCTAACCCCCTGGTGCGATCGCTGGTGTCCTGCACCGGGGCCCAATTTTGCAACTTTGCCCTGGTGGAGACCAAACAACGGGCCCTGGGGCTGGCGCGATCGCTGGATGACCGCCTCACCCTCCCCCAACCCGTCCGCATCCACTGGACCGGTTGCCCCAACTCCTGTGGTCAACCCCAGGTGGCGGACATCGGCCTGATGGGCACCAAAGCCCGCAAGGATGGCCGCATGGTGGAGGGGGTGGACATTTACATGGGAGGCAAGGTGGGCAAGGAGGCCCAACTGGGCACCTGTGTGCAGAAGTCCATCCCCTGTGATGACCTGCTGGAGGTCCTGGAAGGTTTGCTGATCACCCACTTTGGTGCCATTCCCAAAGATTCGCCGGCCCCGCGGGGGCCAGGGTGATTAGCTTTTCCCCTCTGGTTTAGGGACTGCCCGCCTCCGTTTAGGGGCGAGGGCGGCCCCAAGCTTACTCACCCAACCCATAACGTTTAATCCCAATCCTTGATGGAGAAAATCATCCCATGACCCGCATTAACCGTCGTAAGTTCTTGATCACCTCCGGCGCCGCCGCCACCGGTGCGGTTTTACTCCACGGCTGTGGCCAGGGGGGGCCTGACCAGGCTAAGACCCCCACCAGTCCAGCAGCACCGGTCAGCGGCGGCGATGCCCCCGAAACCCCCACGGCCAAGTTGGGCTTTATTGCCCTGACCGACTCGGCCCCCGTGATTATCGCCAAGGAAAAGGGATTCTTTGCCAAGTACGGCATGACCGAGGTGTCGGTGGAAAAGCAGGCCTCCTGGGGTACCACCCGCGACAACCTGGTACTGGGGTCCGCCGGTGGCGGCATTGACGGGGCCCATATCCTCACCCCCATGCCCTACCTGATTTCCGAGGGGGTTGTCACCGATGGTAAAAAGGTGCCCATGTATATCCTGGCGCGGTTAAATACCAACGGCCAGGGTATTTCCCTATCCAACGATTACCTGGATTTAAAAATCGGGGTAGATAGTAGCCCGCTGAAATCCGTATTTGAGCAGCGCAAGGCCGCAGGCAAAGAAGTGAAGGCGGCGATGACCTTCCCCGGTGGCACCCACGATATGTGGATCCGCTACTGGCTGGCGGCGGGGGGGATTGACCCCGATAAAGATGTTTCCACCATTGTGGTGCCCCCGCCTCAGATGGTGGCCAACGTTAAGGTGGGCAATATGGACACCTTCTGTGTGGGGGAACCCTGGCCTTTGCAAACGGTGAACCAAAAAATTGGCTACAACGCCCTTACCACGGGCGAACTCTGGAAGGACCACCCGGAAAAAGCCCTGGGTATGCGGGCCGACTGGGTGGATAAAAACCCTAAGGCCACCCAGGCGCTATTGATGGGGGTCATGGAAGGGGCCATGTGGTGTAACCAGCCGGAGAATAAGAAGGAAATGTGCCAGATTCTCTCCCAACGGGCCTGGTTTAATGTCCCCTTTGAAGACATCATCGACCGTTCCATGGGCAAGTTTGATTTCGGCACCGGTCGGGTGGAGGAACTCCCCGATCTGCAACAAAAATACTGGGATGACTACGCCTCCTACCCCTTCAAGAGCCACGACCTATGGTTTCTGACGGAAAACATCCGCTGGGGCAAACTACCGGCGGAAACCGACACCAAGGCCCTGGTGGAGGCGGTCAACCGGGAAGACCTGTGGCGGGAGGCTGCCAAGGCCCTGGGCCAGGAGGCGATGATTCCCAAGGGCACCTCCCGGGGGGTGGAAACCTTCTTCGATGGCATTACCTTTGACCCAGAAAACCCCATCGCCTACCTGAGCAGTTTGAAAATCAAACGGGTGTAGGTGGGCTCCGCCGTCCTGCACCCTGGGGTACAGGACGGCGGACCTGGTACTTGATAGTTGCCCTTGTTCTTTAATAGTTTTCCCGCTAGCCCTATGACCGCACGCCTCAATCTCCGTCCTTTCCCGCGCTGGCTAACCCCCCTGGGCCAGGGCCTGCAGGGAATAGTACCGCCGGCGATCGCCCTGCTGATTTTCCTGGCCCTATGGCAGGTGCTCACCATGGCCCCCGGCGCCACCCTACCCACCCCCGTCCGCACGGTGACAGAGACCTGGGAGTTAATTGTCAACCCCTTCTTTGACTACGGCGGTACCGACAAGGGCCTGTTCTGGCAGGTGCTGACCAGCCTACAGCGGGTCGCCCTGGGGTTTACCCTGGCGGCCCTGGTGGGCATTGCCCTGGGTATTTTGGTGGGCACCAATCGCCTCATGTACCAGGCCCTTGACCCAATTTTCCAGGTGCTGCGCACCATCCCGCCCCTGGCCTGGTTACCGATTTCCCTGGCGGCCTTTCAACAGGCTAATCCGTCAGCTATTTTCGTGATTTTCATTACGGCCATCTGGCCGATCATCATCAACACCACCGAGGGGGTCAGGCAAATTCCCCAGGATTACACCAACGTGGCCCGGGTGCTGCGCCTCTCTAAACCGGTGTACTTCTTTAAGGTGCTATTTCCCGCCACGGTTCCCTATATTTTCACCGGTCTGCGCATCGGCATTGGCCTCTCCTGGCTGGCCATCGTTGCCGCAGAAATGTTGATTGGCGGCGTTGGTATTGGCTTTTTCATCTGGGATGCCTGGAACAGCTCCCGCATCAGCGACATTATCATCGCCATTGTTTACGTTGGCCTGGTGGGCTTACTGCTGGACCGACTGATTGTGTTCATTGGCCAACGGGTGTTGCCCCCCGAGGAAAAAGGCTAGGGCCCCAACGGTCCCTAACCCCCTGTCCGAGTCCTAACCCAGAACCGCCTAACCGCCATGACCGTCTTTCTTGAAGTTGACCACGTTGATCGTCGCTTTCCCCTGCCGGGGGGAGGCGAATACGTTGCCCTCAATAACATTGAGCTGCCTATCCGCCAGGGGGAATTTGTCTGCCTGGTGGGGCACTCGGGGTGCGGCAAGTCCACCCTGCTGAATATCCTGGCCGGCCTCGATCAACCCAGCAGCGGCGGCATCATCCTGGAGGGTCGCCAGGTCACCGAGCCGGGGCCCGATCGCATGGTGGTGTTCCAAAATTACTCCCTGCTGCCCTGGCTGACGGTGCGCCAGAACGTTGCCCTGGCGGTGGACCAGGTGATGAAGCAGCATCCCCAGGCGGTGCGAGATCGCATGGTCGATCACCATCTGCAACTGGTGGGGCTGGACAAGGCGGCCCACAAACGGCCTGGCCAGATTTCCGGGGGGATGAAACAGCGGGTGGCGATCGCCCGGGCCCTGGCCATCCGGCCCAAGCTGCTGCTGCTGGACGAACCCTTTGGTGCCCTTGATGCCCTTACCCGGGGGGGGCTGCAGGAACAACTGATGAAAATTTGCCAGGAGCACGAGGTCACCTGCGTCATGGTCACCCACGATGTGGACGAAGCCCTACTGCTGGCGGACCGGATCGTGCTAATGACCAATGGCCCCGCCGCCCACATTGGTCAAATTATTGAGGTGCCCTTCCCCCGCCCCCGGGAACACCTGGAGGTGGTAAAACACCCCAATTACTACAGTCTGCGCCATGAAATCGTGTACTTCCTGAATCAGCAGAAGCGGATCAAACAGCACCAGGCTAAACCAGCGGCGGCGGTGGCGGCCAACGGTCTGGAAAAGGTCAACCTGGAACTAGGGTTC